>Ga0209343_10010674_pt1 | contig 10427 bp, 8 predicted proteins | sample RifCSPlowO2_02_FD_184026 | JGI IMG/M metagenome (GOLD analysis project Ga0209343, IMG submission 184026) | Groundwater microbial communities from Rifle, Colorado - Rifle CSP2_plank lowO2_0.2 (SPAdes) (version 2) | ecosystem: Environmental > Aquatic > Deep subsurface > Groundwater | place: Rifle...
CGGCGTGCCCGCGCCGGCCTGGATGGGATTCTGAACATGGCCGCGATCGACAGAACCAAGGTCTGGTCCGGAACGCTCAACGGCCTCGCGCTCGCCGGGCGATCGATCCAGGCACCGCGCTTCTACGACACGACGCTGCGCGACGGCGAGCAATCGGTCGGCACGATCTTCGACCCGGATCAGAAACTGGAGATCGCGCGCCTGCTCGACGGACTGGGCGTCGGGCGCATCGAAGCGGGGTTTCCCCGCGTGTCCGAGGACGACCGCGCGGCGATCCGGAAAATCCAGGCGGCCGGATTGACGGCAGAAATCTGGGGATTCGCGCGGGCGCTGGTCGAAGACGTCGCGGCGGTCGCCGATCTGGGCATGCGCCACACCGTCGTCGAAGCGCCGGTTTCGAACTACAAACTGTCGGCGCTCTCAGTCTCGCAGGAGTCCGTTCTCGACCGGGTTGCGAAGGCGGTGAAATTCGGCGCCGACAAGGGAATCCAGGTCGCTTTCTTTGGCGTCGATTCCTCGCGCGCCGACTTCGCGTTCCTCGAGCGGGTGTACAAGACCGCGCGCGACGCCGGCGCGTCCGAATTCGTCGTCGTGGACACGCTTGGCATCGCGACGCCGGAAGCAGTGGTCTACCTGTTGGGCCGAATCCGCGGGTGGTTCGGTCCCAGCGTGCCGATCCACTTCCATGGGCACAACGATTTCGGTTTGGGAACCGCCTGCGCCGTGGCAGCGGCCGGTGCGGGCGCCAACTGGATCCACGGCACGATCGACGGCATCGGGGAACGCGCAGGCAATGCCAATCTGCCGGAGATCGCCGCGGCCCTCGAAATGCTCTACCAGGTCGACACCGGCATTCGCCTCGATCGCGTGCGCGCCGCCTCCCAGCGCGTTCGGGAAATCGCGGGGTACCAGCTGGAGCCCTGGAAGAGCGTCGTCGGCAGGAATCTCTTCGTGCGCGAAACCGGAGCGGTGGCTGCGCAGTTTCACATTCCCGAGGCGATCGAACCGTATTCCTCCACGCTGCTGGATGCGCGCCGCGGCATCGTACTGGGCAAGAAGAGCGGTCTCGCCTCGATCAAAATCAAGTGCGAAGAACTCAAGTTGAACGCTCCCGAGGTTTCCTATGCGCGCCTGCTGGAGGACGTGAAGCAGATGGCCATCCGCAAGCGCGGCCTGCTGACCGACGAGGAGTTCAAGGGACTCGTCGATCGCGTGAGCGCGTGAGGCGACGGCCGTCATGACCGCGACCCGATTTCAGGACAAGACCGTATTCGTCACCGGATCCGGCCGCGGCTTTGGCGCCGAGCTTGCGCGTGCGTTCGCGGCGGAAGGTGCGCATATCGTCGTGCACTACAACAGTTCGGCCGCAGGCGCTGAGGAAACCGTGGCGGACGTACGGAAACTCGGCCGCGAGGCGCTGCTCGTGCAGGGCAACATCGCCAGCCTCGCCGACGTCCAGCGGATGACAGAGAAGGCCTTCGGCGAGTTCGGGCACATCGACGTGCTCGTCAACAACGTGGGTGACATGGCGCTCGAGCAGACGTCCTGGCGCGAAATGGACGAAAAAGTCGTCAGCCATACGCTGGAGGTGGACATCAAGGGCACGATGTTCATGATCCACGAAGTGGGCTCGAAAATGATGACGCGGCCGGGCGGCGCCATCGTCAACATCGGCTCCCAGGTGGTCATCGCCGGAAGCCCCCGCGCGCCGCAGTACGCGGCGGCGAAGTACGGCGTGATCGGCCTCACCAAGTCCTATGCGCGCGCCTTTGCCCCGAACGTGCGCGTCAATACGCTCGGCGCGGCCTTCATGGAAACCGAAGCGCTGAAGAACCGCCACGACTGGAAGTCCGGCCGCCGCGAAGTCATCCTGCAGCAGACGCCGCTTGCGCGAATCGCGCAGCCCAAGGACATGGTCGGCCCGACGCTATTCCTCGCGAGCGAGGAGTCCGGCTTCATCACCGGACAGTTCCTGCTCTGCAACGGCGGGCTGGCGATGGTGGGGGCCTGAGTTCGAAGACCTGCGGTGCGCTCGCGTCCGCAGCGAACTGGTCAGGTCTGCGCCGCGTCGTTCGGGATGCTAGTGGGCCGGCCTGGATTCGAACCAGGGACCAAGGGATTATGAGGCCAACTGTATGAATATACAGTAGCACTCCGCAGCACTCGGCAGCACATTCTCATAGGGGAAATCGGGAAGCGGCTTGCTGTGCTGTGTTGCGGATTGCTGGCACAATTTGCGACCGAGTGTGCCGGAATTGTGCCGCAAACTTCGCTGCTAGCCCAACTTCCACAGTTCAAGGGTGTGAATCGTAGTAGATCAAGGATTTAAGGTCCAAGGTCGGCACTACATTTGCACAGTTTGGGGTAGTCGAAGTCGCTCCGGTAGCTTGAGACCCAAACGCTCGATGAGCAGCGCTTGGCTGCGATCGGGACGCACGACACAGCGGATTCGCAGCTCGCGCGCCGAGCCATCCGCGAGCGGCAGCACGACGTCGGCGGCGGTGATGCGCGAGAGTTCGGTGAGGATCGTGCGTGGTGAGTCGCCAAGACCCGCGCGCGATTGCCATTGCTGCAGCGTCTTCCAGAGCGCGTAGCCGAGGAAGCACACCAGGATGTGCGCCTTGATGCGCTCGGCCTTCTGATGCCAGATCGGTCGGATGGCGAGCTCGGACTTGTGGATGCGGAAGGCGGCTTCGGCCTCGGTGAGTTGGATGTAGGTCTTCCAGAGTTCCTCGTCGGTCCATTCGTGCACGTTGCTGCGCAAGATGTAGGTGCCCTCGGAGAGATTGGCCCACTCGTCCCACTCGGGGTGCGCCGTCCACTTCAGCCTCAGGCCCGAGTCGTGAATGTCGTCGTCTTCGATGGAAATCGAATAGCGGGCCGCCGCACGGGCATGACGCTCCAGCAGCCGCCCGATCTGACGCTCAAGCACCCCGGGGTTCAGCCGACGTTTGCTCTTGGCGATGCGCCGTGCCATCCTGTCCAGGCCCGCCTCGATGCGCTGGCAGAAGCGCTCGTGCATCGCGCGCTCCTTCTCGACGCGGGCGGCTGAACGGCAGAGCAGGAACGTCTCCTGGCCTTCCGGGCCACGGCAGATCTTCACCTCCACATCCTCGCGAATGCGCCGCCAGTCGGTCCGCTCGGCGAGCTGCCGCGCCCAGCGCTTCAGTTCCGAGCGCGGTGTGCCGATCACGTAGCGCCGGCCCGTGTTGTTCAGCCAGGCGATGTTCTCGGCGCTCACCATCCCCCGGTCCATCACCCACACCCGCTTCGCCTTCCCGAAGCGGCGCTCCATCGTCGAGACAATCTCCTCCACCGTCGTGACATCGACCGTGTTCCCCGGGAAGATCTCATAGCCCAAGGGCATTCCATCGCGCGTCACCACCAAGGCGATGTTCACCTGAACGCAATCGGGCCGGTGATCGCGGCTGTAGCCGCGCTGGGCAATCGAGGGATCGGCGCATTGCCCCTCGAAGTAGGTGCTGGTCACATCGTAGAGCAGCAGGTCGTACTCCAGATCGAACAGCTCCCCGAAGCGCTTCACCAGGTGCTGCTCGATCGCCTCCTTGTGCGGCAGCAACCGATCCAGGGTCCGATACAGCCGCTCGTCGTAGATACTCGCGCTGGGAACCTGGAGCAGGTCCTCCAGCGCCGTCGTGCGGTACCACTGCTCGGCCACGTGCAATTCGCTGGAGGGCTCGCACAGCCGCCCGATCACCAGGATCGCAACAACCTCAGTCCACGAGACGCTCTCCCGACCCGGCGGCAGCAGCTCACGGCACAGCTCATCGAGCTTGAGCGCCTGCCAGAGCAACCACCCCAGCCATACCGCCCCGAAGCCACGCGAGCGCTCAAGGCGAACCTTACCGAGCTTGACCGGCACCGCATCAGCGTCATCATCGGCTTCGAACAAGTGCCGCTGCGAAGAAACCACCTCGCCCGTGATACTGCGCGCGAGCGCCTGAGCCCGCGCGCGGCCTTCGGCGTCGAGTTCGCCCAACTGTGCCACCGTCTCCTGCACCACCTTGCGGCCGTGGCGCACCGAGCGAACCAAGCGCCAATACACATGCGTCTTGCCGTTCTTCTTGCGCATTGTGTGGCGCAGGTACATGCGCTCACATTCTCAGTGCCGCCTCACCCGATCGCAACAACAAGGTCGGCACTACATTCGCTTTTGCGACCCCCGGAGTGCAGATCGATCGCGGTAACCATTCGCACGATCAAACCGCACTCTCAAAACCTGATGTTGCAGCGGCGCTACATGCCGCCTCGATCACAGAAAAGACCGCGAACTGTGGAAGTTGGGCTAGACCCCGGAGGCGAGGTAATGGTAAAGGTTCACGAGCATTCCCGCGGTCGCGCCCCAAATGTAGTGCTGCGCGTAGGGCATCGCGGTGTATTCCACGTGGCGGCCCTGAAACTCGCGCGCGTGCCGCTGATGGTTCGCCGGATCGAGCAGAAACGACAGTGGCACCTCGAACACTTCCTCGACTTCATGCGCGTCGAGACGCAGTTCGAAGGGCGGCGCCACCAGCGCGACCACGGGCGAGACACAGTACCCGGTGCGCGTTCGATAGTCGGCCAGGCGCCCCAGGATTTCGATGCATCGCGATTCGAGCCCGATTTCTTCGCGCGTTTCCCGCAACGCCGTCGCTTCCGGCGACAAATCGCCCGGCTCCGACCGGCCGCCCGGAAAACTGACCTGCCCGGAATGGCTCCTAAGATGCGCGGTTCGCCGCGTGAACAGCACCGTCAGTTCAGCCGATCTGAGCACGATCGGGATCAGGACCGAGGCCGGCTTCAGCTCGGTCTCCCGGCCCGGCGCCTCCTGGTCTCCGGCGATCACTGGCGGCCCGCCGCGGCCACCGGAAAAGCGCCCCCGAAGCCAGCCGGCATCCACTTCTACTACCCGCTCGTGCATCAGGGTGGCGCGCAATTGGAATAGCCGCCCTCAGGCCGGTGTTCTCGCCATGACCGGCATATTATCCCGGCCGCACCAAAGACCCTTTACTACGCGAGGAGGAACCATGAAACGCACGATGCTGTTCGTTGCCCTGGCCGTCGCAAGCAGCTTTGCGATCGCCAGTACCTGTCCGAAACTGATGAAACAGATTGACGATGCCCTGCCCTCGGCAAAGGTCGGCGCCACGCAAATGGAGGAGGTCAAGAAGCTGCGCGCGGAAGGCGAAGCCCACCACAAGGCGGGAAAACACGGCGAATCCGAGGCCGCTCTCAACAAGGCCAAGGGAATCCTCGGTATCAAGTAACGCCGGCCTGCGGAAGGAAAAACGCCGCCCGAGGGCGGCGTTTCTTTTTGCCTGGCGACGCTTACTTGATCGCCTGCAGCCGGTCGTAGACGTCCTTCGGCCAGGGGAGCGCTCCGCCGTCCGGCAGCTTCCCGTCGACGTAGAACTTCTGCACGGCCGCGATGAACGGCTTGCGGTCCACCATGACCACCGTCTTGCCGCGCTTGGTGAAATCGGTCATCAGGGTCTTCTCGACGTCGATGATTTCACCGGTCGCTTTCCCGGCAGCTTCCCGGAACACCTCGGTAAAGATCTTGCGATCGCCCTCGGAAAGCTTGCTCCAGAGCGGCGCGCCGACGATCGTCAGCAAGGCGTCGGTAATGTGCGCGGTGATGTTGATGTGCGACTGCACCTCGTAGAACTTCTTGGCGTCGATGGTCGGCAGCGGATTCTCCTGCGCCTCGACGGTCCTGTTCTGCAGCGCAAGGTACACCTCGGCGAACGCGATCGGAGTCGGGTTCGCGCCCACTGCACGCGGAAACAGCGTGTACAGCGGCGCGTCGGGCACTCGGATCTTCAGCCCTTTCATGTCCTCGGGCCGGTTGAGCGCCTTGTTGGCGGTCGTCTGGCGGTTGCCGTAATAGGTGATCGCGACGACCCGGTTGCCGCTGGTCGCCTTGGCGTAACCGTCGGCGAGTTCGCCGAACAGCGCACTGGTCGAAAACTTCTTCCAGTGGTCGAAATCGCGGAACACGAATGGCGCGCCCCCGATCGAGATCGGACCGAAATTGCGCCCGGCGAACAGCTGGCCCGTGTAGATGATATCCACCGTCCCCAGGGTCAGCCCCTGATTGATGTCCGTCTCCTTGCCTAGCGAAGACGCCGGGAACACCTCCATCGTGTAACGGTTGGACGTGCGCTTGCCGATTTCGCCGGCCGCCCAGACCGCAGCCGTGTGATACGCCTCGCTGGTCTCGTAGACGTGTGCGAACTTGAGTTTCTGCTGCGCGAGCGCAACGCCCGATACTGCAAGAGCAACGGCTGCAGTCAGCGCCGCAATTCTGAACTTCATGGGTAATCCTCCCGTGGGTAATCGCGGGCGCCTCGTAATGCGCCCGCGGGCTGTATTCTATTCACTTGCCTGAACGGTCAGAAGGAACTCCTCAGGGCGTCAGCACGATCGACCCGGTGGTCTTGCGTCCCTCCAGGTCCCGGTGCGCCTGCGCGGCGTCGGCGAGCGCATAGCGTCCGGTGACCTCGATTTTCACTTTTCCGGAGCGCACCACCGCGAACAGCGAGGCGGCAGCCGTTTCGAGGTCGGCTCGCGCGGCGATGTAGGTGAACAAGGTCGGCCGCGTCAGGAAGAGCGACCCCTTCTGCGCAAGAATTCCGACGTTGATCGGTGGAACTGCGCCAGATGCGTTCCCGAATGAAGCCATCAACCCCAGGGGCCGCAGGCAATCGAGCGACCCTTCCCACGTGGTCTTGCCGACCGAGTCGTAGACCACCGGAACGCCCTTACCGCCGGTAATCGCCTTGACGCGCTCGGCGAAATTCTCGCGCGTGTACACGATCACGTGATCGCAGCCATGCGCCTTGGCGAGCGCCGCCTTCTCGTCCGATCCGGTCGTCCCGATGACCGTCACGCCCAGCGCTTTCAGCCACTGGCAGGCGATCAGCCCCACGCCGCCGGCGGCGGCATGCCAAAGCACCGTTTCACCGGCCTTGACCGGATAGGTGCGATGGATCAGGTACCACACCGTCATGCCCTTGAGCATCATCGATGCGGCCTGCTCGTCGCTGACGCCCTCTGGAATCTTCACCAGTCGGTCTGCAGCGAACAGCCTTGCCTCGGCGTAGGCCCCCGGTGGTGCGCCCGTGTAGGCGACACGGTCCCCGGGCTTGACCATCGTGACGCCCGGCCCGACTGCTTCAACGACTCCGGCGCCTTCGTTCCCGGCGACGCAAGGCAGCGGCATCGGATACAGTCCGGCGCGCTGGTAAGTGTCGATGAAATTGACGCCGATCGCGGCATGGCGAACGCGCGCCTGATTCGGTCCGGGATCGGGAATGGTGATGTCGTCGAGCTGAAGAACCTCCGGACCTCCAAGCTTGTGGAAGCGAACAGCTTTGGTCATGATTTGCTCTCCTTCTTTCGGTTGTTGTCGGTCGGATCCGGGGTCTGCGCGCCGGCGCCCAGCGCCTCCTGCATGGCGTTCCAGGGCCAGATCATGGGATGAACCCGCTGTGCCGCTCCCGCGGCGGCATCCTTGCCGGCTTCCGCGGTCGCGTGCATGGCTTGCAGCGCGGATTTCTGCATTTCGAGCCCCTGGATCGCCATCCGGAGCATGTTCAGATTCATGCTGAGCCAGCCTTCGACCGCCTTCATCTCGGCGATTCGCCGCTCGATTTCGGCGGGATCGAGGGTCGGCATCGCGAGTCCGGGGACGGGAACTCCGAGCGGGCCCCACAGGCGGCGAAACATTTCGAACGGGTCGTTCGGCGGAGTCGTATCGGCCATCGTTCAGGTTCCATCGAAAAATTCGCGCACTGCCGGTTCGGAGTGCATCGTATCCTGGTATCCGAGGTCGATCAGCGCACGGCAGAATGGTTCCTCGAACAGCAGGTAACTCGCCAGGTTCGACCCGGAACGCGCCATTGCGCCGGTCGGGCGCAGCACGAAGCGCACCATCCGCGGCAGCTCGTGGACGAAGCGGGCCGCCATGCGCTCGATCGGCTGGGACGGCGAGATGAACAGGACCTTGATCGGACGCAGCCGCACCCGGCTGCGAATCTCGGGGTCCTCCGGCAACAGGCTCACGGTGCGGTTGATGCGCTCCATGCGCTCGATGTCGACCATCAGCGTATCGAGAAAGATCGAGTTGAGCGCGTGGCCCGCAATCTGGGCAAGCGACGGATACACGTTCGAGCGGGCGCGCTCGGGATCGACGGCCTGCCGGCCGGTTCCCACCACCAGCACCCGGTCCGCGCCCAGGTGCAGCGCCGGGCTCACGGGCGCGATCTGCCGCATCGATCCGTCGCCGAAATACTCGCGGTGCAGCTTGACCGCAGGAAAGATGAACGGCAACGCCGACGAAGCGAGAAGGTAGTCCAGCCCCAGCTTCACCGCAGCACCGACGCGCTGGTTGCGTTCCCAGCCCTCGGTGCCCGGAGGGGCCTGAAAGAACGAGACGCTTTGGCCGCTGGTGTAGCCGGAACTCGTCACGCTGACCGCATACAGTGCGCCGGCGTCGATGTTGGCCTGGATACGGTCGAACGGGAGAAATTTAGCCAAGAGATCCCGCAGCGGCGAATTGTCGAGCAGCGAGACCGGGTTTCGGCGCGAAATCCAGGTCATCGCGGCAATCCACCGCACGCCCATTCGAAGCAGGTTCGATGCATCGGTGCGGTAAACCAGCCCGCAGCGCATGTTCTCCCAGACTTCGAGCAGGTTGCCAACTGCCCGTCCGAAGTGGTCCGAAAACGCCGCCAGCGCTACCGCATTGATCGCACCCGCCGAGGTGCCACAGAGGATCGGAAAGGGATTGCGCGCCGGATTGCCGAGAATGTCGCGCACCGCCTTGACGACGCCGACCTGGTAGGCGGCGCGCGCCCCGCCGCCAGTGAGCACCAAGCCGGCACGCGTGGGGGCCCCACTCATCGATGCTCGCACGCGAAACGGGGCAGTCCGTGAGTTCGCATCGCCATCGCGCGCGATCAGAACAGCGACTGCTCGCCGCCGCGCGGGGCACTCGCATCGACCACCGTGAGCGCAGTCATGTTGACGATGCGACGCACCGTCGCCGAGGGCGTCAGGATGTGCGCCGCGCGGGCCGCACCCAGCAGGATCGGGCCGATGGTGACGCCGTCGCCGGCCGCGGTCTTGAGCAGGTTGAATGCGATGTTGGCAGCGTCCATGGTCGGCATGACTAGCAGGTTTGCGGCCCCCTTGAGCCGCGAGCGCGGGAAGACGCGCAGACGGATCTCCTCGGAGAGCGCAGCATCGCCGTGCATTTCGCCCTCGATTTCCAGATCGGGCGAGCGCTCAGTGACGAGTTCCAGCGCGCGCCGCATCTTGCGGGACGACGGGAGATCGACCGAACCGAAGTTCGATGCCGAGAGCAGTGCCACCTTCGGCACGATCCCGAACCGGCGCACTTCCTCCGCCGCGAGGACCGTCATTTCGGCGACGCACTCGGGATCCGGTTCGGGGTTCACGTAAGGGTCGCAAATGAACACGGTCTGATTCGGAAGCACGAGCGCGTTCATCGCCGCGAATTGCCTGACTCCCGGACGCAATCCGATCACCTGCTCGATGTACCTGAGGTGGATGGCGTGCGTGCCGAAAGTGCCGCACAGCATGCCGTCGGCTTCCCCCTTGTGGATCATCATCGCGCCGATCAGCGTCAGTCGGCGCCGCATTTCGATCTTGGCGTACTCCGGGGACACGCCGTTTCTCTCGGCGAGCCGATGATAGCTCGTCCAGTAGTCTCGATAGCGCGGGTCGTAATCGGGGTTGACCAACTCGATTTCGCGGCCCACGCGGATCCGCAGGCCAAGGCTCTCGATGCGCCGCTCGATCACCTCGGGACGCCCGACCAGGATCGGTTTCGCCAGGCCCTCGTCGACCACGGTCTGCGCCGCGCGCAGCACCCGTTCGTCCTCGCCCTCGGCATACACCACGCGCCTGGGGGCAGCCTTCGCCGCAGCAAACAACGGCTTCATGATGAGGCCCGAGTGGTAGACGAACTGCCCAAGCGACGCCCGGTAGGCTTCGAGGTCGGTGATCGGTCTCGTCGCCACGCCGGATTCCGTCGCGGCGCGCGCCACGGCAGGAGCGATTCGCGCGATCAGACGCGGGTCGAAGGGGCGCGGGATGATGTAATCGGATCCGAACTTCGTCTGCTCGCCGCCGTAGGCCGTGGCGACGATGTCCGAGGCCTCCTCCTGCGCCAGTTCGGCGATCGCTTCCACCGCGGCGATCTCCATTTCCTCCGTGATCGCGGTCGCGCCGACGTCGAGCGCACCGCGGAACAGGAATGGAAAGCACAGCACGTTGTTGACCTGGTTCGGGTAGTCGGAGCGTCCGGTCGCGATGACGCTGTCCGGCCGGGCTTCCCGCGCCACCTCGGGGAGGATTTCCGGATCCGGATTGGCCAAAGCGAGAATGAGCGGTTTGGG
>Ga0209343_10010676_pt1 | contig 10426 bp, 10 predicted proteins | sample RifCSPlowO2_02_FD_184026 | JGI IMG/M metagenome (GOLD analysis project Ga0209343, IMG submission 184026) | Groundwater microbial communities from Rifle, Colorado - Rifle CSP2_plank lowO2_0.2 (SPAdes) (version 2) | ecosystem: Environmental > Aquatic > Deep subsurface > Groundwater | place...
AGAAGAACCGCTGTTGGTCATCGAGAAACCTGCCGGTGAACGTCCGCCGCGCGCCGAAGAACCACGTCGCAGCAACAGTGGCCGTCCGCAAACCCGTGGCCGTGGTGGCCGCAGCGGTGGTCGCGATGAAGAGCGCAAGCCGCGCGAAGAGCGTCCGGCCCGTGAAGAACGTGCCGCCCGCGAACCCCGTGAGCCGCGCGAAGAGCGTCCAGCTCGCCCACCGCGGGAAGAGCGTCAACCCCGTGAAGCGGTAGAAGTTCGCGAGCCACAAGAAGTTCGTCAATCGCGCCCACCCCGCGAAGAACGCCCGGCCCGCGCACCGCGTGAAGAGCGCCAACCACGGGAAGAGCGGCCAACCCGCGAACTGCGCGAGCCTTTGGATGCACAAGGCCAGCCAGTAGCGCAAGAAGCTGCACGCAGCGATGCACCCCGCGAAGAACGCCCGGCTCGTGCACCGCGTGAAGAGCGTCAACCCCGTGCGCCACGTGAAGAGCGCCAGCCGCGCCCTGCCGTTGCCGCAGAAACTGCTGCAACTGACGAAGAAGCACTGCCTGCTGATGAGCAACTGCTGGATGACGAGCAGGATGGCGCCGAAGGCGAACGTCCACGTCGTCGCTCACGCGGTCAGCGTCGTCGTAGTAACCGTCGCGAGCGTCAAAGCGATGCCAATGGCAACGTGATTGAAGGCAGCGAAGAAAGCGCCGAAGCAAGTGAAGGCGAAGAAAGCCGCCAAGAGCTGCCGGCCAGCACCGTTGTGGCCGTAGCCGCTGCAGTAGCCGTCAGCGAACAGATTGCCAACGAGCAAAGCGCCGCAAGCACCGAAGTTATTGCCAGCACCGAGCCACGCAGCGAAGCGGTTGAAGTGGCCATAGCGCAGCCTGAAGTGGTCGCCGCTCCGGCAATCGAAGCCATTGTTGAAGTTACTGCGCCAGCACCGACCAGCGTCGAAGCTCCAGCAGAAACCCAAGCAGAAGCTGAGCCAGCACCGGCTGCGGTCATTGCAGAAGTGGTTGCGATCGCCGAACCCGTAGTAGTCAACGAAGCTGCGGTTATCGAAACTGCACCCGCAGTGGTTGCCGAGCCGGTTAGCAGCACTGGTCGCGCACCGAACGACCCACGGGAAATTCGTCGCCGTCAACGTGAAGCCGAAGCGCTTGCCAGCCAAGCTGCAGCAGCTGCACCGGTTGTCGCCCCCGTAGAAGTGAGCGTGGCTGAAGTTGCAGTGGCCGCTGTCGAGGTTGCCGTTGAGACCGCCGCCCCTGAAGCTGCAGTTGAAGCGGTAGAAGCCGCGCCAGCCGCCGAAAGCAGCGCTGAAGAACCCGCCCAAGCCACTATCGAGTTCGTAGCCCCGACTGAAGTCGAGACTGCCGACCCGCAAGAGCCAGTAGCAGCACCGCAGGCCGAGGAAGAGAAACCTCTCGCCTAAAAGCTGCGCTAACAAAAAAAGGGGATGCCAAAAGCATCCCCTTTTTTTGTGGGCCATGGAAAAACACCACAGCCCAACAGCATTGATTGGCTCAGAGCACGTTGGGCTCTATCTCCAGCTCGACCGCAAAACGCTCGGCAATATCGGCCTGAATGCGCCGCGCCAGACCCAATAGCTGCGCACCGGTAGCCGCGCCATAGTTGACCAATACCAGCGCCTGCTGTTGATGCACGCCCGCATCGCCCTCGCGAAAACCCTTCCAGCCCGCCCGCTCAATCAACCAACCGGCGGCCAACTTAAACTGATCATCGGGCTGTTCATAAGCCACCAAATCGGGGTGCTCGCTGCGCAAGCGTTGTACCAGCGCAGCCGAGACCACAGGATTTTTGAAGAAGCTACCGGCATTACCGAGCACGGCCGGATCGGGCAGTTTTTCGCTGCGTATGGCGCACACCGCGCGACTGACATCGCTGGCGGTTGGCGCAGCTATGCCCTGCCCTTGCAAATACTGGCGCAAGGGACCGTACTGCAGATGCAGAGTCGCCTGCCGGCGCAACTTGAAGCGCACGCGCAAGATCAACCACCGCCCCGCCTCACGCTTGAACAGGCTGTCGCGGTAGCCGAAGGCGGCTTGCTCAAGGCTAAACTCGCGCAACTCGCCGGTCTGGCGATCCAGCGCGGTCAAACAGGCAAACACATCCTTCAGCTCCACCCCGTAAGCACCGATATTTTGCATCGGTGCGGCGCCTACGGTGCCGGGGATCAAACTGAGATTCTCCAGCCCCATCAAACCCTGCGCCAGGCTCCAGAGCACGAAGGGATGCCAAGGTTCGCCGGCTTCGGCTTCGATCAGGACGGCATCGTCGCTGTCCGCCAGCAGGCGAATACCGCGACTGGCCATGCGCAGCACCAGCCCATCGACATCGCGGGTCAGCAACAGATTGCTGCCACCGCCAATCACCAGCAAGGCCAACTGCCGCTCACTCGCCAAGGCCAAGGCTTCACGCACCTGCGCATCATCCTGAGCCTGGGCAAACCAGCGGGCGCTGACGTCCAGCCCGAAGCTGTTAAAGGCGCGCAGCGAAACGTTTGGCTCTAGTTGCAAACTCACAAGCGCCCCTTTAACTCGGCAACCAGGCCATCACAGGCCTGCTCAAGTAAATCCAGCACCAACTCAAAGCCTTCCTCACCGCTGTAATAGGGGTCGGGGACTTCGTCAGCCGGCAAGCCATAGCGGCGTAAAAACAGATCCAACTGCGCCAGGCCGGCGACTGGCTGCATGCTTTGTAAGTGCTGCAGATTGTTCTGGTCCATGGCGAAGATCAGCTCAAAACGAGCAAAGTCAGCCGCGCTCACTTGCCGCCCGCGCAGCGCCGACAGATCGTAACCCCGGCGTTGCGCGGCCAAGCGGGTGCGACTGTCGACCGGCTTGCCCACATGCCAGTCGCTGGTGCCGGCCGAATCGACGCTAACCAGCTCCTGCAGCCCGGCCGCCGCCAGCTTGTGGCGCAATACGCCCTCGGCGGTCGGCGAACGACAAATGTTACCCAGGCAGACGAACAAAACCCGCATCAAGCCCCCAGCAAGGCGCGCACGCGCTGCAAATCTTCCAGGGTATCGACGCCGGCCGGTGGCGACTGCAGGGCGTCGGCCACATGGATACGCACGCCATGCCAGAGCGCTCTTAGCTGTTCCAGGCACTCGGTGTCTTCCAGCCAGCATGGGCCCCAGGCGACAAAGTCCTGCAAAAAGCCCGCGCGATAGGCATAAATGCCGATGTGCCGACGGTAGGGCACCTGCGCCGGCAACTGCTCACGCCCCAAGGCAAAGGCATCTCGCGCCCAGGGCAAGGGCGCGCGACTGAAAGTCAGCGCCAGCCCGTGCAGGTCGGCGACCACCTTGACCGCATTGGGATTAAACAGGGTTTCCACATCGCTAATGGGTTCGGCCAGGGTGGCGATTTGCGCCTCGGCATGCTTCGCCAGATTGGCCGCCACCTGATCGATAATTGCCGGCGGAATCAGCGGCTCGTCGCCCTGCACATTGACCACAATGGCGTCCGCCGCCAACCCCAGCTGCAATGCCACTTCAGCCAGGCGATCGGTGCCGGAGTTGTGATCGACGCGGGTCATCAGCACTTCGGCGCCAAAGGCCTGACACGCCTCGAGAATGCGCAGGTCATCGGTGGCTATCACCACCCGCGCGGCACTGCTTTTTTTCGCCTGCTGCCACACATGCTGAACCATGGGTTTGCCGGCGATGTCTTGCAAGGGTTTGCCGGGCAAGCGACTGGAGGCGTAACGGGCCGGAATAACGACGGTAAACACAGTGCTCATGACTTACTTATCCAAAGGTTTATCGGTGCTCTGCAGTCAGCTTACTTATCCAAACGCTCATCGGTGCTCAGGGTGCGCGCTTCGGTTTCCAACATCACCGGGATGCCGTCGCGTACCGGAAACGCCAAGGCGTCGGCTTTGCAGATCAACTCGGATTTGTCGCGGGCCAGGTGCAGCGGGCCTTTACACAGGGGACAGGCGAGAATATCGAGCAATTTCGGGTCCATGGGGACTCCTTGATAAGGGGATTAAAACGGTGCAGCGAGTAGCCCGTAAGCAGACAACTGCGCGTTAGCGTGAGACAGCCAGCAGGCGATCGAGTTGGCTGTCCAGCCACTGGCTGAACGCCGCCGACGGCCGGGCATCCACCGCCAAATACCACCAGTCAGGCTGGGCAAAAGCCCGGCATTTGACCGCATCTTTTTCCGTCATCACTAACGGCAGTGCTGGGCTGAATGACAGTTGCGCGGCGCTGTACTGGGCGTGGTCGGCAAAGCCATGCTGAATCGGCTGCCAGTGTAGCGCCTCAAGCGTGTTGAAGAAACGCTGCGGATTGCCTATCCCGGCGACTGCATGCAGCACTTGCCCAGGCGGAAAAGCGCTCAGGGCGCGATGCTCGCCGGTCAGCAAGTTGACCAGCGCGGTAGGTTGCAAGGTGAACGCGTAACCCTCGGCGCGATCCGCCGCGGCGCCGTTATACAGCAGCGCATCGACGCTGTGCAGACGCTCCAGCGGCTCGCGCAAGGGCCCCGCCGGCAGGCAACGGCCATTGCCCAAACCGCGGGCGGCATCGATCAGCACCAGCTCCAAGTCACGGGCCAGGCGGTAGTGCTGCAGTCCGTCATCACAGAGAATCAAGTCCAGCGGCTCGGCGCCGAGCAACGCCTGGACGGCACGACTACGATCGGGATCGATCATCAGCGCCACGCCACTGCGCTGCACAATCAGCAGGGGTTCATCGCCCGCCTCGGCTGCCGACTGATCGGCCGTCACCCGCCACGGCCAGCTGGGCGGCTGAGCGCCGTAGCCGCGACTGACCACGCCGACGCGCAGGCCACGGGCCCGGCAATGTTCGATTAAATGCAGAATGAGTGGAGTCTTTCCGGTGCCGCCGACGGTGATATTACCCACCACTAGCACCGGCACCGGCGCGCGATAAATGACGCCACGTCCGGCCACGAAGTCGGCGCGTTTACGCTTGACCACCGCGCGGTACAGCCACTCCAGCGGGCGCAGCAACAGCAAGGCCGGATGGCCTTGATACCAGGCTTGCAACAGGCGCTCGGTAAGGCTCATCAAGGCGCCGCCTTGGCCTCAACGGTGGTGATACGCAGATGAGCAAAGCCCAGTTTTCCGGCGGCATCCATCGCGGTAATAAAGGACTGATGGGGGGTTTTAGCATCGGCGCTAATGGTCAAGGGCAAGCTGTTATCGCCCTCGGACTCACGCTGCAGCGCGCTCATCAGGCTGCTCAGGTCGTTGGTTGCCAGGCTTTGCGCGTTGACTTGATATTGGCCATCGGCGCCGATGGCGATCTCCAATTGTTTCAGCTCGGTTTGCGTCGGCGGACTGCCACTGGAGGCTTCCGGCAGCTCGATTTTCAGCTGGTTTGGCCGGCTAAAAGTGGTGGTCACTACAAAAAACAGCAGCAACACGAAGATCACGTCAATCAGCGAGGTGAGGTTGAGGAAAACCTCTTCGCGAGCCACGTTGCCCGCTCTGCGGCGAAACTTCACGCTTTGGTTTCCTCGCTGAAGTCCACCTCACGATCGCCCTGCACCACCTCGACCAACTTGATCGCCTCCTGCTCCATCGCCACCACCAACTCATCGACCCGGCGCAGCAGGTAGCGGTGGAAGAACACCGCCGGAATCGCCACGATCAAACCGGCCGCCGTGGTGATCAAGGCCTTGCCAATACCACTGGCGAGCGAGGCGGTGTTGCTCATGCCATCGCCCATAAAGCCGTTAAAAATCTCGATCATGCCGAACACTGTGCCGAGCAAACCGAGCAAGGGCGCCATGGCGGCAATCGAGCCGAGCGCATTGAGGTAGCGCTCCAACTCATGAATGACCCGGCTGGCGGCCTCTTCGATGCACTCTTTCATGATCTCGCGGCCATGCTTGGAGTTGGCCAGACCGGCGGCCAGCACTTCACCCAAGGGCGAGGAGGCGCGCAGCTCTTTGAGCTTCTGGGCATTCAGTTGCTTGTCTTTAATCCAGCGCCACACCTGGCCGAGCAGATGCGGTGGCGACACGCGGCTGGCGCGCAAGGTCCACAGGCGTTCGGCGACTATGGCGGTGGCGACTATCGAACTCAAAATAATTGGCAGCATCATCCAGCCGCCGGCTTTCACTAATTCCCACACGCAAGCCACCCCCCAATAAAAAGTGGCCACACTCTAGCATAGGGTCGCCAGTGCGCCGACCGACACACTTCGCTTATTTTATCAATTCAGGCTGCCAAAAATGCCGCACTTCACGCGCCTCGTATGCGGGTGCATGGCGGCCCAACTGAATCCGCAGCGCGCCACTGGGGACATTGTCATAGAGCCGCGCACCTATAGCTTTATAACGCGCCAACACCTGCGAATGGGGATGCCCATAAGGGTTATGCCGCCCCCGTGACAGCAGCACCGCTCGCGGCTGTACCGCGCGCAGAAAAGCCATGGAAGACGAACTACCACTGCCATGGTGGGGCGCCTGCAACCAGTCGGCATGCAGCTCGCGGCCGGCGTTAAGCAGGGCAAGTTCTGCGGCTTTATCGATGTCGCCGGTCAGCAACAAGCGCTCGCCGCCCTGCGCCTCGACCAGCAGCATACAGGAGGACGGATTACCGGCCGGCGCGTGCTGCCAGCGCCAGATGGTAAAGCCCACCCCATCCCACTGCCAGTGCGCGCCATCGACGCAGGGTTGCGCCGCTAAAGCGGCCGGCAACTCCCCCGCCTCACCGCTTAACACCTGGGCTATCGGCAAACCACGGGCCAGGGCCAAAGCCCCACCGGCATGGTCCATATCGGCATGACTGAGCAGCAGCAGGTCGAGCTTTCTCACCCCCAGTCCACGCACCGCCGGCAGCACTATGCGCTCGCCCAGATCGAAGTCCGCATGTTTGGGGCCGGCGTCATACAGCAGCGCATGATTACGGGTGCGCAGCAGCACCGATAAACCTTGCCCCACATCCCACTGCCAAACCTCCACCTCCCCCAGCGGCGGCGTAACAACTGGCGGGTAAAACAGCGGCAACATCAGCAGCACGCCCAAACCACGCCAGGCTATGCCGGCGGGCAGTAACAGCAACAAGGCACCGAGCCCACCCAGCAACCAGGCCCACATCGGCACAGCGGTTGGTAGCCAAGCCGGCAACCCGCTGGCCACCTGCCCCAGCAACACAAACAACAACTGCATTAAACCGCCGGCCAGCCATAAGCAGCCCTCCCCCAGCCAAGGAATCGGCAACAGCAAGGTGCCGAGCAATGCCAAAGGCGTCACCAGCAGGCTCAACCAAGGCACCGCCAACAAATTGGCCAGCGGACCACTCAGGCTGATCGGTAAACCCAAGGCCAGCAGCAGCGGCAACAAGCCCAGCGCCAGGCTCCACTGCGCCCGCCACCACGCATGCCACCAGGGCCAGGCCCCGAGACGCCCGGCAAACACCCAGGCGAGCAACGCCACCGCCGCAAACGACAACCAGAATCCAGCCTGCAAACTGGCCAGCGGCTCGACCAACAACAAGCCATCGAACGCCAGCAATAACGGCCACCAGACGCCCAGATGACGAAAACGCAAACGCCACAACAGCACCAAGGCGACCATCACGCAGGCCCGTTGCACCGGCACCTCAAAACCGGCCAGCAATCCATAAGCCAGGGCGGCGGCAAAACCCAGCCCACAGGCCCAAGGCAACCAGGGCAACCGTCTGGGCCAGAAGCCGAGCCGCGCCAACCCCACCACCAGCGCATAGACCAAACCGGCCAGCAGGGCGATTTGCTGACCGGAGATCACCAGCAAATGCACGGTGCCGGTGGCCTGCAGCAACTGCCAATCCTGTCGCGACAACCCCGAACCATCGCCCAGCACCAAGGCGGCGAGCGCGCCCTGCCGACCAAAGGCATCGACAGCCAGCAGACGCCTGCGCAACTGATCGCGCCAATCGGCAATCCCCGTCGCCGCCTGCACACGCTCGCCGGCCTTAACCGTGCCCAGTGCGCCGATCCGTTGCGCCAGCAGCCACGCCTGGTAATCAAACACCTGTGGATTAACCGAGCCATAAGGGCTGCGCAACTGCACTGCCAACCGCCAGCGCTCGCCCGCCAGCACCGGCGGCCCGGCCACCCACGACACTCGTATGAGTGACGGCAACTTGGCCCGCCGCGCCTGCGGGTGCGCCAACTGAAAGCGCACCACACCCTCGCGTAGCTCAGGCAAGCCCACCACCACGCCTTCCAGCCACAGGATTCGGTCATCCAACTCGGGGGCTAAACGATCATCCAAGGCCAGCTGCGCCGAGACACAGGCCCAGCTAAAACCAACTAGGAAAAATGCCAGCGGATAACCGCGGGTCGGCAACAGTAATAAACCGAGCGGCGGCAATACCAGCAACACCCATAGCGGCGGCAAGGCCGGCAAACAACGCAAGGCCAATAGCCCCAGAGCAAGCGCCAGCATCCCTGCGCGCATAGCCAACCACTCCCGAGAAACAGATTCACAGCGCTGAGCATAGCGGCTCAGCGCCCTTACCCAGCCTGTTCAAGACTTGTCACAAAGTGCTCGAGGGTGAGCCGCGTAAAGCTGTGCATAATATTGCCGATAAAGCCCCACCGCCGCTGTTGGCGCCTGCGTCGCGGCCTGCGCGCTGACCGCAAAAAACTTAGAGAGTCCAGATGCCGCGTCGACTGTTCAAGCGCTACATGCCCGACCCTGAATACCTCAAGGAGCACCGCTCGCTGCGGTTTCTCGGCAAATTGCTGCATGAGCCAAACCTCTGGCACCTCAACCGCCACTCAGTCGCCCGCGCCATGGCGCTGGGGTTGTTTGCGGCCTTTATTCCGCTGCCAATGCAGATGCTGTTGGCCGCCAGCCTGGCCGTGGCCTGTCGGGCCAATCTACCGATTGCCGTTGGCCTGGTATGGCTGACCAACCCGATCACCATGCCGCCGGTGTTTTATTGCACCTATCAACTGGGCAGCTGGCTGCTGCAGACCCCGGCCATCACGCTGCCAGACAGCCTCACCTGGAACTGGATCAGCGCCGAACTCAACGCCCTCTGGCAGCCCTTCTTACTCGGTTCGGTAGTCACCGGCGTGCTGGCCGGCGCCCTGGGCTACGGCCTGACCATGCTCTTCTGGCGCTGGAAGGTTCGGCATAGCTGGCACAAACGCCAACAAGCGCGCCGCCAAAGCAAGCCATAAGCCACCCGAATCGAAAACGCCGCGATTCAGGCAAGCTGAACCGCGGCGTTTTTTGTGGCAGCGCTGTTACTCGTAGCGCAACGCTTCGGCCGGCTGAATCTGCGCGGCCCGCCAGGACGGGTAAAGGGTCGCCAAGAAGCTCAGGCCAAAACCTGCCGCACAGACCAGTAACACATCGATAGCCTGCAAGTCGGAGGGCAGATTATTGATGAAGTACACATCTGAGCTGAACACATGTTGGCCGCTGAGACGCTCGAGCCAGCCCACCAGCTCGCTGACATTCAGCGCCGCCAGCACGCCCAACACCGCACCAATACTGGTGCCGACCAAGCCGATCAAAGTGCCCTGCACCATGAACACTTGCATGATCTGCCCGGGCGTGGCGCCCAGGGTGCGCAGGATGGCGATATCCGCGCCCTTGTCGGCTACCACCATGATCAGGGTGGCGATGATATTGAACGCCGCCACCGCCACTATCAGCAGCAACAGCAGGCCGATCATGGTTTTTTCCATCTTCATGGCGGCGAACAGCCCGCCCTGGGTCAGGGTCCAGTCTGCCGCCTGATAACCGGCGCCCAGCTGCGCCACAATCGACGCTGAGACTTGCGGCGCCTGGTACAGGTCTTTCAGCGCCAAGCGCAGGCTCTGTACCTGGTTGGGTTGCCAATGCTGCATCTGCGCGGCATCGGCCAGGTTAATCAAGGCCTGGGTACCATCCAGTTCGGCACCGACCTTGAACACCCCGACCACATTCAAGCGCTGCAAACGCGGGGTAATGCCGCCGGCGTTACTGCTGCGCTCGGGAATGATCAGGGTCAGGCTGTCGCCGAGATTCAAGCGAAAACGCCTGGCGGTGATGTCGCCGACAATCACCCCAAACTCACCGGGCTTGAGGTCGCTCAGCCGGCCTTTCAGCAGGTGCTCGCCGATGATCGAAACCTTGGACTCCTCGGCAGGCTCAATCCCACTGATCTGAATCGGCTGCATGCTGCCCTTGTAAGACAGCATGCCCTCCAACTCACTGAAGGGCGCGACTGCCCGCACCTGCGGGTTCTGCAGGGCCGCGGCCGCCAGTGGCCGCCAGTCGTCCAGCGGGGCGCTGGCATGGATGGCCGCATGGGGCACCATGCCAAGAATCCGCGAGCTCATTTCCTTTTGAAAACCGTTCATCACCGACAGCACCACAATCATCGCCAGCACGCCGAGCGCCAGGCCGATCATCGAGGTCATCGAGATAAAGGAAATAAAGTGATT
>Ga0209343_10010682_pt1 | contig 10421 bp, 4 predicted proteins | sample RifCSPlowO2_02_FD_184026 | JGI IMG/M metagenome (GOLD analysis project Ga0209343, IMG submission 184026) | Groundwater microbial communities from Rifle, Colorado - Rifle CSP2_plank lowO2_0.2 (SPAdes) (version 2) | ecosystem: Environmental > Aquatic > Deep subsurface > Groundwater | place: Rifle...
CAGTCTTTTGAGAAGGCAGCAAAAAACCCGCCGAAGCGGGTTTCTTCAAGACCATTCCGACATCCTGTCAGCAGCCTCCCAGGCGATGGTCGATCATCCGTGATCCTGAAGCGCGTCCTGCGCCTCAGTTGATGTTTGTAGGTTAGGTTCAATGGCGAAGCCTCAATAGAGGATATCCCAGCCAATGCGTGTAAGCCTTTCGCTATGGGCCTGCGAGCGCGTGATGGTCTTTGTCTGCATTGGGCGACTTCTGCCATTCGCGACTGGCCGGAGTTGAGCTGTAGCGGACGGTGGCCACCGGCAGATATCGGCCAAGAGCTGACATTTAGCGACGCCGCTCCCGACTTCAAGCTGCCAATTGAAACTGCTGTACGGTGCTACCCTTCACCCCCAAACAACTACCGATCATCAAATCGGTTTTGAAGTCTCGTTAGCTCACGGCCTTTGCCGAATTTTTCTGCAACGACTTGGAGGTCGTCATGGTTCAAGGTGGAAGCATCAACCTCCCGAAGAACCGCATGGGTACCTAACTGATGTGCCAGTCGTGCGAGGTTCGCCTTTATCGCCATCGATGAACACTGGGGCAGGCTCTTCAGAAGTAGTAATGCAACATCGTAACGACTACCTTGATCCGCCAGCTGTAGACAAAGCTTCTCCAGTTCCTCGCTGGCGGCTGCAGCAGTCTCCGGCGAGGAAGGAAGTGTGAGGAGGTCCACGGCCAGGTTAATTAGCTCCTGAACTACCGGCTTACTGCTGAGCGAAAAAATCTGCCTCCACAAACGACGTCGCCCTTGATCGCTAACTTCTGATACGAGAACAGCTTGTTTGAGAACCGGATAGGCATGCTCACCTAGAGATTTGGTCCACAAGGTCAGGCCCTGATCAGGAATATCACTCGTGCCGATTTGCCCCTTCGCAACTATCTGAAGTGTTGCGGCCGTCCGTTCCGTCAGGGCCAGATTCTGCGCAGCGTTCTTCCAAACTCTTTCCAGCCACTCCACTTCGTTCGCCTCGCCCCAATTAATCACATCGGGCATCGCTGCGATCTGGTCAACTGGAAGTGCTCCGGTGGTGCGAGCCAGAAACTCCTCTGCCTCTGCAGGGCGGTTTTGCCAGATGAGGCAGGCGACCTCTATAAGCGCTTTCTCCTGCTCGACTCCCACGATACCAGCGTGAAGCATTGACTCAAGTGAATGCAGCAGCCCGCGCTTCGCTTCCTGGGGGAATGTCTTTGCAACCTGGATAGCACCGTCGAAAATGGCTTGCGGACTGTAGCCCGGCTGGACCGCCTCTGTGGTGGGCCATGTTCCTGCGAAATATTGGTGTAGCAGGTTGCACTGGGCAGGATAGCTACTGGCACCGGTGAAGGTGTTGTGCAGACAAGCCGCCACCGTCGCCGGCTCCGCATGAAGGTAAATCTTCGAAAGCCCTGGCAGCAGGGCTTCGAGGTCGGACACAGCACTGCTGACCTTGGACGGTAGCTTACTCAGCGCCTGAGCTAGATGTGCCTTGAGTTCGCCTGAGTTCCAGCAGTCTACCGGAATCTCCTGGGCTGCCATTTGGTACAGCTCATCAAAGGAGCTCGGAGGGGAGGCCAAAGTAAACCCACTATCAAAATAAGCAGCGATTTGGCTCCGCACGGCATCTGGCAGCTGTGCATAGCTTCGGAAAAGCGCCGCACAGCAAACCAAAGGAAGAGAATCAGCAAGCGTTTTGATCCACTGCGCACTTACGCTCGCGACCAGTGCCTCGTTGCGCCGAATGACGCCCTCGAAGAGCGCCACGGCATCCTCTTCGTAGCCTTCAGCAGTTGCCAGATTCGCCGCTAGATGGGCAAGTTTCGATTTCGCTTCGTCGGTTAAATCTTCAAAGCGGGAGGAAGCGACATGCAGCAGCCAGCTGTAGCCGCGATCGTAATTAGTTTTCGGTTCTGGATGGCTGATTAGACGATCGGCGACACCAATCAGGCAATCAGACAAGGGCTGAGTACCGGCCAGTTTCTGAGACTGCTCCAGTACTGTCAGCGCGCAACCATGCAGCTCGCTCGACGGTAGAGGGAGATACAGGCTCACCAGCCTCCAGAGCACAGCCCGGCTCTCCTCACCAGCCTGCGCGAGGCCAGCGAACATACCATCCACGCGGCGCGCAGCGACAGCCAGGTCAATGTCCGTACCCCTGCCTGCCTCAACCTCAGCAGCAAGGAGCGAAGCGTAATCAGCACCCAACATGCCGAGGAGCATTTCTTCATGACTTACCAGCCACTCCTCAAGCTGGCTAAAGCTGAAGTGATAAGGGGTGGTGCCGAAATTGACATCACGAACTTTGAGCCATTCGATGAACGCGCGATCTTGCTTGGCAGGCAAACCGTATTCTTGGCGAACCCTCAACACAATCGAACAAGCCTGGAGCACCATTTCTTTGGCCTCACCGAAGCTTGGGCTCTGCATCGTCTCTAGACTGAACTCAAATTTATGATTACTGGTGAGCAGGTCCTCAATGAGTTCCGCCGCAATCTGACGCTGCTCCTGACTACTGGCATCCGCCAAGATTGCGCCGATCTTGGGCAGTCCCACCATAGATCTCAGATCGATGGATCCTGCCAACTCGGTGCACAATGGTCCCAGAATCAAGCGCCGGGTTCGTTCTGGTAGATGTTCTAGAAGATTAGCTACGACGCGCATTGCGTTGTGCCGACGACTCAATGTCTCGAGATGCAAGTCGCTAATCATCTGGTGCAGCAAGTGCGCTTGATCCTCACTGAGCACCACCTTATCTGCACGCGGCGAAAGCTGCTCGATGACTCCCTTCGTATCTCCTGACATCAACAACCCATAAAGGGCGCTGGCACCCGCACCAAACTTACGGCTGATTGGATCTTCGGAAAGCAGCAGCAGACTCTGTAGCGAGTCAGGCCACCGAACGCCCACAAGGCTGGCCAAGAACTGTCGTAGATCCCTGCAGCCGTCTCTTACTTTCGCTCCATGCTCGTCGTCGTGCGTGACATAACGCTTGAGAAGCAGCGGCCGAGCTTCAACAGGTTGCTCCAGCACCGAATCACCATTCACCAGAACGGCTGTCAGCCTGCCGAGTAGCTGAGGGTCTTCCTGCAGGTCACGATAGAAATCTGGGAAGCTCACCCGCGCTGCGCTCAACGCGCCTAGCGAGATCGGATGCCCGGTCACTGCGTGTTCGTGCAATCCGCCTGGCAGATCACCAGCGCTTCCTTCCAATTCGCGGAGTTTGGCCAGCCACCACGACTGCGCGAAGGCATTTACAATCTGTAGGGCGTTGCGGGGGTCAACCACATTAACGTGGATCATTCGATCGATCACTTGTTCAGGACTCGAGCCACGGGCCTTGAGGTCGGAAACGATCTCCTCGAATGACGAAAGATGTGTGAGCGCGAACTGACGCATGTCGCTGCGAGGAGGTGGTGGAATCTCCAAACGGAACTGAAAGATTCGATCTAGATAGCGCCGCGCATCAGTATGGGTAAACACCGTACCGGGCTGCTCAGGATTTCCGCGGCCGCGCGCCAGGGCGTCTGCAACTTTAGCCTCATCACACGAAATCACGAAGACGAGCCCAAGACCCGGGGGGAGCTTCTCGGACGGGATCTCCATGAACGCCCGGACGGCATCCAGGCCCAACACCATTTCCTCTGCAGAGAGCCGATCCAGATCGTCGACGAAGATAACGAGCCGCTCACAGCGAACCGTCTTATTGAACAATCCCGATGTTGGCTGTTTGAACTCCTTCAACTGCTCCAGCAGCATCTCCTCGTACTGCTCTGCGCTTGCGCTGGGTAACGAAACCTTGGTGATAGATCGGTAGCTATCAATTTTCGAAGGTTTGAGGTTATTCAGCAGGTAACTGTATGCACCGGAGATCGCGACAACAAAAGCCGATTGTACGAGCGAGTCATTCCAAGGGAGGTATTTGAGCCCAAGCCATATCAGGCCGAAAAGGGCCAGTATGGCAACCAGAAACGCCGGCAGGGGCATCGACCAGGCTTGCCACAACTGACGCGTGTACTCTCTCCAGCCTTTCCATTGCTCCTCCGTGCGGGTCACGTTCCGGAAGAGTTTGTCGTGTAGTGCCTGCTCGTCCCCCCCCAGCTCGAGGAACACGTGCCGAAGAAGAGCTCGCTTGATGTCTTGGTCTTTGCCCCCGAAGCGCCAAGCATTGAAGGTGATGCTCTTGAATCGATCCTTTCTAGGCACGCCGCTTGATGAGGCTGACGCATCGTCCTCCAAACCTCGGGTGTACATCTCCTTGATTGAGCTTTTACCGGTGCCCCATCCGCCTAACAAACCGATGCTGAATGGAGGGGCATGGCGGCCAGACTCGATCAAGCTTCGCAAGGCTTGAGCAAAATGCCGGTGGCCAAATGCGTCCTGCTTCTCGCTGGCGATTTGCCGATCAAGTACTGCCGGCATCGGCCCACGTGCTTCATGCATACGTCAAGCTCCTTCATCAACGGATTGCCGGTCGTAGGCCAGCATTGCCACGAGCCTACTGTATGAAGGATTCGATTTCTAGGCAGTCCAAGACCTGGCCTAAAACGCTTCAAAGTGAGGCATTGGGTATTTCTGCATCTGGCCAGTTGTTGCCTGTTGCAACCCGCTGCTTGGGTCGATTTCTGCCATTCGTCACCGGCAGCTATCGACCTGCAGCGGACGGTGGTCACCGGCAGAAGTCGGCCAAAAGCGGACAGTTAGAGTAGAGAAATAAGTCTGTTCTCTTTTCCGTTCAATAGCCTCGCTATATGCCGAAAAGTTCGCCTTCTTTTATTCCGAGCCAGACCTCGAGATGATTATGCAAAGTCCTCAAGGACAATTCATGCTCCGAGAAATCGGCGGGATTGATCGCATCGCACCTAGCCTTGGCCACGTCGATACCAATGAAGTCCTCAATCGCTCCTCTGTTGAAGTAGGTTTGCACTGTGGAGACTCGGTCCCCCCATGAATGGCTTGTGCCGGTGCTCATCATGCGTGTGGCCATATTCGCAAAGCCATCGTCGGTTTTGATTGCGCCCAACATCCAGCGACGAGGCTCATCAAACGACCCCGCATAACCCTTCCATATGTAAAGTAGGGACACGATATCCGGATGGGCAATCAACGTGTGACCGTCCGCTGCACGTTCCCTTATCAACTGTAACCAAAGGGTTTTCATTGCCTCGATAGTCTCGAGATCGAGCGCTGGATCAAAGGTATCGGCCTTGCCCTGTTTTTGATCGGCGGGATCACTCAGGTGAATCAGCATCGCAGCAACCGATAGCGCTTGAGTCTGGCGAAGCGCCTCAAATATTAGACCACCTCGTAACTCTGTCGGAATCCGCTTCAGGTACCAAGACGTCGCTCGCCAAGCGGAAATCCACGGAGAGTTGAAGCCGCCGCCGCGCAGGCCTACGAGTTTCTGAGCAATGCTAAACATTCCTGGCAGTAACACGGCCGCGTTCTCTACAGGAAGGCGATCAACGGACTCATCGAATCTCGCAACGAGTGAGGATAGCAAGCCATCTGCCTCGACTGTTGCGATCGTCTCAGTCAGCCCGTCATCTGTAGCCGTCGCGTCTAGGAATTCGACGAAGCGACGTTCCGATATTTCGCCGATCGCCGTCTGAAGTTCGAAGTAGCGTGGGAAGTAGCGCGGCGAGCAAACCCGCTTTTCCGCCACCCAATTGAGATGAAACCCGTCACCATAGTTCGTGCCTCCGAATGCCCACTCGAGAGGCGGAAAAAGCTCTTTGATCGTGTCTCGGGCGATGGCACGGCGCGCCTCCGGCAAGGCCTCAAGAAATTGCTCGGCTGCCGCTTTTTCTGCATCCTGCCGGCCGTCACTGCGGAAACGCCCTTCCTGGAGAACCAGCGCTCTTTCTCTGAACAGCGCCTCGTGTAGGTCTGACTCGAAGACTCGTAGAGTTTCCAGAACTAAGAAGTCCACAATATTCACTTCGAAAACGTCGCCGGACGCATGTAGAGGCACGTGAACTGCGATGGACGAGATCAGTCGACGCGCATCTCGCATGTTACGTAGACGGGGTTGGATGCACCCGATCAAGGCGTTACCCCAACGTGTTTGCGAAAAACCGTTCTCCTCGGTCGCATAGCGGTCTACCAACTGGGATAGTTCCTCCAGAAAAATGCGATGCACGATCGACACCGGTACGGCGGGCAGGTCGAAGTTGGCTTGCACGATTTTTTCGAGGAAGGCGCGACCGTCGCCGTCGGCGACCGGATCAAGCGCTCGTTCTACGATACTGGGCTGGAACAGCAGTACGAAAACGATATTGGGCAAGTTGGCGTTCGCCTTTACCTGCCGGAGGAGAACCCGAATTTGCTCGGGTTCGAGCCTATCAATGTCGTCAACGAAGACGATTAGTGGTCGATGGAGTTCGCGAAGACGAGCGTCCAGCGCTTCACGTACCTTGTCGAGCGGCTCTCCACTGCGGTCCCTTCCTAGATGCAACAGCGTGCGTCCGAGTAGAGACGTGCCAACGGAAAGAGCGGCGAGAGCGGCCGCGACTTTCGCAGCTGTCGGAAGATCGAAGCCTATGGCTGAAGCGACGAAGAGCACTGAAGCGCTCGTCAGCGCTGAAGAAATGACGTGATTGGAACCACTGGCCTTTTTAAGGGGAGCGCTAGCTCCGGTAAGGATCGTCCCGTATCGTCGCAGCGCTTCGGAACGTGCGAGCTCCGCCTTGGAGTGCTCGCCCCCTAGTCGATCAGCTATTTGACCGAAGAGCGCACGAGATATCGCGCTGCTGTCACCCCACTGCCAGGGATTGAAGTCTAGCCAGGCCGTGTCATCGTTTCTAACTTCAAGTCGTTCAGTGATTAGGTTCTTTAGGGATGATTTACCAAAGCCCCATCCGCCGCGGATTGCGAACACTCTGCCTTCGCGCGGACTTAGTTCCGAGAGTACGCCAGCTATACGGTCCGCGAAATCAGCCCTCCTAAGGCGATCCTCGGATCTCTTCCGAATCGGTGCCTCCGATCCGATTTCGCCGATTGGTTGATTGGTGGGAGCGGCATCGTTGAAAAGCGTTGCTCGGCGGCGGGCGCGCCACGCTGACAGGCGGGCCAATAGTCTGGTCATGGTGCTGAAACGTCCGTCCGGCGCAAAGCGCGTTGAGTGGTAAGCGAGTTCATAGCATTTTTACGGCCCAAGGCTACGACTCCACAGGAAGATGAGGGCGACGCCTCTGCTAGCACACGGTCACTGGCGAAGTCAGCGCTACGGGCCATCGGCACCCCTGCATCGGTTGAAGCCCGCATGCTGCTATTCAGAAGGATGGGGAGTCAACCCAGTGTCCCCTCTTGGCCGCATTGCGACGGCTAAAGGCATAGCCGTCGCAATGCGGCCAAAAGCGGGCGGTCTGTCCTGCATATAAATCCGTCCCCTTTGCCGCTTCATACAACGCCTTTGAATATGGTAGTAGTTAGGGCACTGAAAAAATATGTGGAGAAATAATTTTTGGTGGCGTAAAGCGTAGCTATGGAGCTAAATGAGCCTGTCTCCAATGGATAATATCACTATGCCAATTGCGCTAACTGTCTTCGGCGTTGAAGCCGATGGGCTTGACCTAACGCTTGCCCGCGTAATGCTGAGAACCGTACGCGGGCCAGGAACCTACCCTGAACCTAATTTGCCACAGGGTATTATGACCGATGGAGCTTATCGTACGAAAATCTCAGATAGCGAGCTTACGCTTGTCACTTGGGATAAGGTTTTATCTGAAGCCGAAGAGCACTTCGTTGAAAAACAGTTCATTCAAGGACACTTTTTAATTCCGGAAGTATGCCCGATTGCGGGCGGCCAAATGATAGTAGGTCATCCATTTGGGCCAGTAATAGTAAAAGAAAAATGTCAAAGAGCGAGGGTCACTGGAACTGGTCTTCTATTGCGAAAAGGTATCGTATCAGAATCACTCTTGATCGACTTGAACGAAGCACTTAATAAGGGTCTAAAGCCGGGAGCCGCACCGAAGGCGTTGTTATCTATCAGCCTAAAACTTTGCGAGTTGTCGGGCATGGGAGAAGTTCTGAAAACGCGAACCCCAATTTGGGGCGTCGAGTATTTTTTTCGTACAGCCGGGGTAGTCGGCATCGACGGTTCGCTATTCGAAGTTGTTCCGAAAAAACCAGATTTTCGAACCAACGAACCGATGCTTCAAGTAAGTGTGCGTCGGTTCGCAGCACAGCTCGATCTCTCATTCAAATTGCAGGTTACCCTGAAAAATTATGATGAAGTGATTCGCTCGACACTCATCGAGATCGAAGCTGGGGTATCGGAGGTAACGCTATCAGCTCCTATCCACATAACTGATGTCTCGGTCTCAGTATTCGATAATTCTGGTGAACTTGCAGACCAGTTAGGCGTCCAGTTTATTCAAGGTACTGCGTTCGGTCTTTCGATGTTAGGCGCGACTGATAAGTTTCCTCCGCTATTTCCAGGAAATCCCAAGAGCCAGGATCTTGAAAGCCGAGCTCGAGTTCATACGATGGCGTTCGAAGGGCCGTCTATCGGCAACCGCTCTGGCGGTCTAGACTTGCTTCGAAAACAGGCAATTAGTGTTTCTGCATTAATAGGGCCACATCTGACCGGAGCGGAAAACATTTGGTTTGAGCAAGGAGTCGAAAGCCAGATAGAAGTAATTCGCTGGATCAAGAAAAAAATCGAGCAGCCAGGAGTAGCCACCGCGTACCTTGTCGATCCTTATTTAGGAAGCGAAGCAGTCAAGCGAGTCGTAGCTCGCCAAGGAAACGAGACCGCCGAAGTGCTAATTTTGGTCTCGCCAGGTGATATAGATCCCGATGCGGAAAAAGCAAATGCATCCAACAAGAGCAACTATCTAGAGAACCTGAAATCCACGATGAATGAATGGGCTCATCAGTTGGCTGGGCGCATTTCTGTGGTGCATATCAAACGAGGGAACGGTTCGGAGCAAGCATTTCATGACCGGTATCTATGCACCATCGATCAAAAGGGCACTCCAACGACATATATGCTATCAAATAGTCTAAGTAAAGCAGCTGGGTATTGGCCGTTCGCGATCTGCGAGCTCAATAAAATTATGTCGCGCCAAGTTTATGCGTACATTCTAAATTTAATTGATGGCGACTCGAGCAATAAAAATCTTCAGGCGGAGTTGATCTGGAAAAAAGAGAAAGTTAAAGATAGCCACCCAGGTACGCGCTCTCGATTTGATCATTTGGAGTCCGAGCCCGACTGGAAGCCGGTCAAGGATTTCTTATCTGATATTTTTAACATCATTATTCATAATTCAACGTATAAACCCCAAATTGATGCACGTCTTAATGCGTTCTTGAGTGTTTGGCCGAAGAGCAAGGATGAGGAGCGTCTAGCGGAAGAGCTTTTCAAAGTTGTCAGTCATCGCGACGCTATCGTGGTATTCGTCTCCGAGCGGCTCAGAGCTAATGGGCGAGAAAAGATTGCGGATCACTTGGATAACGAACTCCTTGATCGCTTTCTTGAACAGCTTCCCGGCCTTCATCAAAAAGGCAGATGGTTCGTTCCATCTGAAGCGCGACAATCAGTCCTAGCTAACCTCGGGAGAACCGTTACTCGCAAGCAGAACGCAAGTAATTTCATACGCGCCAAACTTAATTCGAAAATCCACGAACTCATTACGATGATTGAGACCCAACGCAACGACCGTTCCGCAGAAGCGCTTCAAGTTGCCCTATCCCTGTCAACTATCGCTCTACAGGTAATAACCGACGCAGAAGGTATGGATGAGCGGTTTCGTAAAGGCATCGCCATTGACTACATTCACTGGCTCGGACGAATAATGCGATCAGATACTGCCGCCAGTATGTTTGCAACCAACGAAACTATATTTCCCGAATGGTTAGAAGATCTAACTTCTGTGTCGCAACAGCTTGCAAGGGCGCGACTTGCTCTGGGCGAACCGTTGGATGCACCTATAGCGCAAGTAAAAAATGATCTATGGGTTGCCTCCATCTTCAAGGAATCGATAGCGGCCACACTAATTGACCCGTACGGCTAATCTCTTACCAGCCAAGCAAGGCCGAAAATAGTGCGCACTTGAATTTTAGGCAGTATTTTTTATGTCTTCTTGACGGGCAGCTTGTGGCCGATCACTGCCTGTCGCGACCGGCCGGGTCGCAACGATCGCTACAGGCAGAGTTCGACCAGAAAATAGAGCTCAAAAAGTGATCAAGAAAACAGTGGGCGATACCCAACGATGTGCAACGCATAACAGCGCGACTCCTCGCTACAATGGCGCTACCCGTAATCGCTGTAGGGATCTTGCTTGACTGACTCAAAACTCACCGAAGCCGAGATGCGCCGAGCACTCGGTCTTGACTCTGCTCCCCAGAAGCAGCCAATGCCCAAACCGTCCTCCACCTTCACACTCGTTGAACTTA
>Ga0209343_10010686_pt1 | contig 10420 bp, 11 predicted proteins | sample RifCSPlowO2_02_FD_184026 | JGI IMG/M metagenome (GOLD analysis project Ga0209343, IMG submission 184026) | Groundwater microbial communities from Rifle, Colorado - Rifle CSP2_plank lowO2_0.2 (SPAdes) (version 2) | ecosystem: Environmental > Aquatic > Deep subsurface > Groundwater | place...
TAGCCAGATACGCCAATGTTCACAATCAGAAACCGTTAGTAGAAGAAGAGCTCAAGTTTATTGCTCAATATCCTGATATTACCTGTAAACTTTTAACCATGTCGCCTTTGTGCAAGAAACTTCGCCCTTGACACTTTGTGTCAAGGGATCCAGAACTCTTCCTTATGAAGTTTCAGTGGTTGGGAAAGCGCTTTATACTTTCCCATACCATAAAAAGTGATGATTTTTTTTCTTTGAGCAAAGAATTCAAATGATATGATAAAAATTATCGGGATAATATTGGCAGTGATTATTTTAGGCCGGATCGTTTTCGGGCCGGTACATAATTTTATAAATGATTTACTTCAGGATAACAAAGTTGGATCAGAAGAGCAACTCATAGGTTTGGTCACGAGGCATAATTCCAGAGTTGAGGAAATTCAACAGATATTAAAAGACGCTGATTTTGACCCAGGTCCGGTTGATGGCATGATGGGGGCCCAAACCAGAGGAGCTATAAGAGAATTTCAGAAGGCAAGCCAATTAAGGCCAACCGGAAAAATAGACTCGGTAACGTGGTCAGCATTAAATAAAGAAAAAGAGGTGCTACAGCATGAGCAAAAGATCGGCGAGCCTACGGAGCGGGTTATTCCTGAGGCAAACGTTACCGTGAATAACGGAGACTTAAGCTCTACAAAGGAAAATGTTGTAAAAAAGACTGAGCTTCACGGCGAAATCGCAGGACCCCGCTTAAAAACAAAAGATAGAATAAAGCAGATTCAGATTGCGCTTAAAAAAGCCGGTTTTTATCGAGGTGAAATAGATAGTAAAATTGGCCCTAAAACCAAAAAAGCAATAATTGATTTTCAGAGGTCAAAAAGGTTAAAGCCCGATGGAGTTATCGGGTTAAAGACCTGGGCAGAGTTAAGTAAATATTTGAAAGATTAGAAAATAGGCACGACGCTGCTAATACCCAACGCCCGTTGCGCAAACAAAAGACAGAAAGCAGGCACGAGAGTGAGCTGTTTTAAAAGGTTCTTATTAATTAGCATTGGGCATTATTTTTAATATTGTTTCTTACCGGGTGCGCAACTATACCTTACCAGCCTCAAGTGAAACCGCCCGCAGGTATTTACCACATTGTCGGTAGGGGGCAGACTCTTTATAGAATTGCCAAAACTTACAATGTGGATATCCAAGAGATTATACGGGTAAATAAAATTACTGACCCGACTCAAATCGGCGTTGGCCGGCAGTTGTTTATTCCCGGAGTAAAAGCGCCTTTACCAGTAGAAGCCTATAGGCCGATTTCGCAAGAAGCGGTAGAAAAACTCGTAGGCCCTAAATACCGTTCCTCCTGCTGGCGCTACATTACCCTGCATCATAGCGCAACGCTTGAAGGTAATGCTGAGTGTTTTGACAAAAATCACCGCAGCCGAAGGATGGGAGGGTTTTTTTATCATTTTGTCATTGGTAATGGCACCTTCTCTGGTGACGGAGAAATTGAAGTGGGTTGGCGCTGGAGAAAGCAGCAGGAGGTAAATAGGCCTTCCGATATTCAGATTTGCTTGGTGGGAAATTTTAACAAAGAGACGGTAAGCAGCGTCCAATTAGACGCATTAGTTAAATTAATCAGCGTTTTGCGTAAACAATACGGTATACCCTTAAGAAAGATACGAAAACACAAGGACATTGCAGATAAATTCACCGAATGCCCGGGGAATAATTTTCCTTTTTATAAGTTTCTGACAGAACTAAAGAAAAACTAATTCCTGATTATGAAAAAAAGAAATATCTTAATTTCGTTCTCACTAATCATTATATTGCCCGTAGGAACAGTTTTTTCTTATCGCTACTATCAGTCATATAAGGAAAATCAAAAAAAGAAGCTTATATTTGAAAAAAGAAAAGCTAACTGGCTTACCTTAAGGCAAAGATTAACGGATGGGATGGCTAAGTTTAATGGAGAAGTAGGCATTGTCATTAAAGATTTAGAAATGAATTGGGTGATTTCTTTTAATAAAGAAAAATTATTCCCTTCGGCAAGCCTGGCAAAGATACCCATTATGGCGACCTGTTTTCTTGCTGCCGAAGAAGGCAGGTTCAAGCTTGATCGTCAAATCGCCTTAAAGGACAGTGATAAACTTACCGGCTCGGGGATATTAAAGGATACGCGTCCCGGAGCTACTTTTACCGTAGAAGAATTAATCGGCCTTATGATTTATGACAGCGATAACACCGCAACAAATATACTTACCAATATGGTTGGTATTGATTATTTGAATAATTCATTTAAGACTTTTGGGTTAAAAAACACCGAGCTTTCGCGAAGAATAGCCGATTATAAATCGAGGGATGCTGGGCTTGAGAATTATACGACCGTAGAAGATATGGCTCTGATATTGGAGAAGATATATAGACGAGTCCTCGTAAATAAGGATATTTCTGAAAAATGTATAAAGCTTCTGAAGTTGCAACGGATTAGCGATCGTCTATCAAAATATCTACCAGTTGAGACTCTAGTTGCTCACAAGACTGGTCTAGAGCGCGGTATCTGCCATGATGTGGGAATAGTATTTACCAGTGAAGGAGATTTTCTTATATGCGTATTAACCAAACACTCAAATTCAAACAGCGCACCTTCAAAAGAATTTATCGCGAAAGTTGCCTTGCATGCGTATAACTATTTTGAAAAGCCCGCAGGACAGAAATAAAACCATTTTCATTACCAGTTATGGATGAATTCTATGGTTAAGACTAAGATAATCTGCACGATTGGCCCGGCGTCGTCGAGTGAGACGGTGCTTAGAAAAATGATACGTGCTGGTATGGATATTGGGCGCCTGAACTTTTCGCACGGCAAACCGCAGGAGTTACTTCATAGGATAAGCCTCATTCGATTACTAAATGCGAAATATCGTAGGCGAATAAAACTTCTTGGCGACCTTCAGGGTCATCGTATTCGGGTAGGCGATATTGTCGAGCCGGTTGAGCTTAAAAAACGCCAGATAGTGTGGCTTACTCAACAAAAGGTAAAGGGCACGCGCGAGAAGATACCTTTTGATTATCAGGGTCCGCTACGAACTATTAAGAACGGCCACCAAATATTCATAGACGATGGAAATATTGCTTTAGAAGTGATTGGCCGGGCTAAAAACAGCCTGAGGGTTAAGGTAATTGTCGGCGGTCTACTTAAGGAGCATAAGGGCGTAAATATCCCGCAGGCAAGGCTTGAATTCGGCGGCAAGCCAGAGGGCAGTGGTTTGGCTTCCGATAGCCAAAGCCATATAAGCCAGAAAGATATACAGGATATATTCTTTTGTGAAAAACACGGTGTTGAATATATCGCGCAGTCATTTGTGCGCACGAAGAAAGATATTTTAGATGTAAGAAAACTGCTTAAGACAGGTTCTCATTGTCGGGTCATCGCCAAGATAGAGAATAGAGAAGGCATAAAGAATATCGATGAGATAATCAAGGCTTCAGACGGCATTATGATAGCGCGCGGAGATATGGGGGTATCATTGCCAATTTACGAAATCCCCGTTATCCAAAAGGTGATTATCCAGAAGTGTAACCGCGCCGGCAAGTTTGTCATTACCGCTACACAGATGCTGGAGAGTATGACCGAAAACCGTATGCCCACCCGCGCCGAGGTTACGGACGTGGCCAACGCCATAATAGACGGCACTGATTTTGTCATGCTTTCGGCTGAGTCTGCCGTGGGCAAATACCCGGTTGAGACAGTTGGCATGATGAATAATATAATAAAATTCACTGAAAGATTCTTAGGCATCCGTACAGATTCCTTACACTTATTGACAAGCGTAAAGAAATAGGGTGTTTGGATAGGGATGGGTCGCGGGTCCTTGGAAGGGGGTGTCGGGTGAGGGTCGGGAGAGGCGCGGGGAGCCAGTGATTGTGGTCAAAAAAATCGATGTCAATGTCACTCAAATTTGGGTATCCCGGCTTTTGGGCAAAATAGGCCAAAAATCGCATTTATCGTCGGAGAATCAGCTCTTTTTGGGTCAAAAACTGCCTCCCTCGGAGGGCCTAAAAAGGCCATTTTTAGTGACATAATTAATGTTTGGGATGTTCAATTCTATGGTTATTTCTCAAGTGTACGAATATCCCCGCTTAAATTTTTGATTGACACCTTATTGGCAATGTTCTATAATACCGAACAGTTGTATTACCCAATAGAACAGGAGATGAAAATATGTTGATCCCGGCCGGAAGAAAAAAGATGCTAGAGATATTCCTAAAAGACCCTTTTAAGGAGATCCACTTAAGAGAAATCGCCCGTCAATCAAAATCCTCACTTGCCAATGTGGACAACTCAATGCGGTTATTCGTGAAAAACGACATGTTTAAACGCAATGAAATGTCGCATTCCACGTTCTTTAAGCCCAACCTTGAAAACGATGAGACTATAAAGATATTTGAGCTCTTGGAGCTTGATCGGCGCAAAGTATTTTACGCGAAGAACAAGAATATAGCTCGCCTCATTAAAAAATACACAGATTCTGTTATAGAGCTTTCAAACAAGAGGATCCAGCTTGTCATTCTTTTTGGTTCTGTAGCAAGGGGCGAATGGACAAAGGGTAGCGATATTGACATACTGGCGGTCGTTCCTGATAAAGAAAACGATATCATTGATATATTAAATAAGGCCAAGACAGATGTGAGTCCGCTTTTAGAAATAAGGCCGATAAGTACTACAACAAAAAAGTTTATTGATGGTTTTAAGGCCAAGACCGAGTTCTACGATAATCTGTGGAAAGATCGCATTGTGCTGTATAGCGAGTTTCTATTCTGGCAGCTTATAAGAGAGGGAGGCAAATGATATGCCCGAAAATTTAGAGCGGATTTTACAGGGGTGTTTTCATCCAAAAGAAGGCAGGTCGAATCTACATAAAGTGCCGGTTAACAGTGAGCGCGCGCAACAACACATCGACAAAGCGCACAGTAACCTTCGAGCGATGAAGATGATGTTTGACGGTGACTTGTTCGATTGGACGATTATTTGTGGGTATTACGCAATGTATCATGCTGTTTTAGCGGCTCTTTATAAAATAGGCATCCGCGCCACGGCGCATTATTGCGCGCTTGCGGCGTTTAAGGAATTCTATGTCAAGCGAGGGAAGGTAAAACCTGAATTTGTAACATATATAAATCGCGCCAAACAGCTTGAGCAGAAATATTCTGAGTCATTAGATAAAGCTCAGGAGAATAGAGTTGTTGAACAGTACGGCGTTGAAATTATCACCAATGACGATGCCGAATGGATTATTGAAGATGCGAAAGACTTTGTGCTTAAGATTGAAGAAGTGCTGGCATCATAAAGGAAACGAATACAGTGGAATACACAGTCAAACATAAAAATCTCATCGCGAAGCTATTCAAAAAAGCGGGGATGCTTGAAGAGGCAGATATTGTTTTGTCGTGTGATGAGTATAAACTTGAGATCGCTAAAGCAATGAGGGATGTCGCTACAAAGGCGGATGTCCCTATTGGGTCTACTCCGCAGTTATTAGACGCGGCAAGACGCTATGAAACCAGAAACTGCGCTATCTTTAAAGAATGCACTTTGCCGCATTGTGAAGGCGGGGTATGGTGCAATATCTATAATCTTGGTGGAAGCCATGGGCGCATTGGAGATGGGTATCGCCATTTAGGTAGAAGTGCATTTGATGTTCCATTGCTTGATCGGCGCAAATTAATGCTTGAGATGTTGGAATACAAAACTCGACATAAACCCGACAAACGCGCCAAAGGGGCGCTAAAGGGGCAAAAGGGGCATTAGGATCAATTGGCTCATAATGGGCTCAAGTGGGCTATAAAAGGCAAATAGTCGTATAAATATCAAGGATCAAATGTGATTAAGTTCGGCATTAGGCAATCATTCGATAGAATTGAGCAAGTAGAAGAAAGATATTCGAATCTGAATGTGCCGGTCGAAGTAGCCCTTCCCTATTACTGGGATATATACGAACCTATCAGAGGGCATTTGTCTGAGATTGCCGAAAAAATTAAGTTTTATCATGCGGAGGCTTTAAGCATCCACGCAGTCCAGGCGCCTATTACGGATGAGAAATTTAAGATATGGGGTAAAGAAATGGCGGATTTTGCAAAGCTACTCGGTGTAAAAACCGTAACCTTGCATCCTAACAATGTAAACAAGGACAATGTTGTGCAGGAAAAGGCCCTTGAGAATTTAAAATATTTTGCTGATTTATATAAAGAGCAAGTTATCTTCTGTATTGAAACTTTTGAAGGCTCACGAAGGGTATTTACTCCCGATGAAATAGTCAAATTCAACTTGTCTATGACTCTTGATACAGCGCATATACGGAATGAAAAAACAATCTGGAGTCTTCTCGAGGGCTATAAGCAAAATATTAAAAATGTCCATCTTTCAGCTAAAGACGGGAATAAGCAGCATCTGCCAATCGATGCTTTTTGCAGAGAGGTGCTAAGTTATCTTATCGAGACTAAATGGGGCGGCAACGTAATATTGGAATACTTATTTGAATTTCATGAGCGAATGTTGGATGATTTAAGGTCCCTTGAAAGCACTGTAAGGGTTTAACGAAGAATGGAAAGCGCCGGGGCCGTGGAAGTGAAGTCTTTGAAGACGTACGCTATTGGCGATATTCATGGCGCTTACAAGGCGTTGATACAGTGTTTTGAGCGTTCAAAGTTCGATTACAAAAAAGACCGCCTGATCGTGATGGGCGATGTTTGCGACGGGTATCCGGACGTTAAGCAGTGTATTGATGAGCTTTTGAAGGTTAAACATTGCGATTTGGTTATTGGTAACCATGATATGTGGGCTCTGGATTGGGCCTTGCGCGGCGATAAGCCGGAGATATGGACAAGCCAAGGCGGTGATCGGACAATGGCGTCATATAACGGCGGTCCCATGCCGCAGGCGCACATCGATTTCTTAAAAGGCGGACAACTCTGGATTGAGCGCGAGAGTCAAGTCTTTGTGCATGGCGGGTTTAACCCGGACATATCGCTTTCGAGTCATAGCGCGCAAGCATTGGTCTGGGATAGAAGGCTCCTTGATCTGGCATGGAAGAAGCAGGTAGACGGGCATAAATGTCAATTAGGCAAGTACAAGGACATATTTGTCGGCCACACGACCACCGAGCTTTATAACACATTGCAGCCGATTCATGTGTGCAATGTGTGGAACATTGATACAGGCGCAGGATGGTCAGGTAAGCTCACTATGATGGATGCTGATTCTAAGGAATATTGGCAGTCGGATTTGACTCCGGACTTATACGGAGGCACGCCGGACAAGCTATAAAATAATTGAGGGGTCGGGGACTTTCCCCGACCCCTCATCCCGAGTGAAACGAGGGATCTTGAAAGATCCTTCGGCCTTACGGCTTCAGGATGAGCCCTCGATAATTATAAAAAACTCCCCGAGGGCTCAGTTATATGGCGCGTAACGTTCGTACCATAAAAATACAGTATTCAAAGGGTAGAGAAGGGAAGAGTATTAAAATACCCTTTAGAGATTTATTTAGTAGCAGGGAGAGTAGAAAATTTAGCACCTGCTATTTATCGTTATAATTCCCAGACACGCTCGCTGGTTAAGATTATTGAGGGAGATAAGCGATTTGCTTTATTTTCCGCCTCTCTTTTCCAAAGTTGTATAAAAAATGCGCCGATAAATTTGGTTATCTGTGCTGAGTATCAAAGAACAACCCGAAAATATGGAGAACCCGGAAAGAGATACGTTCATATTGAAGTCGGTCATGTAGGTCAGAATATCTATCTTCAGGCAGAATCCTTAGGCCTGGCAACTGTAGCTATCGGTGCTTTTGTAGATGAGGCAGTCAAGAAGGTTTTAAATATAAAAGAAGAACCCCTTTACATAATGCCGGTGGGAAAAAGAATATAATTTTTAAAACCCTATACGTTGCTTAAAAGATTAATTGAGGGGAAAATAAAATAATGCAGTTAAGGCTAAAGGTGTGTTTAGTAGTATTTATCGGTGCACTTTTTTTAAATATAAGCAGAAGTGTCCAGGCGCAAGATTTTGGCCGGGAAAGAGATGTGATGGTAACAAAACAGATTCAGGCACGGGGAATTAAAGATACGCGCGTTATGGAGGCAATGCGCAAAGTAAAAAGGCATTTGTTTGTTCCTTTGGAATATTGGTCTTTAGCTTATACGGACGGTCCGCTTCCCATCGGGATGGGCCAAACTATTTCTCAACCGTACATTGTCGCATTAATGACGGAATTATTGAACCTGAAAGGCAATGAGAAGGTTTTGGAAATCGGCACTGGCTCAGGCTACCAGGCAGCAGTTCTTGCAGAGTTAACCAAAGAGGTTTATACTATAGAAATATTAGCGCCATTGGCTAATAAGGCGGAGAAACTTCTTAAAGAATTGGGTTACTCCAATGTTTATGTAAGGCACGGCGATGGCTTTTTAGGCTGGCCGGAATTTGCTCCCTTTGATGCCATAATTGTAACGTGCGCACCTGCGGAAATACCCGTTCCCTTAATAGAACAGCTGGCTGAAGGGGGCCGGATGGTTATTCCCGTAGGCAACCTCTGGCAGGAGTTGAAATTACTGCGCAAGGTAAAAGGAAAAATAGTAATTACTGATATTATTCCGGTAAGATTCGTACCTATGCTCAGGGATAGGAAAAATAAGGACGGGAAAGAAACAGGGGTGGAAGTGGAGGCAGAAAATTTAAAAAAACACGTTATGGCCTTAGCCAAAGATATCGGCGAGAGGAATTTTAGCCAGTACCAAAATTTGGAACGCGCCGCTGATTATATAAAGCAGGAATTCAAAAAATTTGGGTATGAGCCAACAGAACAGGTTTATACCCTTGAAGACAGAACTTTTAGGAATATCATTGCTACCAAAAAGGGAAAGAGCTCTAGAGAAAAGATAATCATTATTTGTGCTCATTACGACTCGGTGGTGGGTTCACCCGGCGCAGACGATAACGCTTCTGGTATAGCAGGCCTTTTAGAGTTAACCAGGATTTTATCTCAAGAAGAGCTAAACCGCACGATTAAATTCATTGCTTTTACTAATGAGGAGCCACCTTTGTTTATGACCAAAGATATGGGAAGTTTCCGCTATGCTCAAGAGGCAAAGAAAAGAGGGGAGGATATTTTAGGAGTGTTGTGCTTGGAATCCATAGGCTATTATTCCGATAAGAAAGGCTCACAAAGTTATCCTTTAGGTTTTAGATTTTTCTATCCGGATAAAGGAAATTTTATTGCTGTAGTAAGCAAATTTGGTTCTGCAGGCTTCTTAAGAAAAATAGTAAGGGGGTTTAGGAAGCAGTCAAATTTCCCGATAGAATTTTTAACCGCGCCTATCTTTTTGGCACCGGCAATCAGTTTCTCTGACCACTGGTCTTTCTGGAAGTTTGGCTACAAGGCTGTAATGATTACAGACACTGCCTTTTACCGTAATTCCTCTTACCATACTTCGGCCGATACTTATGAGAAGTTAAATTATACATCTATGCGAGATGTGGTAACCGGTTTATGCGCAGTAATAAAAACCCTTCTTAATGAATAAAGAAAAGATAAGAGAATGGTCTTTAATCTTTGCCTGGGGTTTATACGACCTGGCAAATCAATTCTTTGCCGTAAATGTGGTCTCTTTATATTTTGTGCGCTGGCTTACTCTGGAAAAAGGTGCAGCGGAGATTCTGTACAGTTTTTCCTTTGGCGCCTCAACGTTTTTAGTCGCGGTTTGTGCGCCTATTTTGGGCAGCCTCTCTGACATAACCGGAAGAAGAAAGCCCTTTTTAATTTATTTCACCCTGCTTTCCGTTGTTTTTACCGTTCTTTTAGCCGCGCCTAAAAGCATCTTTTTAGGATTATTATTTTTTGTTATTGCCAATTTTGGCTGTCAGTTAGCGGTAGTTTTTTATAATGCCCTGATGGTGAATGTTACGCCACCGGGCAAAATCGGTTTGGTCTCAGGATTAGGCAGGATGCTGGGGTATAGCGGAGCTATCCTGGCTTTGTTTTTGCTCAAGCCGGTGGTATTAAGGAGCGGTTATCAGGCGACCTTCCTTCCCACAGGCGTGTTATTTTTCCTCTTTAGTCTGCCCTGTCTTGTGTTTGTTAAAGATAAAGAGGTTGGCGGGAAAAGATTTAGCAAAGACAAGGTACTTTCCGTATTCAATCAATTAAAGAATGACCTTTTAAGTGTTTACCGCTTGCCAAGGGTCCCGGATTTTCTTAAAGGCGCCTTTTCAGGCCTCTGCGCGGTCAATGTAATTATTCTTTTTATGTCTGTATACGCCACGCGCGTTTTCGGGTTAAATGAAACCCAGATAATCCATCTGATGCTCTTTGCCACGCTTTTTGCCATTCTGGGCAGTTTAGTCTCCGGTTATGTTGCTGACCGTATCGGCGCAGTCTCAAGCCTCATCTGG
>Ga0209343_10010687_pt1 | contig 10419 bp, 10 predicted proteins | sample RifCSPlowO2_02_FD_184026 | JGI IMG/M metagenome (GOLD analysis project Ga0209343, IMG submission 184026) | Groundwater microbial communities from Rifle, Colorado - Rifle CSP2_plank lowO2_0.2 (SPAdes) (version 2) | ecosystem: Environmental > Aquatic > Deep subsurface > Groundwater | place...
CTTCATTAATCGCTAAACTATACTGCAATTTTCTGTTATTTATAGACATGTCTTGTCAAGTCAAACTTTCCCGGAAAGGGACTATTACGAGAAAACAGATATGCATCATTAACTTCTTTTTCTGTTTCTGTTTTTATGGTCTCCATATCTTTCTTGGCCAGGATCTTATTTTTATAAAGAAACCGCTCAAATCGTTTTATGGGGTCTTTCCTCTGCCATTTTTCTACCTCTTCTTTTGATCTTATATCTGTATGCGTCCCATGGACATTATCATCTGGACCTACATGGCCCCGTAGCCTGTAGGTTATAAATTCAATAAATACAGGACCCTCGCTTCTTCTGCATAGATCAACAGCCTTTTTTGCAATTTGGTATACCTTTAAAACATCATTGCCGTCACCTCTGTAACTTACTACACAGAAAGGCTCTCCTACTTTATAGATATTACTTTTAGGCCGGCATTCGTTGATTGGCAAATGGGTTGCATAAAAATTATTTTCACAGATAAAAATAATGGGTAGCCTCTGAAGTGCTGCAAAATTTAATGATTCGTATAAAACCCCTTCTCCTGTAGCCCCATCTCCAAAAAAACTCACTGTTGCACGACTTTCTTTCCTTATTTTAGAAGCAAGTGCTGCACCAACAGCTATTGAAATTGTTCCACCAACAATCGGTGTTGCTCCTAGTACGCCTTTGTCAGGAGCAATAACATGCATAGAACCGCCTCTACCTCTTGAACATCCCGTCTCCTTACCATAGATTTCAGCAATGAGTTCTGGCATACTACCGCCTTTGGCAAGGTAGTGTCCATGAGACCGATGGTTTCCGAAGATATAATCCTTTTCATCCAAAGCGGCACACACTCCAGTCGCTATCGCCTCCTGGCCGGAATAAAGATGGCAGGGGCATTTCACTTCGCCCTTCAGAATAGGTTCGACAAGGCTCTCTTCACAGAGACGAATCCTGAGCATTGTCCTGTAAAGATTTTCTAAGAATTTTCCGGAATATTTAATCATTTAATCACCTTAAACATTTTTTGTAGTTCTTATCATGTTTTGTTTGAATGAATTTATAATGTCTATATCACCCTTTTTAAGTTTCCAATCTAATGAGAGGACATTTTCCGCGACTTGTTCCTTTGTTTTTGCCCCTACTATACAACATGTAATAAAAGGATTATCTAAAGCCCAGCGAATTGAAACATGAGAGGGGGTCTTGCTATATCGCATACCGATTTGTTTTAATACCTCCACTAACTGAAGATTATTTTTAAATTGATATTCCTGAAACTCTTTATCTCTACTACGAGTATCATTATCTCCAAATTTAGTAGTTAAATCATATTTACCTGAAAGAAGCCCTCTTGCAAGTACTCCATAAGCTAAACTCCCTATCTTTAAAGATTCAACACACTCCAAAATGTCTTTTTCTAAATCCCTTTGAATAATATTATATAAGAATTGTATTGTTTCTATCCGAGATATTCTGCTTACTTCCAATATTAATTTAGCAGAAAAATTAGAGCAACCAATATAATGAATTTTTCCAGCCTCCTGGCATTTTTTAAGCGATTCAATAGTTTCAGATATAGGTGTAGTATTATCATACCAATGTATTTGGTAAAGGGGGATACAATCTATTTTTAATCTTCTTAGGCTTCCTTCAACGGCCTCAACAACTCTTTTTGGACTACAATCATAAAAAGTATTGCCATTTTCATCCCAGTTCACACCAAATTTTGTCGCTATTATAACTTTCCCCCTTTGTGAACTAAGAGCCTTGCTTAAAATTATTTCCGAATGTCCAAAACCATATACATCAGCAGTATCAAAAAAATTAATACCGAGGTCCAACGCCTTACGTATTGCTTTTATAGAGGCCTTGTCATCTACTTTACCATAACCATGGCCTCCAATTGCCCAACAACCGAAGCCAATCCGAGAAATCTCTAACTCTGTTAATCCTAACTTTTTGTATTCCATAAAGACCTAATCTTGAAAAGATAAAAAAAAGTAAAAAAAAGGATTTTACAATCTATCCAGAAACTATGCTCTTTGGCATATTTTATCCTTAATCTGTTTTTCTCTGGCTCAATTTCTTTTTTGTATTTCTCATCCACTTGGCTATCTCCGAGAATTTTATCGAGATTAATAAACCTAATAGATGCGTAATCAGTTATTCCCGGCTTAACAGATAAGATAATCTTCTCTTCATCATTGTAAAGTTTTGTGTAATCATCCACCTGAGGCCTTGGCCCAACAAAACTCATTTCACCTTTAAGTATATTTATTAATTGCGGAAACTCATCGAGTTTGTATTTCCTCAAGAACTTACCTATTTTTGTTAAACGAATATCGTTTAGCGCAGATGAATGGCCGCCAATGTTTTCTGCATTTACCACCATCGTCCTAAATTTGAATATTCGGAAAGACTTACCATACAATCCTGTTCGAACACCACGATAAAAGACTGGGCCACGAGAATTTATCTTAATGAATGTGGCAATAATTAGAAAGAGTGGCCATAATAAAAACAGACCAACAAAAGCCATGGTAAAATCAAATAACCTTTTAAACATTACAAAAACTATTTTTGGATTATTAAGAATTTACTGTCACAAAACTTTGTTTTTTTGAAGGATAACTATTTTTTTGGGATTCGTGGCTGTAAAAATCATTATCCAACCGTATTTTCCAATGAACTGGTTTCTCAACACGATTTCATCAACCTTATCTAAAATATTTTTCAGTGGTTTCATAAAGCGTGATTTTCTGAATGGTACAGCAGCAATGGCAAATAAATGGAAAAACTTCACACTTACTTCTTCAAAATACTTTCTAACAATATCCAAATCCTGAACACGGAGAATATGTTCAACCTCCCACTGTGTTCGTAAATGAGGGGTTCTTTTTCTATACCAATGGATTAGAGGGTTATGGCAAAGAGCTTCTACGCAAATCATCTCCCCCTGTGGTTTAATTACACGGAACAATTCACTCATTGCCTTTTCGAGGTCGACATGGTGTAAGGCGCCGTATTCCACCACAAGGTCGAAGGTATTGTCTGGAAATGCCATGTTTTCTCCGTCCATAACCTCAAATCTACAATGATCGGCCACACCCACTATCTTAGCATTAAGGTTAGCATTTTCAATGCCTTCCGGTGAAATATCTATTCCTATAACATCTGTGCCGTACTGAGCAGCAAAAATTCCATTCTCACCATTACCACAGGCAAAATCAAGAACTTTAACCCCGGGCTTGCATCGTTCTCTTAACCAATTATGCTTATATTCTTCGCTAGATTGGGTAATAGAGTAAAACTTCGTATTAGAAAAATGATACCTGAAAGCCTGCTTGTCTCTAATCATAGTTTCGAGATTTTCAGCTTCCTCTTCTTTATTAGTATCGCTTCGCCGCTCAAATCCCTGGAGAATACTTCTTCTAAGGCGGGAGTGTTCAATTTCCTTAATTTTCCGCTCTTCCAAATTCCCGAGCTCAGTTTTCATAAATCCTCTTTACTAAAATCATTACTTCTCTGTTGTTTTGGTACTTGCAACCTTTTGAAAAATTCCATTCAGTGATTCAAACGCAACATCCAATGAAAGGTTCTTAAGATAGTAATCACGGCCACTAGCGCCCATATTTTCAAGCTCTGCTTTCGACATTAAAGACATCTTGACCATGGCCTTGGCCATTTCCGAAGGGTTTTCCGGCTCACAAATCAATCCTGCGCCTGCGTTCTGCACAATCTCAGATGCATCCCCGCGAACAGCCATGATAATCGGGCGACCTGATGCAAGCGAAACTTGAGTCTTGCTCGGAATAGTTGCGTGCATAAAAGCAAGGTCTTTCAAATGAATCAGGAGCACATCAGCCAAACTATTAATCTTTGGCATTTCCTCATATGGCCGACGACCGAGAAACAAGACATTCGTGGTTCCAAGTTCTGAAGAAAGTTTTTTTAGTTCCTCTTGTTTCGGACCTATTCCAACAATAACGACCTGAATTTTTTTATGATCTTTGACAAGTGCCGCCGCCTTAATCAAAGTCTCAATGCCTTGATAAATACCTAAATTACCGGCATAGACAATGTTAAAATGTCCTTCAAAACTTAACTCTTTTGCCAAAACTGGATCGGGTTCAGAAGGCCGAAATGTCGCCTCATCGGCCCAATTGTAAATAACCTTAATCTTTCTCGCTGGCACTCCTCGCTCGATTAGCAAACGTTTAAACCCAGGTGAAAGAACTGTCACCACATCTGCTTGTCGATAAAGAAACCTGCACCAAACACCTATCAAGGTGCTCATAATCTTTTTGATATTTTTATTCTGTACCATACCGGACTCAATAACAGTTTCAGGCCACATGTCTACTATATCATGTACAACTGGTGTACCCCTAAACGTCTTCAGGGTCAGAGATGCAAAACCATTTGTAGGGGGTGGGTCATACAGGTAGACAATATCTGCGGGACCGATAAGTGTTGCCCCAATAGTTGATGCACTAAACGCAAAACTAAAGTAAGTGAGTATTCTTCTCATTGCGTTTGTATCATGGCTGGGATAAATGGGTACACGTAAAACAGGAATCCCTTCAATTGTTTCCCACTGCCATGGCCGCATCCGATATTCTGGATATATTTTCCCAATAGGATACTGGGGGAATGAGGTCAATACCTTGATATCGTAACCTCGCGCAGCAAGGTGCTTAGCTAGAGGAAGACCGTGAATCGCACCTGGTTCCGGGTAAAATGTGATGGTCAAAAAGATAATACGCACGAAGTTTCCCTATCCCTTCTTTACTACCACTCTTTTGACCGCTGCGGACATTCCGGGTGGGAATTCTGCATCACGCTTGATATTTTCCCAGTTGTCTTTAAACCATTGTATAGTTATTTGAAGTCCTTCATCAAAGTTCATCTTAGGTTCGTACCCTAAGAGTTCTTTTGCTTTATCTATGCTCGCAAGTAACCTTTTTTTTGTATCCCATACCCTTCGCTCTGCACGGACAATCCCAGCCTTATTACCTGTCAGTTTATTTATACTTTCAGCCATCTGAAGTATATTTACTTCACTCCCTGATGCAATGTTCATCTCTTGCCCAATTGCCTTTTCGTAATATCCTGCCCTTAACAGGGCATCAACTATATCCATAACATATGTAAAGTCCCGCGTTTCATCGCCATCACCAGTAAAGGGTAATGGTAACCCAGAAAGTGCACGGAATATAAAATTCGGTATCACGTTACGATACTGGCCGGGTACTTCCCCGGGGCCATAAGAATTGAAGAATCTCGTTTTGACTACGGGCAAACCATAATGATGGTAATAAAAGTTGGCATATAATTCACCAATCATTTTTGTAATCTGGTAAGGTGTCGTCAGATGCATGGACATGAAATCTTCTTTTAGAGGTAATGGTGCTGCCGAACCATATATTGAACACCCAGACGAAGCATACACGAGCCTTCCAGTTCCACACATTTGGGCATATTGATATACAAGTAGCGTTCCCATGCCATTAGTTATTAAATCGTGTTGAGGAAAATCTACGGAGTTCTGATTTGCAAAAAAAGCAGCAAGATGATAAACAATATCTGGTTTAAGAACAAAAACTCGTTTCAAAGCAACCTCATCTGTCACGGACCCCTTAACAAACAAAGCATTCGGCAATGAGGGTATATTCCACTCATAGGCCGCCGACATATTATCAAGAACAATTACCGTCATAGCCCCAAGTTCGGCAATGGCGCGGGTGAGGTTTGATCCAATTGCCCCGGCACCCCCCGTGATTAAAATCGTTTTCCCCTCATAATATTGTTTGTAGTCGTCCATTTGGTATCTCCTCCCCCATCTTGAATCTAAACGTTATATACTTTTTTTGCCCAAGCTACGTAACGAAGCACACCCTCGCAAATATCGATTTTAGGGTCGTGCTTCAAATCTCGACGCGCCTTCGAAAAATCTACGATCTTAACCTTAGTCGTGAAACCTTCTTCTCCCTTATACTCCGCCAATGATGCTGAAGCACCAGTTGCTTCCAGAACAATGTCGGTAAGTTCTTCAATGTCTATGACCCATTCCTCTTTTCCTCCTATGTTGTATACCTCTCCGGGTACAAAATTATCAACGATGTTAGCAAAAGTCTTACATGTGTCTTCAACGTAGTCAAAGATACGTTTGTGGCCGCGATAAACTGTGAACTTCAAGCCCTTTAGGGAATGGTAAACAAAGATCGGGATGACCCCGCGATAACGACTATAGAATTCATGGGGGCCATAACAACCTACAGGCCTTACACGCACGGTCTCTGTCCCAAACATCGCTGCGTTATTCAAACACTGCAACTCTCCAGCCCATTTCGAAATTGCATAATCATTCATCTGCTTGATGGGGATCCGATCAATCACGTCTTCAGCCATTAGTCCGTCATAATCGCCATATACTTCTGCACTAGAGAAAAATATCATTCGGAAGAGGTGCTGCTCCTGCAGCCTCAACATATTTTTTGTCCCGATGATGTTAGTACGCCACAAATTCTCATAATGATCTTCACCATTCCAACGCCCATATTCGGCTGCGAGATGATATATATAATCAAATTTATGCTGACGGAAAATTACGTCCATCTGCTGATAAACACTGACGTCTGCCTTCAAATGCTGAGGGTCTTCGCCCTGCAAAATGTCACATGTCCAGACATCATGCGCCCTTGAACGGAGTTCATTAGTTAAATTGGTACCAATAAATCCTCTTCCACCTGTGACAAGAATTTTAGCCATCAGTTTCCTCCTAATTCTTTTTCAAGAATATTGATTATCCTCTCGGCCGCATGGCCGTCTCCATATGGATTGTTTAGTTTAGCCATTGCTTCGCGTTTTTCAGGATGCTTCAATAAATCCACCAATGCGTTTACAATATTATCTTTTTTTACTCCGACCAAGCGTGCATTTCCTGCTTCTATCCCTTCCGGTCGTTCAGTTGTTTCTCTCATCACTAAAACAGGTTTGCCAAGCGAAGGCGCCTCCTCCTGAACACCGCCGGAGTCCGTTAAAACAACTGTCGCCCGGTCCATCAGCCAAACGAACGTAGTGTATGATAATGGTTCAATAAGATGAATCTGGTTATGCCTGCCTAAAATTCTGTTTACCGGTTCGCGAACATTTGGATTGAGGTGCACTGGATAAATAAAAATCGCGTCCGGAAGAGTATCTGCAACCTCGCGAATGGCAGTGCAGATATTTTCGAATCCCTCACCAAAACTTTCTCTCCGATGTCCGGTAACAAGAACCATTACATGTCCGTTCAATGATTCCAGCAGAGAAACTGGTAAATCAGGGTTATTTTTACGAACTCTATTTCTAATCCAGAGTAACGCATCAATAACTGTGTTACCAGTCACAAATATAGATGAAGAAGCTATATTTTCTCTCATGAGTGATAGTTTTGCATATTCAGTGGGGACAAAATGATAATCTGTTAACCTCGAAACAAGACGGCGATTGATTTCCTCCGGAAACGGAGCAAATTTATTTTCCGTCCTCAGTCCGGCTTCCACATGACCTACCCTGACTTTATTATAGAAGGCCGCCAATGCACCGCAGAAGGCTGTTGTTGTGTCTCCCTGCACAAGCACCAAATCAGGGTTGATGTCTTTAATAACTCGATCAAGACCTTCTATAGCCCGAGAAGTTACTTGGGCCAAGCTTTGCCCATGGAGCATTATGTCTAAGTCATAATCCGGATTGATATCAAAGATTTTAAGCACCTGATCCAGCATTGTTCTGTGTTGGGCTGTCCCGCACACTTTGGAAACAAACCAATCAGACCGGTGACCGAGTTGCATGATCACCGGGGCAAGCTTAATTGCCTCTGGCCGAGTGCCAATTATTGTCAAAACCTTGTGTTTTTTCAACAAAGCTCCATTTATGGTGCTGTTACCACAGATGAAATACCTTCTCGTTGTTGTGCTTCTTGAAATTTCCGAATGACCACTTCCAACAACTCTACGGTTTCCTTCCCTTTCTCTCCACTCGCCCTATATGGTGTATCAAGGGCCACGTAATCCAAAAATCTGTTTACACCAATATAATGACCATCAAGCGTTTTCTTGAACGTATGTACTATTCCATTTACAGCAAATGAAGTGCCAGTTTGGTAGATCCCGCTTGTTACTGATTTGATTAATGCTTTTGCAGAAAGCAACTCACTGCCCACCGTACGGTTGTGATGCACCAAGATTCGGCTCTGCAGATCTAACTTTAGCATTCCCTCTGTTCCAATGATCTCAATTTCTGCTGCTGATTGGTTGCTGCCATACACAAGCGTAACGGAATTGATACCATTATCTGCGATTAGGTCAAACCTGATATCCTCAGCGGCAGACCATGGGTATTCTGGGAGTAACTTCTTGGAACAAACATGTACGTCAGTCACATTGTTAAGGAGTGCAAGAGATAAATATATGGCATGGGGTCCAGTCTCGCCCAGCACACCACCCGGAAGTCTATGCGCCCAATGTTTCTGATTTGAGGTCATATCATCTACTGGAGTCATCAAGAATGTTCGCATACTCAAGAACTTGCCTATTCTGCCACTGGAGACTAAATCACAAGCCTTTTCAAAGGCAGGGTTGAAGACCTGATTGTGCATTATTCCTATCTTTCTTCCATGGCGGTTGGAAGCATCTACCATCTTCTGGCAATCTCCTGATGTTAAAGCCATCGGCTTTTCAACAAGAACATGTGCTCCTTTTTCTAACGCTTCAATGACCAGTCTTGTATGTGTTGCGGGCGGGGTGCAAATTATTACAACATCTGGCCGCTGTTCGAGAAGCATCCGTGAAAAGTCGGTATAAGTCTTGCTGATTCCGAACCTGGATCCCACCTGCTTGAGAATAGCCTCGTTCATATCACAAATACCAACAAGGTCAACTTTACTCTTCAGTCTTTTACATATGGGAATAAATTTCCTTGTTGATATAACACCACATCCGACAATTGCACCTCTTAACATCTGATCCTCCTATATATGTTTGTTAACTACCTATCAATTAAGAATATTTTATCTAAAGATCGCAGGCATTGAATGCCTCATTGACGCTACCACTACAATTAAACCGGCTTTTGTAGTATGCAGCAAATACGGCCAAGAAACAATTCTTCCAATAAGGGCAACTGAGCTGGAAGAATAAAAAGTTTTCGCAACCAACGAAAAATCTTTAGTTTGGAGCGCCTTCCATCTGACAATATGGGGTCTTTCCCCCAGTAGACCACTTCCCAATCATTCTGTTGTTTAATCAATCTCCGAAAATTTGCAACCGTTATCCCGTTTAAAGAGGGCAATCTCTATCATTTTTTAAGATTGGGGCTTTCATATGCATACCAGTAGGCATCTTTGCCCCTTTCTTGAACAATCTCATAAGCGGCTTTTGCAATGGTTTCGCCGGAGAAAAACCACTGCAAAGCAGGCATTCGCGTGACATCGCCAAGATGGGCTTCTAAAGGCTGGTAAAATGCTGGAAAAACAACAAGAAGCCTACCCTTTGGTTTAAGAACTCGAAAACATTCTTGCAGTACCTTTTCAACATCACGAACATGTTCAAACACATCATAAGAGGTAATGAAATCAAAAGTGTTCTCATGGTACGGCAGTTCTTCTCCAACCCCTACCGCAAAATGACAACTAACGTTTTTTTCACTGGCGAAAAGCCGTCCCGCTTCCGCAAATATGGGATTGATATCAATGCCACAGGCAGTGCCAAGTCCATATTTCTTTTTCCAGAATACGAGCCTACCACCGGTGAAACATCCAAGATCTAATATACTCTTGCGCGAGTATTCATGAGGAGGAATGATGTTGAAGTATCTTTCTAAGAAACAAGTCTCGGCTTCGTAACTGTACCGGTATCTGGCAGACTTAAGTAAAAAGGCCTCACGATCTGTATTATTGGCCGAGATGAATCTTTCCTGCTTAAAAATCTCCCACATAGCAAAATCGTCTTCCCGGGGAACGTTCGGGAACAACTTCATTATCTTTTTTACAACTAAAGTACGTTTTTCCATTTATCCCTTTCAGCTTACTTCAAGCTATTCCACACCTACTCAACAATGCAAATCTCTTTCCAGTCGTTCAACTCCAGCTCCATTTGCCAGCCGAGTGCCACCTTTTGCAGGCTAAAGCTCGCTCTCTTAGGATGGTTCACCATGTCAAAGCAGAGAACACGCGGCTTCCTGTCCATATTCCAGAGAAACTTTCCCGAAACAGAGGTCACAATCCTTTCCTTTCCCACCACAAAACCTTTGCCAATATAGGTAGGCGTAATCGGAAACATGTGGTTAATAGCGCCGTATTCACCGGAATAAGATTCATTTTGGGGGTATTGTATGCCGTAGTGACCGTAGTAATAGTAGAGTAAT
>Ga0209343_10010689_pt1 | contig 10418 bp, 13 predicted proteins | sample RifCSPlowO2_02_FD_184026 | JGI IMG/M metagenome (GOLD analysis project Ga0209343, IMG submission 184026) | Groundwater microbial communities from Rifle, Colorado - Rifle CSP2_plank lowO2_0.2 (SPAdes) (version 2) | ecosystem: Environmental > Aquatic > Deep subsurface > Groundwater | place...
TTGGCGGGACAGCTCGCGGTGCAAACACCGTTGTACCTCGCGTACCCGGTATTGCACTCGCACGACGTGCCGTTCCAGGTCTCGTTCGCGCCGCACGAGTTCGACACGCACGCGTTCCCCTCCTGATGATAGGTAGCGTTGCACGTGCAATCGCCTGTCGTGCCATTTTTCGTGCTGTTCGATGGACACGTGACCTGAGCAACACCGCCCTCGCGCCATACGACTCCGCCACTCCCGGTGCAAGACGGTGCGCCGTAGATCGTCGTATTCAGGTATTGCCGAAACGGATACGTGTTCCAGTTCGCGTAGCCATTGAACGCGGACGAACTCGTCTGCGTCGGCCCCACGAAGCCGCTATCGGAGCACTTGTTGCTGTAGTTGTTCGTCCACGTCAGACAACCCGCCTGCGTTTGGTATTGCGTCCCGATCCCCCCGATGATCGCGCCATCCGGGTAGCGGTAGCACGCGCCGTTAGTGACAGTCCCTTCGAACGCGTGCGCATTCCCGAGCCAGCCGCACGCCAGCAGCGTCACCAATGCCAGAAACCTTCTCATCGCAGCATCAGCCACGTGGCGACAAGCATCGCGGCGAGCACGTACACACCCATGTAATCAACTGCCGGCATTTCCTTCTCCTCGATTGCCAAAGAAAAAGGGGGCGCGCCTTGTGAGCACGCCCCCTCCGACCTACGGTGAGCTGCCGCCTACATCGCGCGGCGAACCCACTTGAACGTCTTGATGCCGACGAACACCAGCAGCACCGCCGCGCCGATCGCAGCGATCGGAGCCGCAGTCGCGGCGATCTCGGTCACGACCCCGGACACATCCGGAGCCGCGGCGAGAGCCGTCGCGCTGGTGACCGCCGAGGCGCCAAGAGCGGCGAGCCTTGCGAGCTTCGCGTTCATGGTTCTAACCTCCGTCAGTCTCGTTGATGACACGGGCCAACATGGAGAAGGCCCAACCCACAGCCCACACCAGGAGAATTGCGACCCCGATGTCTACTGCGCCCGATACGCTCAGATCGAAGGGCGACGACTGATCCGGGATCGACACCCAGATCGTCTTGTTTCCGGGGCAGACGCCCCCGTTCGTTGCCGGGTCCACCTGGCAGCCCACGACCCAGGTCATGACTTGCGCCTCACGAGCTGCTCGGCAGCCTTCCACCAGCCCTTCAAGCGCTTCGGAACCCCTCGCCGCTTGACCGAATTGACGAGCCCGGCGTGATCGCCCTTGAAGTGCTCGAGCAGCACGTTGATGCTCTTGCCGGCGGCGTGCTTCACCCATCCGCGCACCGCCTCGATGGAAATCGCGCTGCCGCGCTTCAGCGTCCGGATGCGCTCGGCGACGAGCGACAGGAACGCGAAGTACGGATAGCTCCCCGCCAGATACGGCACCGGGTCCGTCACTGCGTCCCATGGAATGACGCGATCTTTCGCGTGCAGCTCGACCTCGGCGCGGGTCCACTTCGACTTCGCGTCGCCTAGCTGTTTTCCTTTCTCGTACACCCGGCACAGCTTTCCGCTTTGCCGAGTTCCAACGTACAGAGTGCGGCCGTCGCCTCCGTCGAAATCGTCAATGCACCGTGCCTTCGGAGCCCGGCTACCCACCTTAAAGAGACCATCACGCCAAGCCTGGATTGCGCCGGGAACATCCAGAACGACGGCGTCGTGATCGTCGGCGGCGATGTCCAGCCGGGTAATTCGAGCGTCAAGAGACTCGGCCCAGCTTCGCACCCGGCCGAAATCCGCAATTCGCCGGCACCCTTCGCCGTTGACTGATACAAGAACCGTCCCCCGTTGAGCTTCACCTCCATAGGCAACGAGGCCGTAGCCGCCGAGATCCACGCTCGCGAGATAACCGAACACCCCTCGCCCGCGATCCTCCACGGCAGACAGCCCGAGAAAGGCCTGCGCCTCATCGACGATCGCGCCAACGTCGCCTCCGGGAATCGTGAACGAGAGGTAATCGATTGAAACGGCAAGCGAAACGGATGATTCCCCCCGTATTACTGGACGGGGGGAATTCAGCGGCTCTCGCTCGCTAGGCGTTGGCATGCGCCGGACTCGCTGCGTGAGCCGCAGCTTCGTCCCCGTCGTACTGCAACTCGAGCACGAGCCGCCGCCCATCGAACGAATGCACGAGCCTGTAAGACATGCCCGTCGAATCGATAAAGTCCTGACTACCCCTCGACTCCCTGTATCCGTTCACGCAGCCCGCGGAACGCGCGATGCGAAACGCTGCATCGAAAACGTTCCCGACAAGCACGTCCTGCAGGTCGAACTGCAACGCGTCCAGCTCTTGCGAGTCGAACGCCGGACCCTGCTCCGCGCGCGCGCCCATGGCTAGGCCACCTTCCGAACGCCCGCGTCGGGAATGAGCTTCACCCGTCCCAGCTCCAGGCGCCGGAAGTCGCCCACGTAGATCGAGCGCGGGTCCAGCGTGTAGAAGCCCGGCTGATAGGCGCCGGTGTCCTTGTCGAGGGCGATCGAGCAGGCGACCGGATACTTGAGCGGCTTGCCGTGCTCATCGAGCAGGTGCGCGTACGCGGCCTGCTCGCGGATCACCCAGTTCTTGCCGTTCTTGTTGCCGGACCGCTCATCGAACGTGCTGCTGACAATCTCAATGCGAATCATCGGAACTCTCCTTAAATGTCGGCGTTAGTGCGTCGTCCCCGTGTGCCGTGCACGGGCGCAGGAACCTGGCCGTGCGGCGCCGTGCCGTCCGCTTACGCGACCGCCACGTCGCCGCCGGGCAATGACCGGCGCGCGTTCAACTCCACAAATGAAAAAGGCCGGACGCGCGATCCGGCCTTGTCAGGTGCTAGGCAACAAAAAACCCGCTGGGCGCGCCATGCGGGTTTTCAAGTGTCTTCGGGGTGAGGCCTTCCCAAAGGCTACCGAATCCTACGGAAAATCGGCCCGCGGTGAGTTACGGGAAGGGTTCCTTATCCTAAGTAATTGGCGGCATTGCGCTTATTTCTAGCAGTGGTCGTGATAAACGCATTAGACTTACCCAGCAATTTCGTCTATAAGTAAAAGGTTTTAATGACCCCGCTCGTTTATTCCCGCTGGTTGCCCTCTGCCGAGTGAATCTCATGTCCCTGAATAAGCTGCTACCCCAATTTCAAAATTTTGTTGAGGAGCGGGTCCGATCTCAAGGCTTCGATTTCATCGTGCCCCTTGAGACGAAGGGCATGCTCATTCTCAATGAACTTGATGCGCGGACTGGTCGCCCGAATCCCCGTGTCCTATTTCGCCGTGCTTTCGATTTCATGGACCGTGATCAGTTGCGAGGCAAAAAAGTTGCGATCGTCGACGACACTCTGTTTACTGGCCGGTCCTTAAACAAAGTGGCCGACCGGCTCCAAGGATTGGGCGTCGCCGCAGTCGCCAAGTTTGCTTTCATTGTTATCGACGAGCCAAACATAGCCAGCTATCGGCACGCTCACGACATAACCTCCTGCACCGCTATTCCTCAGTCTGAATTTCAGTATCTTTTGGATGACCTTTCGGCTTTATCAATGCGTCAGCGACCGGTGAACCCCGATCATCTGCTGTTCAGTATTTGCCCAGCGTCGCGGGTGTCTAGCAACGCCCTAGTCAATGAATTCACGCGCTTCGGTTTTGTCGTTGAGTATGCACGCGACCCGAATGCAATTGTTTGCAGCATTCACTATCCCTCCTTCTCGCCAGCTGCGCCTATAAGCGATCGAGGGATCGATAAGATTCGCATCACCATCAAGAAAGATGGCGACTTGATTGCGTTCTGCCCCGCTGTTTTCCCGCCGCTTCCAAAGCGTATGGCCTCCAAAAATCAGCCAGACGCGAAAGACGAGATCTGGTGCGAACTTCACAAAGCAATGAGTCTCGCGCACCAGGACGACAAGGCGCGTCGGCAAAACCTCTACGAGAGCTTCACGATATCGGCACGTATCAGGCAGGCTGCGGGTTTTCTGACGATACTAAGAAGCTTGGGCGTCTCATTCCAAGACTTCACCTTGGATGGGGCGCAGCTGAAGCGCTACTACGGCGCGACGGTTGGGTCGAGGGTGCTCGGCATTGTCGACGACAAGACAAAGCTCCTGCTCAATTCAAATTCGACGCCTTCAGAGGACCAACATGAGGCGTCTGAATCCCTATGGCTCGATTTTCCCAACGCCTTTAGTCTTGATCAACGATTGTTGACTGCGCTGCAACAGGCCTACCATAAACGCAACGAAGGTGAGTCGGATCTTTATCTATGGAAGTCCGCAGGATTGTCCATTCGCGAGCTTGCCGAGCGTACCAAGATGTCTCCTTACGTGATCAGCGTTGGTATGGAACATCTCAATGACTACGGCTACGCCACACCTTTGATGCGCGAGGACTCCGCGTTGGAACGCACATACCGCTCTACGGAAATCGGTACCGCGCGCCTCGCTCTTTGAATTTCTATGGAGAACAAGCTCACCGAGTTCATAGGTTTCGCGTGCGTAATCGCTGATGGCTTGAACGATATCCGTTCGGGCGCCCTTCCAGATGGCGTGGTGCAGAAGATTATCGCCATTAGCAAGGAAATGCTCGGCGTGCATATAGATGGGGTTGAGTTGGCACTCCGGCCGCGCGGCCATACTGTAGTTCAAAAGAATCCCACTCTGGAGATGTTCAGTCGTCCGAGAGAGTTGACTGAGTTGACGTCAAAGTACTACACGCATGACGGTGAAGGCTTTCACTCGACAGAGTACTTTCGTCAACGCCTGCCCGAGCTGGTCGCAAAGAAGGATTACTTCGAAAAGTTTGAGAGCGCCCTTACTGAGTTGTTGAAGATCTGGCGTCATCGCGGTGGTTTGGCCCCCTTAGTCTTCATCTCATTAGCACTAGGTAAGGATGGTGGCGTAGCCCCGCTAGTTGCCGATATCGAGCACATTGTCGTCGAGCTTCAACAGTATGTTCGGCACACTTTCTACCACGGCCGATCGACTCCACCCGCAAGGCACATAGTGGTCGTGGAACGCGCACGATATGCGCACGCTTCGTTGCGGGAAAAGCTGCAAACCCTTCGAGTATCAGAAGATCTTAAGGAACAACTCAGGATTCCATTCAGCCACTCTGTGGGCCAACGGATTCAGCAGCAGCTTCGCTTTTTCCCGCAGGATTGCACTCTGTGGGACATCTTCGACGTGCTTGGACAACTCGTTCGCAACTTTGGCGATGTTTTGCTCGAGGTTGAACCGCCCGACTTGCCCCTATTCCAAACAAGTCAACGACAGCAGAACCGAGTCGCCAGACTTCATGAGATAGCAGCGACACTATTAGAAATCACCCGCAGTCCGACGTTAAACGTAACGGGCGCAACCGAGAGCGAGCAGATAGTTCATGTTGCTGGCGCATTTTTAGAGAAGATCAACCAGTGGCTTCGCGCTCTGAACTGCGACCACAACGAAACCTATTTGAGTAGCTATTTCCGTGACGAGACAGTGGCGAAGGACTCCAAGAACAACATCGTCTATTACGACGTCCGCGGATATACGAAGATCCAAGAATCAACACTGCAACGTCAGTCGACTGCCGCCGAACAAGAATTTGGTCGATGGCTAGAGCTAATACGAGCAGTAGTTAGCAATTGGACCATCGTGTTCGATGGGCTGATTGATCCCGCCAAAGGCGACAGTTACATCGGATACTTTGAGACATCGTCCTCGGCACTCGATGCTGTCGGACTTAGTCTCCGCCACATCGAATACTCAGATTTGATACACAAGGCCTCTTCGCTTCCGCCAGTTCGCCTCAAGGCGGGAGTTGGCGAAAGCTCAAGCCACTTTGTCGCCGGACAAGGCCACTCAACCGCGGTAAACCACATTGCACATCTGCTTCAGGATTTGGACAAGCTCCAAACCGGAGTCAACGAGGATGAATCGGTCGCGTTCGTTCTAGAATCATTTCTCGAAGAGCATCAACAAGTAAATGAGTTCGTAAGCGGCCCGCCGATTACTTTTCGAGATGGTCGCGCTAGGCGCATTGACCACAGACTCATCGTTGACCAATTCCTAAAGCGATTGATCGCGGGTCCGCCGGGGTCCAAGTCTCGCCTCGTTAAACGCACCGATGCTAGCGATCAGCCAGGGGCGGTGACTTAGTTACATCGATTCGCTCTCTTGAGTCGCCTTTAGGTTCATTCTTGTACAAATTGAAGAGGATGCGCCGTCGCCCCTCTTCGAGAAGTGCGAACATTTGTTCCCGCCTGCATCGAAGCATCTTGCGTTTCTCGTTAACTGTGCCGGCATATAGAAACCAAATCAAAACCGCGCGTTTTATCGCTGCAGGTAAGGTCGCAACAGCCCGCTCAGTCTCTTCGGCCTCTCCCGCCAGAATTGGCATAATGTTGTCTCCGCGCGGTGGGCGCGGCCTCAAGTTGTAGATCGGGTACGGAGATCCACCGAAGGAGCGCCGGTCAGACAATCTCCATAGGCGCCAATTGTTCATGCGGCGCTCGTACTCGAAGTCGCTCATCCGGCCCGTAAGCTTCTCTTGCTATTCGCTTCCACGCACCAGGCGCCCTCGACGCCGCTTCTCCGGTAGGCGGATTCCAAATGCCGCGTAGAGGTCGACCACGTGCGAAGCGGCGCTTCGCTTTCCCAACTCCGAACGCCTCCTCACCGGAGCGTCTCGCAAGCGCCGATACACGCGCAGGCGGCGCGTTTCCTCGCTCGCCGCTACCCAGCCGCGTCCCTCGAGGTGCCAAAGCAGCTTGGCGAGTCGATCCTTTCGCATGCCGGTACGTGCCGAGAGCTCGTCTAGCGACTTGCCAGACTGGCCGAGCTGACGCAGGACCTTCTGCGAATTGAGGGATAGGGGGCGGGCCACGGCTCACGACGCGATCGTTGACGCGAGGTTATCATCCTGATAAGGTGTTTAGCAAATGGATAATTTATCTGCATGATAAATACAGCTATCGTGGCCGACATGGCCCACACCTCCAGCACGATCCGGCTTGCCAACTTCCGAGCCCTGATCAAGAAGGCCGGTGGACCGGCCGAAGCGGCGCGCAAGCTCGACATGGACGACTCTCAGCTGTCCCAGATCGCCGGCAGGCATCCCATCAGAAACATCGGCACAACGCTCGCCCGCCGGATTGAGAACGCCTTTAATCGGCCCGAAGGCTGGCTCGACGTGCCGCACTCGCAGATGCTGCTCCCACAGCCGCGCGCCGATGAAAACGTTGCGCCCGCCCGCGACCTTAGGAACGCGGTGCCGTTGATCTCATGGGTGCAGGCCGGCAGATGGAAGAGTCTCGTAGACAACTTCCATCCTGGCGACGCTGAGCGGTGGGTCGCGACCTACGCGAAGGTCGGTAAGCACTCCTTCGCGCTTCGGGTCGTCGGCGATTCCATGACCAACCCTAGCGGTGCGCCCTCCTTTCCGGAGGGCACAATCATTATTCTCGATCCCGAGCGCAACGCCGCCCCCGGAAAATTCGTCGTCGTGCGCCAGAACTCGGACATGGAATCCACGTTCAAGCAGCTGGTGCGCGACGCAGGCAAGCATTACCTGAAGCCCCTCAATCCGCGCTATCCGCTTCTCGAGATGCTTCCTGACGCTGTGATCTGCGGCGTCCTCGTCCAGGCTGTGATGGACTTCTGAGCCGAAGATAATTCCCGTGGTCGACCAGATCATCCTTCGGCTTCTCGATCGACGTGGCGTCTGGATGAGCGCTGTCGAGATCTTCGACGCCTCGCCCGACTACCCAGAAGGCGATTACGTCCTCACGGATCTCAGGACGCTCGTCGCGAACCGGCTGATTGTTCCGCGACGCCGGCAAGGCTCGACGATCACCGAATACGGCCTACCGAGCTGGATCAATGCTCTCGTGCCTGCGCCCACGTTGGCCTATTTGGCGTACCTCATCCGCCGCCTCGTTCGCCAGCTCTTCGCCGCAACATGACATTGCTATCCACCGCGGATGTTGACGGCGCGAGCGATGCATCATGACGGGACAAACGATCCTGCGCCTGCCTGACGTTAAGGCACGAACCGGGCTCTCCCGCAGTACGATTTACCTGCGGATATCGCAGGGCACGTTCCCGGCGCCGATCGCCCTTAGCGTGCGAAGCGTCGGCTGGATCGAGTCAGAAGTTGACGCCTGGATTGCCGAACGCATTAAGATGAGCCGCAAGCCCCAAACCGCAACAACCCAATCCGCCCGCTCCCCTTAGTCGCCTGTACCCGTTCCGTCCAGGGGCTGGCGTGCCTTAAGCCGTTTGACTGCGTAAGGCAATTACCGTCGCTCCCGCCTTGAGCCTTCCCAAGTAGTCTGCCCAATGCTGCATCATTGAGCGACGCTGCGTGATGAATTTCGTTCGGTTGTAGGCCGTCCCTAACGAGTCGGGAACGCGGTGCGCCAGCTGGTGTTCGATCAGCTCGGGCGCGAAGTTCAATTCCTGATGAAGGATCGTTCGCGCCATCGCACGAAACCCGTGGCCCGTAATTTCTGTTCTAGTGTCGTAACCCATTCGGCGTAGCGCAGCATTGACCGCCGCCTCGCTCATTGATTTCTTCGGGTCGCGCCCAGGAAAAACATACGTCCCGCGTCCAGTCTTTGCGTGGAGATCGCGAAGGATCTCCACCGCCTGAGACGATAGCGGCACAAGGTGCTCCGTCTTGGTTTTCGTTATCAGATAACGCCATTCGGCCTTGTCCAGATCGAAATCGACCCAACGGGCTTTTCGTAGTTCGCCGGGCCGCACGAAAACGAGTGGGGCGAGACGCAATGCACACTGGACGACAAAGGTTCCTTGAAAGGCCTCGATAGCCCGTAGTAGCCCCGCCACCTGGTCAGGCTCCGTAATCGATGCGAAGTTCTCATGCTTTGCGGCGGGTAGCGCCCCCCGAAGATCGCCGCTCGGATCGCGGATCGCGCGACCTGTCGCCACCGCGTAGCGCAATATCTGGCCGCAGTTCTGGTGCGCCCTGTGTGCCGTGTCGATGGCGCCACGCCCCTCGATCCGTCGCAGCACCTTGAGAATCTCCGGCGCGGTAATGTCGGCAACCGGCCGATTGCCTAGCCACGGGAAGACATCATTCTCCAGGCGCTTGATGATCTTATCGGCGTGCGATGGCGCCCAGTTGGGCGAGTTCTTGGCAAACCATTCCCGTCCAATCGCTTCGAAATTATTCGCAAACCGCTCAGCCTTCTCGGCTTTCTTTGCCTTTCGATCTTCACCCGGATCGACGCCTCCCGCGAGCAGCTCGCGCGCCTCTTCTCGGCGCTTCCGCGCATCGGTCAGCGGAACCACCGGAAACATTCCGAACGACAAACGCTTCTCTTTGCCGGCAAGGCGATACTTCCACCGCCAAAGTTTTCCGCCGCTCGGCGAGATCTCCAGATAGAGCCCGCCTCCGTCAAAGAGTCGCACCGGTTTGCGCGCCGGCTTCGCTTTCCGAATCTCCGTATTGGTCAGGGGCATCGTGATCTGTCTCCTCAGTTGCATTCTAAAATGCCCCCAGCCATTTTTCAAATGCCCCCAGAAATGCCCCCAGAACGGCCTGGATTCGACCAAACCTCTTTAGACCTTTCTAGACCACTAAAACGCGATTCCCCCTATGAAAATCGCGAAATTGTGGACTTGCTTGGACTCCTCTGAACAGAGGAGGTGGTGGAGTGGAAGGGGATCGAACCCTCGACCTCGGCATTGCGAACGCCGCGCTCTCCCAGCTGAGCTACCACCCCGCGGAAGAGAACGAATATTACAGGGGAACCGGGGCCGCGGACAACGCTTCGGCTATCATGTGCGGCGATGCAGATCACCGCCCCGTTCGGCTACAAGCGGATCGCGCCGCTGCGGCGCGACCACAAGGTGCGGCTCCCCCCGCCGGGCGAAGTTCCCGAGTTCGCGCGCACGCTCAACGCGATTCCGATCAGCTTTGCCGAGTTCGCTCCGGCGGGGCGCGACTATCCGATCGCGTTCACGAGCGGCGACGGCGGCACGACGTTTTCGACCGTCGCAGTTCTTGGGCTGGCGTCCGGGGAGAACCTTTTCTGCACCGAACGAAGCTGGGCGCCCAATATCTACGTCCCCGCGTACGCCCGGCGGTTCCCGTTCTGCATGGCGAAAGTCACCCTCGACAAGGTCGAGCAGCAGAATCGCCTCATCTGCGTCGATACCGACTTTGTGGACGACGCGGCCGGGGAGCCGATGTTCGACGCGCAGGGCCAGCCGCTCGAAAAGTGGAAGGTCATCGAGCGCCTGCTCACCGAATTCGAGGCCGACCTCGAGCGCAGCCGCGAACTGTGCGCGATCCTGGCCGACTACGGTCTGCTCGAACCCTTCACCGTGCAGGCGTCCTTCAACCGGGGCGGCGCGATGCAGCTCACCGGGATGCACCGCGCGAGCGACCGGAAGCTCGAGGCTCTGAACGCCGCGCAACTCAAGAATCTGCTCAA
>Ga0209343_10010693_pt1 | contig 10418 bp, 7 predicted proteins | sample RifCSPlowO2_02_FD_184026 | JGI IMG/M metagenome (GOLD analysis project Ga0209343, IMG submission 184026) | Groundwater microbial communities from Rifle, Colorado - Rifle CSP2_plank lowO2_0.2 (SPAdes) (version 2) | ecosystem: Environmental > Aquatic > Deep subsurface > Groundwater | place: Rifle...
TCCCATCCAGCTCGTGATGCCGGTGGTGCCGGCCGGATCCGGCCCGGAACTGCGGGAACACCCGGTGGGCACCGGGCCGTACCGCTTCGTGCGCTTCGCAGTGGACGACCGGCTGGAGCTCTCGGCGTTCTCCGGCTATTACGGCGGCCCGCCCGCCAACAACGGCGTCGTGCTGAAGGTGGTACCCGACGAGATCATGCGCGCCCTCGAATTGCGCAAGGGCACCGTCGACATGGTCGTCAACGACCTCGCGCCGGACGTGGTGCACCAGCTCGAAGAGGAACAGTCGGTGAACGTGGCCGAATCGCCCGGGACCGACTACGCCTACATCGGCGTCAACATGCGCGACCCGGTGCTGGCCGACCGCCGCGTCCGCCACGCGATCGGCTACGCCGTGGATCGCCAGGCGATTGTCGATCACCTGCGGCGCGGGCTGGCGCGGCCGGCCATCGGCATCCTGCCGCCGGCCTCGTGGGCGTTCGAGCCCGGCGTGTTCCAGTTCTCCCTCGATCGGCGCAAGGCCCGGGCGCTGCTGGACGAGGCGGGCTATCCCGATCCCGACGGCGAGGGTCCGGCGCCCCGCTTGCGGCTCACGCTGAAGGTCTCGACCAACGAGTTCATCCGGCTGCAGGCGGCGGTGATCCAGCAGGACCTCAAGCAGATCGGCATCGACCTCGACGTGCGGTCCCACGAGTTCGCCACGCTCTACGCCGACGTGCTCAAGGGCAACTTCCAGTTGTTCACGCTGCAATGGGTCGGCGTGTCGGACCCTGACATGCTCCGCCGCGTGTTCCACTCCACGCAGATGCCGCCCACCGGATTCAACCGCGGATACTACGAGAACCCCGAGGTGGACCGGCTGATCGACGCGGCGATGGCCGCGACCACCGACGAGGATCGCCGGAGGCTTTACGGCGAGGCGCAGCGGCGCATCGCGGAGGACGCGCCGTACATCAGCCTCTGGTACAAGACCAACGTGGCCGTGTCGCGTACAAACATCGAGGGGGTCACGCTGACCCCCTCGGCTGACTTCACGTTCCTGAGGCGCGTCCGGAAGAACTAGCCCTTCATCTTGTCGAGCTCCGCCTTCGCCTCGGCGGCGAACGGCGAGTCTTTGTGCTGCTCGGTGACCTGGGTCAGCGTTTTCCTGGCGTCCTCGGTCTTGCCCGCGAGCTTGTAGGCGCGGGCCAGCTCCATCAGCAGCGCATCCGGCGGCAGCGCACTGTCCTTCTCTTCGGCAAGCGCCTTGAAGGTGGCAATGGCCGGGTCGAACTGGCCGGCGCGCAGCTGGGTCTCCGCCTTCCCGAGGCGCGCCATGCGGGCGACGACGCCCGCGCCGCCGGCGATCACCCGATCGTACTGCGTGACGGCCTCGTCGAAGCGTCCGAGCGTCACGAGGCTGGCGGCCGCGTGGTAGCGGGCCGTGAGGCCCGACTCGTTGGCCGGGTAGGCGTCGGCGGCCGCGAGAAACTTCGGCACCGCGGCCTCGAGCTTCGCCCTCTCGGTCGGATAGGTGCCCGGGGCCTGCCCTGGGATCGCAGTCGGGTCGTTGGTCGTGCCGGGCGGCGGACCGGGCGGCATCACGCGCGCCTCCTCGATCACCATGGCCTCGGCCAGCAGCGTCCGCGCCTTGGTGTCGACGCTCGATTGCCACGCCGCGTAGCCGGCCACGCCCCCGCCCACGAGGACGATGGCGCCGAGGGTCGTGAGCAGGGAGCGCTGATTGTTGGTCAGCCAGCCCTGCACGTATCCCAGCGCCATGGCGAGCTCGTTGTCCTTCAGGTGATGCCGTTCGGTTGTCTTCATAACTTTGTGAACTCTGAACTCTGAACTCTGAACTGTATATGGTGCGCCTGACAGGAATTGAACCTGTGACCCCCGGTTTAGGAAACCAGTGCTCTATCCAACTGAGCTACAGGCGCGAATCGGCTCCCGGCCTTCGGCTCGCGGCTTTCGGCTGTCAATACCTCAACACAGAATAAACCGGCTCGCCGGCCAATTTCGAGCGGCCGTTGAGGAAGTCCAGCTCGATGAGAAACGCGACACCGACGAGGTTCCCGCCGACTCTTCTCACCAGATCCACGGCCGCGCGGGCGGTGCCGCCGGTCGCCAGCACGTCGTCGACGATCAGGATCCGCTGGTCCTTGGTGCACGCGTCCTGGTGAATCTCGAGTGCGTCGGTGCCGTACTCGAGGTTATAGCTCTCCGTGTGGGTGGCCGACGGGAGCTTGCCCGGCTTGCGAATGGGCACAAAGCCCGAGCCGAGCGCGTTGGCCACGGCCGCGCCGAGAATGAATCCGCGGCTCTCGATGCCGACGACATGATCGATGTCTTCGCCCATGTACGGCGCGGCCAGCGCGTCGACGGCGTCGCGAAAGCCGCGCGGGTCGCCCAGCAGCGTCGTGATGTCGTAAAAGAGAATGCCCTTCTTCGGAAAGTCGGGCACATGGCGAATCTTGGCCTTCAAGTGCTCCATCAGCGAATCTCGAATCCCGTGTCGAGGCCCCGGGGCCCGACGCCGTCCACAATTACCTGCTCCACGCGGGCCGCGGCCGGACCGCGCCGGAGCGCCATCTCGAAGCGGTCGAGCGCTTCGTCGTCGCCTTCGGCCTCGGCTTCGACGCGGCCGTCGGGCCGGTTGGCCACATAGCCATGGAGCCCTTCACGCCGGGCGGCGTCCAGCGCGAAGTAGCGAAACCCCACGCCCTGCACGCGTCCGCTCACCAGAAAGCGCCGAGCCACGCGCATCTGATCATTGTAGCGCAGGGCCGCGCTTGACCTCTCCGGGCCGCGAGGCGCATGATCGTCTCTTGCCGAGTTCGCCGCGAAGGCGGCGAAGCGGGGGACCCAGTCAACGGGGCGAATCGCACACGCGACAGAGACCGCCACCTCTGAGCCCGGCAGCTAACCTCGCAGGCACGTGGAGGGCTAACGTGTTCGGACCGCTCAAGCGGTTGGTCGTCGGCCAGCCGATCGCGACCTATCACGCCGAGCATCATCGGTTTGGCCTGCTCGGCGGCCTCGCCGTCCTGTCCTCGGACCCGCTGTCGTCGGTGGCGTACGCCACGGAGGAAGTGCTGCGGGTGCTCATGCTCGGCGGCGTCGGCGCCCTGAGCCTCGGCCTGCCGATCTACGTCCTGATCGCGACGCTGCTGCTCGTGGTCGTGTTTTCCTACCGCCAGACCATCCATGCGTATCCGGGCGGCGGCGGCGCCTACATCGTGGCCCGCGACAACCTCGGGCCGAACTTCGGCTTGACCGCCGCCGCCGCGCTGCTGATCGACTACACACTGACGGTGGCGGTCAGCATCGCGGCCGGCGTGTCCGCCATCACGTCGGCCATTCCGTCGCTGCATGTCAACCGGGTGTTCTTGAGCCTCGGCTTCATCGGCATCCTGATGTTCGGCAACCTGCGCGGCCTGCGCGAGTCGACCAAGCTGTTTGGCCTCCCCGTCTATGCGTTCGTCGGCGTCATGCTCACGCTGATGGCCGCCGGCGGCTACCAGGTCCTGGCCGGCACGGTGGTGCCGGTGGTGCCGATCGACCCGCTGCCCAGGCTGGGCACGGGGACGATCACCCTCTTCGTGCTGCTCTCGGCCTTTGCGAACGGTTGTACCGCCATGACCGGCGTGGAAGCGGTCTCGGACGGGGTGCCCGCGTTCAGGGCGCCGGCCGCCACCATCGCCGCCCGCACGCTCGCCCTGATGGCGCTGCTGTCGGTGACGATGTTCATCGGCATCGGATTGCTCGCGCACGCCTATCAGATCGTGCCGAGCGAGACGGAAACGGTCGTGTCGCAGCTGGCGCGTGGCGTGTTCGGCGGCCGCAACGTGCAGTACTACGTCGTCCAGGGCGCCACGATGCTGATCCTGGTGCTGGCGGCGAACACCGCGTTCGCCGACTTTCCCCGCCTGGCGTCGATCGTGGCGCGGGACCGCTACATGCCGCGCCAGTTCATGAACCTCGGCGATAAGCTGGCGTTCTCCAACGGCATCGTCTTCCTCAGCATCGGCGCCGGCGCGTTGTGCGTGATCTTCGGCGGCGACCCGCACCAGTTGATCCCGCTCTACATGATCGGCGTGTTTCTCTCGTTTACCCTGTCGCAGACGGGCATGTTCCTGCGGACCCGGCAGCTCCGCGAGCCGGGCTGGCAGGTGCGATCGGCGATCAGCGGCTTCGGCGCCGCCCTGACGTTCGTCGTGCTGATTGTGGTGGGGATCACGAAAGGGCTGGAGGGCGCGTGGATCGTGGTCGTGCTCATTCCCCTGCTGTCGATGCTGTTCCGGTGGACGCGAGCGCACTACGACAGCGTGGCGGCGCAGCTGTCGCTTGCGGGGATGGAGGTGGACACGACCCCCCACGGACACATCGTGATCGTCCCGATCGGCGGCGTCCAGCGGGCGGTGCTCGAGGCGCTGCGCTACGCCAGCTCACTCGCCAAGGATGTCCGCGCCGTGTACGTGAACGTCAACCCCGACTCGCTGACCGCGCTCAAGCGCGACTGGCCGCAGTGGGGCTCGCACGTGAAACTGGTCGTGCTGCAATCACCGTATCGATCGATGACCGAGCCGCTGCTCGACTACATCGACCGCATGGAGAAGGAACACCAGGACGACTACATCACGGTGGTGCTGCCGGAGTTCGTCGTCAAGCACTGGTGGCACCACCTGCTGCACAACCAGAGCGCGTTCACGCTCAAGGCCGCGTTGCTCTTCCGGCGGCGCGTGGTGACGACGAGCGTGCCGTTTCATTTGAAGCAGTAACTGAAACCACGAAGCTCACGAAGAAGACCACGAAGTTCACGAAGAACTCAGACCATTGAGTTCGTGTTCTTCGTGGTGATCTTCGTGGCCTTCGTGGTCGCATTTTGTGGCTACGGCTGTGGCTTGGCTGTGTCCGCCGGGGCCGGCTTCGCCTTCGGATCCACCGCTTCGATCTTCTCGCGCTTCAACGCGGCGTTCAGCCTCGGGAGCTCGGTCTTGAGGGTCTCCCGCATCTTCTGCAGCTGCGCATCGAGCTGGGCCGCCAGCTCATTGAAGACCTCCACGCTCTGATCGGTCGGCTTGCTGTCGGCGCTTTCGATCACGCCCGACAGCGCGGCGATCTTGTTGTTCAGCCTGATCGGGTAGTTCAACGGGTCCTGGCCGCTCCGGTTCTTCACCTGGTAGGCCTCTTCCTCGACCGCCGTGAGCGGCTGCATCAGGCCGTCGGCCAGCTTCTGGATCTCCACCTTCTTGCGCGGCGGCACCTTCTGCAGGCGCTGGTTGATCTGGTCCCGGAGGTTGCGGATATCGATCACGGCCTGGTTGGCCTCGCTCACCTTGTCGCGGACGCGCATCGACAGCGTGAACTGCTCCCGCAAGTCGGCCTCGCTGATGCCGGCCGCCTTCAGCCGTGGATCGAGCGCCACGGTGAAGTCCCGGGACTTGGTCTCGCCGTTGGCGGTGACACGGATCGTGTACCGCCCCGTCGGCGCCGCCGGGCCGCGCTGCGGCTGCGCCGCCCACATGATCATGCCCGGGAACACCGTGGCGCCCTCGTAGCGCATGTCCCACGCGAAGCGGTTGATGCCCTTCGCCGTGGCCACCCGCACGGCACCCTGGCCGAATGGACTGTTGCCATCGCCGGCCGGTGCGGACTCCGGCTTTGACGTGCCCGTGAACGCCCGCAGCACCGTGTCCTGGGCGTCGAGGAACTCGATCTTCACCTCGTCCGCCTCTTTGTTCAGGTAGTAGTCGAAGGTCACGTTGCGATCGCGCCCGCGCATCGGGGTGAGCGGCTCGAACAGATGCAGCGTGTTGGACGTCAGCTCCGGCGTCGCCTGCCGCAGCACGCCGATGTTGTCCAGCACGTAGAAGCCGCGGCCGTGCGTGCCGATCACGAGGTCGCGTTCCTCGACGACGATGCCGTGGACCGGGGTGACGGGCAGGTTCAGGCGCAGCGGCTGCCACGTGGCGCCGTCGTTGAACGAGATGAAGATGCCGTGCTCGGTACCGAGGTACAGGAGGCCGCGGCGCTTGGGATCTTCGCGAATCGTCCGCGCGAAGTCGGTCTCGGGAATCCCGGTGGTGATCTTCTGCCACGACTTGCCGAAGTCGGCCGTCTTGTAGACGTACGGCTTGCGGTCGCCCATCTGGTAGCGGTTGCCGGCGAGGTAGGCGACGCCGTTTTGGTGCGGCGACGCCTCAATCAGGCTGATGCGGGTGAACTCCGGCAGATCCGGCGGCGTGATCCGGTTCCAGTTCTTGCCGCCATCCTGCGTCACGTGCACCCACCCGTCGTCCGAGCCGGTCCAGATGGTGTTGGCGTCCTGCCGCGACGGCGCGATGGTGAAGACCACGGCGTAGGTTTCGACGCCGGTCTGGTCCTTGGTGATGGGACCGCCCGAGGCCTGCATCGTCTTCGGATCGGAGCGGGTGAGGTTCGGGCTGATCTTCTCCCAGTTCTGCCCGCCCGTCGTGGTGCGGTAGACGTGCTGCGACGAGGCGTAGAGCACCTTGGTGTCGACCGGCGAAAAGACGATGGGGAACGTCCACTGGAAGCGCTCTTTGATGTCGATCGACGACCACCCCATCGGGTTGTTCGGATAGATGTGAATGGCGCGCTGCTGGCCCAGCTCGCGATCGAGCCGGCTCAGGTTGCCGCCGTAGCTGCCGGCGTAGAACACCGCCAGGTCGTTCGGATCGGGCGCGATGTAGCCGCTCTCGCCGCCGCCGACGGCGTAGAAGATCGGCGGCAGGCTGCCCTCGCCCCCACCCGGATTGGCCTGGCTGCCGACGCACGCCGTGCTGTTGTCCTGCTGCGCGCCGCAGATGTGATACGGCACGTGCTTGGTCGTGAACACGTTGTAGAACTGGCCGGTGGGAATGTCCTGGCCCGTCCAGGTCTGTCCGGCGTTCACCGAGACGTTGGCGCTGCCGTCGTTCGACTGGATCATCCGCTTGTTGTCGGTCGACGAAATCCAGAGGTCGTGATTGTCCCCGTGCGGCGGGCGGAGCGTCGTATTCAGCGTCTTGCCGCCGTCGGTCGATCGGTAGAACTGCACGTTGAGGATGTAGAGGGTGTCCTTGTCCTTCGGATCAGCGAGGATGCGCGTGTAGTAGAACGCGCGCTGCCGGATGTTGCGGTTGTCGTTGATCATCTTCCACGTCGCGCCGGCATCATCGGAGACATACAAGCCTCCGGCCGCCTCGTTTTCGACCAACGTATAGACGCGGTTGCCGTCGACGCCCGACACGGACACGCCGACCTTGCCCCACACGCCGCTCGGCAGCCCGGGGTTCTTCGTGATTTCGATCCACGAATCGCCGCCGTCGGTGGACTTGAACAAGCCGCTGCCCGGGCCGCCGCTCGACATGCTCCAGGGCGTGCGGTTGGCCTCCCACAGCGACGCGAAAATGACGTTCGGGTTCTTCGGGTCGATCGACAGGTCGACGCCGCCCGTCCGTTCGTCGCGGAACAACGTGCGCCGCCAGGTCTTGCCGCCGTCGGCGGACTTGAAGATGCCGCGCTGCGGATGCTCGTTGTAGACCTGTCCCAGCACCGCAGCGTAGACGATGTCGCAGTTGGTTGGATGCACCCGCAGCCGCGCGATCGCCTGCGACTCGCGCAGGTCGGTGAGGTGGTCCCACTTGACGCCGCCGTCGGTGGTCTTGTAGACGCCGTCGCCCTGAATGATGTTGCCGCGAAACTGCGTTTCGCCGCCGCCGATGTAGACGACGTCAGGATTCGACTGGCATACGGCCAGCGAACCGATCGAGGAGGTGTTGATCTTGCCATCGGTCATCGGCGACCAGTTGCTGCCGCCGTCGGTGGTCTTCCACGCGCCGCCGCCGGTGGCGCCGAACCAGTACTCCATGGGCCGCGCGTCGCTGCCGCCGACGGCCACCGATCTCCCGCCGCGGGCCGGGCCGACGCTGCGCCAGCGCATGCCGCTGTAGAGGCTGGGATCAACCGCGCCGCCTTGGGCAGTGGTGGCCGGCGAAAGGTAGAGAGCGCCAGAGAGAGCAAGGCCAAGGGCCGCAAGGGTGAATCGCATCATCCGCGTAGTGTAGTTCAGCGCGCGAGACGGACAAGGCCAAACACGTTCAGGCAGATGATCCGCAACCGGCGGACGAGCGCCAGGGTGACGCCTGTCACGGGATTGAGCCCGAGGACTTGCGCCACGGCGCCGGAGCCCGCCTCATCTATTCCCAGCCGGTATGGGATGAACTTGAACGCAATGGTGACGAACCGTCCGGCGCTCTCCATGAGGAACGCGTCCACCAGCGTCGTTCGATCGCCGCCGGGAAGCAGCCTGAGCACGAGCCAGACCTCGGCGACGGCGGCCGCGTGGAACGCCGCTTCCCACATCGCGACGTGGGCCAGCCGGCCGATCGGCCAGCGCAGGACGCCGTAGATTCGGGCTTCGACTTCACGCAGGGTGTCGGCCGGGACCGTGGAGCGTCCGATCAGCCTCGTGACGATCGGTTCGATCCTGGAGAGGACGGCGGGCTGCATCCGGGCCGCCCAGACGGCCCCCACCGCCGCCATCGCGATGGCGGCCAGGAGGACCTCTGCGATCTGCTCGAGCCCGCGCGGGACCGCCGCGCGTTGCAGGAACAGCCAGGTGCCGGTGAGCAGGACGACGGCGACCGAGGCGATGTAGAAGGCGTTCTCAATCGTGACCGAGGCCACGCTAGTGACGGTCGACAGGCGCACCCGCGTCATGATGATCTTGGTCGGCTCGCTCGCGAGCAATCCGAGCGGGGTCAGGTTGCCCACGGCATCGGCGGCGAGCATGGCGCCAAAGGCCTCGCGAAAGCGAAACTGCGGATCGCCGGCGCAGAGGATCCATGCCCGCGCGCGGACCATCATCCGGGTCGCTCCCAACACGACGACGGCAAGGAACCACCACCCGACGCTGGCCACGCCGGCGACCACCTCGCTCCACCCCACGCGCCGGACGGTGAATACGAGGAGGGCGACGCCGACGATGGCGACAACGACGTTGACGGCTGAGAATCGGGGGCGCATCTGTGCCGGGACGAGCTCTATTGCTTGACGAGCTCGACCCGGCGGTTCTTCGCGCGGCCCGCGTCGGTGTCGTTGCTGGCCACCGGCGCGAGCGGCCCGACGCCGTCCGCGCGCAGGCGGGCGGCTGCCACCTTGTGCGTCGTCGTGAGCGCGGTGACCACCGCCTGGGCCCGGCGTTTCGAGAGGTCCAGGTTCTGCGCCAGCGGGCCGACGTTGTCGGTATGGCCGACGACGTGCACCGTGAGCGCGGGGCTGGCCGCGAGCATCCTGGCAATCTCCGACAGGGCCGCCGCCGATTCGGGTTTGACGTCCGCCTTCCCGGTGTCGAAGAGGATGTCGTACACCGCGACGTGGCCCACGCTGCCAAGGTCTTTGGTGAGCGCGGCGGCCGAGATCTTCACGAGGCCGGTGGCCATGGGCTTCACCTCCACCACGACGAAGCGCGTCTCGAGCGGTTGCACGTGCAGCGCGACGTAGACGTCGCCTTCGGGTCGCGCCAGTTTGGCGGCCAGGTATCGCGCGTCGTCCCCGTTCGGGATGTACCCGAGGGCCCGATAGCCCAGTTGCCCGCCGCACTGTTCGCCCTTGCACGTGAACAGCGTCGCGAAACCGGCCGCCTTCAGCGCGCTTTCGTAGTTCCGGAAGACTTCCAGCGGCGATCGGCCGGGCGGCGTGCCGTAGCCGAACGTTGACAACTTGCCCTCGACGTGTTCCGTCTTGGAGAACTTGCCATCCTTGGTCGGTCCGGTCGGGATGTCGAACTCGTCGAACGCCACGACTTCCAGGCCCGCCCCCTCCGTCGATCCCGGATACGCCGGAATGAGCGGATGGCCCGGCTTGGGGGCCTGAGCCCACACGGGTGTCGCGAGGGCGGCCATCAGGAGGATCGTGGCGGGGAGCTGTCGTGTCATGCTGTTACCTCTTCCATCACGCAGGCGGGAACCGATGGACGACAGTATAATCGCGCGGGCAATTCGGTTTCTGCGGGAGGCCGGCACATGGCAGAACGACTGGTCGGCACCAACTACGTCACGCCCGACATCGAGGCCAAAGTCACGGGCCGGGCGCGCTACGCCGAGGATTTCCGCGCCGAGGGCATGCTGTTCTGCAAGCTGATGCTCAGCGAGCGGCCGCACGCACGAATCCTCGGCATCGACACGAGCCGCGCGCTGGCGCTGCCCGGCGTGCGCGCCATCATCACGGCGGAAGATGTGCCGCCGTTGGGCGGGACGGCCGAGCACTGCCTCACCAACGAGCCGGTCTACGCCGGAGAACCGATTCTTGCCGTGGCCGCGATCAGCGAAGAGATTGCGGCCGAAGCGATCGAGCTGATTCGGCTCGACCTCGAGCCCCTGCCCCACGTCACCGATCCGATTGAGAGCCTGCGCCCCGGTGGCCCTGAC
>Ga0209343_10010694_pt1 | contig 10418 bp, 4 predicted proteins | sample RifCSPlowO2_02_FD_184026 | JGI IMG/M metagenome (GOLD analysis project Ga0209343, IMG submission 184026) | Groundwater microbial communities from Rifle, Colorado - Rifle CSP2_plank lowO2_0.2 (SPAdes) (version 2) | ecosystem: Environmental > Aquatic > Deep subsurface > Groundwater | place: Rifle...
GATCCCGAGGGCGCCGCGACGCTCGCGCGCAACGTGGCGCTTCGCCACGATTTCGGGATCTCGCGGGGCGACGGGGAGATTCGGATGCGCACGATCTGGGCGATCCCGAAGCAGGACTATCTACCCGGCGTGCCCTGGCATGTCACGGGGTCGCTCCTCGGCCTGGACATCGCGCTGGCACCGCTGTCGCTCCGGCGGACCAACCTCGATCGCCTGCCGGAGGCGCCGCGACTGCCCTCCCACGAGCGAGAGGCCTTCGCCCTCGGCGTGGCGCTGATGAACCCGCGTGCGCTGCGCGATGGCGACCGCGACGCGGTCGCCGCGGCCATCGCGCGCGGCCGCCGCCGCGTCGCCGCGCTCGCGGCCGGGACCGAACGGCTCGACACGCTTGCCGAGGCGATCGCTCTCGACGGCTGGCGCCGGCGGGCGATTCGGTGGATGCTGGTGAACGAACCCGAGCGCGTTCCCGACATGTTCTCGCTCGTGGACCTCGCGACGCTCGGCGGCGGCGCGGAGAGCGCCGCCCTCGATGTCTGGGGGACGACCGCGCTCGCTTCCCTCGGGTGTGCGTGCACGCGGCTCGTCTCGCCGCGCAGCTGGCGGCTGCTCTCGGGCCGCCCTCAGAACGCCCCGATGGCCTCTGGTCTCGCCGACCTCAACCTGCGCGTCGCCCTGGTGCTTGGCGAGCTCGGGCTCCCGGCGGCGCTGACGAAGGCGGTCCTCGCCGCTGCAGCCCTGGACTTCATCGAAGGAGTGGCGCCACGAGACCCCGATGACTGGTGGACGGTCGTTCGCGCCGCCCAGGACGTGCCGCGCGAACGCATCGAGGATTACGTCGCGGCCGCCGCGGCGGCCGACGGTCCTCTGGTTCCGGACGATCCGATCGACGTGCCTTCAGCCCATCTCCCTCAATAGCCATGCCGCGCCAGGTCCTGCTGCTCTTGCTGCTGACCTCCACGGTCGCCCTGAAGGTGTCGGCGCAGGAGCCTCCGATCCCGCCGCAGGCCCAGATCCTGTGGCCCGACGGGGACGCCTACATGAGCGGTCCGATCACGCTGCGTGCGCGCATCGAGCCGCCATCGGCGGCGACCACTGTGACGTTTTCAGTGGACGGCCGCGCGGTGTGTGCGATGGAGCGGCCCCCCTTCGAATGTGAATGGGACGCCGGCTCGAACGTGACGTCCCGCCAGGTGCGGCTCGTCGTGGCGCTGGCAGCGGGCGGTCGCCTCGTGCGCACGGTGCGCACCAAAGGGCTGCAGTTCGTCCAGAAGGTCGACGTGGACGCCGTCCAGGTGACCGTCACCGTGACCGACGAGAACGGGCAGTTCGTGGCCGACCTGCCACAAGCGGCGTTTCGCGTGTTCGAAGACGGGCGCCGCCAGAAGATCAGTCACTTTAGGTCGCAGGACGTGCCGCTTGAGCTTGTCGTCGCCGTCGATATCAGCGGCAGCATGTCGCCGGCGATGCTGAAGCTCAAGGCGGCCGTCAGGCGGCTGCTGATGGCCGTGCCGGAGAGCAATCAGGTGACGCTGCTGGGCTTCAACGACAGCATTTTTGCGCTCGCGCGCAAAGCCACGGACCCAGCCGAGCGGGTACGCGCCGTCGATCGCCTCGCGCCGTGGGGGGCCACGGCGTTGTACGACGCCATCCTGCGCGGCGTGGACATGATCGGACGGCAGGTCGGACGGAAGGCCCTCGTGGTGTTTACGGACGGGGAGGATCAGGGAAGCCACGTGGCCATTCAGGATGTCGAGCGCTGGCTGGAGTCGAGCGATGTCACCCTCTATATGATTGGACAGGGCCGCGGCGTCACGCAGGACTCCCTGAAGAAGATCATGACGCGCCTGAGCGCGAAGACCGGCGGCAGAGCGTTTTTCACCGAAAGCATCGACGAGCTGGACGGCGCGTTCGGCACGCTCCTCGACGAGCTGTCGAATCAGTATCTGGTCGGCTACGAGCCGACCAACCCGAAGCGCGACAGCACGTGGCGTGAAATCCGCGTCGAGGTGGACGGCCACTCGAGCGTCCGCGCGCGGCAGGGCTACCGCGCGGTGCCACTCCGATGATCCCGGAGCCGCGAGATCCCGACGCCACGAGATGGAACGTTCGCCCCTGGCGCTTGGTGTGTCCGGGTCTCCAGAGCGTCGTCTTCTGTCTAGCCGCCGCGAGTCTTGCGCGCGCGCAGCCGCCCCAGCTCCCGCGATTCCAGGCCTCGGTCGACGTGACATCTGTCGACGTGACCGTGGTCGACGGCGCCGGCCGTCCTGTGAGGGATCTGCAGCCGGCCGATTTCACCGTCCGCATCCGGGGCCTCGCGCGGCGGGTGGTCAGCGCGGAGTGGGTGTCGCTGGTGACGCCGGAGCGTTCAGGCGCTCCTGCTCCGCCCGGCTACACCACGAACGAGTACGCCACCGGCGGACGCCTCCTGGTATTTGTGGTCGATCAACCGAACATCAGGTTCGGCGGGGCCCTGGGCATCCGCGCGGCTGTCAGTGCCTTTCTCGATCGCCTTCAGCCCTCTGATCGCGTCGCCGTGGTCGGTGTCGGCGCCGGCTCACCGTCCACGCCGTTTACTGCCGATCGCGCGCGCGTGAAGCAGGCGCTCTCGCGGATGGTCGGCCAGGGCTCCCAGAGGGGCTTCAGCATGTACCGCATCGGCTTATCCGAGGCGCTGGCGGTGGGGCGCGGCGACGGCACCATCCTCGATGCCCTGATCGGCCGCGAGTGCGCAGACGAGCGGCCGGGCCCCGGGTTCGAGCTCTGCGCAACGTCCGTGGAGGCCGAGGCCGGCCGAGTCGCCTCTCAGGGCGTGACCGAGGGTGAGCAGACGATGGACACGCTGCGCGCCCTGCTCATCGGTCTGAAGGCGATCGATGCACCGAAGACCGTCGTGCTCGTGACCGAGGGCTTTGCGACCAGCGAGCAGGCGTCGGTCGCCGCCATGGGAAGCCTTGCCGCTGCGGCGCGGACGAGCATCTATGCGCTGAAGCTGGAAGACGACATCTTCGCCGATATCACGCAGCGCAGGGCGCCGGCCGCCCGCTTTTCCGATCGTCGGGCGGCGAGTGAAGGCCTCGAAGCGCTTGTCGGTGCGGCCCGCGGGTCGCTGTTCAATGTGGTCACCTCCGCCGACGCCGCGTTTGCCCGGATCGAATCCGAGCTCTCCGGCTACTACCTGCTTGGCGTCGAATCCGATCCGATCGACAAGGACGGGAAGCCGCACCCGATCCGCGTGGAGGTCGGCCGTCGGGGCGCGATCGTTCGATCGCGCCGGGAGCTGGTCGGCGGCCTCGCGCGCGAGGATGCGCGATCGCCGGGCCAGGCCGCCATGCTCGCGCTCAGCTCGCCGCTGATCGTGTCCGGGCTTCCGCTTCGAGTCGCGACGTTCTCGCTGCAGGGACCCGAACCCTCGAAGGTGCAGCTGCTCATCCACGCCAGCGTCGGCAGCGACTACACGTCGTCGAAGGTCGTGTCGCTCGCGTACCTCATCACCGATCGCGACGGGCGGATCGTGGAGACCCTTGGAACGGAAACGCGGATGCTCCCGCTCGTCGACGGCGTGCCCTCAGGACTTCAATACACGGGCGGCGCGAGTCTTCCGCCCGGCGAGTACGTGCTGAAGGTCGCGGCCGCGGAAGGCGATCGGGTCGGCACCGTCGAACACCCGATTCAGGCGACCCTGGTCGAGGTCGGTTCCCTCAAGCTGAGTGATCTGCTGGTCGGAGGCCCGGTGGAGATCCGCGACCTCTTTGGGCCGACTATCGGCCACACCGTCGCGTACGGCAGCCTGCACGGTTATCTCGAGGCGTACGGCGCCGGGGCGGCTGCGCTGACGGCACAGTACGAAATCGCCACGGGCCGGGACTCGCCGGCGATTCTGAGCGCCCCGGTTCCTTCGCGGACCGCGGGAGACGAGCGGGTCATCTTCACGGCCGTTGTGCCTGTGCGGCAGTTGCCGCCGGGGACCTACGCGCTGCGGGCCGTCGTGTCGCGGGCGGACAAGCCCCTGAAAACGATGGTGCGGGAGTTCGAGGTGGCGGCGCCGCGCGTCCTGATGACGTCGGTCGAGGCAGGCGGCGCGCCGGACCCGGGACCGAGCGAGCTGTTCCTGCCGGCCGCCGACGACCTCTTTGTGCGCCCGTTCCGTCCGGCAGAGGCAGCCCGGCCGGAAACGATCCAGTCGTTCCGCGAACAGCTGCCGCCGACGGCGACCGGCGCGTTCGACCAGGGCGTTGCATTTCTCGTCGCAAACGACTTCCCGCGCGCCGAAGACAGCTTCAAGAGGGCGATTCAGGCCGCCGTCGACAACGCGTCACCGGCGCTGACCTATCTGGCCGCCTCGTTCGCGGCATCGGGTCACGACACCGAAGCGGCCAGCGCGTGGCAGACGGCGCTCATCGACGGTTCGGATCAGCCGCAAATCTACCTGTGGCTCGGTGACACGCTGATGCGCACGCGCAGCCTGGGGCAGGCACGCGCGATCTTCGAGGAGGCGCTGAAAAAGTGGCCCTCGGATCTCCGCTTCGCGAAGCCGCTGGCGATCCTGTACGCCACCTTTGGCCAGGGCCGGGAAGCCGTGCGCACGCTCGAGCGTCACCTCGCGGCACACCCGCACGACGTCGAGGCGAACTACCTTGGCGTCGAGTGGATATATCACCTGCATCTAGCCGGTGCGGCCGCCCACACCCCGGCCGACGACCTGAGGCTCGCGCGCACGTACGCGGTCGCGTACGAACAGGCCAGTGGCCCCCAGTTGCCGCTCGTCAGGGAGTGGATGAATTTTCTCCAACAACGCAGTCGGTCGCGCTGAAGTCTGAAGCCGCCGGCCGAGGCCTATGAGGCCGACTCGTCCGACGTGCCGGTTGGGATCTTCTTCGAGCGCGGGCGGCGAGTGCCGGTCGGGATCTTCGGGGCGGTCCGCCTGGCTCCGCGCGGAGTCGAGGCGCTGCCGGCCGCGATCGGCTTCGAGGCGCCTGCCGCGGCGCGCGTGCGCGGACGTCTCGGCTTCGCGCGCCCGAGGAGCTCTGCGGTCGTGTCGACGACGGCCGTCGGCGCCAGGTCGGCGAAATCGGGATCCGCCATGTCGTCTTGCGCACCCATCGCCTCGACCGGGATCCCGGCGACGCCTTCAGATGCGGCCTCGGTCCGCTCGACCGGCGCGATCCCCCGCGTCAGCGCAGACCCTTGAAAGACGCGCAGCCCTCCGCGGCGGTCGCGCTCCAGCCGGACACTTCCTTCACGCTGGCACGCGCGCAGCAGGTCCATGAGACCGCCATACCCGTAACGCCGTTCGTCGAACCCGCCGGCGCGCAAAATCTGTTTGGCGTTTCGCAAGTACATCGGCCAGCGCGCGCCAGTGGCGGCGGCGAGAATCTCTCCGGCCACCTTCGCGCCCTCGGCGTTGTCGCCCAGCTGCGGCGGCGCTTCGACGTCAGTCCCTTCGCCTGTGGCGCCCGTCCCTTCGTTTGCCACAGGGGCGGGCTTCAGGCTTCCGGGGTCCTGTGCATCGGAATCCTCGAAGCCGTCGGTCAGCTCCACCATCACGCTGCGGCCGGCATGCTTCAGCTGGACAAGTCCCGCCTGCGCAAGCTTCTGCGTGAAATCGAGGAACGACGACGCGCCGTAGCTGCGCTCGGAGAAGGTCGAGTCGAGCTGGAGCAGCGTGCTCTTCAGCAGCCCCGTCTGCGGCGAGACCTCGCGGTCGGCGAGGATCTTGAGCGCCCGGCGCACCAGCGGGAAGGCCTGCGCGATTGGGGACGCGGCGGACGGCGCGACCGGCCGGCTGCCCTTCGGCGCTGGCCTGCGCACCAGGTTTTCGTACGCGATGAACTCGTGGCAGTTGCGCTGCAGGATGACGCTGGTGAACGAGCGGCCGCCGACGACGAAGACCTTCTTGTCGTACTGCTTCAGCTTTTCAACCAGCGAGAGGAAATCGCTGTCGCCGCCGACGATGACGTACGCGTTGATGTGTGGGTGCGTGAACGCCATTTCGAGCGCGTCGAGCGCGAGGTTGATATCGGCGCCGTTCTTGTCGCCGCCCGGCGTGAGATTGCGCTGCACGAGGCGGATCGCGTGCTGCGTGAGCGCGCGGCTGTACTCGCCGGCGCGTGTCCAGTCGGCGTAGGCGATCTTGGTGACGACCTCGCCGCGCTCTTTCAGGGCTTCGAGCACCGTGCCGATGTCGAAATGCTCGCCGAGGGTGGTCTTGACGCCGATCTCGATGTTGTCGAAGTCGATGAAAACCGCGATGTTGACGCGTTCGTGTTGGGGCAAACTTGGATTCCTTGTGGATGGTTGAGCGCTCGGCGGTAACGGGATGCCACACGGCCGGGTCGCGGGAACCGCAGCAGCTGGTTGAACCAGCGAGACTACGCAGCGGTCGGGCGCCGGGCCATCACCGAGGCAAGGCCATTGTACCTCAATGCGGGGCAGGAATCGACGAAGGGAATCGACGGAGGGAAGATGCCCCAGGCCGGCCCCCGGACGGTTGAGCCCGCCCCGTCTCTAGGTGCCGGAGAGAGCCGGCGGCGCCTCCGGCATCGGCCAGACGATCCGCTCGAACCGGCCGCGCTGCAGCAATTCGCGTCCTTTGCCCCCGCGGCCGGTCACCTCGTACTTCCCCGTGCTGATTGTCTGCTCCGCACCGCGGCTGGTCTCGACGGTCAGGAGATCGCGATCGCCGGTCGACGCGATAAAGCCGAGAACGCGGTCGCCCTCTGACGCCAGCTTGATCAGGATGACGCCTTTCCCGGGTCCCGACAGGTAATTCACCTCGTTGGCGCGGCAGAGCAGCCCGCGCGCCTCGGCGGTCGCGACAATGAGGACCTCTTTGCCCGTGGTCCTCGCCACCGCCGTGACCGTCGCGCCCTTGGCGGGCCGCGCGTACCGGCGCCCGGCCCGCGTGCTCGGCTCGACCAGCGGCTCGAGGCCGAAGCGCAGGGCGTACCCATCGCTCGCCACCGCGACGGCGTGAACCGGCGGCGGGCGGTCCGGCTGCCTCGCCGACGGCCTGATATCGCCGATGGCCCTGGGATCCAGGCTCAGGGCAGCGACGATCTTCTCGCCGTCCTTCAGTTTGAACAGGCGCTGGATCGGCTCGCCGTAACCGGTGGAGGCGGGCACGTCGATGATGCGACAGGTGTACGCGACGCCGAAGTTGCTGAAGAACGCGGCCGTCGCGCGTGTGCTGCCGGCCAGCGCCGCGAGCACGGCATCACCTTCGCGCAGCCTCGTCGTGGTCAGATCCTTGACCTCCTTCTGTCGCTTGACCCACCCGTCACGCGACACGATGACCACGTTGTCCTCTTCGACGATGAAGTCGTCGGCGGAGTACGCGATCTCGCCCGTGTCGCTGGCGATGACCGTGCGCCGCTTGTCGTGTCGGCCGTCGCTGTACCGTTTCTGAATGTCCTCGAGCTCGGCGCGCACCAGCTTCCAGCGGCTGTCTTCGTTCTTGAGCAGGGCGATGATCTGCCGCGCCCGCTTGCGCTTCTCCTCGAGCTCGGATCGGATGACCAGAATCTCGAGGCGTGCCAGCCTGTAGATCTTCAGCTCGAGGATCGCATCGGTCTGCTCGGCGTCCAGATCGAACCGCTTCATGATCGTCGCGGCCGCGTCCGTCTTGCCGTCCGACTTGCGGACGATCCTGAGGATCTCGTCGAGCGCGTCGAAGACCTTCTCGAAGCCCTCCAGGATGTGGGTGCGCTTCCTGAGCGCGGCGAGCTCGTGTTCGAGCCGTTTCGTGACGACTTCCAGGCGGAAGTGCAGGAAATGCCACAGGATTTGCTTCAGGTCCAGCCGCTCGGGGCGGCCCACCTCGGGATTCTCGGTCGGGATCAGACAGGTGAGGTTCACCGCGAAATTGATCTGCAGCGGTGTGTGCCTGAAGAGATACGCCATGATCATCTTCTCGTCGGCGTCCTTCTTCATTTCGATCGCGATCCGCACGTCCTCGGTGGACAGGTCTTTCACGTCCAGGAGCTGCGGCAGCTTGCGGCCGACGACAATGTCCGCGATGGCCTCGACGAGCTGAGCCTTGTTGACGGTATAGGGGACGCTGTCGATATAGATCGTCTTCGTGGAGCGCGTGTCCGGCCCGATGTCCCAGGTCCCGCGCAGCCGGATCGTGCCGGAACCGCTCTTGTAGATCTGTTTGAGCTCTTCCTGGGAATTCAGAATCTGGCCGCCGGTGGGAAAGTCCGGCCCCTTGATGTAGCGGCACAACTGCGCGTTGCCCAATTCCTCGTTGTCGAGGAGCTTGATCAGCGCCGTGCAGACTTCCCCGAGATTGTGGGGCGGGATGTTGGTGGCCATTCCCACCGCAATGCCGGTCGTGCCGTTGATCAGCAGGTTCGGCACGCGGGCGGGCAGCACGACCGGCTCGGTCTTTGTTCCGTCGTAGTTCGGCCGGAACGGGACGGTTGCCTGCTCGATCTCGCCGAGCATCTCGTCGGCAAGGCGCGCCAGCCGGCACTCCGTGTAGCGCATGGCCGCGGCGCTGTCGCCGTCGAGCGACCCGAAGTTGCCCGATCCGTCGACCATCGGGTACCGCAGGGAGAAGGGCTGTGCCATCCGGACGAGCGTCTCGTACAGGGCGGCGTCCCCGTGCGGGTGAAAGCTGCCCATGACGTCGCCGACGACCTTCGCGCACTTGCGGTGCTTGACGTCGGCCGTCAGGCTTTGCTGCCACATGGTGTAGAGGATCCGGCGCTGCACGGGCTTGAGCCCGTCGCGCACGTCGGGCAGCGCGCGTGCCGTGATGACCGACAGGGCGTAATTCAGGTAGCGCGACTGCGCGGCTTCGTGGAGCGCCACGACGTCGATGGTGCCGGCGCCGGGCCCGCCGAGCAGTGCCGGGCGGCGAGCGGCGTCTGGCTCGGCCGGTCTCGAATCCGTTGAAGGGACGTCGTCGAACAGCGTGTGATCGGGAGGGCTTTTTCTCTTGGCCAAGGCGTGTGCATCTTACCGAAAACAACAGAGGCGCGATGACCGTGCCAAGAATTGCCACAAGAATGCGTGATCTCACCCGTGATGTGCCGAAACGATCGGCGTTTCGTGCCGTTTATGCAAAAAGATTGGTCATGTGGCACGGCGGCCCCCCAAGGGGCGGTGTCCAGGAACAGCGGCCCCAAACCCGCCTGAAATCCGCTATGCTTCCGCCTCCACTCTCTCGCGGGGTTCATTGTCACATCCGGTCATCGTCCGCGCAGACCTTAACCAGGGCCGCGCCGACGGAGAACGAGGAGCCGCAGCTATGACGCCAGACGATTTCTTGAAATTCGCGAAAAAGCACAATGCCGAGATGGTCGATCTCAAGTTCGTCGATATGCTCGGCACCTGGCAGCACTGCTCCTACCCAGTTGATCTCTGGGATGCGGACACGTTCAAAGACGGCCTCGGCTTTGACGGCTCGTCCATCCGCGGCTGGATGGGCATTCACGAATCCGATATGCTGGCGATGCCGGATCCGGAGACGGCCCGTCTGGACCCGTTTTTCTCCAAACCGACGGTCAGCGTGATCGCCAACATTGTTGATCCCATCACGGGCAAGGATTTCAGCCGCGATCCGCGCTACATTGCGCGCAAGGCCGAAGCCTATTTGAAACAGTCCGGCATCGCCGACACCTGCTACATCGGACCCGAGCCCGAATTCTTCATTTTCGACGAAGTTCGCTACGAGCAGAACCAGCACCGGGGGTTCTACGAGATCGAGTCGGCTGAAGGCGCGTGGAACACGGCGCGAATAGAGGAGCCGAACCTCGGTTACAAGCCGAGCTTCAAGGGCGGCTACTTTCCCGTCAGCCCCACCGACACGTACCACGACCTGCGCGGGGAAATGGTCCACGAGATGCGCACAGTCGGCATCGTCGTCGAGGCGCATCACCACGAAGTCGCAACGGGCGGCCAGAGCGAGATCGACATGCAGTTTCAGCCGCTCCTGAAGATGGCCGATCAGTTCATGTGGTACAAGTACATCTGCAAGAACGTCGCGCGACGTCACGGCAAGACCGTGACGTTCATGCCCAAGCCGATCTTCGAGGACAACGGCAGCGGCATGCACTCGCATACCTCGCTCTGGAAGGGCGGCGAGCCGCTGTTCGCCGGTAGCGGTTATGCGGGCCTGAGCGAGATGGGTCTCTTCGCCGCAGGCGGGTTGATCAAGCACGCACCGGCCATCCTGGCTTTCGCGGCGCCCACCACCAATTCCTATCGCCGGCTCGTTCCGGGCTTCGAGGCGCCGGTCAACCTGGCGCTGTCGGCGCGCAACCGTTCGGCGGCCATCCGCATTCCGATGTACTCGAAGAGCCCGAAGGCCAAGCGCCTCGAGTTCCGCTGCCCGGATCCGAGCTGCAATGGGTACCTCGCGTGGTCGGCGATGCTGATGGCGATGGTCGATGGGATCCAGAACAAGATCAAAC
>Ga0209343_10010695_pt1 | contig 10417 bp, 11 predicted proteins | sample RifCSPlowO2_02_FD_184026 | JGI IMG/M metagenome (GOLD analysis project Ga0209343, IMG submission 184026) | Groundwater microbial communities from Rifle, Colorado - Rifle CSP2_plank lowO2_0.2 (SPAdes) (version 2) | ecosystem: Environmental > Aquatic > Deep subsurface > Groundwater | place...
GCGCTGCCCCGGAGCCACTCGGTGGTTCAAGATGATGTCCATCCCAAACGTTGCCAAATCGATGTCCCAGGACTCGATCAGCGGCTCCATAAAGGACATACAATTTTCAGCCGACAAAGTAAAAACATCCGCATCCAGAAACTCGAGAATCATGACACGCATCTCCTCATAGCTTCGGCTGCTGAGGCGTGCCACTAAGCGCAGCCAGTTTTCATCTTCCAACTCCTTTTTGGCAACTACCTTGACCACATGCAGCAGCTTTTCAGTTACCAGACGCTCGAGTTCCCCAAAGGGATTTTGCGCAAAAATCGCGCGTACCTGTTTCTCCCGGTCGGGATGGCACTTCCGAAGAATCAATTCACGAACTTCCTCAAATAACGGCGCCGGCGGGTTGCCCAATTTTCTCTTAAATTCTTCCTTGCGCTCCAGGTCAGCCAGCCTTGCGAGTTCGCCATTGGGAAGTTTCAACGCCTGTCCCAACTTCTCATAGAGGTCTGTGCGATCCGGCGCTGGAGGTGCCTTTTTCCTGCCAAGCAACTGAGAAATATAGGACTCCGTGACTTGGGCGGCGGTTGCCAGATGCCTCTGCTCAAGTCCCAGTTCTTTCAGGCGCTGCCTGATCACGAAAGCCATGTCCACTGGACTTCTCCACTTAACTGCGATCAGCTCACTATGCATTAATATATCAGATATTACTTGACAAGCAAAGTTAATTCACCTAAAGTAGTTAAGAAGTCAGGGTCTCCCACTCTCTCCTTCCAGGTTATCTGAACTAAGTCAGGTTATCTGCAACGCACCTTTTAGAAGACAGCAGAGGAGGTTGAGATGTTTGCTCGAAATGTGTCCCTGCATTTGAAGCCCAATAGCGTCGGGGAGTTTTCCAGAATCATCGACAAGGAAATTATACCCCTTCTTCGAAAACAAAAGGGCTTTCAGGATGAAATTATGTTCATCGCTTCCGGTGGATTGGAAGCGGTCGGAATCAGCTTGTGGGAAGAGAAAGAGCACGCGGAAGCGTATGCGCACAAGACCTATCCAGAGGTGATGAGAACCCTAGCCAAAGTGGTGGATGGAACTCCTCAGGTTCAAACCTATGAGGTTTCCAACTCGACCTTTCACAAAATCGAGGTTCCAGTCACAGCCTGACGGCAATTGGTGTTTTCGCTCGGAGAGGGCGGTCATTCGCCCTCACCCCAAAGAACTAACCCATCCAAGAAGTGAATAGGTGCTGAATGCTAACGAAGATCATGAAGTGGGTTTCCATCGCGGTCCTGCTCCCGGCAGTGTACTGGCAGTCGACTGCGGGTTACCAGCTCGCGCTGCAATTGGTTGTTTCCGCAGGCGCCCTCCTGGTTGCCTGGCAGGGATATCGTTCGGAGAAACAAATTTGGGCCATTGGCTTTGTTGCCATTGCCGTGCTTTTCAACCCCTTCCAGCCCCTGACGTTCTCTCGGGAAATGTTTCTGTGGCTGAATGTAATCTCCATCGCCACGTTCCTGGCATCGTTGATCGTACTGAAGGCGAAGCCGAGACCTGCGATGCCATCCATCGCAATGTAAGCCTGGCAGCGTAGAAGCTGAAGGAGGAGATTGTGACGGACAAGATCAATATTTGGCGAGGGAGTTCAGGAGTGGTGTTCCTCTACCTGGTTGTGGCGGCGGCACCGGCATCGGCCCAGTCCGGCAGTGCGTTGCCGACCGGAAGTGGGTTACCGACCGTCAAGGCCATTGTTGCGCGCATGGCCCAGGCACGAGTCGAGAACCGGGCGCGCTTTCGTCCTTATGTGGTCACGCGCAGTTACAAGCTGTTTGGCGCGGAACAAAACAAGATCAAATCCCAGGTGATTGCGGATGTAACCTTCGTCCCTCCCAACCTTAAGAATTACGTTATTGAGAAGGCCAGCGGCACCGGCCTGGGAGAAAGAATTGTTCGCCGCATCCTGCAAAGCGAGGCGGAGGCCGCCAAGGATTATAGTGCCACTGACTTCTCTCCGGCCAATTATGAGTTCCGCTTTCTCCACGACGAACGGGACGGCAGTGGACAACGCCATTATGTTCTGGAGCTGCTGCCGAAGCGTAAGGAGAAAAATCTGCTCCGCGGGAAGATCTGGGTCGATGCCGGCACCTACCGGATACATCGCGTTGAGGGGCAGCCTGCGAAGCCAACTTCCTGGTGGGTCCGGGAGGTGCAGCTTGTGCTTCTTTACGGCGATGTTGACGGGATGTGGCTACAGACAGGCACGGAAGCCACCGCCAGGGTCCGGATACTTGGGCCGCACAGAATGGTTTCGAGCGATGTGAACTATGAGTTCAGTCAACTCGTCGCTTCGGAGGCTTCGAAGCAGGACGAGCAGGGTGGCGCCACCCCGGTGGATGCCCGGGTGGTGAACCAACCAGCATTTCGGTTTTAACTGACCGCGCGCCATTGGCGTTGCGGCAGGTCGGGAAAAAAGGAGAAACGGGATGAAGAATGTGTTTGTCGGCAATATGAGTTTCCAAACTACGGAAAGCGAACTGCGTTCGATCTTCGAGCCGTTTGGTGAGCTTACGCGTGTCAATGTTGTCACGGACCGGGACACGGGCCAGGCTCGTGGCTTCGGTTTCGTTGAAATGCCCAATGACGACGAAGCGACCAAGGCAATCGCTGGACTGAATGGGAAAGAAGTGGGCGGACGTGCCTTGAACGTGAATGAGGCGCGTCCTAAGACCGACCGCAGCGGACCACGCGGCGGTGGCGGAAGAAGTTTCTCGCGCTGATGACTGCGGCTCCGCGCGCTCCTCGCGCGAACCGCGCTGGCAGCCGCCCGACGATAGGTCGTTGGCTATGATTTTACGGTCATCGATCCGCTTGCAGGAAGAACTCATGGCAACTCCTGGGAAAGCTCTGTTCCAAAAGAGGCAGAAAGAGATAGCGAGAAAAGACAAACAGAAAAAAAAGACGGGACGTTGGAATTCGGTCTGCCAGTAGCCGCGCTACAATGGGGCAGCAGGCAACCTCGCCTATTCAATTCAGCGCAGAGCTTAATTGCAGGAATCGAGATGCGACTTTAGGAGGACTTACTCATGCTTGAAAGTGTGATTGCACACCGGAAAATTGAATCGGGAAAAGATGCCAGGGGACGGATCACACATTGGCACTGTTCCGTGTGCGAGTGGACCACTCTGGGATTTTCCGGCCCCTCGACAGCGATGGCATTGAAGGCCATCTCCGATACCTTCGATACTCACAACTGCGCGAAGCACAAGGCAGGAAAGCGTGTGAAGCCATCTTGAAGGATCCCGGGCAGCTCACGCCTCCTGCCGCTACGAGCGGGGACGGCATTATTCGGATCGATCCCCCGGCTTCACCGGATATGGGGATGAAAGATACTACCGCAGGAAATACAAATCTTCAAACTGACGAAAGCAGGCAAATGAACTTGGCACAAGACCAGATGCTTGACGAACTGTTGCAAGCGCCTTTGAGCGAAGAAGGCTTTGACCGGCTTCTTGCCATTTTAGACCAACGGCAGCGCGCGGGCTTACCCTCGCCGCAAAAAATTCGACGCAGCTTAAGGAGATAAGAGCAAATGAAGAGTCTGTTTGTTGGCAACATGAGTTTTCAAACCACGGAGGATCAATTGCGGTCGCTGTTCGAACCTCTCGGCCAGATCACGCGCGTTCAGATCATCACGGACCGGGATACCGGCCGGGCCCGCGGCTTTGCCTTTGTGGAAATGCCCAATGATGAAGAGGCGACCAAGGCTATCGCAGCGCTGAATGGAAAAGAAGTGGGCGGCCGAGCCTTGAACGTGAACGAGGCGCGCCCCAAGGCGCCGCGGAGCGCTCCACGAAGCGATGACGGAGGTCGCGGAGGATTCTCCCGTGAGGATTACAGCGGGTCCGCTCGCCAGCCCCGTGAACCGCGCTGGTAGCAAATAATCCGCGCGGGACGTAATTGTGATATACTGACGTTGCGCTTAATTCCGCGGTGTGTTGTGCGGCTGCTCCGATGAAGTATCTAGTCTGAGAATTTCCGCCTTCTTTTCTCTCCGTAAGCTTTCAGCGTAATTTAACAAAGCTGGCAATGCACGGTGTTGCGCTGCGCCCAGAAGTTTGTGCGCGCGCGCAGCCGGGCTGGGGCCAGAAAAAGGACAAGAACAGTGCAGAATTTTTCAGATCTTCCGATACTCCCTTACACCAGGGAGCAACTCTCTATGGCCGGTTTTTCGACACCGACGGCGGTTCAGGCCGCAGCGATTCCGCAGGCGCTCGCAGGCAAGGATGTGCTCGCCACGGCCCAGACCGGAACGGGCAAGACGCTGGCGTTTCTGATCCCAATCATCGAACAACTGCTGCAGCAGAATGCGCCGGGCGTCGCGGCGCTAGTGCTGGTTCCCACCCGCGAACTCGGCATGCAGGTGATGGATCAGTACAATGCCTTGCGAGGCAAGAAACTAACGCCGGGAGCGCTGGTGATCGGCGGTTTATCCGAAGGACAACAGCTCAGCGCCATTCGCCAAGGCGCACGCTTCGTGGTGGCCACTCCGGGCCGGTTAGAGGACTTCCTCAATCGCCGACTCATCCGTCTCTCCGGGGTGCGAGTGCTGGTGCTCGACGAAGCGGATCGCATGTTGGATATGGGATTTCTTCCCGCGATTCGGCGGATTCTTGGAGTCTTGCCGAAGGAGCGGCAGACGCTTTGTTTTTCCGCCACCTTGGAAGCCTCCGTGGCACGCATCGTGAATGACTATATGAAAAACCCGGTGCGTCTCGCCTTCGGTTCGACGATGAAGCCGTCGGAGAATGTGCGCGTCCAGGCGTATGAAGTGGCCCACGATCGCAAGCAGGAGTTGCTGCACCGGCTCATCGCCGGCGAGACCGGCCGCTGCCTCATCTTCGCGCGAACCAAGCGCGGCACCGAGCGGCTGGCAAGAAATCTGAATCGGGAAGGATTTGCGGCAGCCATGATTCATGGCGACCGCTCCCAATCCCAGCGAACCGCGGCGCTGACCGGTTTCCAGCAAGGACGCTACCGCGTCCTGGTTGCCACCGACCTGGCTTCCCGCGGCATCCATGTCCAGGACATCGCCCACGTCATCAATTATGAACTGCCGGAACTCGCCGAAAGTTTCATCCACCGGGTAGGCCGCACCGGGCGTGCCGGAGCACGCGGTATTGCTTCTACTCTCTTCACAAGAGACCAACGGTCGGAATTGCATCAATTGGAGCACACTCTGGGCATTCAGATGGAGAGGATGGGGAAATCCATTTGACCAGGATCCGAGAATGGCCCCGGAGGGCGCCCATGGTATACTAAATCCCTCCAATGGACCCGTCGGCATCCGTGATGTTGCGGGCGGCCCGATATCTGGCCGTCGGGTCCTCCGCACTCATCCTCGTTGGGATTGCACCCTCTCAGATCCTGCTGGGTCTGGCCCTAATCGCCCTCCTCATGTCGGGAGAAACGCTGCGGCTGCCGCCGATTAAGCTGCCGCTCGGGCTGTTTCTGGCCGGGACACTGCTCGCTATCGCCTTTTCGGAGAACCCGGCGGCGGGATTGCCGCAAGTCAAAAAAATCTACGTATTCTGCCAGCTCCTTGTGGTGTTCTCGGTTCTGCGAGACATGGCGATCATCCGTTGGCTGTTCCTGAGCTGGGCGGCGCTGGGAAGCCTCAGTGCCCTGTACGCCATTGTCCAATTCGGCGTCAAGGTGCGGCAGGCGCAATTATTGGGAGCCGATTTTTACTCCTATTACGTTGGAGAACGGATCACCGGTTTCATGAGCCACTGGTACACGTTTTCGGCCCAGGAGATGTTCGTGATCCTCATGCTGGCCTCGTTCTTGACGTTTGGTCCGCGATGGGGTCGGCGAACGTGGCTGTTTCTGCTGTGCGGGCTGATGGCAGCGATTGGGTTGGTGCTGGCCCAGACGCGCGGCGTCTGGATTGCAACGGCTGGAGCAGCAGTGTATCTCCTATGGGCCTGGCGCCCGCGTCTGCTGGTGCTGGCGCCGGTGGCGGTCGCCGCCGGCCTTCTCGTCGCTCCCGGCGTGATCCGTGAACGCGTCGTGTCGATTGTGCGGCCCAGCAGTCTCGATTCCAATCAGTTCCGCGTAGTTACGTGGCGAACCGGTCTGCGCATGATCGAGCGGCATCCCTGGCTGGGGATCGGGCCGGAAATGCCGGGAATCCAGTTCGACGCCTACGTCCCTTCCGACATTCCACGTCCGCTGCCGGATGGGTCGTACATGCATTTGCACAACATCTACCTGCACTACGCCGCCGAGCGCGGCATTCCGACTCTGATCGTATTCTTGTGGCTGATGGGGCGTATCCTGCTCGATTTCCACCGCGGTTTGCGGAGCGTTCCGAAGGGCCGCGGCGACCGGCGGTTCCTGCTGCACGGTGGCATCGCCGTCGTGCTCGCCACGCTGCTGGACGGCCTTACCAACATGAACCTCGGCATCAGCCCGGTGCTGACGATGTTCCTGACGGTGGTGGCTTGCGGATACGTGGCTCTCGAGCAGGACGCCGTCGCGGGATTCCCGGAAGCGCGCCAAGAGGCGCCGGCGGCTGCCTAGCCGCCCGACAGCAGCGGCGCGATCTTCGCGTTCCATTCCGAGGGCGAAGGCACCGCATGCGGAATGAGCGCCCGGCTTATTTTGTAGCGGATTTTGGAAAGCCCCTTCACCGGGCGCCCACCTTCCACAAACGGGATCAGTTTCGCGGCTTGGCACGCCAGCCGCAGGCGCGCGCCCCGAAAGGCGGTGCCGTCCCTGGGACGATACTGCGACCATCCAATCGTGTGCAGAAAGCCGGCCGGCCCGAAGGAGTCCGAACGCAGCAGCTCCTCGACGAAAACCCGGATCGGACCTTCGAATTCGTGCAAAGCATCGTGGAACGCCACGATGGCGCCGTCCACTAGGAACGGGGAGAACAACTCGAAGTCCTGCTTCGCGCCAGCATAGGTGTGATCGCCGTCGATCCACAGCAAGCGTATCGAACGGTTCCCCCCGGGCGCCACATCTTTCGACGACGCGCGATTGACCTCCACCTGACTCTCGATGCCCGCGCCGCGGAGCGTCGCCAGAAAGTCGTCGAACGAAGACGGCTGCCCTGCGAGAAGCGGGTCGGTCACCGAGGGGGCGGTATGCGGGTCGATACTGATCACGGGACCTAACCCGAAGGTGGCGGCCATCGACGCCAGTGCAACCGTGGACTTGCCCTTGAAGCTTCCGATCTCGACGGTTACGCCCCCCGCGGGCGCAGCGGCTGCCAGCAAGCCAAGAGCCTTGAATTCGAGTTCGCCGATGTAGCCTGGAACGAACTGGGCACGTTGCCAGGCCTCTTCGATGGCGGTTGCGAAATTGGAGGCTAGGGTCATCGCGGGTGCGAAGCGTCTAGCTTAAGCCAGCGCGAGGTGAGTATGCAAGCGAGCGTGGTGTCAGCGAACCGCGCTGCAGGCAAGCGGAAAAGAATGGCTCCTCAGGTAGGACTCGAAGCTACAACCCTTCGGTTAACAGCAATAGAAGCGCCATTCCATAAGACTTACAATTCAATGGCCCACTATTGAGTCGCAATGGCTTGTAATTTTGGACCCTGCGTTGCCCTACGCTGCTTTATCAAGGCTTTCTCGATTGCGCGGTCAAAGAAATGGACAAAGTATCATGGGCCTACTCTTCGCCGACGAAGAAATGGCTGAGATGAAACTGGTGGTGAGATGGCGGCGATGCAGATTCTTGGAAAGCACGTACAGCACCCGTTCATGCAAATCGCGGTCGGCCTTCATTACGTCGAGCGCTCGCTGCACCGTACCCTGACCGACGTGCGCCTCCGCATCCGCCGCCCATCGTCTTTTCCCAGAAATACGACAGAATCGTGGCGTGGGAAGACGAACGCCCCAGATCCTCCACCCCCTTAGGGATTCTCCCATCCCAGTATCATGTCGATATTGAACACTTTGTCCCCGTCGCCACTACCAAGGATCGATATTCGGTCAACGAGATTAATCTTCTGGGACAAGGGGACATAATGCTTTTGTATACTGACGGGCTCACGGATCATCGGAATGGCGATGTCATGCTCTGCGACACCCAACTGGAGCAGATTCTGCGAGAAGCCAAGTCTGGTACCGCGAAGGACATCTTCGAGGCCATCCGGAGCGCGATGTGCTCATTTGGCAGGATGAGCGCCGACCTCACGATCGCCGTGGTCAGGAGGCTGTAGCTACTGGCGCTTCTGATTCACCCATCGCCAGAGGGCGTCGTAGCGGTCGCGCGGCAGAAGTTCTTTGAGCTGGAAGTTGTAGACCCGCCGCGACGCATAATGAAACCGCTGTGGCTCGTAGGTGGTCAATGTCAAGTCGTAGGGGCCTCCCGAGGAGATGCTTTCCAGGTCCGCATACCGCCACGACCGGCTTCCGCGATCATCGGTAGCTCGGAACACGACGCCGCTTTCGGAAAACTGCAACCGTCCCTGCCTTCCCTTTAGGATTCCGAGGTGCTTCACGGGGAGATCAAAGCTGACTGCTCCGACCTCGGCAGAAGCCAGCCAGGCAGCAATGGGACGGCGAGTATGCGAGCGGAGAAATTCGTAGACCTGCTGACTGGAGAGCGATTCATCGGACCAGGTAAACTCGAAGATCGTGTCGGCGCCCAGCCGCCAATTGCTGCGATCTTCGTAGGTGTAGAGTTTGAGACGGCGATCCCGCTCAATTGCAAACTCCTTGATGTCTTCGTAGCTCCAACTTCTGGCATCCTTCTCATGGCTGGTCTCATATCTCACGCCGCGCGCGTCCAAAACGAGGGTCCCGTTGCAGCCACCCATGAAGTGGTCGTGTCTCACAGCAAGCGTGATTCCCTGCTCTTGAGCTTTCGCATTGGCGGCCGAAACTACGATGGCCAGCACAAGGAGCAGACCGCGCTTGCGAGGTTTGTTGCGTTTCATGCCGATCTCCCTTCGAAGATTCAATTGCTCTCGCCGGCGCGAAGCATCGGTTTGACTTCCCAGTTCCACTTCCAGATCGCGTAGATCGCCGGATAGACCACCAGCTCCATCACAAACGACGTGACAATCCCGCCGACCATTGGCGCGGCGATGCGTTTCATGACGTCGGCCCCAGTGCCGGTGGACCACAAAATGGGAAGCAAACCCATCAGCATCACGGCCACCGTCATCACCTTGGGCCGGACGCGCTGGACCGCTCCGTGCAAAATTGCTTCGCGCAGGTCCATCCAGCTTCGCATCCTCCCGCTCTTCCGCATCTCGTCGTATGCCAGATCGAGATAAAGCAACATGAAGACGCCCGTTTCCGCATCCACACCGAGCAGCGCGATCAAGCCGACCCACACACCGATGCTCATGTTGTAGCCGAGCAGATACAGCAGCCAGATCGCTCCCACGGCAGAGAACGGCACTGCCAGCAGAATGATTGTCGTTTTTGCGAACGAGCGCGTATTCAGATACAAGAGCAGAATGACCAGGAACAGAGTCAGCGGCACCACCACGCGGAGTCGCGCTTCGGCGCGCTGTTTGTACTCATACTGTCCGGTCCAGGTGAGCGTATAACCGACGGGCAGGATCAACTGCGAAGAGACCACTTCCTGCAACTCTCGAACGTACCCGCCGAGGTCGCGCCCGCCCGTGTCAATGTAGACGTAGCTGGCCAGCAGACCACCCTCGTCCCGAATCATGCTGGGACCCAGCGTCAGGCGAATATCGGCTAACTGTCCGAGGGGAACCTGCGCCCCGCTCGGTGTCGGCACCAGAACGCGGCGTAGGTCGTCCAAGTCTTCCCGCATATCGCGCTCGTACCGCACACTGACGGGATAACGCTCGCGGCCCTCGATGGTCTGGGTGATATTCATGCCGCCGATGGCCGTCTGGATCACTTCCTCGACGGCACCGACGGTCAAGCCATACCGAGCGGCCCGGAAACGATCCACCTGAATATCCGTGAAATAGCCCTGCGCCACCCGTTCCGCATACACACTGCGCGTGCCCGGCACCTGGGTGACAATCGGCTCCAATTGCTTGCCGAGGCGCTGGATGGTTTCCAGGTCCGGTCCGGAGATTTTGATCCCTACAGGCGTCTTGATCCCGGTGGTCAGCATGTCGATGCGGTTACGAATCGGCATGGTCCAGACATTGGGGAAACCAGGGAACTGGAGCTTCTGGTCCATTTCCGCGACGAGTTCCTCAAAGGTCATCGGGCGCATCTCTGGCCAGAATTTCCTCAAGCCCGTCCTCAGAAAGTCTGGCGCCCAGCTTGAGTACCAGCGCTCGTCGCGCACTTGTCGCCACTGGTCCTCCGGTTTCAACACCACGGTGGTATTCACCATTCCCATCGGAGAGTTGTCCGTGGCGGTGTTGGCGCGGCCGACCGTCCCGAATACCGTCTCTACTTCCGGAAACCCTTTTAGAATGCGGTCCTGAATC
>Ga0209343_10010698_pt1 | contig 10416 bp, 7 predicted proteins | sample RifCSPlowO2_02_FD_184026 | JGI IMG/M metagenome (GOLD analysis project Ga0209343, IMG submission 184026) | Groundwater microbial communities from Rifle, Colorado - Rifle CSP2_plank lowO2_0.2 (SPAdes) (version 2) | ecosystem: Environmental > Aquatic > Deep subsurface > Groundwater | place: Rifle...
TTGGCTTTTTGGTTGTAGCCCATATCAAATTTTTCTATAAATTTATTTCCGCATTTCGGGCAAAAAATATTTATTTCCTTATCTTTATTTTTGTAAGAAAAAAGGGTTTTGTCTCTCACTATAAATCCACTATTTTTCAGTTCTTCAGATATTTTCGCCATTTCTAAATCTTTGTCATCGACGCCAATATACAAAAACACTTTTTCGCATTTCCAATTGTTTTTCAAAAAATTGCGCAACTTTTTCCAATCTATTGCAAAGCCAAGCAGTTGTTTTGTGGTATTGTCCGTATTCTGAAAATCAATGAATGCATACTTCATTTATTTGATAATGGTTTTTTATTTATCTCAACATTGCTTGCAAGTCCTGCGCGGTTTTAGCGCGGATTTGTTCTTGGATATCATTAACTTCTTCGTTGGTTAAGGTTCTTTCTGGACTGCGGTAAACAATGCGGAATGTATAACTTTTTTTGTCGTTACCAAATTTTTTTTCATCCTCATATTCATCAACAAGTTTTACTTCTTCAATAATATTGTCTGTCCCGACAGCTTTGCTGTCGTGGATCCTCGATGACGAAGTCATCGGGACACAATCCCTGACAATCTCGTAATAATTATTTAAATTTATATTTTTATCTATTATAAACGAAATATCGCGCGAAGTTTCAGGATATTTGCTTACATCCTTATATTTACTATTGATGTCTTTAAATTGACTCGTAATTCTTGTATCCTCAGACCATAAAATCCTTATATCCGGAATTCCCATTTTTACCATTGCAACCCTGTCCAATCCAAATGTTCCTGCCCATCCATTATAAATTTCAGGATCTAATCCAAAATTTTTCAGACAATTCGGATGTACAAGCCCGGCTCCGGTAATTTCAATCCAATTCCCTCCCCAATTAATTTCTACTTGAGTTGACGGGTCTGTGAAAGGAAAAGTATCAACTAAAAATCTAAATTCAATATCTCCAAAAATTGCTTTTACCGCATCAGATTGGACTTCCTGCAATTCTTCCAAAGTAATAATTCTTTTGTCTTTCCTGCAGACATACAAGAAATCTGTTTGGTGAAACGCCGGAAAATGTTTTTTGTCAATTTCGTCTTTTCTGAAAACAATTCCGGGGGATAGCGATCCTACTTCGCCCTCTCTCTTTAATCTTTCTAAAACTTCTTTATCCCTAAAATAATATGGCCACATAACTGTCATCTGCGTTCTCAAAATATGGTCTTTATCCAAATAATAAGTATCAGTTTCTCTGCGGCTTAGATGGTCTTCGGGTGTATTTAGAAGGTCAAAATCATCTTCAACTGTAACAATTTTGGGAATTTCAACTACATCGAAATCAGCCCAAGTTGGAAGCTCCATTATTTTATCGTTTATAATCTTTACAGGAGAGTTTTCCTTTTTTGTCAGGTCCGGCAGAGCCAAAAGACGTTTTATTCTTTCTGCCTTAATGTCGGTTCTCCTTTCTAAATCTTTGATTAATTCCGTCTCTTTTGGGTCGTTTATAACTATATTTTGTCTCATTTTCTAATAGCACAGCGATATATTATTACTTAATTATACTCCTAAAACAATCAAAAAGCAACCAGTTGTTCTGGGTAAAAACAGGCCGAATAGTTGTCTTGAGCCGGGATATATGGTAATATAGGTATAGATAGCATAAAAATAATAAAAAACTGGTTGATTGGCAATCTTTTCGTCAACGAACCGAGTCTCTCTGAACATAATCATTTTATGCATTAGGGACCCGGACGCAGTAGAAAAAAATTGTTGAACAAGCAGTTATAATGTTATGCCAGGAAAAGCAAATTCGGCTTTTATGAAGCCGTTAAGCCTTACTGCTGATTTGGAAGCAGTTGTAGGAAAAGGACCCATGCCAAGATCCGAAGTTGTCAAAAAACTTTGGGTATACATTAAAAAAAATGGGTTGCAAGACAGCGCCGATAAAAGAAACATCAACGCCGATGAAAAACTTAAAAAGGTTTTCGGAGGCAAGGGCGTTGTGAATATGTTTGAAATGACAAAGCTAGTTTCAAAACACCTTTCCTAACAGATTACTCTACAAAACAAAAACGCCCTTCGACTTCGCTCAGGGCGTTTTTGTTTTGTATAAATTTATGTTAGTCAGTCGGCATTCTTTAAACTGAGGGCAATAGCCTTAACCACATTAGGGTCAAAAATAGAGGGGATAATTTTTTCCGATGTTGGACTTTTTATAAGTTCGGCTATTTTTTTAGCAACGTTAATCTGCATTTTATCGGTTATTTTTCTGATATTATAATCTAACGCTCCGCGAAATATTCCCGGAAAAACCAACGCATTGTTAACTTGGTTTTCAAAATCTGGCCTGCCTGTTGCAACAACAAACGCTCCGGCTTTTTTTGCGATATCGGGCATTATTTCCGGCACCGGATTAGCCAGCGCGAAAACAATGGGTTTTTCGTTCATTGTTTTGATAAACTCCGGTTTTATAACATTAGGGGCGGAAAGCCCTACAACCGCATCAACTCCGATTAAACCGTCCGCAAGGGAACCTTCTTTACAGCCTTCGTTTGTTATATTAGCCAGCTCCTCTTGATGAGGCAAAATGCCACCGCGACATTTAGACAAAATACCTTTTACATCTACAACAATAATATCTCTGACGCCATAGGCATATAAAAGTTTTGCAACAGCTGTGCCGGCTGATCCGGCGCCGATTACTACAATGGAACTATTTTTTAAGTCTTTTTTTACAACTGAGAAAGCATTTATCAGCCCCGCCAAAACAACAATTGCGGTCGCGTGCTGGTCGTCATGCATTACAAAAATATCCAGCATATTCTGAAGTCTTTTTTCTATCTCAAAACACCTGGGAGCTGAAATATCTTCCAAGTTTATTGCCCCAAAAACCGGAGCAATGTGTTTGACAGTTTTAATAATTTCATCTACATCTTGAGTGTCCAACACTATAGGAAAAGCGTCTATGTTGGCAAACTCCTTAAAAATCATTGCCTTGCCTTCCATAACCGGCAAAGCCCCTTCCACTCCTATATTTCCCAGCCCAAGAACCGCAGACCCGTCTGAAACCACGGCAACAGCATTTTTCTTAATTGTATATTCCTTAACCTGATTTTTATGCAACGATAGGTAAGAGCTGACGGCGCCAACACCGGGCGTATAACAGAGTTTTAGATCATCCATGGATTTTAACGGCGATTTAGAAAAAACACCAATCTTGCCGTTAAGTTTTTTGTGATAATCCAGCGCCTCTTTATCTAAAGAAATATTTTTTTCCATAAAAAATACATTTGACTCAATTAAAAGACGACCTAAAATTTATTTCAATGCTTCCATATCTAAAGTAAAATCTACTTTTATTTTATCTGTAAAATCATGCGAGTGGCTTACCAATATTATGGCTCCCTCAAAACCATTGATTGCTTTTGCAATTACCGGAATGTGGCGAAAATTAATATGATTTGTCGGTTCGTCTAAAATAAGCAACCCTGGTTTTTCAAGCGCTATTGAAGCGAAGGCAACCAGCCCCTTTTGCCCCTCGGAAAGATTGCCAACTTTGACCTTTAAAAGCTCGGCATCCAACAGAAACCCCGCCGCATGAGCTCTCAATCCTTGTTCTGTGCCGTCTTCCCCCATTGCTTTTGAAAGCGTCTGATATACGGTTGCATTAAAATCCAATGTTGAAAAATCTTGCCTATAGTATCCAATTTTTACTCCGGCTTTGACATGCTTGGCTCGCGCGTGTCCGGAAGTTAATTTTTCTAAAAGCGTGGTTTTACCAATCCCATTCGGCCCGGTTAAAAGCAGTCTTTCTTTTTTATTTAAGGTTATGTTTACTTTTTTATTTACAAATTTATGGCTTATGGCAATGGCAACAGAGTCTAATTGTAAAATTACGCCGCCAATATCTTTTTGAGCCGGGATACTGAAATTTTTTATTGTTTTATCTTCTCTTCTTAACTCAACAACCTCGCTCTCTAATTCTTCTATTTTTTTTTTCATCTTCGAAGAAACGTCCCTTAAATGCCCGCCTTTCTGGGCAAAAAAATTGGCCTGCTCTTTTCTATGAGAAATATCTTTTTCTAGCCGCGCATTTTTCATACGTTCTTTTTCCAATCGTATTCTAATTTCTTCAATAACTGTAAAATAATCCCCTGTATATTGTTCAATTTTTTTTGAAAATATATCCAGGTATAATACGCCCTGAGTAAAGGTATTTAAAAAATCTGCGTCGTGGGAGATGACAAGGCAAGTTTTTGGGTAATCAATAATAAATTTTGTAAGATGTTCAATGCCGGCTTTATCTAAATTATTTGTCGGTTCGTCTAACAAAAGTAAATCCGGGTTCTGTATTAAAGCAGATGCCAATAAAATCCTTGCCTGCTGTCCGCCCGAGAGCCCGCCAATTTTTCTATTATGAGGCATTTGAAGATTTACTATTTTCAAAACATCAGCAATTTTTTTATCAATATCATAAATTTTTTCTGCGAAGCATTTTTGGAAAAATTCCTTAAGGGTTAATTCCAAATCTTCTTTAGTAATTACTTGTTTTGCTAGAGATATTGTTAAATCTTTATTTGCGCTAACCGAACCTGAACCGGGTTTTGCTTCGCCGGTTATCAATTGAAAAATTGTGCTTTTGCCCGCGCCATTTTGCCCCATTAATGTAATTTTTGAGCCCCGGCGCACAGAAAAACCGGCCTCATTCAAAATCGGCTTATTCTGGCTCCATTCAAAAAAAACATCGCTAAATTTTACGATTATTTCGTCTGTCGGCATAATCAATATTCTACCTTATTTTTTGAAAAATATCCATCCAACAAACAAAAAAAGAATGGGACTCTTTTTCTATTGAATGTTTTGTCTTCTTATGATAAAGTAAAAATGATTGGGGAAGCGAGGTGAAAATCCTCCGCAGTGCCGCTACGGTAATCCATAGAATAAACTTCTATGGTAAGCCCGAATGCCAATTATAAATTGAAGCATTTGCTTCATCCCGAGCAGGACCCGCAGGCCGCATTATTTGCGTCTTGCAATAAAACTCCTCTCGGCAGGAGCTTTTTTATTATGAAAAAACCAATATCAAAAAACCAAAAAGTATTTTTTCTTGCGCTTTCTGCTTTTTTAACTGCAAGCGCCGTTGTCGCAACATTTATTGCTGTTCCAAAAAATACAAAAGATAATTTTGACTTGCCAATTTTTTCAAAAATCACAAGCGCGATTATCCCTGCCAGCCCTTCAGAAAAATTTGAAGCGCAAACTCAAAAAAATACCGCAGAAGAAGCATCCGACCAGAATAGCATTGAACCGCAAACGGAAAAAAAAATACATATTGCTGTTCAGGCCGGCGATTTTTCAATCTCTCTAACTCAAAAAGAAGGCACCACTTTATTTGATGCGCTGACGGAAGCCAAAGACAACGGAAAAATTTTATTTGATGGGAAACAATATCCGTCGCTTGGATTTTTTGTAACAAAAATCGGTTCGCTTAGCGAATTAGGCGGAAAGCATTTAATTTATTATATTAACGGAAAACCGGCAAAAGCCGGCGTTTCTTTATACGTTCTTAAAGATGGAGACGTTATTGATTGGAAACTTGAATAAATAATAATAAAAAATTATGAAAAATAATAAAATAAAAATTATCGCTTTATTTTCAGCCGTGTTTTTTTTAACAACTGCATCCGTTGCGTTCGCCGATGACCCTATACCCCCAGATATAACGCCGCCGGTTATTACGGTTCTTGGCGACGGATCGGTTTCCGTAACGCAAAACTCGGCATATATAGATACGGGCGCCACAGCCGCAGATGACATAGACGGCGATATTACAGCGCAAATTTTAACGGTAAATCCTGTGAATGTATCAATACCCGGGACATACACGGTTACATATAATGTGTCCGATATTGCCGGTAACACGGCTGTTCAGGTTGCCCGCGCTGTTACAGTTACCCCGCTTACCGCAACAGTTCATCTCACCGTAGTAACAGATACCCAAGTATTATACGACAGCGACGAAACAGTGTCGTCCTGCGAATCAAGTCCGAACAGCGGCATTTTCACGGTTTCGGGTTATTGCGCGGTTATTCAGTCTGGACTCGCAAACGATTGGACGTGGTATGGCACAGACGGATTTCTTAATTCATTGGGCGGAGTTGCAAACGATTTTTCCAATAATATGTATATGTATTGGGGCTGGTTTGGCGATTTAACATATGGCGAAACCTCGCTAAATGCGCACACGGTTACGCAGGGAGAACATTTATTGCTCAACTATAATATCAATCCGCTAAAACTCACTGTCTCTAACTCCTCGCCTGCGCAACACGACACAGTTACGTTTACGCTTTTGCAATTTGGTTTAGATTCAAATTTTAATCCAGTTTGGATTCCTGCAACCGGCGGATCTGTTGCTATAAACGGTATTTCACAAACAGTCGGCGATGACGGAACATACTCTGCCACGGTTGATTCAACGGATCCCTATATAATTTCAGGAAACAAAACCGGTTTTATAAACAGCGATACAATAACATTAAATCCCACAGCAGTTACAGTAAACGAAACGGTGCTTATTCGAAACGGCGATACAATAATTTATCAGGGAATAATTCCTTTGCCGACAGCAGGTACCGTAAGTATTACCGACAATGCTGGCAACGCGCATTTGGTAAATGCCGACAGTGTTCTTGGCATTCTTTACTCAATCAGCCAAACAAACACTGAGTTCTCCCTTTCTAATTTACAATATTACATTTCGTTTAATTCATTATATTTAAAATGCCTTACTCCGGAAGGGTCGGCTCCATTGTGTGACAACTGGCAGTACGTTGTTAACAACAATACTCCGACCACCGGTATGGATTTAACATTGCTTTCAGGCGGAGAAAATATTGTTTTGTATTTTGGCAATCCCCATCAAATTATTTTTGACAAAACAATTGTCAATGTCAACGAATCGTTCACCGCAACCGCGCAAAAATATAATTACTTAGACAACACATGGGGGCCTCTTTTAGAAGTAACAATCGGCGCAAGCCAGCCCAATCCAAACGACCCGTTCAATCCGACGATTATTACAAGCGCCAAAGTTGACGTAAATGGCTCTGTTACGCTTATTATTTCAAACGCAGGAACGTACGATGTCGGCATCGCAGAAGATTTTTATTTTCCGTCGTATGCGGTAACAGTAAACGCCGCTGACTCGGGCGGAGGAGGAGGAGGAGGCGGTGGAGAAACAATAACCCCTCCTGTGTTTAGTGTGCAAAACGCGCTTAATTATCTTGCCAGTGTTCAGGGCGCTGACGGGTCTTTTGCCGGTTCAAGTTTATATACCGATTGGGCAGGCATAGCTATTGGCGCGGCTGGCGAATCAGGAATCATCCGTACAAACATTCTTTTATATATGAATGCGCGCAATTCTATAGATTCGCTTCTCACTGAAAACGAACGTAGGGCAATAGCGCTTCTTTCTCTTGGACAAAATCCTTATTCATTTAACGGAACAAATTATATTTCTGCCATAACAAATACTTTTGATGGCGCGCAATTCGGCGACTCATCTCTCACAAATGATGACATATTCGCCCTTATTCCGTTAGCTAGCGCCGGATACACGGCAAACGACGAAATCATAACAAAAGACATTACTTTTATTCTTGGAAAACAACTGTCAAATGGCTCGTGGGAAAACAGTGTTGACCTAACAGCCGCCGCAGTGCAAGCGCTTTATCCATTTAATTCAACTCCGGGTGTTTCTTCTGCTCTCGCAACAGCCGGTCCGTATTTGCAAAATGCGCAAGGAAATGACGGCGGATGGGGCAATATATCTTCTTCAAGCTGGGCTGGGCAGGCTATGAACGTTCTTGGCGCAGAGTGGACAAAAAATGGAAAAACTATTTTAGATTATCTTTCAACTCAACAAGCAACTGACGGCGCCGCGCTTGCTCCTTCTGAAACTTTACAAAACCGCATTTGGGCAACTAGCTACGCTATTCCTGCGGCGCTCGGCAAACCTTGGAATTTAATAATGCAACCTGTCTCAAAACCAATCGCGGCGCCATCGGGCGGAGGCGGAGGAGGAGGCGGTGGAGGAAGCGCTGGGAATAACAACACCCCGGCAACAAATCCTGCGGCAACAACGGCTGACTCAGACACTATCTCTCAAAATCTTCCCTTGGCTTTCCCTGTAAATCCAACCGCCTTGCAGAAAACCGAAGAAGTAAAAATTACCGTTCTTCCGCCAGCCGCGATAAATACACAAAATCCGGAGCCTGAACCAAAAATTAAAACTCCGGCTGTCGCAACTAACGTAAATACTCAAACAACGCAAAGTCCGTTACAAACAGACAAAACCGACACATTAATTGAAAATAATCTTGCCGCCGCGTTGGGAAACAAAGGCAACTCTGCGCTGGTCATTCCGCTTGTGCTATCATCGGGCGCATTTTTATCGCTTATGTATTTTGTGGCTCGCCGATTTTTTGGATAACATCTAAAATATAAATTACGATGCCGTATATCCCAATGCCTTTAATACATTCTTAACTTCATCAAGATTGGTTTTCTGTGTGTCAAATTCTAAAAACGCTTTTTTAGAATCATAATCTACCGAAATTGAGATTACTCCCTCTTTTTCTTCAAGGGTGCTTTCAATTATTTTAGCGCAGGAAACGCAATGCATTCCTGAAATTATTAGCGCCATTTTTTCTGTCATTAATTTTTATTTTAAATTAATAATTGTTATTTAACTAAATTTTCTTGAATCAAAACATTTTCCATTTTTTGGTCGCTTGCTTCTGTGTCAGCCATGTTGGAACTAATTCTCCCAAATTCAAAAATATAAATGTAAAAAGTAAGGCAAGAACAATCGGCGCAACCAGGGATATATAATTCTTTTTGTTGGGCTTAAAATAGCGAAGCAGTAAAGAATTAGACACCACCGAAATAGAACTGAAAGCCATTGCCAGGCCGGCTAACTCGGGTCTTAACACAAGGCCTATCCCTGCAAAAATTCTTGCGGCAATTGGTATTCCGATCACGTTATAAAACAAAGCAAAAAACATATTTTGTTTTATCTTGCCCATTGTTTCTCGGCTCAAACTTATGGCTGTAAGCACGTCTCGCAAATCATTTTTAATAATTACAATTCCGCCTGTTTCCATTGCAACATCAGTGCCGCCGCCCATTGCAATTCCTAAATCTGCTTGAGCGAGCGCAGGAGCATCATTAATTCCGTCGCCAACCATTGCAACCTTAATTCCCGTTCCTTGAAGTTTTTTTACTTCGTTTGCTTTGTCTTCGGGCAGAACTTCTGCCAAAACATTTTTAATTCCTATTTGTTTTGCAATTGCTTCTGCTGTGCGCCTGTTATCGCCAGTAATCATAAACACTTGAATTCCTTTTTTCTGCAAAGCATTTACCGCCTCAATAGTGTTTTCCTTTATTGTATCTGCCACCGCTATTATCCCCAGTATTGCTTTTTTTGAAGCCAAAATCATTGCTGTTTTTCCCTCGTTTTCCAGTTTGCTGATTTTCTTTTCAGCTTCGCCCACATTTAACTCTGCAGTGTCTGTAATTAATTTACGATTGCCAAAATAATATTTCTTGCCGTCTATTTTTCCTTCAACACCATGGCCGGGAATTGCTTTAAAATTTGATGCTTCTGGCAAAGAGATTTTTTCCTCTTCTGCGTATTTTACTATTGCCTCTGCCAAAGGATGTTCGGAAAGTTTTTCTAAACTTGCTGTAATGCTTATAATTCTCTTTTCATCGCTCAATCCTACTCCCACAATATCTGTGACTTCCGGCTTGCCTTTTGTTAAAGTTCCTGTTTTATCAAAAACAATGGCCTTAAATTTGCAAGCGGCCTCCAATGGTTCTCCTCCCTTGATAAGCACTCCGTATTCTGCGCCCTTGCCTGTTCCAACCATTATGGCAGTTGGCGTAGCTAATCCAAGCGCGCACGGGCAGGCTATTACAATTACCGATGTAAAAGCCATTAAAGCAAACGAAAGGCTGGCTCCTAAAAAGAAATACCAGACTATAAAAGTCAAGGCGGCTAACAATAAAACCGCCGGCACAAACCAGGCGGAAATTTTATCAGCCAAGGCTTGAATTGGCGCTTTTGATCCTTGGGCTTCCTCAATCAATCTGATTATCTGAGCCAAGGCTGTTTCGCTACCAACATTAGTTGCTGAAAACTCAAAACTGCCATGCTTATTTATTGTGGCTCCGATAACTTTATCTCCAACATTTTTCTCAACTGGAATACTTTCTCCGGTAAGCATTGATTCATCAACAGACGACCTGCCTTTCAAAATTACGCCATCAACAGGAATTTTTTCTCCGGGTCGGACCAAAACAACATCTCCTTTTTTAACTTCATCAATTGGTATGTCCAAA
>Ga0209343_10010699_pt1 | contig 10413 bp, 9 predicted proteins | sample RifCSPlowO2_02_FD_184026 | JGI IMG/M metagenome (GOLD analysis project Ga0209343, IMG submission 184026) | Groundwater microbial communities from Rifle, Colorado - Rifle CSP2_plank lowO2_0.2 (SPAdes) (version 2) | ecosystem: Environmental > Aquatic > Deep subsurface > Groundwater | place: Rifle...
CCTCCAGGCGCTCGGCGGGGCCAGCAAGGTCCACGCGTCGTATCGTCTATTCATGGCCCCAGGGATGGGACACTGCAGCGGCGGCGACGGTCCGAACACGTTCGACATGGTCAGCGCGCTGGAGCAGTGGGTGGAGAGTGGCAAGGCACCAGACGAGATCATCGCCTCGCACTCGACCAACCGCGTCGTCGATCGCACGCGACCGCTCTGCCCGTACCCGCAGATGGCGACGTACAAGGGATCGGGGAGCACGGATGAAGCGGCGAACTTCGTTTGCAAGGCGCCGCCGGCCTCGCCGGCTTCACGCTAACCCGCGCGGGCGCGCCGAGCTCGGCCGAGTGTTCGGATCTGTCGATGCCGGGACAACTCGCGGAGAGCGTGAGGAGGGTCCACATGCGCACGACGGTTCTTGCCGTGGCCTCGGTCTTCAGTCTGCTGGGATTGGCCGAAGCCCAGCCGACGACGCCGGCCTCGACCAGAGCACGCACCTCATCGACTGTGGCCGAGGCCGCTGGTGCCCGAGCGGCGACGAATGCCCCGCTACTCACCCCGTGGGGCGAACCGGACTTGCAGGGCGTCTGGACGGGCTCGACGCTGACGCCCCTCGAGCGGCCAGCTGCGCTTGCCGGGAAAGAGTTTTTGACCGAGGCCGAAGCAGCAGCCATGCAGAGGCGCGCCACCGAGCGCCGTCTCGTCGAGACGGCGCCAGCGGCGGGTGATCCAGGCACCTACAATCAGATCTGGTTCGATCCCGCCTCAACGGTCGTGCCGACCAGACGAACGTCGCTCATCGTGGATCCGCCAGACGGGAGAATTCCGTTTACACCGGAAGGCCGGCGGCACACGACGGTTTCGTCGGCTCGATACGGCGTGGGCCCGTACGAATCGTACGTGGACCTGGACACAGGGGAACGATGCCTCACAGATGGTCCCCCGGTCTGGTTTTCGGGCTACAACAACAACTACCAGATCGTTCAGAGCCCTGGGTACGTCCTTGTCCATCACGAGTTGTACAGCGAGTTCCGGGTCATCCCTATCGGCGGGCGGCGGAACGGGCTTCCACAGTGGCAGGGCAACCCGGTTGGCCGATGGGATGGCGCCACGCTCGTGGTCGAGACCACTGATTTCGCGGACAAGTCGCGCTACTGGTGGGCGACAGCGTGGCGGTCGCCGCGCCCAACGTTACGTCTGGTCGAGCGGTTCACGCGCGTCGACGCGGAGACGATCGACTACCAGTTCACAATGGACGATCCGACGATGTTCACCAGGCCGTGGACGGCCGCCTTCCCGCTGACGACCAATCAAGCGGCGCGCGGTGTCACCGAAGGTCCGTTGTACGAGTACGCGTGCCACGAAGGGAACTACGCGATCGCGAACATTCTCAAGGGCGCGCGGGCGCAGGAAAGATAGGACAGGAGTCCTCGCCGGTGCCGAGCGGGTACGCGCCAATGTCGGCGCGTAACGGGTGAAGATTCGCCGTTTGGCGGATCGTTTTGCCCTGGTCCTCGCGCGTAACCAACATCGGGACGCCAGGAGGATTACTGCCAGAAACGCTCTCGATTCGGCGCGTTCAGTTGCAAGACGACTCGTCAGGAGCTCGCTGGATACGCGAGAAGATGGATCCACCCATGCGATATTTGGAGATTGGGCAGTGCCTGAAATCTCTAGGTTTCTTGACGGCATGACCGATGTTTCGTTCTGGAACGTGGTCAATTAGGTATGCGCGACAAACGGTCGGTGTTTGCCAGCCTGGCCCTCACGGGCTGCCTCGTCTCCTGCTCGGCCGGCCCGCACTACGACATTGTCATCAGGAACGGAACCGTCTACGACGGCACGGGTGCGCCGGGACGCGCGGCGGATGTGGCGATCAGCGCCGATCGCGTCGCGGCAATCGGGGACTTGGGGAACGCCGAGGGTGGAAGCCCTCCCCGTGAATAACGGGGACGGACTCCCGTCCCCTGTTCGGCGACTCGCACCACGGACGGCTGATGTAAAGTACCGGCGCCGGGGCTCGTGGCCAGCTCGTCACCGAACGTCCGGTGACGACCTTGGACGTCAGAAGTTAGAAGTTAGAAGTTAGAAGTAACAAGGAGGGGGCATGCCGACATACATCGTTCTCGGACAGTTCACCGACCAGGGCATTCGAAACGTGAAGGACTCGCCGAAACGCGCTGAGGCGCTGAAGGCGCTGGCGAAGAAGGCGGGTGGGACCATCAAGGATGTCTACTGGACGCTCGGCCAGTACGACGTGGTGACCGTCGTCGAGGCGCCAGACGATGTCGCGATGACGGCGGTGCTTTTGAGCACTGGCGGCCTCGGCAACGTCCGCACGCAGTGCCTGCGCGCGTTCAACGCCGACGAGATGGGCAAGATTCTCGGGAAGATGGCATAGGAAGGCCGTGCTGGACTAGGGCACCAGCGGCGCCAGGGGCACCACCATCACGAACGACAACGACCAGGGGCTCGCCCGCTGAAGGAACCGTTCGTCGCCGAGCACCTCACCCGCTCTTGGCAGTCCCGTCGCCAGGTAGTCCAGCGAGACTTCGGCTTCGACGTTTCTCAACCAGTGGCCTTCCGGCAGGCGGTTGAATACGTGGAAGGCGGTATCCCACTCGAGATCCAGCTTGTGGGTGAACACAGTGCCGGCATCCGGTCGATGGGCGGGGCTGAACTGATCGACGACGTCGAAGTGGGACGAGACCCATCCGCCGCTCTGCTCCTCCTCGAGCAGCTGGAAGTTGAGCTCGGCTTCGATCTCGATGCCGTTATCGCGAATGTGGCTGCGGCCGAGATCCGCGGCCGACGCACCCGTGAACGGGTGGACGTCTGTCGCCCCGAACGGAATGAAGATCGCTTCGAGCGTCAGACCGATTCGCGGCGCCGCCGTGGGAACGTCGAGCGCGAAGATCAGCTCGAAGACGCGTTCGCGCCGTTCACGGGCGGATTCGACCACCGTCCCGTGCTCGAGCGTCTCGACGATCGCCGCGCGGAACAGATTCCCGATGGTGAACGTCGGCTCGATCTTCAGCTCAGGCGCGCACAACACGCGGCAGCGTTCATTCTGCGCGTGAACGGGCGCAGCCACGGCCAACAGCGACAACACGGCGACAGCGATCGGTCTCGTCATTGAGAAACCCGAAACGGCATCAGGCCCGGCCACTTGTTTAGGCGTTATGCGGGTCGCAAGCGACCGAGCCGGGGTGTGGGGCGGAGCCCCACGTGAGTTCGTCGAGCGCCCATTCACTCGTCTTGTCATTGTGGCATGACGTGCATGGACTCGGCACACCGTAGCGCTCGGTCGTAACCGTGCCTGGCCCAACTCGACGCGGACCGGACAGGAGCATGTCGGCATTGCCTGAAAATTGCCTGAGGACGCGGTAACATGAAGACGCGGTCTGGGCGGGCTACCGTCGCGAGCCGGGCGTCTCAATACGTGCGGCATCCCAGGATGCACTCGGGTGGCCGCGGCCAGAAGGCGAAGCTGACATGAAGCAGAACACCGCGACAAGACGTTTCTGGCTCGCAGCATCACTGCTCACCGTGATCCTGATGGCTCTGATGCTGCGCGCTACGGCAGCAAGCAATCAGGCCGATCAAGCAACGAGTCAACGCGGTCAGTTCACGGGCCAGGTGTTGAGCGCGTCTGGCGCTGTGGTTGTTGGCGGCACGGCCGCCAATCCCGGCCATCCGGTCGCCGGCGCAACGATCCATCTCGTTCCCGTCACGGCGATCGACGTCACGACGCGAATGACCGCCAGTGCCATCTACGCTCCGCCGTACCCCGCAGAAGCCTACGATGAACCGCTCGAAGATGCGATTCGATTACGGGGGGCGGAATTCCCGCAGTCCACGACGGATGCGCGAGGCAACTTCGTCGTCGCCAACATACCCGATGGCAGGTTCTTCATTCATGTGACACCCGGCCCGAAAGATACCGAACACCTGCCCGGCGGGGACCAGAGCCGGGGAAGCTATTCGGCCGAGCAGCTGCGCGGCCGATCGATGACGATCAAGGTCTCGAGCAGTCCTTCTGCGGCTGCCCGGTATGCCGGCAGCTCGACCTGCCTTGGCTGCCATCGAAACAAGGGGCACTGGCAGCAGACGGCGCACAAGCTCGGATGGACCGTACCGGGAGCCCCAGGCCGGATGCAGGACTTTTCGAGGCACCCGGATTACTTCGACGCGCTCGAATCGTTTCCCTCGGTCGACGACTACGCGCGTGGAACGCGCTTCGAGCTGGCGGACTACGACGCTGGCAGGGGCGACGACAAGTTCAAGCTGCGGGCAGTCGGAGATTCCCGGCTGCCCATCGAGGTGACCTATGCCGATGTCTATCTGTGGAGGAACGCGCGCGACAACAAGTACTTCATCACGATGGTGAACCGGCTGAACGCGCAGGACCCCAACAGCCCGGCGCACTTGGAGATCAAGCTTCTCTACGGCGGCGCGGTCCACGACCAGCGATACATCGTCTCGGTTCCGCCGGGGCTGGGCGCTCGTCAGGGGTGGTACACCGTGCTGCGGTACAACATGACCGGGCGCGACAACCGGTTGCACAGAGAGCGGCGCGTGTGGCACGACTACAAGTTCTACATGTGGTGGTCGGCTGGCGGAGACGCCCGATACGGAACGTCCGACGATGTCCTGGCGGCTCCGCCGGTCAACACGAATACCGTACAAACCATGTGCGCCGGCTGTCATTTGACGGGCTGGGAGCGCTATCAAGACAAGGCGACAGGCCAGTTTCTCGTACGTGCCGTCAACGACCCCGGCGGCGACATGAACATCGACGATGATCCTGAGCTAGACGAGATCAATATCGGCTGCGAAAGCTGTCACGGCCCGGGATCGGAGCACGTGGCCAACGCCGGCCGATCCCGTTTCATCGTCAACCCCAGGTATCTCTCGGCAGAGCGGTCCAGCGCGGTCTGCGGCCGGTGCCACGACCGAAGGCAGGGGTACGGCGGACCGACCATTGGTTACACGCAAGCGATCAGCGAGGCAGGAGAGCTCGCGCGGCCCGGAATCAGCCGCCACGAACTGATTACGAAGCATACCGACCCAATCAAGAAGGGGCCGACGGTGCGAGGACCCGGACGGGAGGACAATATCTGGGCCGACGACGTCCACTCGAACAAGCCCCATCAGCAGTATTCGGATTTCCTGAAGTCAAAGATGTACAGGAACGACCGATTGCTGGTGACCTGTTCGGACTGCCACGACCTGCACGGCGGCACACCGTACCCACGCTGGCTCATTCACGACGCTGATGACCCTACCTCCCCGTTGTGTCAGCGATGTCACACCGTGGACGTGCTGTCTCACATGGAAACAAAGCTGAACGCAAAGATGAAGGGCCAGCTGACACGCTGTATCGACTGTCATATGCCAGGGACTGCCAATACCGGGGGCATTGCCGGCGATTTTGGCAGGATGCTCAGGACGCCTCCGTATGCCAGTGCGCAGGAAGAAGAGAACAACGCTTACTGGCAAGGCCCTCTGAAGTCCCATGTGTTCGATGTGCCGTTGAAAACAAACGTGGCAGTCGACGGAGTGTCACCGGGCCGGGCGATGCCTATTCCTTACACGGCCGCCTGTGGGACATGCCACGTTGTCAGCGAGTTGCCGTTCAAATAAAAGTTGCGGTCCCAACGCGCAAGGTCGATTTCACACAAGACACCGTCCGTCAGTCACCCACGTTCACCCAGGCTGGCAAGGTCGGCGTGTGGACCAAGGCCGACTCCGTCACCTGTTTCGATGACTTGACGATGGTAACTGGGGGAGCGTCGGCAATGAGGAATTAGGAACGAGGAATTGGTGATGCCGAGTCGAACCACCACGGCCATCGGAAGGCTCAGCCTGCTCGGCGCGGCGTCGGTCGTGGCCGTCTCCGGGGCCTGCCGGTCACCAGAGCCGACTCGGACCGCCGAGCGTACGGTGACGATCTACGTCTCGACCGATCGTGTCTTTTCCGAGCCCGTGCTGCGCGAGTACGAGCGGCGGTCCGGCGTCCGGGTCAGCGTCGCGTACGACACCGAGGAAACGAAATCGACGGGGCTGGCAAACCGGCTCCTCGCGGAGAAGAACCGTCCGCAGGCGGATGTGTTCTGGTCGAACGAGCCCGTTCGCACGCTCGTGCTGAAGTCGCGCGACGTGCTGGCATCGTACCGGTCGCCGAGCGCCGTCGGCATACCGGCGTCGCTCGTCGATCCGGACGGATATTGGACCGGCTTTTCGGCGCGGATCCGCGTGATTGCCTACAACACCAAGCTGGTCACACAAGACGAAGCGCCACGCTCGGTCTTCGATCTGGCCGATCCGAAGTGGAAGGGCCAGGTCGCCATCGCTGACCCGCGCTTCGGCTCGACGTCGTTCCATGTTGCCGCGCTCTACGTTCTGCTCGGCGACGCAAAGGCAGACGAGTTGTTTCGACGACTCAAGGCGAACGAGGTGCGCTTCGTCAACAGCAACTCCACGGTTCGCGATCTGGTGGTGCGAGGCGAGGTCAAGGTGGGCCTCACGGACACCGACGATGTGAACGTCGCCCTCGAGAACGGCGATCCGGTGGCCATGGTGTTGCCGGACCGGGACGGCCTGGGCGTGCCGGTGATGCCCAACATGGTGTCGCTCGTCGCGGATGCGCCGCATGCGGACGAAGGGCGAAAGCTGATCGATTATCTCGTGTCGCCCGATGTCGAGCGTCAGCTGGCCGAGTCCGCGGCCGTGCAGATTCCCTTGCATGCGGGCGTTCCAGGTCCGAAGAACCTTCCCGCGATCGACAGTTTCAAACCGATGACGCTCGACTACTCCGGCGCGGCCAGCCGGGTGGAGGATGTGACGGCCCGTCTGGCGTCGATGCTCGGGCTCTAGAGCGCGGATTGAGACGTCAAAGGATGTGGGGACGAGGGTCGAGCCGCACGCTGGTGATCGGGACCGCTCTTGCGGCGTTCGTCGTTGTGTGCCTGCTTCCCCCGATGTACATGCTGGTCCTCAGCGTGGCCCCTGCCGCCGGCCGGCAGTCGGCCTTCGCGGCGCTGCTCCTTGACACGCGGCAGCGTGAGCTGCTGGCCAACAGCGCCCTGCTCGGCGCCGGCACGGCGATCCTTGCCACGATCGTCGGCGTCCCACTCGGTCTCGCATTGGCGCGCATACCGTTGCGGCGCAAGGCGGTCCTTCGATTGGCGCTCGTGGCGCCTGTGCTGCTCCCGCCCTATGTCGCAGGCCTGGCCTGGATCTATCTCGGCGGCAGCCGCGGGTTGATTGCCGCCGTGGCCGGCCGCGACCTGCTCTCCGACTGGACCTACAGCCTGCCGGGTGCCGTGATCGTCTTGGGCCTGGCGCTCTATCCGTTGTCGATGCTCGCCACCGAAGTGGCCATGCGCCGCATCGACGGCCGCCTCGAAGAAGCCGCGCTGCTCGTCGCCGCACCCGGACGTACCCTCCGAAGGATTACGTTACCGCTCGCCGCCCCGAGCATCCTCGCCGCGGCGCTCGTCGTCTTCGTTCTCGCGATCTCCGAGCTCGGCGTACCCGGGCTGCTCCGCGTGCGGGTGTACACGACCGAGGTCTTCACCGCGTTTGCGGCGCTCTACGACTTCGGCCGGGCCACGCTCCTGGCGTTGCCCTTGTTGCTGCTATCGATCGCGGCCGCCGTCGTGGCGGGCGCGCTCGGTGGAGAGCGGCTCCTGGCGAGTCGTCGCGGCGCGGGCGTCCCTCCATTGCCGTTCGAGGCGTGGCGGCGGCCGGCCGGCGCGGCCGTCAGTCTTGTCGTCGCGGTCGCGCTTCTGATCCCCTTGGCCGTGCTCGGACGCGAAGCCCTTGGCGGGCCTTCGACGCGGGACGTGCTGGCCGGTTCGCGTGACGCCATCAGGAACAGCCTGGTGCTCGCAGCGACGGGTGCCACGGCCATCACGGCGCTGGCCGTTTGGATCGGGTACGCGCGAGCCCGTTCCCGGCCGCGCGTGGGCCGGTCCATGGATGTGCTGTTGGTCGTGCTGTTCGCGCTGCCGAGCACGGTCGTAGGTGTCGGCTTGATCGGGCTCTGGAACCGTCCCGGGCCCTTGGGTGCGGTATATGGGACGAACGTGATGATCCTGCTGGCCTATCTGGCTCGATTGGTGCCCGTCGCCGCCCTCGCGCTGGCCGCAAGCGTCCGGTTGATCCCGGCATCGCAGGAAGAGGCCGCGGCGGTGAGCGGAGCCGGGTGGCTCCGGACGATGATGCACATCGTTTTCCCCCAGATCCGGCACGGGTTGGCAGCCGCATGGGTCGTCGCGTTCATTCTGGCCTTCGGCGAGCTGGGCGCGACGATTCTGGTGGCTCCGGCCGGCGAGGCGACTCTGCCCATACGCATCTACACGATCATCGCCAACACGCCCTCCTCGCACGTAGCTGCGCTGGCCCTGCTACAAACGGCCGTGATACTCGTGCCGCTGGCAGCCCTGGGACTGACACTGTCTGCGCGGGAGAACTCGTGAGCGCGACGTTTCTCCGCCTGACAGGTATGACAAGGCGACACGGGTCGCGATCGGTCGTGGACGACGTCTCTCTCGACGTCGCGTTCGGCGAAGTCGTCGTCATCCTTGGACCGAGCGGGAGCGGGAAGACGACGCTGCTACGGCTTATCGCTGGTCTGGACGTACCGGACCATGGCGAGATCTGGCTCGACGGCCGGCGCGTGACGGAACGCGATCGGCGCCTCGTGCCGCCGCATCAGCGTCGAATCGGATTCGTCTTTCAGGATCTGGCGCTCTGGCCGCACCTCACGGTGCGAGAGAACCTTGGGTTCGTGGTGGGCTCGGCCGGTGTCGCGAAAGCGGGGCGGGACGAGCGCATCAGACACACGCTCGCGCTCGTACGAATTGACGCGTTGGCGAACCGATACCCGCACGAGATCTCGGGTGGAGAGCAGCAACGAGCGGCGCTCGCGCGCGCGCTTGTCGGGGAGCCACGTTTGCTCCTATTGGACGAGCCATTCTCCAGTCTCGACGCCGAATTGCGGGCGACGCTTCGTGGCGAGCTCGACGGCCTGCAGCGCGCGCTCCGGCTGACGACTGTCTACGTCACCCACGACCGAGAGGACGCCAGAGCCTTGGCCGATCGGATCGTCGAGATGCGACACGGGCGCATCGTGGCCGTGCACGAGACCGAACGCCGAGAGCGAGACTCATGAAGGCGTCAGCCTCCAGCCTCTAGCCAGGCGCCGCCGCTTCGAGCGCCAGCCTCGAGAAGAAGCGATACAGCATCCAGGCGTCGAGCACGCCGACGCCGACCACGACGAGGTACGCGGCGCTGGATTCGACGAGCCTCAACTCGCCGAGCAGACGCGATAATCCGAATGCGACGACGTACGCGTCGAAGCTCATACACAGCCGGCGGAAGGTCTCGACCCGCACGCGCTTGATGATAAACGCGCCAATCGGCACGCCGACCAGAATGCTCGGCACGATCCAGGGAATGAGCGCCATGCTCGTCGCGGTGAACAGCCCCACATACGCGTAGGCGACGGCCGTCATCGTCGACTCGGCCAGCCGGACGACGCCGAGCGCGGCGCGAAAATCACTCTTCGCGAAGCCCTGGTTGTTCAGCATCACGGCGAGCGGCGGTCCCGAAATCGTCGTGACCGAGTAGAGGACGCCGACGCCGCCGCCAAAGAGCGCACCCACCGCCCGTTCCGATCGGATCGGGCGCCGATAACCTGCCGCCTGCAAGAAAATCAGCGGGAGCAAGACGAGAAACGTCGCGAAGCGTAGCCAGCCCGGATTCACCTGCGACACGATCGCCGTGCCGAGCGCCACGCCGGGCGCGAGCCCCAGGACGATCGGCAGCACGCGCCGCCACACGTTGGCCAGCGCGTCGCGGTTGTTCCACAGCACGTACGCGTTCAGCACGACCTCGATCAGCACCAGCGCCGGATTGAGGACGCGGTTGGCGAGGAACAAGAGAGCGATCGGCACGGTGATCGAGGAAAAGCCGTAGCCAAGCGCGCCGTTCACGACGGCCGCAACGAGCGTGATGACGACGAGCGCGATGGTATGTGATTCGATCATGGTCATTTAAACGACGATCAACGCAGAGGACATCGATGCCCCTTCCAACCGCGCGCAACCGAGCAAGGCCGGTCCGCAACGGCCAACTCACTGCCGGCACCAATGGGCCGATCGACTGGTCAGGAGAGAAGCGGAAAGTCCGAGAAGAACCCTGGCTGCCGCTCACCCGCCAATCGTCGGCCCGATACACGCGCAGCAACAGGGCTGCGGCGCGAGACAAGGGCGACAACAGGCACAGCGCGACGGCATGAGGAGGCTCCAGAGCTTGTACCAAAAAGCCGCCGACGGCGTCAAGTGTCCTGACTCACATGGGGCTCCGCCCCACACCCCCCGCCTCCGCTCTTCGAGCTCCGGCGAGGCTCGC
>Ga0209343_10010700_pt1 | contig 10413 bp, 7 predicted proteins | sample RifCSPlowO2_02_FD_184026 | JGI IMG/M metagenome (GOLD analysis project Ga0209343, IMG submission 184026) | Groundwater microbial communities from Rifle, Colorado - Rifle CSP2_plank lowO2_0.2 (SPAdes) (version 2) | ecosystem: Environmental > Aquatic > Deep subsurface > Groundwater | place: Rifle...
GTTGATGAATGTGCCTGCGATGAAATATCATTTGCGTAAAACATTCAATGATAAAAAGTCTTTACCTAAAATGTTCCATTATTTAGTGAACTAACTATAAGATAGGTTTTCAGCTTTTCTAAGAATCTGATGTGATTGGAGATGCTTTTCCTGAATGCATCAACACTGCTCTCTAATCTTTTGAGAAGAATAGTTCTGAATATTCCACCTATTGCAATCATTCTCCCCAATGCAAGCCTTTCTTCTTCTGACTTCAAGCCTTCTTTTCTGTATTCTAAGATTTTATAATAAGCCATTGTCAGCTTTTCTGTGATTGTATCAGAGATCTCCTTGTACATTCCTTTGTAAGCCTTATCTAGCTGATAGTTGATGTTCTCTAAAATCCTGTCTGGAAAGATTATCTTCTGCTCTTTTATTTCTTCATTAGGCAGTTCAACTACAATGAATGCATCTGGATAATTTTCTATGATGTAGTCTCTTGTTCTTCTTATGGAAATTTCATTCAACAAATCATTCAATAAAGAAGGATTGTCCTTTGCCTGCTTGAAGAATTTAAATAAATCCGCTATGTTCTCCTTTATGAACGCTGACCTATTCATCAAGACAAGAAGCATAATCTGCCAGTATAAATCCCAAGGAGTGTTGTTTATTGGCGTTGCTGTCAGGAACAGCATGTGTGGTCTTTTTCCTGATTTTGCGATGTGGTCATTAACCAAAGTGAAGAAGTTTTCCCATCTGTTCGATAGCGGATTTCTGAAGTTATGACTTTCGTCCACTACAATAAGTTCTACATTATCAAATCGTCCGCCCAAAGTTTTCTTTGCCTTTTCTACATAGCTTTCTGAAGCCAGATCCTCTTGAGATAGAATATTCTCTTTTACATCAATTTTTTTCAATTCCCTTCTCCACATTTCTCTTAATTGAGCAGGGCAAACAATTAGAATATTTTTCCTTTCATAGTATCCTATCTTTTCAAGAATCTTTTTGGCAATCCACGTTTTTCCCAGACCAACAGAGTCGGCAACTATGCAACCGCCATATTTTTTCATTCTTGTCCAAATTCTTGCTATTGCATCGTCTTGGAACTGTGCAAGATTGACCTTTGTTTCCGGCAATCCTCTCGGTTTCTCTTCTTTTTGCTCTTCTTTAATGTCATCTTTCTGCAATTCGTATAAGGTTTTGATGTAGACTTCATAAGGCATATAACGTTTGCTTCCAAATCTTGATTCTTCTAAAAGTAGTATCAACTCATTTTTAAACTCAATGGACTCTGCCCAGAATTTCTCAAACCATTCTTTTCTTGTATAGACTGCCTGAGATTCCTGTTTCCATGTGTTTAATTCACCATATCTTGTCAATCCGGCAGCAGTAAAGTTTGACGAACCAATAACTATCCTGTCATCAAAAATGTATGCTTTCCCGTGAAGGAATTTTTCAAACAGTCTAATTTCAACATTCTTTCTATTGAGAAATTCTATAAAGAGCTTTACTGTTGAATTTGCCTCTTTTGTCAAGTCAAAGCCTTCAACCTCTTTTCTTATTTCTTGGATGAGAACATCTCCAAGTGTTTTTTCATTCCGGATTTCTAGAGTTTTTCCAAGAAGAAGTCTGAATCTTTTAACACCATTCAAGTTATCTTTAATCATGGCAAAGGCTTCTATGTTGAAGAACGCTGTTGCTATATCAAATTTTGTCTTGGGATTTTCATTCAAAGTATTATTCAGGAAACTAATCAGCTTGTTTCCTTCACTGTTGTCTATGATTTCTTTTGGGATTGGCATTTCACTCTCCCTCCACCTTAAACCTGATTAATTTAACGATTATATATGTTGTAGTATATTTTCTAATATTCCCTATAAGAACATAATGCAGATAATTTTCTTCTCCGATATGAAAATTATCTTTTAGTTTCATGCAATGTTCCTTAGAATTAGAGTTTTTTCTCATAAATTGATATGCTTCCCATGTTATAATTCTTTGTTCATGCGGATGTCTAGAGCTACATGGTCCTTCACACTCATACTGCAAGTATGGAATAAAGGCGAAATCATTCTGATTCATAATGTAATAATCCAAGTCTGATAATGTTTTTTGTGCTTGTGATTTTTCCCTGCTTTGTTTTAATAGGAATTTCATATTTTTGGGTTTTATCAAACCAAAGCTTTTATTGTTGTCTCTTATTTGAGAAAATGTTGATTTTGAAATGTTTTCAAGAAGAGCTATTTGTTCTATCCGCTTAAGTTTTTTATTTACTTTATTTCCTAACCTGTTAATTTCTTTTTGCGGGTAAATACGTTTTGATAGATTTTTCCATTCTTTTTCATAATTATAGACAACGAAAGAGTTTTCTCTTCCATCATTAGTTGGTTTTCTTACTTCAACATTAATAATTTCCCAATCATAAACATAACCATAAGGAACAGGATATACCCTTACAAACCCTGTTTTATCAGACCAAAGACATAGACATCTACCTTGCTGTCCGCCTATCTTCCTAATTTGGTTTGGTGCTCCTTGTCCAAGTACAATCATGTCTTTTAACCAAAAAGATTCTATCATAAATTTACCATTCCATGACCTTTATTTTCTATTATCTTGGAAATTTCTTTTCTGTGACATAAATTATAGTCAGCCTCGTAGCATAATAAAACTATTCGTTTGATTGTTCCTAACTCAATAATCCTATTGATATAAACCTCATTCATAGGCAGAACTTTTCTATATTTTTCAAATAATTTCTCATAGTCTTCCTTTGTCTGTAGATTCTTCCGTTCTTTACTTTCTATGCCTAATTCCGGCATGTGGATATAATCGATACCTGCATCTTTTAATTTTTTCATAAGAGCACCTTTTATATAAATAAAATTCATACTAAATGGATTTTTTCTTACATCTATCAGCAATTCTATCCGATTACTGACTAAAACATTTAAAAATAGGTCTATGTCTTTGCCTTCGTATCCAATTGTGAAAAATCTAGGAGATGCTTTTTTTTGTTTCTGTTCTATCATTTCACTTTTAATTGTATATTGAGGATATTTTTTATATACATAATCCATAATCTTCTTCTCATCCGAGAAATTTTTAAGCATTATTTTTATAGTGTTTTCGTGTTTTCTTCCTATTTGATTTAGAAATTTTTTTCCTTCTATAGTTATAGTTGTTTCTTCTTCGTTGATGAAATTATTATCTCTCAACTTTCTGAGGTCATGGAAACATAAATGAGAAAAGGGTCCTTGTTTATAGGCGAAGAAATTATAGAATAGTATCTCTTTTCCCAATCCATGTTCCTCTTTAAGAAGAAACAAAGATTTAACAATAGCTCTTCGTGATTTAATATTTTTCTCATTCAATTCTTCAACAACATTCAATAATATTTTTTGGCGGTTGAATAGTTTCATTTTTTTCCATCTCCTTTTTGCTTATTTTCTGCAATCTTCGGGCTTTTCTTATTGCAAGAATAGTCTTTTTGTCAAATATTCCTTTCTTGTTTGGCAGAAATCTATAATCCTTTGGCAAAGGCTTTTCTTCCTTTAGTTTGGATAAAAAGAATGATGCCAATGGACGTTTGAATGACGCAGATAAAATTTTCAGCTGTTTTAGTGTAGGAGACTTTTTTCCGGATTCAAATTCCACTACAGCTTCAGCGATCGTATTCACTCTCTTGGCAACTTCTTCTATTTTCCATCCAGAACTCTCTCTAAGCCATTTCAGGACTTCTGGTTCAATTTCAACAATTATTGATTTTGGCATGTTTAATCAGCTCATACCTCCATCTTTATTGAAAACAAATACAGTTATAGAATTCTCTTCTGAAGTAATTTGCGGTTTCCAATAAGTTATTACAACTTTTTTTATTTTAGAATTTTGTAAATATTTCTTAGACCATTCCATAGAATGTTTTCCTAATTCAGATTCAGGTATAGTGCTTAATAACAGTGTTAATCCGGGCTTTTCGAAAACTAATGAAACAGAATGAACCCTCCCATCTTTTTTATAGTCCGCTTCACATCTTTCTATTTGTTCGCTTATCTTTTCTCTCGTTTCCCCATCACAATTTAACAATTCGATACAGGCTGTTAAGAAACGCTTAGGCTTTTCATTCTCTAATTTTTCAATTAGTTTTCTGAAATATTCTGGCATTTTCTGTGCAGGCTTTTCCACTTTATTTCTTTTACCTTCAAGATACAAATAAAAACTATCTAAATCTTCAGTATATCCTGTAAATTGTATATTATCAACTCCTTCTGGCATTTCTTCAAAATAAAGACCTTCTCTTAGATATAACATAAATGTATCTAGTTCATCAAATGAATTGTATTGCGGGAATTTGTTAACTTCCAAACGTCTTGTTAAATAATGAACAAACATAGAAGAATGATATATAATTTCTGATATAACCCTTAAATCATTAAGGAATACTGCCCAATGCTTCTCGTTACTGACTATGTCAAGTTCTTCCATGAACGAAAGATTGGTAATTATATGTCCGATTGGCTCAAAATAAAGAGATATAACAAAGAAATAACTATAATCATCTTTCTTGATTTTCAATATCTCATTTCCGTTTTCATCAAAAAATTTAGCTTCTTTATTTTTCTTAATATAATTCAAGGCTCGATTGCCTTGCTCATAGGCTTTTCCCAACAAATCATTTTTCATGTCACTCATAAATGATTTAATAGAACCACGTTTTGCACTTTCAGATAACTTACCTGCTTTAGATTCTATTATGAATAGTGCATTATCATATGGTATAAGTCCATCTAATTCAATTCCATTATAATGGAGATTTCCGTAAATTTTAGATTTATCGACTTTTAAAATGCCAGAAATAATTTCAATTCCATTATTTTCGAGATACTTGTCTCGTGATTCATAGAATTTTTTTAAATAGTCACTATCATTTTTTTCAATAAGCTTTTCCAGTATAAAGATTATGTTCCTAAATAATATCTGTGGACAGAAACAAAAGAAACTATCCTGACGAGCAATAATGGGTTTCTCGTATATCAAAGAGGGGTTTAAGAACCAGCATTTATAATCTCTAATTTCAAAGAAGTTTTTATTTTCTCCAAAATCGATAGAAACAGATTTAAGAATTTTCTTATCAGTTACATCATCAAATTTTATCTGAAAAACTTTAGAACCGCCCAGATCGTTTAGATAGTTGATACTATTTTGACTCTTTTCAATAATATCTTTGTTTTCTTCTTTAAAAGATTCTATTAATTGTTGCGGATTTAGACTTTTATGGCATTCTGCATAAGACTTGAAGTTTTCAAATGCTTTTTGAAGAGGTCTTAATCCTTCGTCCCTACTTTTATTGATATTTTCCTCTAACTGACTTTCAACTTTCTTAACAAATTTTAAAAATTGTCCACTTGAAAAACCAAATTTTTGAGTCAGAAATTGATCATGTGAAGAGAATAGCTCTAAAAATGTCTTTTCTATATGCTGTGGATACGATGACCCCCTCACCATTAAACTATAATTCATTAGCCTAAACCTAATTTCTGCTTCTTTTTCGTCATATTTCCCTTCTGTTACCTCACTACCATAATACCAAACAATTTTATTCTGTAGATCATTCAAAATATCTAATGCTTTTTGTATTATTTCAGGTGTCAGCTTTTTAGGATTTTCTGGACAAGGTAAAGAGGTTATTATACTTAGTAAATATTCAACTATAGATTCGTTTCCTTTATGAGTAATTTCTGTATAATTCTCAGGATCTGAAGTAATGTTAAGAACAGAAATTGGTGTTAATAGTTCAAGTGGGTTATATTCTTTAACAATTTTTAAAAGTTCTTCTATTTTTTCATCAATCTCTTTTTTAAATTTTGGGCGTTTATTTTTTATATCGTCCATAAATTTTTTGTGTTGATTTTCTTCCCAATTTGATTTAATTTTTATAATCCTACCTATCCTTTCTATTTGAATTGGTTCAAAATTCAATCTTTCATAATTTTCTTTGCTACCATTTTCCATTTTTAATCCCTCAAACTCCTCGCCTTTTCAAGCCTCTGCTTAACAAGCTCGCAGACAGACCAGTAAACCTCTTTTCTCTCTTCTTTAGTCAATCCCAATTCATCAAAAATAATCTTATCAAGCTCTGCCCTGTCAGCAAGAGGTTTTGGCTCCTGCTCACGGATTGGCTTGACGGGATTAATGCCGAGTTCTTCAAAGATTGGTTTAATAGGACGCCTAGATATTTTTTTGTAAATCAGATTAATCTTATCTTTTGCATTATTGCTTAATTTGTTTGAATCTAATAAAATAAGATTTTTCATTTCTGGCCCATAAATTGTTAAAAGCCCACCACCCAAATTTTTTCTGCCAATTATTTCAGTTAAACAAAGAGAAAGAGAACTATTAAGTAAGGCTACTACATCTTCTTTATTATAATTTTTCTTAAGAAATCCCACAAAAAAAGTATCACTGATTACGAAATTTCCCCCCTCTATAAAAAACAATCTCTCTCCTAAGAATCTGTTTGAGATAACATCTACAATTGGGTATTCTATTGGTTTTTTTGTGGTTCTTTTGATGGATATCGGCAAACTTCTTATATCAACTTTAATTGTTTCAATATCTTTAACAGAAGATAAATAAGGATAATTGTTATTTCTTGAATAATTTTCTTTTTCTTCTATTATGTTTCCAAAATTTTGGAGCGTATTTCTCCGAGTTTTTGAGGTTATTTTACCTAGAATAATTACCTTATTTTTTCCTTTCTCCAAAATTGTATAGAAAATATCAGGAGCTCTGATGTATTTTCCGCCCCATTTATTGCCTTCATAACTTCCAGCTCTGAATCTGCCGTTTTTGTAGCTTTCAGGATATTCCCAGCCGTCTTCAAGCAAATCCTCCTGAATTATTGGAAATACTCTGTAGTCATCTGTCTTTAAGACATTCTTAACAAGCTCAATAATCTCCTGCCTTTTTATTGTTGCTTTTGCTTCTTCAATCTCAATTAAGTTCTTTGCCGATAAAACTTCTTCAAACGGCTTCTTGAACATGACAAATTTTGCTGTATGTTTTATGTTTGGCCAGATTGTTTCATTCCCACCATTCATGCCAGAAACCCAGTCGCCTAAGCTTCTCTGTCTGACTTCAGGAGCACCAAATAAAGCAATTATAGTGTTTACGTCAGCGTGTGCAAAGCTTCTTTTAGGATTGTCGTAAATGGCAGTTACTGGAACGTACTTGCAAAGGAATTCCTGCAAATTTTTTCCATAGCCTACATCAAGCCAAGAATTAGAAGTTATGAAGCAGAATGTTCCTGTTTTGTTCAATAGCCCCAAGCCATGAAAATAAAAATAGATGTAATAGTCACTTTTTCTATTCAAATCATCAATGACAGAAAATAAATTCTTAACAGAATTGATTAGCTTCTCCTTATACTCTTTCCTATCCTCAAGAGTAACTTCTGATTTCATTTTGTTCGGCGGAGAAATCATCTCCTGCCTGACATAAGGTGGATTTCCAATAACAATGTCAAATCCATTCTTTTCTGAGAAGATTTCTGCAAAGTCAATATCCCAGACAAACGGCTTTTTTTCAGGGTCTCTCAATAATACTTTGATTTTCTTGAGCTTTTCGATCTCTTCATGGCATTTCTGAATTTCTCTTTCCTTTTCCTCTCGCTTCTGCCTGTCTTTTGCGAGAATCTCCACGTCGCCTTTAGTCTCTCCAAATAATGATGTTTGCTTGCCACTACGTTTTATATCGTTCTTCAGGACTTCAATGTCTGTTCCAAGACTTTCAACCCTTTCATCAATGATTTCCTCAAAAAGTTTTATCTCTTCTGCTTTTACTTCTTCGGGGGTCTTGAATTTTGCGTTTGGAGAGTTTTCAAAGTATTTCCTTTTTTCCTGCTTTAAATTTTCAAGCTTCTTTTTCAAATGGGGTTTCAGGTTATTTGCACGCAGGTTAAAGTTTATTCCTCCTATCTCTTGAACCAGAGAATCTCCAATCCTCAAATTAAGGTTCAAATTAGGCAATAAAGGGTTTTTTCTTAACTCGTCCTTTTTGAATTCCGTCTCGACGATTAGTTGCAGCCATAACCTCAATTCTGCGGCGTGGATCGCCCACGGCATTACATCCACGCCGTAAAGAGAATATTGTATTATCCTGTTCTTCAATTGGAAATCCGTCAGAGTTCTATTTGTATGTTTGTTTATTATTCTATAAACTTCTGCAACAACATTAAGCATACCGACTAGAAAGGCTCCGGAACCGCATGCAGGGTCTATAACAGATAGATTATCTAAGGTGCCTTCTAACTTTCTCCACATTTTTTCTTTAGCAAACCACTTTTCTATTTTATCCTTTTCTTCCGGCAAGTCGAAGATTAGGTGATAAAACTTTTCTTTTGGAACTTCAGGCAAACTTTTTGATAAATATTCGACCAAGCTTCTTTTGCACATGAAATCAACTTCAATTCTCGGCGTGTAGAAAATGCCCAAATCGTTCCTATCGTAAATTTCGTCGCCGACGTAAGCCAGAGATTCGTAAACATAGCCTATCATTTGAGGGTCAACCGCAACTTCCGATTCAAGTGGCATATCCTCTTTTATCGTAAAATTGTACTTTTCGAAGAACTCAAAAATCCTCTGAAACATCTTATCATTCATCTTTATTTTTAGATTGTCCAGATCGTTCTGCCTGAATAATCCACCGTTTAAATATGGCGAACCGGATATTGCTTTTAAAACATCATTCGGCAATCCTGTCAATTCATTTGAGCGGTTATTAAATGCCTTAAAGAAAATTTGCCTGAGCCATTTTTCGTAAAATTCATCAGAACCGTATTTATTCAATTTCTTATAAGAACCCCAAACCCATTCGATGAATCTTGGATACTCAAGCCATTTCTTTTTTGAAATGAAATAAATAAACATTATCCTGTTCAAAAACTGCAATGTAAATTCATGGGATTCCTTCCTTGGAACGTTCTGTTTATGTAGTTCGTTCCTCAAAGCAAAAAATATGTTCTTATAATCCTCAAAAAAGTTTTCTGTTACTCTTTCAACGCTGAAGGCTTTTTTCCATTTTCTCCAGATGTCTCTCCAATTATCTTCCCCATCATAACATATGTCTGAAAGAGTCTGGATATCTGTATAACGGATTTCATTTTTGTTCAATATTAACCTTGTCAGCTTAAGCTTATGTTTTCCTGCTTCAGCTTTCTCACGATCAGGGAAAACAAAAACAAGTTCTGAATAATCAGAAGAGAATATTAATAGAAATTGAAGATATTGTTTGTCAAGTGTGTTTGTCACAGATCTTATAAAAGACGAAGTTAGAGTTGAAACTTCCAAAAGAAAAACAGGGAGGTTTTCATCAAAACTCAAAACAGAATATATTTCCTTTATTCTCTGCTCATCCTCTTTTTTAAAGTCAAATGCTGATTTCTTTCTTTTAGAAGTCGTGTCAAAGATAACTTTTTCCGGATAGTTGATAATCCTGAATAAGTTATAAATATCCGCTGGAGATTTAAGTTCATTAATATGTCTTTGTAATGCTTTTCTTAGTTTGGTGTGCACCCCATTTTCATTCATGATACGACTTAGTTGCTAATTATTAATAAATTACTTTTTCCCACACACCGACTGCTTCCAATCTATGAAAAATAAAAGATTTTTCAGGTTCTCCATCCAAAAATGGAGGCTGAAAAATCATACATAAAATGAAATCAACCCAGGATCTTGATTGCTTGCGTTAATTAAAAGTTTACTGTTTTTAAAATATCATGAAACCCCAGTTTACTACTGACTTAAATGAGCAGGGAAAACGTGTTGAAAGCACTTTCGCTATAAAATTCAAGAAACCTCCGATTGACTATAAAAATAAAGGAAAAACTGGAAAATGGTTTGAGATCAGACTAGCTGATAAAAAAGGCGAAATAACTGCTAAATACTGGGGAAAAGATGAAAATCTGACCAATGATCTCTATAATTCATTGAAAGAGGGTTCTGTTATATATATCAGCGGAATTATACAGGAATATCCGCACAGAAGCGGTATTTTTTCTATATCCGTGGATGGAGAAACCGAGGTGTTAAGAAACTGCAAACCAGATGAATATGATGAAGAAGATTTTGTTTCTTCTACAAGTAAAAATATCGATCAAATGTTGTCTGACATCAAAAGAATACTATTAACAGTCAACGAATCTCATTTAAACATGCTTTTTGATTTGTTTCTTAATGACAATGAATTCGTAAAATCATTTTCAGAATCTCCAGCAGCTATGTACTATCACCAAAATTACAAAGGAGGGTTGCTGGAACATACTCTAAATTGCTGTGTTGCATAATTAAAGATTTTCGTTTGTCAACACATCAAACACCCGTTTTTTTGCATTATATTTTCTCAGATGCCTGAGAACAATTTTCATATTATCAG
>Ga0209343_10010705_pt1 | contig 10411 bp, 9 predicted proteins | sample RifCSPlowO2_02_FD_184026 | JGI IMG/M metagenome (GOLD analysis project Ga0209343, IMG submission 184026) | Groundwater microbial communities from Rifle, Colorado - Rifle CSP2_plank lowO2_0.2 (SPAdes) (version 2) | ecosystem: Environmental > Aquatic > Deep subsurface > Groundwater | place: Rifle...
TGGCCGAAGTGGGCCTGTCGGCGCGCACCCATCCAACGGGAAGGGAGCACTGCTCGAACGCTGGCGGGCTCAGTTCTGGAAAACTCTGGTCGCGATCATACCGCACGGGCCGCTGGCGCGAGTGTGCACAATTGAACAGCCGGCGTTCGGCACATAAGGGCTGAGGGCGTGTCGACGCCCGGCCTCAGTCTGAGGCGCGCTCGAACACCACGGTCTGTGCCAGCAGGTTGGGTTGAGCGGTCCGGCTGGCCTGGGTCCACGAACGCGCCTGAGCCGATGGCGTGCTGTCCGCCCCCGGGTTCGCCCACCACTCCCGCTGGAGGCGCGCGAGGTCCGGCAGCGTGAAGCCGAGGAGGTCCTCGATTTCCGCGAACGTCAGGACCACGGTGTTCGCGTATCTGTCGTCCAAGTACTTGTGCAGGGACCGATACTCGGCCGGCACTGCGAATGATCGCGGCGGCGGCGCCTGCGTGGGTGTCCGATCGCCATGCGTGCCTGTCGAGCCCGATCTCTTCATCCACGTCATCGCGGGCCGGTCCCCGGTTGTGTCATGGCCCATCCAGTGTATGCCCGGCGTTGTCCGTCGCCTGTCCCCGATTGCACAGCGGACTGAAGCGCGTACGACAGGGGCCCTTCCGGTGAAAGCACCCCGGTCGCGGCGCCGGACGGCGCCCGGTTCGCGACCAGCGCCGGAGCATCGCCCTCCAGGTAGCGCGTGATGCGTTGCTCCATCTGCGCCGGAAACGCCGGCAGCGGCCCGCCAGCCTTGTCGCGGTAGACCCCGAGCATCACTTCCTGAAACACCGGCAGCGCCACCCGCCCTCCGGTTTCCCGCTCACCGAGCGAGCGGTTGTCGTCAAAACCGATCCGGACGGCGACCGTGATGCCGTCGACGCCGTAGGTCGAGCCCACGAAGAGGGCATCCCTGAACTCGCTGGTCGTGCCCGTCTTTCCCATGACGGCAATCGGAAACCGGCGCGAATCCAGGACATGCGCGGTGCCCGTCGGGATACGCACGACACCCCGCAAGCCTTCCTGAATGAGCGAGAGCGCTTCGTCGGCGACGGAGACTGGGGGGCTGCGGCGTTCGTGCTCGCCCACGACGTCGACGGAATCGCGGACGATCCGCCGAATCACGTACGGCTGCGCGACGACGCCAGATGCGATCGTCCGGTAGGCCGTCGCCAGCTCCAATAAGTTGACTTCCGAGGCACCCAGCGCCGTCGTCGCGTAGCGCTGCAGCGGCGTCTGCACGCCGAGACTCCGCGACGTCCGCAGCACGGCGTCGATGCCAATCTGCTCCGTGAGCCAGATCGCGACCGCGTTTCTCGATTCGGCGAGCGCCTCACGGACGGGGATGAGGCCCTTGAAGCGGCCGTCGTAGTTCGAAATCCATTTCGGGGGGCTCTCGCTGCCGTTCGGCACGCTGATGGGCTCGTCGGGCACGAGGGTGTCGAGCGTGAAGGCGCCGTGCCGGAACGCGGCCAGATACACGATCGGCTTCATCGCCGACCCCGGTTGCCGCATCGACTGCCTGACCCGGTTGAAGTCGCTGTACGTCGTCGGGCGGCCGTGATAGACCTGCCGGCCGCCCGTCTCGGCCAGAATGCTCCCGTCGCGGTTCTTCAGCACGACGACCGAGCCCTGGACCACGCCTCGGGCGCCCGGGTGGCGCTGCTCGTACCGCAGGAGACCGTGCTCCAGCGCGTCGCTCACGATGCGCTGCACGCGGGTATCCACGGTCGAGTACACCTGTATCTGCCCCTGCAGGAGATCGTCGATGCTCAGGTCGGCGCGCACGGCCTTGAGCTCGTCGAGGACGTGTTCGACCACGGCAGACGACTGAAACGGCTGTGACGCGTGCGGCGCCAGGGCCGGAAGGGGTCGCTGCCTGGCGCCCCTCATCCGTTCGCGGGACATGACACCCCGTCTGGCCATGAGCGCCAGGATCTGGTTTCTGCGGCGCAGCACGCGTCCGGTGTCGCTCGCCGTGGGCGCGTAGTCGCGGGGCGACTTCGCAATGCCCGCCAGGAGGGCCGCCTTGTCGGCGTCATCGGCGGTGAACGCCGAAAGGGGCCGGCCGAAATAGTATTCCGCCGCCCTCGCGAATCCGTACTGACCATTGCCCATGTACACGAAGCTGGCGTACCGCGCGAAGATCTCTTCTTTCGCACGGCGTTTCGATCCGAACTGCTCGCGCATCTGCTGTTCGACCCACAACGACAGGCGGATCTCTTCGCGCTTCCGGAGCACCATGTTCACGTTCCGCGCGCCAATCATCGAAGACAGCGCGCGAGGCGCGAGGCCGGCGCTCCGAAGCTGGTAACTGTTTTCCTGGGAGGTCTGGCGCCGGAGAAACACGCCGCGTACCAGCTGCTGGGTGATCGTCGAGCCGCCCTGCGGGAAGATCGCCGGGCCGCGCATGTTGTCCCGCCGCCCGCCCGTCGCCAGCCGCGTCCCCCACGCGCCCATCCTCACCTTGCGGATCACGCGCGGAATGCTGAAGTAGTCCACGCCGCTGTGGGAGAAGAAGCGCTTGTCCTCGGCGGCGAGAATCGCCTCGCGGACGATCGGCGGGATGTCCGCGTACTGCGTGATGTGGCGGTACTCCCGGGCGAGCTCGATGAGCGGCTGGCCGTCGGCGTCGTAGACGTGACCGATGGTGGGAAATTCAAACCGCGTGAACGGCCTCAGGTCGGGCAGATTCCCGCGGTCCGCGTAGACGTGGTACACCGCGCTCAGCGTGACCAGCCAGGCGCACACCGAGGCGGCGCCCGCGAGCCCCGCGCACGTCAGCACCACGACGACGCGACGCCGCCACAGCCACCCGCGAATCGTCTTCAGCGCGCGCCTGGACACGATCGTTACTTCCCGTTGCCGGCCATCGCACGGGCCCGGCGTGTCATCGCATGATCTCGATCGATCCGACGACCCTGCGGAACGCCCCTTCGTAGTCCGAGAAGCGGTCGCGCGGAGCGATGCCCAGCGCGTAGAAGAGGCTCCCGTCGCCGAGCAGCGTGGTGAAGACCGAGATGCGTTCCTGCTGATCGTCTGACCGGTTCGACAGGGCCGTCTGAAGCCCCCGCCGGCCGTCGATGGTCGCCCGATCGTAGCCGGAGGGCCGGCTCAGATTCGGGTTGTCGCGCGCAAGCGAGGCGACGAACTCGTCGGTCGCGGTCCGCAGGTCGTCGTCGGTCTCCGTGTTGGCGACTCCGATTTCCACGCCGTGAGTGAAGACGCGCTGCTCGCCGTCGTTCTCGTAGGCCCCGTCTGGCGCGAAGATGACGCCGCGGCTGCCTGGCCGCTCGCGCCAGTTCGAGGGCACGCTGACGCGAAACAGATCGCCTTCCGTGTAGGCGGTGTAGGTCGACGAGGGTGGCGCCACACGACCAGGATCGAGACCTCCGCCAGATGCCGGCGCTGAGCCGCGACCTGCCGAATTTCTGGTCGCGTCTTTTGTGGTCGGCGCCGGCGTCATCCGGCGCAGTCGCGCCTGCGCCCGGGTGAACGCGCGGGTGTCGCGTACCGGGTCCACCACCTCGAGCAGCTTCGCTTCACGCGAGATGTCCTCCTGGCGGTTGCCTGGATTCGGATGGCTGCTCAGCCACTCCGGGCCGCCCGAGCCGCCCTGCTTCTCGATGGTCTTGAACATGCTGGCCATCGCGAGCGGGTCGTACCCGGCCGCGGCCATGATGTGCGACCCGAGCAGATCGGCCTGCCGCTCGAACTCGCGGCCGAACCGCAGGAACGCCGTGCCGAGCCCGAACTGCGTGCCCTGCGCCACGGCGCTGCCGACGTTGCCGCCGATGATCGAGCCGACGACGGCACCGAGCAGCGTCCCGATCTCGTATTTCGTCGCCTTGGTGGCCTGCGCCGTGCCGTGCCGCAGGGCGACGTGGCTGAGCTCGTGGGCCATCACGCCGGCCACCTCGCCTTCGCTGCGCGCCGCCTCGATCATGCCGCGATTGATGTAACTGGGTCCGCCTGGCAGCGCGAACGCATTGATCTCGCGCACGTTGACGACCTGGAATGAGTAACGGAACTCCGGATGCCGGAATTCCTCCGGGATGGACTCGACCAGCCGCCGCCCGATCGACGACACGAGCGACGTCACGTCTTTATCGCGCAGGATCGGGAGCTGTTGATCGACCTCCCTGGCGGCCTTTCGCCCGAGCTCCACGTCCTGCGCCGATGTGTACTTGTTGTTCGGCGGGGTGATGACGGTCTGCCCGCCCATCGGGCTCACCGCCAGCAGGACGCCGACGCCGACGAGGGTCAGGACGCGCACAAAAGGTGTGTTCATGGCCGACCTCTAGCGCTCGGCCTGCAGGCTCGCCGGTCTATTGAGCTTGAAGGTGAGCAGCGTTTCTGCGGGCACGCGCACGTCTTTCCCCCGGTTCAGCACCTGGACTCCCGCCCCGCCGGCCGCGCCCACCAGGACGCCGATGGCCGCGCCCTTGGCCCCGCCCGCGATGGCCCCGATGATCGTGCCGAGCGCGGCGCCGCCGCCGACCGTTTCAGCCGTCCGCCTGTTCTTGCCGATGCCGGTGCCGGTGTCTTTCCTCAGGTCCGCCGTGCTCACGAGATACCGCCGCCCGCTGACGGTCATCGACTGCATGTCGAGCACCATATCCGGACTGCCCGTCGCGCCGCCGGCGGAGATCTCCCGCACGACGAGAACCGCGTGGGACCCTGCGGGGATGATCACGTTGTCCGACTCTCCGAGGATGTCGCGCTCGACGATGGCCGAGAAGGTCTGACCCACGACGGCTGTCGAGGAATCGATGTCTTCGGCCGTTCGCACGGTCAGCTCCGTCCCGCTGGGGAGCGTCTCGAGCCGGCGGGTGCTGCCGCCCGTCTTGGCGGCGGCAGTGCGCTGACTCGCCGGCGTGAACTCGAGCGCATCGACCTGGTTGGCGTTGTAGCGACGCGAGACGCCGCCCGCATCCTCGAACGTAATCGTCCGCGCGGCGACGCTCACCACCCGGCCGGATACGCGCGTTCCGTCTCTCATGATCAACGTGTCGGCGGACGAGATGGCCGCCAGCGACACGACACACAGGCCCATCGCTGCGGCGATGACGATTCTTTTCATCTGACACTTCCTTCCGGAGTCACGACACGAATGTTCATGGCACTCTTCTCTAGAGCGAGTGTGGCCTGGCTGCCGAGCGACCGGCCGCCGAGAGCTTCCGGCCTTCAGCGGGGTGCTCGGTCTTGGCGGCGATCGCGTAGCGCTCCACCTCGTGGGCGCCGCGCGCCACGGCCTCGGCGACCTCGTCGCGGACGCCCTGACCTTTCCGGGCGAGCTCGTCGACCACTTCGACGACGCGGGCGCTGGCCTGCTGATATTGTTCGGTGGCCCGCTGGCCCAAGCTCCTCGCCGAATCGGCCGCGCGCTCGCGAAGCTCTGAAGCCAGCCGCGGGGCCAGCCATATCGCCAGGCCCGCGCCGACGAACGTGCCCGTCAAGAGTCCGATCGCGAAGCCGTAGTCTCGATGTTCCTGGCTGTGTGTGCTCATGTATCTGGTGCTCCTGCTCAGTACCTTACCCGGGCGGCGAACGGGGAGGGTGTTCAGAACGGCACAGCGGGATCAGGCTGAGGCGAGAGCCGCGGCGGCGGGGGTGCCCGCTTCGACGGCCTTGTCGCGCTCGTCCTCCGGCTCGCGCCCGATCCCGGTCTGCGCCCAGTCAGTCTCGAAGGTGGCGATCAGTTCCTTGACGATCGCCGCGCCGCCGACGAAGATGCCCACTTCGCGCCGCTTGTCCAGCTCGGGCTTCCGCAGACCCTGACTGCCGACGAAGGCCTGCCGACCATCGCGGACGATGGCCCGGACGTGGAGCCGACGCCCCGGATACTTCTGATGGACCAGATCGCCTCCCCGCGAGCTCACCTTGCCGATGATCCGGACGTCGACGCCCGCCCTGGCGCGCTCTTTCAGCAGCTTGATGATCCGGATGTCGCTGACCTTGGGATCGTAGATGAGCAGCTGTTTCTTCGCCTTGCTGATAAAGGCGGACAGTTGCGCGCGCGCATTTTCCGGGCTGACCAGAAGAGATCCGGCCGCCACGTAGGGGTGCCTCGCGCAATCGGCTTCGAACAGCGTGACGGCCTCCTGCACGCTCTTCCGGTTCTTCGTCACGATGCCGAAACTGCGGCTCTTGCTCATGTCAAGGAGCGTGTAGTTGAAGCCGAGCACCAGCAGCGTCGCGCGATCGACGATCACGAACTTGCCGTGATACCGGATGAAGTCGTCCCCGGTCCGGTCCACGGTTGCCCCGGCCCCGAGCAGGCGCTGCTCGAGTTTTCGCAGTCGCCCGGCCCCGCCCTGATTGGTGTGCGCGATGAGCGCGTGGACCTTGACGCCCCGTCCGACGGCGGCGTGCAGGGCCCGCTCGATGTCATCGCGATTGAAGCGGAAGATGACGATCTCGATGCTCTTCCTCGCCTTCTTGATCGCCGCGATGAGTGGTGCGATCCCGTCTCGTGGCTGAATGAGGAGCTTCATGTCGGCCTACCGGCGTCCGGTCACGCGGGGTACGCGCGGCGCCGTCGCCAGGCGGCACCCGTCCTGCCACGCGAGGGTGGTGCGGTCCTGGGGCTTCGCCGCCGCCTCGGGCGTCCGCCAGAGGACGCCGCAGTCGAGCGTTCGCCCCTGCGGTGTGATGGCTTCGAAGAACATCCGGTCTCCGGCGATTTCCACGACCATGAAATGGTGTTCAGACGAACCGGCTTCGTCGAAGGTGCTCTTGCGGAAGGGGTACAGACCCCTGCCGCCGCCGCCAGATACGAAATACCGGATCCCCTGCTGGGGCGCGATCCGCTCGTACAGATGCTCGTGACCGCTGAAGACGACGTCCACGCGATTGCGCACCAGGGCCGGCTCGAGCGCCGGTCGAATGCTCTCGCGGCTCTGCCGAGCGTGGTCGCCCGACGAGTACAGCGGGTGATGGAAGAAACTGATGCGCCACTTCGTGCCGGTGTTGCCAAAGGCGCCGTCGAGCCACGCGAGCTGGGCCGGATCGCCGGGGTTGTTGCTGTTCAAGACCGCGAACCGCGCGTTGCCCTCGGTAAACGCGTAGTAGAGACGATCGGTCATGTGAAACGGCTTGTAGTGCTGCTGGAGCTCCCGGTCGTGGTTCCCGAGGCTCGCGTAGAACAGCACGCCGCGCTCCAGCAGGCCTTGATACGGCACCGAGAACTCGCCCTGGTAGTCGTCGTGGTACAGGTTGTCTCCCAGCATCAGCACGAAGCTGAAGCGGCGGGCGGTGGTGAAGTAGCGGAGCATCGCGTCCGCGACGTGCTGCTGGGCCGAGTCGCCGCTGCCGCTGTCGCCGATCAGCGCGAAGCTGGTCGACCCGGAGATCCCCGGAAGCGCGAAGAGCGGATCCAACCCGTCGCTGACAACCGGACGGGACGGCTTCGGCACGTCGCCGGCCAGGGGCGAGTCCGGGAACGCCTGGCGAATCACGTCGACGATCACCTCCGCGTCGACATCGCGCAGGATCAGCGTTCGACCGCTGAAGGCGAACTCCACCTGCTGAGGCAACTGGGGCAACGTTTCGAGCAACACGGGAGGGAGGCGAGGAACCGCGACCACCTGATTCATCGCGAGGGGCACGGCTCCCGCCTTCAGCCCTTCGTTCTGATCCTGCAGCCCGTCCCGGATGATGTCGGCCTTCGGGCCCGCAAAGTCCGCGGCTAACTGTCGTCGAATCAGGTCCGCCACCGTGGGCGACAAGATATCCCCCTCCTGGGCAGCCGGTCTGACCTTGGTCTGAATCGCGTCCGCCAGGGTCCGCTGGCGCAGGCGGATGGCCTCCTCCGACCCGCTCGGGGACGTCTGGTCCGGCACGGCCTCGCCTTTGGCGGCGGCCTCTCTCCGGAAAGGCTGCGTCTGGTCGACGTACGTTTGCAGGGCTGTCCGGAACGACTCGAGCGCCGGCGTTTGGACCGCCGGGACGGTTGTCGGCGGCAGGTACGGGGCGCACGCGCCCGAGGCGAGGACCCACGCGACCGTGAGCACGGCAAGGCCCACGCGAATGCCGTTGTTCAACTCTTCGCTCATCTCCTTCACGCTCCCCATCATTCTCCGCCGCCGCCAGCCTCGTCATGTGCGCTGTATTGAACAGGTCGCGCGTCCGGGATCCGGCAGACTGGACATCCGATGACTGTGACGTTTCGCGCGGCCTGTATGGCGAGTCTTGTCGCGCTCCTAGTTGTCCCCGCCAGCGTTGGACGCGCCCAGGTGCGGTCCGTCCCGGCGGTGGTGCAGGCCGCCGGGGCACAGGCGACGGCGCCGGCCGCGCGCGAGGGTGGTCAGTCGGGCCCTGACAGCGCGGCGGTCCTGACATCGGCGTTCGAGGAGGACGGACCGGTCGACACCACCTGGGAGACGCAGCTCGAGTCGTTCTGGCACGCCGTGGTCCGCCTGCCGATTGCCGCGCTCCTGAGCGCGATCCTGGCCTTCCGGCCGCGCCGCCGAGGGACGCCCAAACGGCAGGCCTCGGTCATTCAGACGCAGATCGTCCTGGCCCTCGTCGGCGCCATGGTGATGCTGGTGGTCGGGGCCAGCCTGGCGCGCGCCTTCGGCATCGTCGGCGCGGCGGGGCTCATCCGCTATCGCGCAAAAATCGACGACCCGAAAGACGCGGGCGTCATGCTGTCGACGCTGGCCATCGGCCTGGCGTCGGGCGTCGGGCTCTATCTGTTCGCGGTCTTCGCGACCGTCTTCGTGCTGGGCGTCTTGCTGGTCATCGAATCCATAGACCCTGAACCCTATTCATTGTTCGACCTGGCGATCACCGCAAAGGACTCGGCTGGCCTGAAGGACGCGATTGAAGCCGTCCTCCGGCGCTGCCGGATTCGGTTCGAGCTCCGCGAAACGTCGACCGACGAGATCTGCTACGAAGTGAAGCTGCCGCAGGACACCGATACGGACAAGGTCTCCGATGCGCTGATGAGCCTGAATGCGAAGCAATCGGTCAACGTGAAGTGGGAACGGAAGAAGGACAACAAGTAGTCATGAGGCACATCTTTCTCGGCGCTCTCCTCGCGGTTGCGTGCACCGCATGCGCGGCGCCGCTCATGCGGTCGACCTTGTCCGCTCCCCCAACGCCCGGCCAATCGGCCGAGTTGTGGGAGGAACCGCACGATCTTGCCGATCGAAACCTGTTCGACGGTCCGTGGGGACAGGACTTCGCGCCCGATCCAGCGGCGACCTACACCTTTGTGAGCAAGAAGACCGTCGGGGTGAGCCCGGGGTTCGCGGTCACCGATGAGCGCGGCACCGAGTGGAGCGTCAAGCAGGGGCGGGAAGCGAAGGTCGAAGTCGTCATGTCCCGCGTCCTGTCGGCGGTCGGCTATCACCAGCCGCCGGTGTACTACCTGCCCCGGTGGACCATCAGCGGCGGCCCCTCGTCCAGTGAGGGCGTGCAGTCGGAGGCTCGGTTCCGCCCGAAGCACACGGTCCTCACAGATGAGGGCCCCTGGTCCTGGCACGCCAATCCGTTTATCGGCACCAGGCCGTACAACGGACTCCGGGTCCTGATGATGGTCCTGAACCAGTCCGACCTGAAGAACTCGAACAACACGCTGTACGGATTCAAAGAGTCCGGTGACGCCGGCCGTGCGGCGCGCCGCTGGTATGTCGTCCGGGATATCGGCGCCGGGCTCGGCGAGACCGGCCGACTGGGTCCGCGGCGGAACGATCTCCTGCTGTTCGAACGGATCGCGTTCATCAACAGCGTCAAGAATGGCGCGGTGGACTTCAACTATCACGGCCGCCACCAGGAACTGGCCGACCACATCACGCCTGAGGACGTGCGGTGGATGTGCGACCTGCTGGCGCGGCTGCGCATGGATCAATGGCATGACGCGTTCCGAGCCGGTGGGTACGACGAGCCGACGGCTGAGCGTTTCATCGCCCGGATCAAAGAAAAGGTCGCCGAGGGCCAGGCCCTCACACCATGACGCGGATCGAACTCGCCGGACGTCGTCTTCTCACAGGACCAGCCTGGGTTGCGCTGGCGGTTCTGGCCGGCGCCGCCCCCTGTGGCGCGCAGGATTCGACCGTCGTCGATCCGGCGCCCGTCGCCACCGATCACCAGCTGCGGCAGAAGTACATCTGGTCGAAGCTTGGCATCCAGGGCGCGCTCCGTGCCACGCTGGCCAGCGGCCTCGGCCAGTGGCGGGACAGTCCCGAGGAATGGGCCACGGGCGGCACGGGATACGCGAGACGCTTCGCGTCGGCGTATGCCGAATCAGCCATCGGCGGGACGGCGACCTACGCCGTCGCGCGCATCCTCCATCACGATCCCTCCAGCACGCGGTGCGAGTGCTCGGGATTCGCCAGGCGGGTGGGCCACGCCGCCAGCGCGCCCTTCATGGCTCGCACTCGTAACGGCACCC
>Ga0209343_10010707_pt1 | contig 10410 bp, 8 predicted proteins | sample RifCSPlowO2_02_FD_184026 | JGI IMG/M metagenome (GOLD analysis project Ga0209343, IMG submission 184026) | Groundwater microbial communities from Rifle, Colorado - Rifle CSP2_plank lowO2_0.2 (SPAdes) (version 2) | ecosystem: Environmental > Aquatic > Deep subsurface > Groundwater | place: Rifle...
GCCATCGCAGCCACCTCCATGCTCAGCATGGCCGGTATCGTGGTGGCTCTGGACGCCTATGGCCCCATCACCGACAACGCGGGCGGTATTGCGGAAATGGCCGAAATGCCCAAAAGCGTGCGCGACATTACCGATCCCCTGGATGCGGTGGGCAACACCACCAAAGCGGTGACCAAGGGTTACGCCATTGGCTCGGCCGGTCTGGCGGCATTGGTCTTGTTTGCGGATTACACCCACAAGCTCGAAGGCTTGGGCAGCCATGTGAAGTTTGACCTGAGCGACCCCAAAGTCATCATTGGTTTGTTCATCGGTGGACTGATTCCCTACTTGTTCGGCGCCATGGCCATGGAAGCCGTAGGCCGCGCTGCCGGATCGGTGGTGGTGGAGGTGCGTCGCCAATTCCGTGACATCAAAGGCATCATGGATGGCACAGGCAAGCCCGAATACGACACTGCAGTCGATATGCTGACCACGGCCGCCATCAAAGAAATGATGATCCCCAGCTTGCTGCCCGTCGTGGCCCCCATTTTGGTGGGCTTGGTGCTGGGCCCGGCCGCCCTGGGTGGTTTGCTCATGGGCACCATCGTGACCGGTCTGTTCGTGGCCATTTCCATGTGCACCGGCGGTGGTGCCTGGGACAATGCCAAGAAGTACATTGAAGATGGCAACCATGGTGGCAAAGGCTCCGAAACCCACAAGGCCGCAGTCACCGGTGACACGGTGGGCGATCCCTACAAAGACACCGCAGGCCCTGCCGTCAACCCGTTGATCAAAATCATCAACATCGTGGCCTTGCTGATCGTGCCTTTGATGATGAAAATTCACGGCGTTTGACCTTGGTCAAGCTTGAGAAAAGCCCGCTTCCGCGGGCTTTTTTTTGCGTCATACTCGACCACATGAAGCGTTACAAGTTTATCGTTCGGCCCGCCGTGGTGTGGGGTCTGGTGCTGCTAACGGGCTGTGCTTCATTGTTGCCACAGTCCAAAAATGAATCCTCTGCATTCAATACCTTTGACGAGGCGCGTACAGCCATTGAAGGCCTGCGGCCTATGCAAAGCGATCTTGCGACGCTGACAGCCATGGGTATTGACCCCACCAAGCATCCCAACACCACACTCTTGACACATGCTGATGTGGTACGCCGCTTTGTGCCTGGCAGCGTATTGACGAAAAAGGATTTGGACGTGGGTATTGTGGCGTGCTTGGAAGCGCGTGATGCTTGCCGGGGCATGGACGTGGTGGCTGCGCGCATTGCCAAACGACGGACCGGCAATTTTTTTGCGGACTTTTTCAATTTTTCCCGGCGCACGGACACCACCGGGTGGCGCTTCAACGCTGTTATTTTGCTGGTCGACAACGTGGTGGTCTACCGAACCTGGGGTGGGCAACCCCTGTTGAACGATACCGAAGTTAACACCAACCCACTGGGCCCGCTGCAAGACGTCGGTCCGTCCACCGTCAATGTTCCACCCAGTGTGATCGTGCGCTAACATGACTCCATTGAAATTTCATCGGCCGATGCCAAAGACCACACCATGAAGATTCTTGTCATTGATGACCATGCGCTCGTGCGGGAAGGTTTGCGCCAGGTGCTCAAAGGATTGGACGAAAACGTGGAAGTCCTGCAAGCGGGCACATGCACCCAAGGCTTTGTCCTCACAGAATCGCACCATGACTTGGACTTGGTGTTGCTGGACTACCACCTACCCGACATGACAGGACTGGCGGCATTGTCAGTCTTCGGACGCAAACACCCGGAACTCCCCATTTTGATGCTGTCTGGATCTGCCAACCTTCAGATCATGCACCAGGTTTTGAGCGCTGGTGCCGCAGGTTTTGTGACCAAATCAGGGGTCAGTGACGAACTTCTCAACGCCGTTCGACAGGTACTGAACGGTGATGTTTATTTACCCAAAGACCCAGAAGGCGGGTTCGGTGAAGAATTTTACGATGCGGCCGCAAACAAGCCCCCCTTGACGCAGCGCCAGGAACTGGTACTGCGCGAGTTGCTGGATGGTCGCTCCAACCGTGAAATCAGCCAATCTCTCGGGATTTCCGACGAAACCGTGAAAACCCATGTCGCGGCTATCTTGCGGCAATTTGAAGTACAAAACCGCACACAAGCTGTCGTGGCGGCGGCGCGGTGCGGATACCGCCCATCGACCATGCCTTAATTCCCTTACGGGGGTAACTGGGCGTCTGGATCGATGCCAGCGGTCGCTGCAGAAGCCACCAAATGGCGTACCAAACTTCGTAACTTGGCAGGGCGAACCGGTTTGTGCAGCAGTGTCAATCCAGCATCTTTCACCGCCTGCATCAATGCGGCATCCGTATCTCCACTCATCAGGCAGGCAGGGATGCAACGCCCGGCCAGCGCGCGAAGGCAGGCGATAGCGCTCAAACCGCTGTCCCCCTCACCCAGACGGTAGTCACTGACGATGACGTCCGGGGCAGGCTCATGCCGCATCCTTGCGTAAGCCTGTTCCGCAGTGGATGCCACGCACACGTTGCACCCCCAGGATTCCAGCAATTCCTGAATCGCTTCACGTGAAAAGTCATCGTCTTCAATCACCCAGACGCGCAAGCCCTTCAAAGCCACAGTCACAGGAACCTCCACCGGAACGACAGGCGGTAAGGATTCTGGCGCAGCCACCAAAGGCAGCGTAATGGAAAAGCGGGTGCCGCACCCCAAACTGGAGCGAAGCGCCACCGTGTGTCCCAGCAATCGCGCGCTGCGCTCCACAATATTGAGGCCCAAGCCCAGCCCATAAGCTCGGTCCCGCCTGGGATTGCCCACCTGGTAGAACTCCCGAAAAATCTCGGTCTGGTGCTCTTGCGATATGCCAATGCCACTGTCTGAGACGTCGATACGAATATTTTTGCCGCCATCCACTGGCCTGCAGGCGATATGCACCGAGCCACGCTCGGTGTACCGCAAGGCATTGTTGGCCAAATTCATGACCATGCGCTGCAACACCACAGGATCGCTCAATGCCCACAAATGGGTAGGACGTACCCGCAAGCGCAGGCCTTTCTCGGTGGCCACAGACGCCAGGGCCGCACGCAAGGTACCCAACAGCTCACCCAAGCTCACCGGGCGCATCTGGACTTGAACGACCCCTGCATCCAACCGGGAGATATCCAGCAAACCATCCAGCAAATCCTGCATGGCTTGGACGGATGCATCCAAACTAGCCACCAACTGGCGCATCTGCGCATCCATCGGCAATTGCCCCAGACGGGCAATAAATAACCCCAGAGCATGGGTAGGCTGACGCAAATCGTGGCTTGCTGCGGCCAGGAACCTGGATTTCGCCAACGTTGCACTCTCCGCCTCCCCCATCTTCACGCGCAATTCCTGGGTCACATCGGCTACCCGCTGCTCCAATTCTTCGCGCCCCCAGGCCAAGCGAATAGCCATCTCATTGAGCCCTTCCTGCAATTCATGCAGTGGGTCTTGGTAACGAATATCGCTTCGAACGGAAAAGTCGCCCTGTCCAATCCGTTCAAGCCTGCGCGACACACTCAAGATCGGCTGCATCACACGCTCCCCCAGACGGATAGCCAAGAAGCCACCCACCAACAAGCCCAAAAGGCCCACCCCCGCCGCAATAAAAAAGGTGCTTCGCTCGCGCGCCTTCAGGCTATCCCGCGACAACTCCACCACGGCGTACCCCAGCGCTACGGGCGACACGGCCTTGGCATCTTTCGAGGTTTCAAACAAGTCATCCAATGCAACACTGCTGGCGGAGATTTTTTCCACCAGCGCATCCACACCCAATCGGCTCTGGTACGCCACGTACTCAGAACCATCGTCACCCCGGAAGTGCGCGGATATCGGTAAACCCGAACCCGCAAGCTGAGTACCGCTGGCATCAAATACGGCTACGGCGCGCACATCCGGCTCGTGCTGCACCCCGTTGACCACACTTTGTAGACTCGCGGCATTGTTTGAGAACAAGCCGTATTCGCTGGCAATGGCCACTTGACGCACCAGCAATTTGGCACGTTGGCGGTGCGCGGCGTCTAAATCGTCTACACGGCCGGCCCAAAATACGCCAACGGAAGCCACTACCACCAGAAATACGGGGAGCAGCGCTGCAGCGAGCATGCGCGAACGAATCGCGGTAAAGTTCATGGCAAAGTCTCCAGCCGGTGCAATCGATCCGCCAATGCGGCTCCGTCTAGCTTCAATCCCAGTGATCGTGCGACATGTTCATTCACCGTCACACTGAAATCAATCGGATACAGCGGCGGTGGCAGTATTCCGCTGTGCAGCCACGAACGCACCATTGCTGCGGTCTGCACTCCAACCTGGACCGAAGTGGTGTGCAAGGACATGAGCGCCCCGGCCTTCACATACGAGGGAGAGAATGCCAGCACGGGCACGCGCGCACGGTAGGTCGCAAACAGAATATTGGCTACGGTGGCACTGTTGTAAACATACGAGTCTGGCAATGCCAGCAGCACATCGGCGTTGTCCAATGCGGCTTTTAAACCCGAAAATAACGCGCCACCAGCACCCACCTGTCCGCCCACCTCCTGCAGGCCGCGCAATTGCAGCACCGATGCGAGCGTCGGCTGTAGCGATGCCGACTCTGGCCCCCACAAAACGCCAACCCTTTTGGCATCTGGCATCGCCAGACGCAACAAATCCAGTTGACGCCCTAGCGGTTGGTCCAGATACACAGCCGTAACGGAGGTGGGCGTTTTTTTGCCGAATTCCTTCGTCACGCGCTCGAAACCAATGCGTGGAATGAGCGCAGCGATCACCGGCGCACGCACCTCCCGTCCCAGCACTTGCTTCAGGGCTTCAGTGCCGAGCGCAATAAACAGCCTGGGGGGGGTGGGTTCTGCAATGTCCGCGCCGCCAAGGTCAGATGCATTGCGCAACACCACATCCGCACGTGGGACTCCGCTCCGCTCCAGCTCGCTAAGCAGTGCATCCACCGTGGCGACATAGCTTGTGCTGGATTCGCTGGAAACAACGACGATAGCTGCTGCCTGCCCCGCCCCAGCCCAACACACAATGGACAGGAAAAACGCCACCAGCCGAAGCAAGGAACTGGACACTCAGCAGGCCTCAGTTCTCAAACCGCAAGGACAACATCGCGCGGCGATCGAAGTAGAACTTTTTGTCGCCGTCCAGGTAAGGAACGTCCAGGTTCTGCAAAGTCAAGGCCAATTCCGCTTTGGTAGCACCTAGTTTGAACGCTTTGGCAACCCGTACGTCAGTGCGCCCTATCGAGTACAAGCGGAGGTTATCAGACGTCAACGCAAACTCTTCGGCGCGCTGGTGCATCAGGGTGAGGGCCACCCCACTGGGAAAAGTGTGCATCATGGCCAAGGACGCGGCGTATTTTGGGGCACCGTGGACAGTTCTAAGCAAGGTATCTGCATCGGGATAGGCCAACGCATTCACGCTGATGTCTGTCCAGGTTTGATTAAAAAATAACTGCGTATTCGGTGCGGGCTTCCAACTCAGTTGGTATTCAGCACCGGTAATAGCAACATTATCCCCATTACCATATTCAATGGGGTTTGGCTTGAGCTTCACACCGATACCGTCCGCGATGTGCTCTGAAAAAATACGCACATCACCTGCAAGATTCACAGCCGATGAATTGAAGTAATAACCCAACTCCCTGGAGATAATTTTCTCAGGAACGAGCCCTGTATTTCCAGAAACATACAAAGGCGTTGGGCTCGCACCATTAACGTCGTAGTACCTCACGGCAGCATATTTTTCATAGGCGCTAGGTGGACGAAACGCACTTGAGATGCCCGCCCGCAGGGTGTGCCCAGCAGAGAACTGCCAATTCACCATGATCCGGGGTGAAAAAGAATGTCCCCCGATGTCACTGAACTCTTGCAAAGCACCGAGATTCAAAACCGCATTGTCCAAAACCTGCCATTGCGCACTCGCAAACAGGCGGTAAAAATTGCTGCTCACCTGCTCCCTCGCATCAAAGCTGGAACGTGAAATGATTTGCTCTCGCCGTACCTCCCCCCCCCACACCGTGTTTAAAGAAAGGGATTGTCGAACAGTGTGTTGCAGGGATATGACATCGTTGAACTCCTTGGCTTTGAATTCGATGGGTATTCCAAAATAGGGGGCATACGCGGGGTCGGGATTCAAATAGGGAAAGCTGTCGTTATTGGTGTTCTCGGTATGTGAGGCATGCAAAGCAATATCTTGGTCATCGGACAAGGCTTTTCGCCAGTCCAGCTGAGCAAATTGAGCACCCAAAAAACGCAAGCGCTCAAGGTTCCCCACACTTGCCGTGTCTCCTCGAACCGCCGCGATCTCCAATGCGCCAGCGCGCACGTCCATCTCGCCCTCTCCATCCATTGACAGATGCGAAGCAAAATTTACCCGGCTGGTACGATTCCTGCCTGAGGCTTGTGCCCCATTGGTAAAAACCTTGCGCAAACCATCGTCACCGCGTGAGTCGGCGCTTATGCGGTAGGTCGCTGACAAGTCCCCCCACCCCACTCTGGTGCCCAAGTCAACGACTCCATTTTCACCCGCATTCATGTTGACTGAGGTTCCATGTGTCTCCCGCACATCACGCGAAACAATGTTCACCACGCCCAAAAATGCTCGCGCGCCATAAGCCGCTGAGTTCGAGCCCCGCAACACTTCAATGCGTTCAATATCATCCAATGCCAGCGTTTGCCAACCCAGCCCCGCCGATCCCAGTAAAAACCCGGAATAGACGGACCGACCATCCACCAACACCTGAATACGATTGGCGACCTCATCACTGCGCCCATGGTAGGTCGCCATAGGCGCATCGGCCTCAAACGAGGTCGTCGTTTGAAAACCTGGCACCAGACGCAGGAGGTCCACGACATCCCGGGCGCCGGTCATGCGTATAAAGTTGCGATCCAAAATAGTCATCGCGCCGGGCGTTTCATCCAAACGCTGTGCCAAACGGGATACCGACAGAACGATCGGCATGTCTCCCAGAAAGTCTTGTTCCGACAGAGCGGACGCGGGGCTGCCCGTCTGGGCCGCCGCCAGCGTGACACCGAAGAGCAAAAAGGGAAAGGAAAATTTTTTGTACATATTTTTTCCAACGAAATTATTCGTTCTTGGTATCGCCCCCCCATTTTTGCACGGTATGCCGTCGCCAAATCGCCACAGGCGGTAGACAATAGCGCCTATGTCCGAACGCTCCACTCCTCGCATCGTGCCCCTGAAAGACCTGCGGCCTGGCGCCATGCCGCCGCCCGCAGCTGCGTTTGCAGCAAGCAGCCGTCTCGTAGCGAAGGGCCTTCTGGCGGACACCTTGGGCCGCAACATTCGCGACTTGCGCATCAGCGTGACGGATCGCTGCAACTTTCGCTGCAACTACTGTATGCCCAAGGAGATTTTTGACAAGGATTACCCCTATCTACCCCACGCATCCTTGCTTTCTTTTGAAGAAATCACACGCATCACCCAACAGTTTGTAGCGCACGGTGTGCAAAAAGTCCGGCTGACCGGGGGGGAGCCCCTGCTTCGCAAAAACATCGAAAGGCTGATAGAGCAGCTTGCGGCGTTGCGCACCGTAGACGGAACGCCTTTGGATTTAACACTCACCACCAATGGATCGCTGCTGGCGCGCAAGGCCAAAGCACTCAAGGCTGCGGGACTGCAACGGGTCACCGTCAGTCTGGACGGCCTGGATGACACGGTTTTTCGGAGCATGAACGATGTCGATTTTCCCGTGGCCGATGTGCTGGAAGGTATACAAGCGGCCCAAGATGCAGGATTGGGCCCCATCAAAGTGAACATGGTCGTCAAACGTGGCACCAACGACCACGAGATCATTCCCATGGCGCGCCATTTCATGGGCAGTGGCATCGTGTTGCGGTTTATCGAATACATGGATGTGGGAGCAACCAACGGCTGGCGCATGAACGATGTGTTGCCGTCCGCCGAGGTCATTCGCCTGCTCCAAACCGAATTGCCGCTGGTCGCGCTGGAGGCCTCCAGCCCGGGTGAAACCGCACAACGCTGGGGCTATGCCGATGCAGCCGGAGCACATGACAGCAAGGCAGGTGAAATCGGCGTCATCAGCAGTGTGACCCAAGCCTTTTGCAAAGACTGCAATCGCGCCCGTCTGTCCACCGAAGGACAGCTTTATCTGTGCCTTTTTGCGGACCGAGGTTATGACCTGCGCACCCTGATTCGCGGCGGTGCGTCGGAAGAAGACTTGGCGTCCGCCATAGGCCACATCTGGAGCGGCCGTACCGACCGTTATTCAGAATTGCGCAGTGCCTTGCCGGCAGACTCGGGCAATGGTGGACGCAGGGTCGAGATGAGCTACATCGGGGGGTGATCACGGTGCCACTGTCCATCCATCCAAAAACCATCTGTGCTGTCGTTTTGGCAGGTGGCCGTGGCACACGCATGGGCGGTGTCGATAAGGGCCTGCAAGACTTCAAAGGCCAAGCATTGGCTTGGCACGCAGTGCAACGCCTCCAGGCCCAAGCAGGCGGGGCTCCGGGCCTTATTGCCATCAATGCCAACCGCAATGTACAAGCCTACACAGCCTGGGGGCAGCCGGTTTGGCCTGACACCATGGAAGACTTTGCCGGGCCTTTGGCAGGATTTCAGACTGCCTTACAGCACTGCCAGCAACAGGACACCCCCTTTGAGTACCTGCTGACGGTTCCCTGTGACTCACCGCTATTTCCACTGGATTTATTGGAACGCCTGACCTTGGGACTATCTACATCGGGGGCGGATATTGCCTTGGCAGCCATCCCCGAGGCAGGCCGCGATGGCGTGACCACCCTGCGAGCGCAACCGGTGTTTTGCCTGATGCGAACCTCATTGCAGGCCAGTTTGGTGGACTACATGGCGTCGGGCGGTAGAAAAATCGCGGCATGGACCGCGCTGCACCCCCTCGTCGAAGTGCCATTTAACACACCACGGGACGATCCGCGTGATTTTGCCAACGCCAATACGCTTGCCCAGTTACACCAGCTTGAACAGACATGAATACCCTGAATGAGATCGCAGCGCAATTGCAGGGCTATGACCCCAATGCCTTACGCGCTGACGCTGCAGCCCAATTCTTGACGCACTTGGTCCAGCCAATGACCGAAACCCGTTCGGTACACCTCATGGACGCGCTGGGCTGCGTGGTGGCCGAAGATGTGATTTCTCCCGTCCACGTGCCAGCCCACGACAACTCAGCCATGGATGGTTATGCTTTTGCTGGCGCACAGCTCACCGCCCACACGCCCTTGGAACTCAAGGTCGTGGGCACGGCACTGGCTGGCAAGGCCTGGGTGGGGACCGTGGGTGACTTGCAGTGCGTCAAAATCATGACCGGTGCAGTGATGCCAGCAGGGCTAGACACAGTAGTGCCCCAGGAAATGGTGAAACGCGAAGGTGAAACCGTCACCATTGCGCCCGATACGGTACGGTTTGGCGACAACCGAAGATGCAAAGGGGAAGATATTCGCCTCGGCGAACCGGCACTGCGAGCAGGCGCCCGCATCACACCCGCAGCGCTGGGACTGTTGGCCAGTCTGGGCGTGCCCCAAGTTACGGTACTGCGCCGCCTTCGGGTCGCCTATTTTTCTACCGGGGACGAAATCCTGAGCCTGGGTGAGCCCCCCCGTGAGGGAGCGGTGTACGACAGCAACCGCTACACCATTTACGGGCTATTGACCCGCCTGGGCGTTGATGTCATTGACATGGGGGTGGTGCGGGACGACCCCGCCGCTCTGGAGGCCGCCTTTCGTTCCGCAGCCAGTCAGGCTGACGCCATCATCACAAGTGGAGGGGTGAGTGTGGGAGAAGCCGACCACACCAAAGCCACCATGCGCAAACTGGCCGATGGCGATGCGGGTGTAGTCTTCTGGAAAATTGCCATGCGCCCGGGACGCCCGATGGCTGTGGGGCACATCGGCAAGACCCTGTTGTTTGGACTGCCTGGCAACCCGGTGGCTGTGATGGTGACCTTTTTGGCTTTTGTACGCCCTGCCCTTTTACAGATGATGGGCTGCACTCCCCGCTCTACCCCGCTGCTCAGAGCCCGCAGCAGGGTGTCCATCCGCAAGAAGCCAGGCCGGACCGAATACCAGCGCGCCATCGTCACCGCTGCGCCGGACGGATCATTGTTCGCACAACTGACCGGTCAACAAGGCTCGGGCGTGCTGAGCTCCATGGTGCAGGCCAATGGCCTGCTGGTGCTGCCACATGACCAAGGCAATATTGCCGAAGGTGACGAGGTGAGCGTGCTGATGTTCGAAGGTGCAATTTAATTTGCATCCGGGGGATAGGTCCCGATATCTATCGGGCTAACTGTTCCACACCACGGTTCGCCAGGGAATCGGCACGCTCGTTGCCTGGGTCGCCGTTGTGCCCCTTGACCCATCGCCAGTCCAGTTTGTGCCCGCCATGGG
>Ga0209343_10010708_pt1 | contig 10409 bp, 10 predicted proteins | sample RifCSPlowO2_02_FD_184026 | JGI IMG/M metagenome (GOLD analysis project Ga0209343, IMG submission 184026) | Groundwater microbial communities from Rifle, Colorado - Rifle CSP2_plank lowO2_0.2 (SPAdes) (version 2) | ecosystem: Environmental > Aquatic > Deep subsurface > Groundwater | place...
ACGCCTCTAGTATCTCTTTTTGATGTTTATGCAAGTATAATTTTTCTTGGCGCAATTTTGATAATTTCAATTTTTGCAATGTTTGACGCAAAACCAGATTTGGCTCCGTTTTTGAAAAATATTTGGAATACCATTATGAGAAGAAAAGAAAAACCTGTTTCTACTTTAAACGAAGATGAGGAGCGCGCAGTTGACGCAAATCTTGCTTCTTTGGAAGCCATGCAAGACGCAGAAGAGAAAAGTTCTCCTACTGAAAAATTTAAAAAAGCTATCGGTATGAAGAAGAAAGATGAAGAAGAAAAAGATGAGGAAGAGGAAGAAGATTTACCAATTAAAAAGAGAAAAGGCGGATTAATTTCTACTTATGTTCCTCCCCCACTTTCATTGCTTGAAGAAGACCAAGGTAAACCAAACACGGGCGACATTAAAGCTAATGCAAATATTATAAAACGCACGCTTGCAAACTTCGGCATTGAAGTAGAAATGGATGAGATAACAATCGGACCTACTGTGACGCGCTATGCCTTAAAACCGGCTGAAGGAGTAAAACTTTCACGTATCGTTGGTTTGCAAAATGATTTGGCTCTTTCTCTCGCGGCGCATCCAATTAGAATAGAAGCCCCAATACCGGGCAAATCTCTCGTTGGTATTGAAATTCCAAATAAGTCAAAATCAATAGTTGGACTAGCCACTCTTTTGGCAGACAGTAAATTCCAAAATTCTTCAAAACCTCTCACCGTGGCTCTCGGCCGAGAAATTTCAGGCAAAGCTTTATTCGGAAACCTTGCAAAAATGCCACATTGTTTGGTGGCTGGAACAACCGGTTCGGGAAAGTCGGTAACAATACATTCTATGATTACTTCTCTCCTTTACAGAAATGGACCAGATGATTTGAAATTCATATTAATAGACCCTAAACGCGTAGAACTCACTCTTTACAACAATATTCCGCACTTGCTTACCCCTGTTATAACAGAAGCTAAGAAGACAATTCTTGCTCTTAAATGGGCAGCAAGGGAAATGGACCGTCGTTATGACATATTAGAAGCGGAGTCTGTGCGAGACATAGAGTCCTATCATGCTAACGTATTTGGTAAAAATCCAAAGAAAATCAAAACAAATAGCGAGGGAATAGAAACAGAAGTTGATGCGGACCGATTGCCCTATATAATTATTATAATAGACGAGTTGGCGGATATTATGAGCTCTTATCCGAGGGAGTTGGAATCTGCCATAGTTCGTTTAGCGCAAATGTCCAGGGCTGTTGGCATACATTTAATACTTTCCACCCAACGCCCGGAAGTAAACGTCATCACCGGATTAATAAAAGCTAATATTCCTGCTCGTGTTGCTTTGAAAGTTTCTTCACAAGTAGATTCACGCACGATATTGGATGCTGGCGGAGCAGAAAAACTTTTAGGTGCCGGTGACATGTTGTATTCTTCAGGAGATGCTCAGCCAGAACGTCTGCAAAGCGCATTTATATCGGAAGTAGAGGTAAAAAAAGTTGTAAAATATTTGGCGGACGCATACAAAGATGAAGTGTCTGATGAAATATCATTGACGGTAGGTTCCATATCGGCTGATAAAAGTATCTTTGAAAGTACGCTGGATAATGAAGAAGATGATGACGATGAAATGTATGAAGAAGCAAGATTGTGCGTGATAGAAGCCGGAAAAGCTTCAACTTCATATCTTCAAAGAAAATTAAAATTGGGTTATGCTCGCGCAGCGCGGCTGATGGATAAATTGGAAGAGCGCGGAGTAATAAGCGCAGGTGATGGCGCTAAACCAAGAGAGGTATTAGAAAAAATTACGCATGATGAAAATGGTGATAATGTTGTATAGTAATAAATATCGCAGGTTTTCCTTTTTCTCGGGTCCTCGGGTCGCCCCCATTAAGTCCGAGGGACTCAACCAGACCAGCTCGAAAAAGTAAATCCTGTGATATTTATAAAAAAATGCAAAACGATGCAAAAAAAATATTAAAAATATCTTTATTGTCAGCTTTTTTGCTTTTTATTGTTGTTTATGCTTTTTTTCGGTCTAAAGATTTAGTCTTGGGTGTGAAAATAAAAGATGTAAATATAATAGATGGAATAAGAGTCATAGATAATATTGTAAAAATAACAGGAAATGCAAAAAATGCCGTTAATCTTTCATTAAATGACCGTTTAATTTCAATAGACCAAAAAGGAAACTTTAACGAGACAATAGCCCTGCTTCCGGGTTATAATATAATCAATATAGAGGCCAAGGATGAATTTGGGAATAGTGATGAAAAAAATTATAAATTAATATATTAGAAAATATTCCAGGCTTTCCTTTTTCTCGGGTCCTCGGGTCGCCCCCATTAAGTCCGAGGGGCTCAACCAGACCAGCTCGAAAAAGCAAATCCTGCAATATTTTAAACAAACAAAATCTTTATGATGAAGAAAAAAGAGAAAAAAGAAGACAAAACCGTCGGAATATCAATGCTTGATGATACTGTAAAGGCAATACAGGCAAAATTCGGAGAAGGGTCAATAATGAAATTCGGCGATTCGCCAAAAGTGGATGTTAATACAATACCAACGGGGTCTATAGGACTTGATATGGCTTTGGGGGTTGGCGGAATACCGCGTGGAAGAATTATTGAAATATTTGGACCGGAATCTTCCGGAAAAACGACGCTTTCCTTGCATATAGTCGCTGAAGCGCAAAAACTCGGAGGAGTTTGCGCATATATAGATGCCGAACACGCAATGGACCCGGATTACACTAAGAAACTCGGAGTTAATATTGATAATTTGCTTATTTCTCAACCAGATACCGGCGAACAAGCCCTCGAAATTGTCGAAAGTCTTGTTAGAACTGGGAAAATTGATGTAATTGTCGTTGACTCTGTGGCTGCTCTTACACCAAAGGATGAAATAGAGGGAGATATGGGGGCGTATCACGTTGGCAAACAAGCAAGATTAATGTCTCAAGCACTTCGCAAACTTACAGCTATCGTGTCAAAAAGCAAAACAGTGGTTATTTTTATAAATCAAATCAGAATGCAAATAGGAGTTATGTTCGGCAATCCTGAAACCACTCCCGGAGGAAAAGCATTGAAATTTTATACCTCTGTTCGACTTGATATTAGAAAAATTGCTCAAATTAAAAAGGGAGAAGATATCGTTGGAAGTCGCACGCGGGTTAAGGTAGTAAAAAATAAAGTCGCTGCGCCCTTCAAGCAGACAGAATTTGATATCATTTATAATGAAGGCATATCCCGCGAAGGTGAAATTATTGCTTTGGGTGAGAAATTTAAAATAGTAGAAAAAACCGGTAATTCATATTTCTACTTGCCTAGCGGAGAAGCAAAGGAAAAAATAAAATTAGGCGTGGGTTATGATTCCACTCGCACATTCTTGAAAGAAAATAAAAAAGTTTCAGACCAGATTTTGAAAGAAATCCGAAAAAAGTTTACAGAAGAGATATAAAATTCATAGAAGTTTAGTATTTTACTCAGGTCCTCGGATCTCCGGGTCCCTATCCCGGCCAGACCATTCGTAAAACACTAAACTTCTACTCATTAAAAAAATCCGTACCGGCAAAAACATTATTCTTGAGTTTTTAGACTCGCTCGACGTATTCCCCAGTTTCAGTATTTACACGAATAACATCCCCTTCTTCTATGAACATAGGAGCATTCAGGGTTGTACCATTTTCTAAGGTAATCGTTTTGTTGCCACTTTTGGAAGTATCTCCACGCACAGCCGGAGGCGCTTCCTTTACTTTAAATTCCATTTTAATAGGTAAGGTTATTTTTATGGTTTTTTCTTCGTCCTCTTCATTACTCCAAACTAAAGCAGTAACAATTCCATTCTCTTTAAAAAACTTTCCGGCATCACCAATCAGAGATGAATCCAACTTAAATCTATTTTTAAGGTCTGCTGGGTCGCAAAACCAGTATTCTCCCCTATTGTGATAAAGAAATTTTATTTCTCTTTTTTCTATATCTGCTTCATCGGCAGAATCGGAAACATGAAAAGTGGCGGCAATTGTTTTACCGGAAATTAAACTTTTTAATTTCACTTGGTTTTGCGGTTTTCTTTGTTGGGTTCTCGCAACATGAGAATCTATTACCTCGCAAGGTTCATCCCCGTAGATTATGATCTTTTTTTCTCTGATTTCGCTATATTGGAGTTGTGACATAAATAATTAATTCAAAGGGCATCCCTTGGATTTTTCCAAGGGATGCCCTTAACTCTTAACTTACTTAGCAATAAATGGAAGAAGTCCTAAAAATCGCGCATTTTTAATGGCGCTAGCAAGGGCGCGTTGATTTTTCATTGTTACCCCAGTGCGCTTATGGTTCACTATTTTGCCATTAGGATTCAAAAATTTCTTTAAGATTTCAATATCCTTATAGTCTATGTATTTTATATTGTTTGCTGAAAAATAATCTTGTTTCATCCCGTACGAAATAGGACGCGTACGCTTACGCTTGTTCGTCCTTTTTATTATTAATAATCTGTGTTATATAAATCATAATTTTTTTATTTTAAGCGTCCGCGATTTCGTTCGGGATTTCATTCCTTTAATAATCTTTAAAATGGTATATCTTCAGGATTAATATCTTCTTCCGGGTATTCTATGGTGTCAATTTCTTTGGAATCTTTTTCATTTGATGCCTTACCGGAATCTGCGCTCTGTATTGATGCGCTTGTACTTCCGCTTTTTGGACCAAACTGTGTGCGGTCTGCTACTATTTCTGTACGATATTTTTTTTCTCCACTCGTTTTATCTTCCCAACTTCTTGTCTGCATCCTGCCTTCAACCAATATGGAACTTCCCTTTTTCATATATTGCGCAACTGTTTCTGCTTGGCGTCCAAAAACTACAACATTGTGATAATCAGCAGATTCCTGTCGTGTTCCATTTTTATCCTTCCAAACACGATTTGTGGCAAGAGAAAAAGTGCAAACTTTTATTCCTGAAGGAAGAGAGCGAAGTTCCGGGTCGCGAGTAAGATTTCCTATTACAATTGCTTTGTTTAAATACATAATTTTATTTATTTTTTATTAATAATACTATATCGCAACCATAGCATCTATCTCTTTATCTATTTCTTCTTTATCAATAGGAACAACTACCTCCTTTTCCCCGCTTTTCTTTACAGTTAATATTTTTCTTCTGGAATCTTTATGCACAAATCTTTTAGCAGCAATCGTATTTTCTCTTACTGTTTTTAATATTAAAAATCTAATGAAGTTTAGGTCAATATCAAGTTTTTTCTTTAATTCCAAAACTTTTCCGGGAATCATTTCAAATTTAACCCAACCAAAATATGCCGTGTCAAATTTATTTCGCACATTTTGAACAACTTTAAGCATTACATAAGCAAGGGGAATCATTTTAGGCATTTCATCTGAAATTATTTCTCCGCCCAAACTGACAACAAGGTCTTTTAAATTGCTGTAATTAGCTGGCACATTTTCTCCGGAAATAGTAGGCACCAAAAGATAACCGAGTTCATAAACTCGTCCATCTGCGCCTTCTGTCTCGTTCAAAAGTAAGCTATCGTCGCTTTTATTTTCTACATCTTGCATAAACCTCATACTAACAAAAACCCTTTAAAAAGTAAACCCATACACTATTAATATAGTGTATGGGTAAACCCTGCCACGCTAAATACCAAAAACTCGCCTGGCATTTGTTATTATAGCTTCCGCGACTTTTTCTTCGGATAGATTTTTAATTAGAGCTATTTTTTTTACAACTTCATTCACATAAGAAGGCTCGTTACGTTTCCCGCGATATGGAACTGGCGCTACATAGGGAGAATCGGTTTCCGACATAATCATATAAAGCGGAGTGTTTTTTATGATTTCATCATAATCATTTGTAAATGTGATGACTCCGGTAAAGGAAAGGGTAAAACCAAAATCCAAATATGCTTTTGCATCTTCTATATTTCCGGCAAAAAAATGAACATCCCCTTTTATTTTGGAATATTCTTTCAGAATATTTAGGGAATCAGTATATGCGTTTATGTTTTTATTTTTGGGATTATTGCGGATGTGCAACATCAAAGGTTTGTTAAATTCATTTGCAAGTTCTATCTGTTCTATAAATGCCTGTTTCTGTTTTTCTATCGTTTTTTCATCCATGTGATAATAATCTAATCCGCACTCTCCTATCGCCACCACCTTGGCATCTTTCAAAAGTTCTCTGTAAATATTTTTGTCAAATAATTCACCGCGTGAAGTAAATTCTTTTCCACCCTCACCTAATTCTTTTTCATCGTGAAAAGAAGCACCTGTGTGTATCGGATGCAGCCCTATAACTGCGTAAACTCCTTCTTTGTATTTATGCGCTATTTCAATTGCTTTTTTAGAAGTATCTACTTGCGTGCCAACATTTATAAGCCATGTATTATTATCAAACGCTCTTTTAATAACTGCATCTCGGTCTTCATCAAATGCTTTAAAGTTTACATGCGCATGTATATCAATATATTTTGGAGTCATATTATTCTTTTCGCAAAAATAACGGAGTTTCAGGTTTTTTATGTCCACTCAGGCAAGAAAGAATTTTTTCTGAAGTGTCAGGCATAACAGGTTTTAGAGACCACGCAATAAATGCTAATCGATTACAAAGGTCAATAACAATATTTACCGCCTCATCTTTATTTGTTTTGTAAAGTTTATATGGTTCTTTTTCTTGTATTATTTTATCCAACTCCTGAATTTTAACCCAAATTTTATCCATATAATTTTTAATATCAAAAATATCTAAATCTTTGTCAACCGAGAACGAGCCTACAACAACACTACGAATAGCATAATTTTCAACCATAGTTAAAATACGCGAAACTAAATTCCCTAATCCATTCGCCAACCCTGAATTATACGCATCTTTGAAACGTTCTATTGTAAATGGACTATCTTCAAAAGAAGAAACTTCGCGAAGCAAGAAATATCTAAGTGCATCTACGCCATATTCATTCACAATATCTCGCGGGTCAACAACATTACCTAATGTTTTAGACATTTTAACTCCGCCATCTCCTGTAATAAAACCATTAACAACAATCTGGCGAGAATTCGGCAAACCTGCCGCCATTAACATTGCTTGCCACATAGCTCCTTGAAAACGAGTATTGTCTTTTCCGCAATATTGCGTAGGGTTGCCGTTTATCCAATATTTTTTGAACTGTTCTTCATTTTCCGGCCAACCTAAGGTAGAAATATAATTTACCAATGCATCAAACCAAACATACATCACATGTTCATTATCGTCCGGCACTGGTATTCCCCAAGGCATTTTTGATTTTAATCTGGAAATCGAAAAATCTTGCAAACCATTTTTTACAAATGTTTTTATTTCATTAAAACGAAAATCCGGCACTATAAAATTAGGATTTTTTTCATAAAAATCAAGTAATTTGTCTCTGAAGGCAGAATATTTGAAAAAATAATTTTCTTCACTAATTATAGAAACTTTTACACCCGGATGTTCTTTGCATTCTCCATTTTCTAATTCAGAATCTGTTTTTTCGCTTTCACACCCAATACAATATTTGGCTTCATAGTTTTTTTTATAAATAAAACCATTTTTTGCAACAAGTTTCCAAAAATACTGTGCTGATTCAATGTGATGTTTATCAGTAGTGCGAATAAAATGCGCTTCTTCGGTGATTCTAAACATTTTTAATTGATTTTTAAATGTTTCAAAACCTTTATCGACAAATTCTTGAACTTCTAAGTTTTTTTCTTTAGCTTTTTCATATACTTTAATGCCGTGTTCATCTGTGCCGGTATTAAAATACACATCATATCCAACAAGTTTTTTATAACGAGCAATAGTATCTGCCCGCACGAGTTCAAGCGCGTGTCCCGTATGAAGAGGCGCATTTACATAAGGTAACGTTGTTGTAATGTAAAAGGCATTATCTTTCATTGTTTATTTCTATAGGAAATTTTCTTTTTTTCAATATCGCTCATTAATTCCATTATGAAAACAGCTACAGGAATAGCAAGAACCAATCCCCAAAATCCGCCTAATTCAAAACCGATTACAGCAGCAAGAATGACTACAAGCGGAGATAGACCTACCACACTTTTAATAACAAGAGGAGAGAAAAGAAAAACTTCAAATTGATGAAGTATTATGTAGGCTCCGGCAACCATAAGTGCGCTTGAAACTCCCCCAGAAAGATAAGAAAAAGATATGGCTGGAATAAGCGCAACCAAGATACCATAAGGCACAAGCTCCATTATGCCGGCTATAATGGCCAAAAGGAGAGCATACTGAATTCCCATGATAGACAGCATAAGATAGGTAAGAATAGTAATAAGAATACCCAAAAGCATCTGTCCTTTCATCCATAATGCAATCTTCCTGCGTGAACGTTCCCATAAATCAACCGCATATTCTTCATACTGTACAGGTAAAATTATTCTTAAAAAATTTTCTATTCCTTTTTCTTGAATTGAAAGATAAAAAGAAATAAGAACAATAAGCACTACGTTAAAAATGCTTCCGAACGCCACGGTAAGTACTTGGAAAAATCCTCCAGATAGAGTGTTAATAAAAGCATTGGAGGAAGAAATTAGATTGGTAAGAGATAAGCTGTGTGAAAGATTACTAACAATATCTTTAGCCCCTGAAAACGCATCATTTTTAAAATAATTTAAAAATGATGAATCTGGAATGTATGAAGATAAGAAAACAGAAAGATTGTAAGTTTCAGTTATCAAAAGTGGAGCAAAAAGATAAAATAAAAGAGCAAGGAAAAAAATCGTAATGACGTAGGCTAAAACTACTCCTAAAACTCTATTAATTTTTATCCTTCTAAAAAGAGGTATGGATGATTCTACAAAAGAAGCTATTATAATGGCAGTCAAAATAACCAGGAGTATGTCTCTTAAGAACCAAAATAAATAAAGTCCAAGCGCAAGCAAAAAAAATCGTATTATTGTGCCGGTAGTTATTGAAATAGAAGTAATATTATCCTTCTCAAACATACAGATATAATACCATAAAAATACCTAATTTAAAAACATCTAAAATTTTAATATTTTTAAGAATTTAGAATTGTCTTTAAAAGGTCCGATAAGTGCCAAATTAAGTTTATTGTTTTTAAAAATATTGTTTGCCAGAGATTTAATCTGACTTCCTGTCACTTTTCTGATTTCTTCCGCCTTTTTTCCCGGACTTTCCACTTTTTTCTTTAATAATTCTTGACTGCCATAAAAATTAGCAATATCATCGGTTGATTCTAGGGAAAGTTTCATATTTCCTATTAAGCACTCTTTAACTTTACTTAACTCTTCAGAGCCAACTTTTTTGGTTTTAAGTTTTCTGCATTCTTCCAACACAGCTTTTATAACTTCATAAATTCTTTTATTGTCCACACCAGCAGATATTTGGAAGAATCCATGGTCGGTATAAGAGTCGTTATAAGCTCGCACGTAGTAACCGACACCCATTTCTTCGCGTAATTTCTGAAAAAGTCTTGAACTCATTCCACCACCCAGGACTCCAGCCAGAACCGAAAGCACGGCATTCTTTTTATCAAACAGATTTAGACTACGCGTGCCTAAAACAAAATGAGTCTGGTCTGTTTTTTTAAAATTAACCAACACTTGCGGTTTTATTTGTATTTCTTTTACTTTTAATTTTTGTGTTTTCTTTCCACGCGGAATCTTTCCGAAAATTTTATCTACTTCTTTCATTGCTTCTTTTTCATTCACCTTTCCCGATATTACTATAGTCGTTGCTTCCGGCAGATAATGCGCTTTTTTATAATTCACAAAATCATCGCGCTTCATTTTCAAAATATTTTTTTTCTCACCGGCAATATTCCATCCTGCCGGCTGATTGCCGTAAAGAAGTTTCATTATTAAATCCTGAACATGCCGATTGGGCATATCTTCATACATATTTATTTCCTCAATAATGACGCCTTTTTCTTTTTGCATTTCAATATTTGGAAAAGTAGAATTTAAATAAATATCCGAAACTACGTCAAAAATACGGCTAAAATGTTTGGCATCGGATTTCGCATAATACCCTGTATATTCTTGCGCGGTAAAAGCATTATATTGCGAGCCAAGGGCGTCCAATTCTTTTGAAATATCTATTGCTTTTGGTCTCTTAGTTGTTCCCTTAAAACACATATGCTCTAAGAAATGTGACAAACCGTTTATTTTTTTTGTCTCATATTTGGAACCCGCTTCAACCAATACTAAAACAGTTGCCGTAGGGTTATCTTTCATTGGCACTGTTATTACTCGCAAACCGTTTTTCAAGATTGTTTTTTTAAAATTCATTTATATCTTTTCTCTTATGTAATTTTTTAGATTTTCAATTTTAATTCTTTCTTGCTCACCCGTGTCTCTATCGCGAACTGTGACTGTATCGTCTGTCAGAGT
>Ga0209343_10010709_pt1 | contig 10409 bp, 5 predicted proteins | sample RifCSPlowO2_02_FD_184026 | JGI IMG/M metagenome (GOLD analysis project Ga0209343, IMG submission 184026) | Groundwater microbial communities from Rifle, Colorado - Rifle CSP2_plank lowO2_0.2 (SPAdes) (version 2) | ecosystem: Environmental > Aquatic > Deep subsurface > Groundwater | place: Rifle...
CTATCTTCACTTCTTTTTTCATGAAGGACCACAACTCCTTCCCCTGTAACCCTAACGGGTTACGTGGGTTAATAAATATTCTTAGAACTTAGATTCAGGACAGAGCCTAAAGCTAAAAAAGAAATTATGAAACTATAAAATCAATGCAGTATCTATAAATCTTAGGACTCTGTTGGCCTGCTTTAATGATGTTTAATATCTTGCATTTGCACTTCTTCTTAATTCCTTCAACAACAGAATCAACATTTTCTTCGCTAGAGAAATAATATAAATGAATTATTCCGTTTCTATTTAAAAATTTTAAAGCTAAATCTAAAAAATTCATGCTGCCACTAGGTAAAGGCATGATAATTCTATCAAATTTTTTATTTAAACTAGGAACTATTTTGTTTACATCTCCACACAACAATTTTACATTTCTGAGCTTATTTAATTCAAGATTGTAATCTGCATAACTGCAAGCATCTGGATTAATTTCAACACCATATATTTCATTAGCTTTGCTATATTTCGCAATAACAAAAGGATAAACCCCTATACCAGAAAACATAACTAAAACGTTCTCTCCTGCTTTGACAGAAATAGCTATTCTCAGTCTCTCGTTAGCAGACCTAGGAGAATAATAAACTTTAGAAATGTTCAATTTTAAAAAAATACTGTTTTCTTTATGCAAAGTTTCAAAATTTTTTTCACCAGCTAATAGTTCATAATCTTGCACTCTATATTGACCCTTGTGCTCCCCGACTTTTCTAACAACTGTCTTTATATTTTTATTTGATTGAATCAATGCTTCAGCAATTATTCTTTTATTTTTTAAAAATTCATCATTAATTTCTAGTACAGCTATATTTCCTATAATGTCATAAGACTTAGATAATATAGTAAATTCTTCTTTAGTAAATTTCTTCCTAAGTACCTCCTCAAAACTTAACCTGACAATTTTCTTTGGCAGTTTTTTCTCTACAATTTCAAAACCAGAAATACGCTTAGTAATTGGAAAATAAACATAATATTTATCCTTAACAATTTTATATTTATGGGACAAAATTCCAAGGGACAAAATTTCTTTTTTAACTTCTTCAGCATGTTTTAAGCTGGATTTAACGCACTTCATGTTATAAAGAATATAGTAAGGTTTATATAACCATTTTGGTAAATTTTTATTAATGTACATTAAAAAGAGAATAGGTTTTTTAATATTTAGTACTATATTTCTAATAACATTAATTCCTTATGCTTTTGCACTTCTAGAAGGAATATACTGGGCAACATATAATTATTCAGATATTGTATCTTTGTATCAGCAATGGTCTGGCATAATAGATTTTGCAATGATCTTTGTACTGGTTGCAAGCACTGCCAGGATTTCTTTAGCTAAAGTTTTCAAAGGTGAAGGCAATGAAGAACATCCTGCACTAAAAGGAATTTATTTAACATTGGGAGGAATGGCTGGTATTGGTTTAGTAGCATACAGTCGTTATTATGGTCAGTGGGGTCAAGGAATATTATTGCAGTTCGCACCTCTTTGGGCGCTTATAATACTATTCCTTTTAATTGCATGGATAACAAAAATACTAAAAGGTGAAGAAAAGAAAAGTCCATTCTCTATTGGAACAGTAATATTCTTCCTGATATTTTTATTGTTATTATTATCAACAATATTCCCAGACATATTTGGGCCATTCTTAGACAAAATTCTAGCAAGTGGGTTAGGCACTTGGTTGCTATTGTTTTTAGGCGGATGGGGACTTTACTCAATTATTAAATCTCTTGCCTCAAAAGGTGAAGATCATGAAGGAAGAGCTCCTCCTTCAACTCCACCTCCCGGAAGTCCTACTGGTGGCGCAGGTAGCGCACTACAAAAACCAGCCAGACCTATTCGCGTAAGAATTAAGATAGAACCAGAAAATGGGCCTTACTCTGTAGGAAGAAACATAAGATTAACTGCAATAGTAGAAAGAAGAAGATGGGGCCATTTAGGATGGAGCACAGAAACAAAAAACTTACAATATGAATGGCAGATTGCAAACACGCCAATAAATCAAAACTCTCCGCAAATTACAATTCCAATTCCTCCAGCCCTTGCACCAGCTCCAACACAACAAGTATTAATTGCTGTAAGAGTAACAGACAGAAATAATCTTCATATATCAGATCAAGCAGGCTTGACAATAGAAGTTGTACAAACTGCTCCTTCGCCAGCTGCCCTTCCAACACCAACAACAGCACTTACTCCAACGTTTGCTTTTAATGTAAGAAGAACAACACCACCCGGCCCAGTTGTGACAACAACTAATGAAAATTTCACACTGCCTGGAAATGTCAACGTAGGTGAGGTATTTTCATTTGAGCCACAAATAACAGATGCAGATCCAGATGACTACGTAATCGAAATAGAACCAACTGTAGTTAGCGCAGGAGAATTTGTAGCTTATGATCTAAGGAGGGGAAATGCCAGTTTAGTTATACGCACAGGACCACAAAAGATCATAACTTGCAACTTCAAAAGAAAAAGATGGTATTGGAGAAGTAGATTAGAACATCACATCAGAGTAACCTTAAACGTAATTGGAGGAGCCCCACCACCGCCACCTGGCAGTGCTACTACACCTTTGAGTATAACAAGAATTACGCCAAATTCTGCACCACAAGATGCAGGAATAATAACATTACATATAGAAGGAACTGGATTAGATACAGTAACAAGTTTGCACTTCCCGCTACATGGTAGACCAAGAACAACATTGCACATGACTAGTGGAGGACTTTTGAATGTAAGACCAACATCATTTGACATAGAAGTAGACGTTTCCACAGATCATAGAGGCAGGCCTTCAACATTAGGAGAATATGATATACATATAGACGATGGAGTAGGGAATGACGTAGACTTACCAAATGTATTTGAAATCTTGCCTCCAGCTGCTCTGCCTCAGCCTGAATTAGATGTAAAAAATGTAGATACTGGAAATGACATAAGAGGAATTACTCCTGGAGCTACAAATCCTCCATTGGCTGCAGAGATAGGACATAGAATATTATTCACTCCAAATACTCATGGAAGAACATATGCAGTAGCTTTAGGAAGAGCAAGACTAGGAAGAGGAGAATCTGTAAATCCTATAAGAGGAGGCAACTTTGAATTTGTTCCTGCCAATGATGGAACAAAGACAGTTCAGTTTATATTTACTCCTGCAAGAGGTGGCACTCCTGAAACAATTGAAGTTGAAATTGATGTGAAACCAGCAATAACTTCACACTTAGAGATAATAAATCCTATAACAAGAAACGCATCTAAAGCAAACCCTTACAATATATTTTATGATACTCCAATAAGAATTGAAGCAGGAAATCTAAGCTCAAATATAATTGAAGCTGAAATCGAATGGGAGCTGCTTGCCAATCATCAAGATGCCTATTATAATACAACAAAAGACTTAGGTAAAGGAAAAACTATAGACTTAAACTTCAAAAAAAGACTAATAGGTGGAACACCTAAAGGACCATATACGCTATTTGCAATATACAGAAATAAAGGCACAATTATTGCAATAGATTACATATGGATAAATGTAGACGAAAAACCACCTGAGCCAGAAGTTTCTGTAAGTAATATTACACATACAAAAAACCTTGGTTTAGCAACAAAATCTAAATCATTAGTCAATGCTGCAATTACAGGGGATATTATAAAGTTCATACCTGTGCCTCCAGACACAGATAAATATTACAATATAAAAACATCAGGAGTAAATATAACAGGAGATGACTTTGGACCGAGCGGTAGTAAGGGAGAATATTTATTAAGTATTAAGTCAGATGGTACAAAAAGAATTGAGTATGAATTCACTCCTAAATTTGGAGGGCCACCAATAAAAATAGTAACAGTAATTACAGTAAAAACCACAGCAACAGTGGCAGTAAACGTAAGTAATAAAGGAATTGTACAAACAATAACACCTACTACAACAACACCAATTAATGTAGAATTAAATGACAAAATAAAATTCACACCCGTAATAACTCCTGCAAGCAGGATTAGTGATTTTACTATAAAAGTACTAAATCCAACAATAGATCCAAGTGACGATAAATATGGTGTAATAAAAAGAGGAAATCCTGAAACAGGTTTGATTATTGGAAGTAATACTAATAAAGAAATTGCGTATAATTTCACAGACAACACTAATGGCACATCAACAACAATAAAAATACCAATAAAAGTAATATCAAAAATAAAGCCAGCAACTAGTGTGAACTTTGGAGTTGACATATATGAACTTACAGGTCCAGACTCAACTAAATCTATTGGAAGGGCAGGTACTGTTGGCAGATATCCAAAAATTGATGCAGAAGTGGGAGATAAATTCCGTCTATTGGCAAACGTTCTGCCTCCGGATAAAATATTAAATTACAATATAAGGCACGATATAAAAAATATTGATAAAACAAGTGAATATAAAAAAGTAAGCGAAGAAGAAATAGAATTATCATTTGATTCAGTAGGAGAAAAAAAGATAACTTTTATTATAGAAGATAAAACAAAAGCTACAGCAACATCTGTTTCAGTAGTATTTGAAGTAAAAATAGCAGAGCCAGAAGTAAAAATAATAAAAATTGATACAGAACCTGGAGCAACAGGACAAATATATCAAAGACCAGAAGGTGCAAAGATAAAATTCGAAGCTGGACTATTAGATTATAGTAAAACAGTTGAAAAATTAGTATGGGAAATAAATAAACCAAAAGGCAAAGACATAATAAAGAAAGATGCAAATGAAAAAGTATTAGAATATGAATTTTTAACATCAGGGTTTCCTATAGGAAAATATAATGTAGTACTTTCTCTTGAAAGCAAAGGAAAACAAATAAAGAAAAATATAACACCTATAATAGATACAATAACAATTGAGCTTGTTGGTTTGAAAAAAATTCCTCCTGAATTCCAGCCAGATATAAATGAACTGAAAAGATTGGTAGCTGAGCAAATAGAAGTACTGAAAAAAATTAAAAAATATACTGATGTAAATGATATTAATAATGCAGCAGCAGAAATAGACAAGTTTGAAGCTTTGGAAAGAAAAATAGCTGGAAATGGAAAAAATCTAACAAAAACAAAAAAATCTCCAGGTTTAACAATAGAAGACGGTACAGTATTAGATAAAATAAGAAAAAGGGCAGAGAAATTAGATGAAAAAACATATGGGACCATTAAACAAGGAATATTGGATTTACTCAATGAAATAACTTGGTATGATTACATGTATTGGACAGTAACTAAAATGAGAGAATTTCTTATAAAAGGAGCATTAGCAGATGCAAAGACTACAATAACTAATATAGTACATGGAAAAAGTGTAGGCTCATTTAACCGTAGAATAATTAATGTAAATAAGTTAGATAGTCTTTAAAAAAATTCATTTAGCCCTTTCTGATTTATATTTTTATTTTCTTCCCTGTATTTGTTAAGAGAGTTGTTAATTCTTTCCAAATTAAATTCATGTTTCTCAACTAATATTTCTCTAACCTTATCATCGTCTAAACTTTCCCATTTTAATTTAATATCTTCCTCAACAGGCAGATTTGCAAATATATCATAAACTTCTCTCCAATTAAAATCAACATTCAAATCAGCAAACATTTTATCAAAACCATTTAAGGTACTATAATTTTTTACCAACTTTAATGCCTTCTTTGGACCAATACCTTTTACTCCGCCAACATTAAAATCTGTGCCTGTTAAAATTCCCAAAACTATTAACTGTTCTTGTGTTAATCTCAATTCTTTCAAAACTTCCTCTAATTCAATAAATTCTAAAAATGTAAAAACAATCTTTCCACCCCTTACCTTTCTCTTCTGGTTCAATGTGAGGTTCCTAAGAAGCTTTGGAGCGCCAAATAATAATGAATCATAATCTTGGGACGCAGCAAAATGAACTAGTTTTTTCTTGCACATATAAGCAACCTGTCCTTCAGCTTCACTTGGCGCCTGAACAACAGGAATTCCTAAGGCTGAAACTAATTCTTTAGCTTCATCAATCATATCTTGATTAAGTCTCATAAATTGCTTGCTATATTTATACATATCTTCTATGTTTTCTTCAGCTATAGCTTCCTTATACTTTTGCTGGGCAATAACTTTTCTGCTAATTCTACTTTCCCTTTCGCTTAACTTAAGCTTTGGAGCTTCCCCATCAAAAACATAAACCAATTTTATTCCTTTGTTCATTAAGTTCAAAGTTCTTGCAAATAAACCTTGTAGATGCGAAGTAACTCTTCCTTGGGAATCCATTAAATAACTCCCATCTTGGCCTCTTATCGAACTCAGAAACTGATAAATTGCATTAAATGCATCTACGGCTACAGTTTTATTTTTTAAATATGAGAAATCTATCTCTTTTCTAGGCACAATGCTTCCTAAGTCAACGCCCATCTAAATCACAACATTTTTAATTACAGCCAAAGATATAAATTTAACCATGAACAATGAACTGGAAACTTGGAAAAAAGCAGGAAAATTAGCAGGAGAAACCAGGGAATTTGGTAAAGAAATAATAAAAGAAAATGTAAATTTTCTAGATGTTGCAAGAAAAATTGAGGATTTTATAATAAAAAAAGGAGGAAAGCCTGGATTCCCAGTGCAAATATCAATAAATGACATAGCAGCACACTATACTCCACTGCCAGAAGATACGTCAATATTCAAAAAAGGAGATATTGTTAAATTAGACCTAGGTGTTCATATAGATGGCTATATAGGCGACACTGCTTTAACAATAGAAGTTGGCACAAACAAAAACCAGGATTTAATTAAAGCAAGCAAAGAAGCATTGAATGAAGCAATTAAATTATGCAAGCCTGGTGTAAAAGTCTGTGAAATAGGAGAAGTTGTAAGTTCTGTAATATCTTCATTTGGATTTAACCCGATAAAAAACCTGTCAGGCCACAAAGTTGACCGCTATATATTACATAGTTATATATCAATCCCTAATTTTAATAATAATGATAAAACAATCTTAAAGGAAGGCATGACTATTGCAATAGAGCCTTTTGCATCGACAGGTATAGGGTTAGTAAAAGAAGGAAAACCATCAAGCAATTATAGACTGCATAATCCAAAACCAGTACGCGATATTATAACAAGAGAAATACTCAATTTTATACAAAAAGAATTTGTTACTTTACCTTTTGCAAAAAGATACCTAACAGAAAAATTCTCAATGCCTAAAGTTAACTTTGCTTTGTCAAACTTAGAAAAACAAGGCATTTTATATCAATACCCGCAGCTTCCTGAAAAACAAGAAGGGTGTTTGGTATCTCAACATGAACATACTATTTACATAAACGATCCGCCAATTGTATTGACAAAAATTTAACAAAATGAGAGATTAAATGAGATTAAAAGTAGTTATTGGAATAAAACCAGAAAAAGAGGGGTACTTTGTAGGAGAGAAAATAATTCTAGTTGCCAAATTAATGACTACTTCATTATTTTCCAGAGAAACGCATAGTTTTGATATTGGTAGTAAAAAAGATTCCTTGCAATTTAATTGGCAGATAGGAAACGAATCATTTGAAAATAAAGGAAATATAATAAATTATAAAATAGAAGAAAATGGTGAAAAAGCCAGGCTAATAACAGTTGAAGTGAAAGATAAAACAAGTTCAAAAATAAAACCAATAATAGGTAGAGTAATAATTAAAATAAAAAATGTAAAATTTGGAATTGATATTTACAATTATAATGAGAAAAAAACCTTAAGTAAAGAGTTCGGAAGCATTCTGCCAATAGAAGTAGGGAAAAATTCTACTTTAATACTAACACCTTTGATTGAAGGCGACGATATAAATAATTATTTAATAGGATGGGAATATAAAAATCAATTAAATAAAACACACGGTATAGAAAGCAATCAAAATGCCCTAGTACTAAAAGCTGAATCAAGAGAAAGAATAAAATGTAATTTTAATAAAAAAGACAACACAATAAAACAATACTTAGATCGTATCATTGAAATAAAAGAAAAGTACAAAGAAAATATAGAAATAAGAATAATAAAACCAAAAACAAAAGATGAGCTAGAAATTGAAGAAGATGTAGAATTTCCTGTGATGGCTAAAATTGCAGGAGATATTAATAATAAAGTAAAAGAAGTCTTCTGGGGAATTTTCAAAAGAACTGAACTCGAACCACTGCCTATTAAAGGATATTTAACAATAACAAAACCAAATGAAGAAATAAACTTTAAAATTCAAAAATTTCCATCTGGTGAATATTCATTATTGGCTGCAGGTATAGACAAAGATGGTAATATTATTGGAAAGTCAGATAAAATAAATATTTACATAATAGAAAAAAATGAAAAAATAGAGGAAGAAATTAAAGTAGATAATGAACAAACACAAAAAACATTAATAGAAGATAAAATAAAAGTTAAAATAATAAGTCCATCAACAAAGGAAGACACACAAATACCTTTTCCTATAGAAATAAATAAAAAAATAATAGTAATGGCTATAATAAATGAAGACACTAAAAATAAAGTAAAAGAGATTTTCTGGACAGTAATGCCAAAAGATGTACAAATAAATGAATTAACAATTAAAGAATATAATTATTTAATAAGTTCATATCCTAGTCAAGGAGAAAACCTAGATCTAAAAGGAATAAATTCTGGTGAATATATTTTAATTGCAACTGCAGTAGATGAAAAGAGAGAACCTATGAAATATTTTGATACTATAAATATAAAAATATTTGAGCCAGCAAAACTTCCAGAGTTCAAACTAAAATATAAAATACCGGGAACAAAAGACTGGAGCGAATTTAATGAAAAAGAACCACTAAATATAAAATCAGGAGATAGTATTGACTTTATACTAATTTTAGAGAATGATGATATAAATAATTATGAACTAAATTGGAAAGCAGAAATTACAAATAACGACATGTTCAGGCCTTCATTACTAGACCAAAAAATACCATCCCTTCTTTATGTTTCAAGCCAGGGAATAAAAAAAATAATCTGCCAAATAAAGGAAAAAAATAGCAATAAAATAATAGAAGAAAAAACCCAAACAATAATTGTTGCACCCAATGAATTAGAATTAAGAATTAATAAAATAAATTCTGCAAAAAAGACAATAGAAAAAGCTGCTAATAACTTCAAAATATTAATTGAAGCTGAAAAAATTAAGTACATAGGAAGGTTGCCACCTTGGACTGTATTTATAAAGTATCTTAAAGAAGAAAAAATAACACAAGAATCAACAGAATTGGAAAAGAAAGATTTTGATAATATAACTTCAAAAATATTAAAAGAATTAACTACTGAAATGGTTAATAAAATAAAGCCAAATCTTGGAATAACAATATTTAATAAGTATATGGAACCAATCCAAGACCATATAGCGATAGAGAAAGACAAAACTATAAATTTGGAAATAGGGGGAATAGTCTATATAATGGCAGAAGTTTCTCCAGAAAGCATAAAAGAAACTTATGAAATAAAGGCAAATTCAAATATGCAAGATGATGAATTTGTTTTTGACGAAGAAAACAATATATCAGAAGTTACATTAAAAAACGAAGGTAAAAAGTTTATTATATATTCACTTAAGAAAAAAAATAAAGACAAAGCAGAAAAAAGCATAAAAATAACTATAAATTCTAAAAAGCCCAAAATTAACTACAAACAAATAATAGAAATAGAAAACCTGACAGGCGAAAAGATAATTTTATCAGATAATAAAGAAAATATAATTGCAAAAAACCTAGGAGAAGTATTGGTATTGACACCAAATACAGAGCCACAAGAGGGACTAAAGGAATATAAAATATCAAGTAAAATTAGTGGCTTTGTAGAAGGAAAAGACAAAACAGAAATAATTAATAAAAAATTATCTAAGTTAAAAATAGAAATTTATACACCTAAAACAAAAAATATAGTATATAACTTTAATTCCAAATCAGAAAAAATCAGCATTCCAGTCACAATAAAAGTAAATCCATCCATAATAATGACAGACAGCCAAAAAAATATAATTTATGGACCAACAACAAATAACTTTACAATAAGAAAAATTATAGGAAAGCCAATATTTATAATTCCAATATTTAATGAGGACTTTAATTTTGAAGTAAAACAAATAACAAAAAGCTATGAAGACAAATTTGACATAAACAAAGAAAATAAAATATCAAGATTTATTCCAACAAAAACAGGAACTAAAAAAATTCTGTGTACATTTAAAGATAAAAATAAAGAAATAAATATAACAATAAATATAGAAGTCACAGCTTCCTGATAAAATACAGGAAAAAAACTAAAATAAATACTAAAATAATTATATTTAATCCATAATGAAAAAATAGTAAACTGAAAAAGAAAGAAATAATAAGAAATATA
>Ga0209343_10010711_pt1 | contig 10408 bp, 9 predicted proteins | sample RifCSPlowO2_02_FD_184026 | JGI IMG/M metagenome (GOLD analysis project Ga0209343, IMG submission 184026) | Groundwater microbial communities from Rifle, Colorado - Rifle CSP2_plank lowO2_0.2 (SPAdes) (version 2) | ecosystem: Environmental > Aquatic > Deep subsurface > Groundwater | place: Rifle...
GAGGCGCGGCTGCAGGCGCTGCAGGCGCGTATCCGGCCGCATTTCCTGTTCAACAGCCTGAATGCCGTGCTTTCGCTGGTGCGCCATGACACTCGCCGCGCGGAAGCCGCGCTCGAGGACCTGGCGGAGCTGTTTCGCAATTTGATGGCCGATACGCGCGACCTCGTGCCGCTGCGCGATGAGCTCGCGCTGTGCCGGCAGTACCTGGAACTCGAGCATCTGCGCCTGGGAGAGCGCCTGCGCGTCGAGTGGCGGGTGGCCGAGGGCGTCGATGCGGCCCTGGTGCCGCCGATGATGCTGCAGCCTCTGGTGGAAAACGCGGTGTATCACGGCATCGAGCCGGGCGTGCAGCCGGGCAGGATCGAAATCGGGATCGAGCGCAGCGGCGAGCGGCTGAAAATCCGCCTGACCAACCCCTATTATCCCGAGCATCAGCATCGGCAAGGAAATCGCATGGCGCTGGATAACGTGCGCGAGCGCCTGCGGCTGCATTTCGATGTCGAAGCGACGCTGAAGACAGGGACCGCCGGCGAGCGCTACCAGATCGAAATGTTCATTCCGTATCGCACGTCATGACCGAGCCGCTCAAAGTACTCATCGTGGACGACGAGCAGCCGGCTCGCAATCGGCTGCGCGAACTGCTGGGCGATTGCCGCGCCTCGATTCCCAACCTGATCGTCGGCGAGGCGGCCGACGGAATGCAGGCGCTGGATTGCGCCGCGGCGTCCGCGGCGGACGTGGCACTGGTCGACATTCACATGCCCGGTATGAGCGGCATCGAACTCGCAAGTCATCTCCAGGCGATCGAGAGGCCCCCCGCCGTAATATTCGTGACGGCGCACGACCAGTACGCGGTGCAGGCGTTCGAGGTGAATGCGGTCGATTACCTGTTGAAACCGGTGCGTGCCGCGCGCCTGGTCGCGGCGCTCGCCAAGGCGCAGAAGGGCGCGCGCGTTTCGCGCGAGGTTTTGCGCAAGCTCGATCGCGAGCCGCGCCGATTTTTCAGCGTGCCCGAGCGCGGCCGGGTAAGGCTGGTGCCGGTCGCCGATGCGGTGTTCCTTAAGGCAGAGTTGAAGTACGTGACGGTGTCCACCCGCGAACGCGAGTATCTGATCGAGGATTCTCTCACCCACCTCGAACAGGAGTTCGCAGACATTTTTGTTCGCGTCCATCGCAACTGTCTGGTCGCCAGGCGCTTGATCTGCGGTTTCGAGCGGCTGGGCGAAGAGCAAGGCGAAACGAGCTGGGGCGTGATTCTGGAGGGCGTTTCCGAGCCGCTGCCGGTGAGCCGGAGACAGTGGAGCCAGGTGAAGGCGCTGGCGAAGGCCTGATCGCGAGCACGTCGGCGAATCCAGCCGGCATCGCTGGCTGCGCAACGGCCGGGCAGCGACGCGCCCGGCGGGCAGGACTCGCGGCCGGTCCAAGCGTGGCGTTGCACAGGCGGGAGGCACCGAAAGCACATGCTAGAATCGACGCAGCCGCAAATCTTCCCGGTCGCAAGCTCTGGTCCTTGAAACTTCCCGATCGAATCGTGATCGCCACACGCGAGTCGCGCCTCGCGCAGTGGCAGGCGCATTTCGTGCGCGATGCCCTGGCGCGCCTTTATCCCTCGTGCCGCGTCGAAATTCTCGGCATGACCACGCGCGGGGACCGGGTTCTGGATGGTTCGCTGGCCAAGATGGGCGGCAAGGGGCTGTTCGTGAAAGAGCTCGAAGCGGCGCTCGCGGACGGGCGCGCTGACATCGCGGTGCATTCTGCGAAGGACGTGCCGATGGAGCTCGCGGACGGGTTCCGGCTTGCCTCCATCCTCGCGCGTGAGGATCCCCGCGATTGCCTGGTGTCGCCGCGTTACGCGCGACTGCAGGAGTTGCCGGACGGGGCGATCGTCGGAACGTCCAGCTTGCGGCGCGAGGCACAGTTGCGCGAGCGGCACCCGAAAATCGAGATCCGGCCGCTGCGCGGCAACATCGATACGCGCGTGGCCAAGCTCGACCACGGCGATTTCGACGCTATCGTTCTCGCCTCAGCGGGTCTGAAGCGCCTCGGGCTTGGTTCCCGTATCCGCGCCATGCTCGAGCCCGAAGAAAGCCTGCCCGCGCCCGGTCAAGGCGCGCTCGCCATCGAGTGTAGCGGCGAGCGCAGCGATCTGGCGGACTGGCTGGCACCGCTTGGCGATGCAGCAACGGCGGCGTGCGTGCGGGCCGAGCGCGCGGTCAGCCGCTCGCTTTCGGGCAGTTGCCAGCTGCCCCTCGGCGCCTTTGCCGAGGCGCGCGGCGGCGAACTGGTTCTGCGCGGGTTGGTGGCCACCGCGGACGGCGCCCGGGTCATACGCGCCGAAGCGCGCGGCGACGTGCGCCAACCCGAGGCGCTGGGAGAACGGCTGGCGCAGGCGTTGCGCGCCAAGGGGGCCGATGCGATTCTGGCCGCCATTCATGGCGGATAGCCTCGCCGGCCGGCGCATCCTGATCACGCGGCCGGCTTCGGTTGCCGGACATCTGGCTCGGCTCATTCGAGCCGAAGGTGGCGAGCCGGTGCTTTTTCCCGTCCTCGACATCCTTGCGGCCGAAGACCGGGGCGCGCTCGCAGCGATCATCGGCTCTCTGCAGGAATTCGAACTCGCCGTATTCATCAGTCCTGCCGCCGTCGAATGGGGAATGCGGGAAGTCCGGTGGATGCGCGCATGGCCCGCGGAGCTGCGGGTCGCCGCGGTAGGTGCCGGCACCGCAGCGGCACTGCGCACCGCGGGATTTGCCGACGTCCTGGCGCCGCAGGGGAGAGGCGACAGCGAAACGCTCGCGGCATTGCCGGAATTTGCCGGGATTACCGGCAAGTCCATCGTCATTTTCCGGGGCGAGGGCGGACGCGAGTGGCTGCGGCAGACGCTTGAGCGCCGCGGCGCGCGGGTCGCCTACGCGCAATGCTACCGGCGTGCCAGGCCGAGCGCCGATCCCGCGCCGTTGCTCGAGCGTTTGCGGCACGGCGGCATCGATTGTGTGTCGGTAACCAGCGCCGAGGGGCTCGAGAATCTTGTTGCGATGATCGGGAACGGAGGCGGGCCGCTGCTGCGCGCCCTTCCCGTATTCGTGCCCCATCCGCGCATTGCGGAAGCGGGCAAGCGCTTGGGTCTGGAGCGTCTGGTGATCCTGGATGCCGGAGACGAGGCCTTGGTGCAAGGGATCGCGGAGTTTTTTGCTAAAGTATGATGCTGCGATTTGCGCTATTTCGCTCCCATGGATGACGCTACGCCCGCATCAACCCCGCAAGCCGGACGCCGCGGTTTTCGGCTCAGTCCGCTATGGCTGGCGGTTGCGATTCTCGGGCTCGCGTTGGCCTGGCACTGGTACCGGAACTACGAGGAGACGAATTTCCTCAGGGAGGAGCTCGCGCGGCGCCTGCGCGATAGCGACGCCGAGGCCCGCGAGGCGCGCGCCACCGCGAAACTCGCGCAGGAGGCCGTGCGCGAAGCCCAGACCAGGCTGGCGCAGCTCGAGGCAAAGGTCGCGGAATCCCAGAGCCAACAGGTGGCACTGGAGGCCTTGTACCAGGAACTGTCGCGCAGCCGCGACGAATGGGTGTTCGCGGAAATCGAGCAGATCCTCACCATTGCTTCGCAGCAGCTGCAGCTCGTCGGGAACGTCCAGGCGGCGCTGGTAGCGCTGCAGACGGCCGACTCGCGCCTGGCGCGCTCGGATCGGCCGCAGTTCATTCCTCTGCGCAAGGTCATCGCGCGGGACATCGAGCGCCTGAAAGCGACGCCCAGCGTCGACATGGTAGGTCTGGCGCTCAAGCTCGACCAGGTTATTGCCGGGGTCGAGGCCTTGCCCCTCGCGCACGAGGTGCGCCTGGCGGGTTCGAGCCGCGCGGAGGCCGACGTCGCGGACGGCTTCTGGTCCAGACTGGGCACCGAGGTGTGGGGCGAGATCAGGCAGCTGGTGCGGGTGCGCAGCATCGAGCGTCCGCAGCCTCCGTTGCTCGCGCCCAACCAGGCTTTTTTCCTTCGGGAAAACCTGAAGCTTCGGCTGTTGAGCGCCAGGCTCGCCTTGCTCGCGCGCGACCAGACCACCTTTCGCGAGGACATACGCGCCGCCCAGACCTGGGTTCAGCGTTATTTCGATGCGCGCGCCAAATCCTCGGCGGCGGCGCTCGCGAACCTGAAGCAGCTTTCCGCGAGCGGCATTGCGATCGAGGTTCCCACGATTGCCGATAGCTTGAACGCGGTGCGCAACTTCAAGGTCTCGACCCGCAAGTAGGCCGAGCGATGAAGGGTCTGCTATGGCTGCTTGCCGCCTTCGCCCTGGCAGCGGGTCTGTCGGTGGCGATGCGCCAGACCGAGGGCTATGTCCTGTTCGTATTGTCGCCCTATGAAGTCGAGGTTTCCCTGGTGCTTTTTCTCTTGTGCGTCGTGGTGGGGCTCGCGGTGACCTACGTCCTGGTGCGCCTGGTGGCGCATACCCTCAATCTGCCGGCGCACGTGCGCGCTTTCCGCGCGAGACAGCGTGAGAAACGTGGTCGTGCTGCGCTGCTTGGCGCGCTGCGTTCGCTGTTCGAAGGTCGCTTCGGCCGCGCCGAGAAACTGGCAGCCGAAGGAGCGGAACTGGAGGGGGCCGGTGCGGCCGGCAGCCTGATCGCGGCGCGCGCGGCACAGAGGATGCGCGATTTCGCGCGCCGGGATTCGTGGCTTGCCCGCGCGCGCGACGCCGAGCCGGAATGGCGCCACGCACGGCTCGCGACCGAGGCTGAGCTGCTGCTCGAGGAGCGGCGTTTCGAGGTAGCGCGCTTACTACTTCGGGAACTGCACGCCGCGGGTCCGCGCCACATCGCGACCCTGTCCATGATGCTTCGCGCCGAGCAGGGCCTGGGCAATTGGGAAGAGGTGATTCGCCTTGCGCGCATGCTGGACAAAGCGCACGCGCTGCCCCCCGAAGCGCTGCGGAGCATCGTCACCAACGCGTGGGGCGCGATGCTCGCACGCAAGGCGGCGAACGAACCCGGCAGGCTAGCCGAATTCTGGCGCGGCATGCCCCAGGAGGAGCGTTGCAACGCCCGGGTTGCCGTGGCCGCGGCGCGGGCCTTCATCCAGGCCGGGGACGTGCGCGGGGCGCAGCGCATCATCGAGGAGGCGCTGGCGCAGGAGTGGCGCGCGGAGCTGGTCCTGCTCTACGGCGAATGCCCGGACGGGGAGTCGCTCGAACGCATTCAGCGCGCGGAGAAATGGCTCGCCGAAAGGCCGCAGGATCCGGAACTGCTGCTCACCCTGGGGCGGCTGTGCGCGCGGCGCGAGCTGTGGGGAAAGGCGCAAAGCTACTTCGAGGCAAGCCTCGCGCTGCAGCGCTCGCGTGCCGCGCACGTGGCGCTGGCGCAGCTGCTCGACCACTTGGGCCGCGCCGAGGAGGCGAATCGGCATTACCGCGCGGCGGCAGAGGCGGACGTCGCGGCCTGAGCCTACTCCGGTCAAGCCCAGTCGCGCGGCTTCAGAAACTCGGTATAGAGCTTTTCTTCGGGGCTGCCCGGCTCGGGCCTTGCGTTGTAGCGCCACTTCACCACCGGCGGCAGCGACATGAGGATCGCTTCTGTGCGCCCGCCGGACTGCAATCCGAACAGCGTGCCGCGGTCGTAGACGAGGTTGAATTCCACGTAGCGGCCGCGGCGCAGTTGCTGGAAATCTCGCTCGCGCTCGCCGTAGGCGAGGGAACGCCTGCGCTCGGCGATAGGGGTGTAGGCGGGAAGGAATGCGTTGCCCACGCTTTGCAGCATCGCGAAACAGGTATCGAATCCCGGCTCGCTCAGATCGTCGAAGAAGATCCCGCCAATCCCGCGCGGCTCGCCGCGGTGCTTGAGAAAGAAATACTCGTCGCACCAGCGCTTGAAGCGCGGGTGGTACTGGGAGCCGAACGGCTCCAGCGCCGCCTTGCAGCAACGGTGGAAGTGGGCGCAGTCGTCCTCGAACCCGTAATAGGGCGTGAGGTCCATGCCGCCGCCGAACCACCAGACCGGTTGCGCACTCGAATCCGCGCCCGGCGGCGGATGTGCCACGAAAAAACGGACGTTCATGTGGGCGGTCGGCACATACGGGTTTTTCGGGTGGAGCACCAGCGACAGGCCCATCGCTTCGAAGCTGCGGCCGGCCAGTTCAGGGCGCGAGGCGGTTGCCGAAGGAGGAAGACCGCCGCCGTGGACATGCGAGAAGTTGACGCCGCCCCGTTCGAACAGCTCCCCCTCCTCGAGGATTCGGGCCTCGCCCCCGCCGCCGTCGGGACGACTCCACACATTGCGCTGGAATCGCTTCCCATCGAGCCGCTCCAGTTCCGACACGATGCGCTCCTGCAGGTCGGTGAGGTAGAGTCTGACGGTGTTGACGTCCATCGGGACTTGAATTTCAGGTTTTTCTTGCGGCGATGGCGCGATGGCCGATGTCGCGCCGGTATTGCATGCCGTCGAAGCGAATCCCTTCGAGAACCTGGTAGGCGCGCCGCTGTGCGATCTTGATCGAGTCGCCAAGTGCGGTCACGCACAACACGCGCCCGCCGCTCGTCACCACGCTCCCGTCCCGAAGCGCGGTGCCGGCGTGAAACACCCGGAACTCCTCGCCTGCCGCGGGCAAACCCGAAATCACGTCCCCTTTGCGCGGGGCGTCGGGATATCCCGGCGCGGCCACCACCACGCCCAGTGCCGCGCGCCTGTCCCATTGCACCCGGGCGGAGTCGAGCCTGCCTTCGAGCGCCAGTTCGACGAATTCGAATAGATCGCTCTTGAGCCGCAACATGATCGGCTGGGTTTCCGGGTCGCCCAGGCGGCAGTTGAATTCGAGGACCTTCGCGTCACCGCCTTTGCCTATCATCAGCCCGGCGTAGAGAAAGCCGGTGTATGTCCGTCCTTCCTGCGCCATCCCCGCGATGACCGGCTGGATGATCTCGCGCACGATGCGCTCATGCAGCTCGGGCGTCACCACGCTCGCCGGGGAGTACGCGCCCATGCCTCCGGTGTTCGGTCCTCGATCGCCGTCGTTCAGGCGCTTGTGGTCCTGGCTGGTCGCCAGGGGCAGAACGTGCTCGCCGTCGCACATGACGATGAAACTCGCTTCCTCGCCCTCCAGGAATTCCTCGATAACAATGCGCTTTCCGGCATCGCCCATGGTGTGGTCCACCAGCATTCTGTCCACGGCACGATGCGCCTCGGCCGCAGTGATGGCCACGACCACTCCCTTGCCGGCGGCGAGACCGTCTGCCTTCACCACGACGGGTGCGCGGTGCGCGTCGATGTACTCGTGCGCCGATCGGGTTTCGGTAAAGCTCGCGTAGGCGGCGCTAGCGATGCCGTGGCGCTGCATGAAATCCTTGGCAAAAGCCTTGGAGCTCTCCAGTTCCGCGGCAGCCCGGGTCGGACCGAAGATCCTCAATTTCCTGCTGCGGAAGAAATCCACGACGCCCTCGGCAAGCGGCGCTTCGGGGCCGACCACCGTGAAACGGACGTTTTCGCGGGCGGCGAATTCGGCCAGCTCGGCAATGCCGGTGAGCGCAAGATTTTCGACCCCGGGTTCCGTGGCCGTGCCGGCATTGCCCGGCGCGACGAACACCTTCTGCACCCGCGGACTTTGCGCGAGCTTCCAGGCGATGGCGTGCTCGCGTCCGCCACCTCCGATCACCAGCAGCTTCATGGAATATGGCGACTAATGCCTGAAGTGACGCACGCCCGTGAATACCATGGCGATGCCCAGTTCGTTGGCCGCGGCGATCACCTCGTCGTCGCGCATGCTACCGCCGGGCTGGATGACCGCCTTCGCGCCCGCCTGCGCCACGACGTCGACGCCGTCGCGAAAAGGAAAAAACGCATCGGAGGCGACTACCGAGCCGGCCAGGGAAAGCCCGGCGTTGGCCGCTTTGACTGCCGCGATGCGGGCGCTGTCCACGCGGCTCATCTGCCCCGCGCCTACGCCCAGAGTGCGGCCATCGGCGCAGAACACGATGGCGTTCGATTTGACGAATTTCGCCACGCGCCAGGCAAACAGCAGGTCGGCGAGCTGCGCTTCGGCGGGCTTGAGCTTGGTCACCACGCGCAGGTCCGAAGCCGCGATGTTGCGGCTGTCGGGCGACTGGATCAGCATCCCGCCGCCGACGCGCTTCAGTTCGAAGGGCGCGAGCCCGGTGCCCATGGGTACTTCGAGCACGCGCACGTTCGTCTTCGAGGAGAGCAGATTCCGGGCTTGCGCGCTGATCTGCGGGGCGATCACAACCTCGACAAACTGCTTGGACACGACCGCTGCGGCCGCACCGTCAAGCGTGCGGTTGAAGGCGATGATGCCGCCGAACGCCGAGACCGGGTCGGTCGCGAACGCGCGGTCATAGGCTTCCTTCAGCGTCTTGCCGACAGCCACGCCGCAGGGATTGGCGTGCTTGATGATGACGCAGGCAGTCTCATCGAAGGTCTTGACGCACTCCCACGCGGCGTCGGCGTCGGCGATGTTGTTGTAAGAGAGTTCCTTCCCCTGAATCTGACGGTACTCCGCGATGCCGCCGGGCAGGGGAATCGCATCCCGGTAGAACGCGGCGCCCTGATGCGGGTTCTCACCGTAGCGCATGTCCTGAAGCTTGTGGAACTGCAGGGTGAGGCTCGCCGGAAACGGCATGCGCCTCGCCTCGCTGTCAAGCCCGGTGAGGTAGTTGCTGATGGCGCCATCGTAGGCGGCCGTGTGCGTGAAAACCTTCTTTGCCAGCGCAAAACGCGTTGGCGCTCCGATGCCGCCGCCGTTCGCGCGCATCTCATCGAGAATCGCCGGGTAGTCGAGCGCATCGACCACCACGGCGACACCGCCCCAATTCTTTGCCGCGGCGCGCAGCATGGTGGGACCGCCTATGTCGATGTTCTCGATCGCCTCCTCCAGCGTGCATCCCGGTCTTGCCACCGTTTGACCGAAGGGGTAGAGGTTGACCGCGATCAGGTCGATCGGCTCGATGCCTGCGTCGCGAATCGCCGCGAGATGCTCCGGACTGTCGCGCCGGGCGAGGATGCCGGCGTGAATTCGCGGGTGCAGGGTCTTGACACGGCCATCCAGCATCTCCGGAAATCCGGTGTAGCTGGACACTTCGGTGACCGCAAGTCCCGCATCGGCAAGCAACTTTGCGGTGCCGCCGGTGGACAGGAGCTTGACCCCGAATCGCGCCAGGCCTTGCGCGAACGCGATCACGCCGTTCTTGTCAGAGACGCTGATCAACGCCTGACGGATGGGGAAGTTCATCATTTGACCCCCCGGCTACCGGGTGCGCGAAATCACAGCTTGATCTTGAGCGACTGGATTTTCTTGCGAAGGGTATTGCGGTTGATGCCGAGCATTTCCGCGGCGACGGACTGGTTGCCTTCGGTATGGTGGAGCACGAACTCGAGCATCGGTCGCTCGACGTTTTTCAGCACCATATCGTAGACCGCGCGCGGCCTGGTGCCGTCGAGGTCCTTGAAATATCGCTCCAGCGAGCGGCGGACAGAATCGGCGATTTCGTTTGATTGCCTCATGCTGCCATCTCCTCCTCATAGCGCAGTTGCTCGCCGTCTTGCGCCAGCCGCCCGAAAAATGCATTGACCGCGTCCAGTTGCTCCTCGCAGGTCTCGAGCCGGTTCATCATGTGCCGAAAGCCCGCCGAACCGGCGAGCCCCTTCGTGTACCAGGAGATGTGCTTGCGCGCGACCTTGACCCCGGTCTCGCTTCCGTAGAACGCATACAGATTGTGCAGGTGCTCCAGCAGCACCGAGTGGATCTCGGAGACGAGCGGCGAGGGCAGTTTCGCGCCCGTCGCCAGGTAGTGCTCGATTTCGCGGAATATCCAGGGACGCCCCTGTGCGGCGCGCCCGATCATGACCCCGTCCGCGCCGGTGTAGTCCAGCACCTCGCGCGCGCGCTCGGGCGTGGCGATATCGCCGTTGGCGATCACCGGCAGCGGGGTCGAGTGCTTCACCTCGCGTATCGTGTCATATTCCGCCTGACCGGAAAATCCGCATGCGCGCGTGCGCCCGTGCAGGGACAGGAGCGCAATTCCGGCCGACTCCGCGATGCCGGCGACGGTTATCGCATTGCGGTTATCCGTGTCCCAACCGGTCCGGAACTTGAGCGTGACCGGAACCTCGACGGCGCCGACCACTGCCTCGAGTATCCGCCCGACCAGGATTTCGTTGCGCAGCAGCGCCGAGCCGGCCATCGCGTTGCACACCTTCTTTGCCGGACAGCCCATGTTGATGTCGATGATTTCCGCGCCCTGGTCGACGTTGTACCGGGCGGCCTCGGCCATCATGACGGGATCGGCTCCGGCGATCTGAACCGAGACCGGGGCGACTTCGCCCTCGTGATTGGCGCGGCGGCGCGTCTTGGCGCTGCCCCAAAGCAGCGAGTTCGAGGCGACCATTTCCGATACCGCGAGGCCGG
>Ga0209343_10010716_pt1 | contig 10406 bp, 9 predicted proteins | sample RifCSPlowO2_02_FD_184026 | JGI IMG/M metagenome (GOLD analysis project Ga0209343, IMG submission 184026) | Groundwater microbial communities from Rifle, Colorado - Rifle CSP2_plank lowO2_0.2 (SPAdes) (version 2) | ecosystem: Environmental > Aquatic > Deep subsurface > Groundwater | place: Rifle...
TTCCGTCAATTGCATGCCGTGCCCCAGATCCTTCCATCCATGCACGATGCGCGACATGCCCGACCCTGCCCGCTCCCCCAGGCCAATCATCAAAAACATCTGCTGCATGGTGCGGTTACGGCAGTCGCTCACCCCCCCTTGCAACGCCTGCTCTGCGGGCACCCGCAAGGCACCGGGGTTGCGCAGCACAAAGCCCGCAGGTTCCTTGACCACCAGCACCGAAATGCGCCCGGTGTAATCCGCGTGCACCAGGGTGTTCACCAGCGCCTCGCGCAGGGCTTTGTGTGTGGGCGTGTCGTCTTGCCGCATGTCACCTTTCAACACAAACGGCACCTTCACGTCCGCCATCAGCTTGTTCACCACGCGGCGGTAAAAATCGAACACGTTGCCAGACCAAGTGCCGTCTGGCACCAAGCGGTCTAGCCACTGCACCGTGGTGGCATAGTTGGCCGGGCGCTCCTGGTAGTCCATAAAGTACATCGGCAGCGCCTCGGCAATCGACGGCCAGCTGCCAAACATCAGCAGACCCGCCACTGTTAGCCCACTTTCGCCCGTGGCCCGGTCTTGCTGCCAGCCGCCCAGCATCTGCAAAAAGCCCTGGTCATCCAGCGCCAGCCAGGGGTGGTCGGGCTTGTCAGCGCGGAAGATGTTGCGGTAAGCCTTCAGGCAGTCAGCGTCCAGGTCTTTCAGGCCAAAGTGCGGCAGGATGCGTGCGTCGCGGCTGTCCTCCACCTGCTCGGCCAGCATGCGCTTTACATCTTCATCGGGCAGCGGGCGATCACCCTCGTTCAGGCGGCGGTAGGTGTTGCCGCCCAGCGGGTTGGGCGTCAAATACACGGGTCGCTGCTTGCGGCTGGCACGGGGCACCTCCACCACCAGCACCACCTTGCCGTCGATGTGCAACTCTTGCACATTGGCATCCGTCAGCAGGTTGGCGCTGACCTTTTGGCGGTTGTTCAAGTGGTTGAACAGCTCTGTGCGCAGCTTGTCAGGATTCCCAATGCCTGCCAGCTCAAATTGCCCCTTTCGCTCCCGCAGGCCCAACAGGACCACGCCGCCATCGGTATTGGCAAAAGCACTGTAGGTAGACCAAAAATCCTCGGTTAACACTCCCTTGCCGTCGCGGCCAGCGGCCAGCTTGCATTCGAGAGAGACAGACTCGCGCAGCAGAGCCAGATCTGCCAAAGAGGTGAATGGCGTCATGCCAAGTGCTCTCCAGATTGTGTGACCATCTCTAGGCGGATCGTTTCATAGCGCTTTGCGCAATGATGCCGGGGCAATTTTCAGCCCCTCGCGGTATTTGGCTACGGTGCGCCGGGCGCACTCGATGCCTTGCTCCTTGAGCATGTCTGAAATCTGGTTGTCGCTCAAGGGTTTTTTGGTGCTTTCCGCCGCAATGAATTGCTTGATGAGCGCCCGCACCGCCGTGCTCGACGCATTGCCGCCCGATTCGGTGCCCAGCCCAGAGCCAAAGAAGTACTTCAGCTCAAAGGTGCCAAAGGGCGTGGCCATGTATTTGGCGGTGGTCACGCGGCTGATGGTGGACTCGTGCAGGCCCAGCTCGTCGGCAATTTCGCGCAGCACCAGCGGGCGCATGGCCATTTCGCCGTGGCTGAAAAAACCTTTTTGCCGCTCCACGATGGCCGTGCTGACGCGCAGGATGGTGTCAAAACGCTGCTGGATGTTCTTGATGAACCAGCGCGCCTCCTGCAGGCGCTGCTGCAAGGCGGCGTGGCCGGCACCGTCTTTGCCGCCCCGGTGGTTGCGCAGCACATTGGCATAGATGTCGTGCACCCGCAGGCGCGGCATGACGTCGGGGTTGAGCTGCACCCGAAACTTCGGGTTCGCGCTGCCGGGCTTGCTGATCTGCAGCACGATCACGTCGGGCACCACGATGTTGCGCTCCACATCTACAAAGCGGCGGCCCGGCTTGGGCTCCAGGCGCGCAATCAGGGCAATGGCTTCGCGCACCTGGGCGTCGGTGCCTTCGCACAGCTGCACCAGGCGCTTGATGTCCCGGCGGGCCAGCAAGTCCATCGGCTGGGTACAAATGCGCAACGCCACAGCAAGCACCGCACGCTCTTCGGAGAGGGCGAGGGACGCGGGGGCGTTGGCGTCATTCAACAGTGCCTTGAGTTGCAGGCGCAGGCATTCGCCCAAGTCCCGCGCACCCACCCCCACGGGCTCCAGGCTGTGCAGCAGCCCCAACGCCACCGTGAAGTGGTGCAGCATTTCCTCCAATTGTTCCTCTTCCTGGGCGCCCAGACCGCGGGCCAGGTCCTCCAGCGGGTCTTCCAGGTAGCCATCGTCGTTGAGGGATTCGATCAAAAACCGCAGGGCCGCGCAGTCAGTGGCCCCCAGACGCAGCCCCAGGGCCTGGCGGTGCAGATAACTCTGCAAAGACTCCTGGGAGCGCGCCAATTCCGTGGCGTCTTTGTCCTCGTCGTCGCCCAGGTTGTTGGTGCTGGCCTTGGCCTCGCCGCCCCATTCACCATCGTCCGGCGCCATTTCGGTGGTGCCGTCGCCGTCCCAGCTCACGCCGTCATCGGCGGACAAAGGCGTGGCTTCATCGTCATTTTTGCCTTCGGCCCCCGTCGAGCTTGCGTAGTCAGCTATGGTATTAGGAGCAAACTCCGCCTCGCGCTCGGCCCCGCTGACTGGCGTGTCGGCCTGCGCCAGGCCAAAATCCTCGCGCACCGCTTCGTCCTGGGTCAGTTCCAGAAAGGGGTTTTCGTCGAGCATCTGCTCGACTTCCTGGCCGAGTTCCAGCGTGGACAACTGCAGCAAGCGGATCGATTGCTGCAGTTGGGGTGTCAGCGCCAGGTGCTGCGAGACGCGAAGTGAAAGCCCTTGTTTCATCAAGCCTCCGCCGGGCCGCCCCAAGGAGGCTTCACCCCCCCGGGGGGCAGAGCAGTACGCGAAGCGACAAACGTGGGGGTCATCATGCTCACATTTTGAAGTGCTCGCCGAGGTACACGCGGCGTACATCGGCGTTGTTGACAATCTCGGACGGGGTGCCTTGCGCCAGCACGCGGCCATCGCTGATGATGTAGGCGTGGTCACAAATGCCCAGGGTTTCACGCACATTGTGGTCGGTGATCAACACCCCGATGCCCCGGGCCTTGAGGAAGTTGATGATCCGCTGGATCTCAATCACCGCAATCGGGTCGATGCCGGCAAACGGCTCGTCCAGCAGAATAAAACGGGGCCGGGTGGCCAGGGCGCGCGCAATCTCAACGCGGCGACGCTCCCCACCCGACAGCGCCAAGGACGCCGACTCGCGCAGATGCTCCACCCGCAGGTCTTGCAGCAGCGCCGTCAGGCGTTTTTCAATCTCGGCGCGCTGGAGTGGCCGCCCCCTCTCGTCGTGCTGCAATTCCAGCACGGCCCGCACGTTGTCTTCCACATTGAGTTTGCGGAATATGGAGGCCTCTTGCGGCAAATAGCCCAAGCCCAGCCGCGCACGGCGGTGGATGGGCATGTGCTCGATGGATTGGCCGTCGATTGTGATGTCCCCCGCACTGGCGCGCAGCAGGCCCACGATCATGTAAAACGAAGTGGTTTTGCCCGCACCGTTGGGCCCCAGCAGCCCCACCACTTCACCGGTGCGCACCGCCAACGACACGTCTTTGACGACTTGGCGCTTGCCGTAGGACTTCTGCAAATGGCGGGCTTCCAGACAACCCGCTGCCCCGCCTGGTCCGACAGAGGTGTTTGCCGCGACAGGGTGTTCAGCCACGGCGTTCACTGCGGCACCCCGCCCAGGGTGGTGGTCGCACGCAAGGCCGGGCTGGGCTGCCCCGCAGCCGGAACGGAAGCCGCGCCCTCGGGCTTGGGCGTCAGCATGGCCCGCACCCGCCCCACGGGTGCTCCGGGCATGCCTTTGAGGGCGCTGCCGCCATCCACGCTGAACAACTCCGTGGTGTTTTCGTACACGATGAGTCCACCGGTGATTTCATCGGCCAAGGTGACACCACGGTAGCGGCGCAACTGGGCTTTTTTGATGAATTTCACGGTATCGGCCTTGCCGTCGTACTCAATGGTTTCGGCCTCGCCCTCGATGAATTCGTCCAATCCTTCGCGCTTTTGCCGGAAAAAGGCCAGTTTGTCGCTGGCACCCACGACTATGCCAAATTGGTTGCCCGCCGGGTCTTGTCGCACTTCAATTTGCGCCCCTCGGATTTGGATGGTGCCTTTGATCACCACCACATTGCCCGTGAAGACGCTGACCTGTTTGAGGTCGTCATAACGCAAGGCGTCGGCCTCGATGTTCATAGGCTTGTTGTGGTCGGCCTTTTCGGCCAGGGCCGGGCCAAAGGCAGCCGCGAGGCCCCCCCACAGGAGCACGGAAAGCAAAGGAATTTTCATAAAGGCACGAAACTTGCTGAATAAGCGTTTCGGCCATTGTACCGAGGCGTGCAAGGAGTTCCGGCCGCCCGGCCCATAAGTTCTCGCCCTACCCGTCTGTGTTGATTTTTGTCACCCGTTCATGCAACACCCATACGGCGCGGCCATGCACCAAGGATTTATCGCTTGGCGCGCACCTCGGCCACCAGCGACTCCACCACCTGCAATGCACGCTCCATGCTGCCGGCCATGGTGCCATCGGTATAGAAACGCCCTGCCACTCCCAAGGCAGGAACCCCTTCCACCTTGTATTCGTTTTGCAACTTGGAAGCGCGTCCTGACTTGGCCACCACCGAGAAGGAGTTGTACTGTTCCACAAACTTGGCCTTGTCCACGCCCTGCTTGCCGACCCACTCCGTGATCGCTTCACCTTTGGACAAATTGATTTTTTCCCCATGGATGGCGGCAAACACCTTGGCGTGCAGCTTTTCGACCAAACCCATGGCGTCCAGCGCATAAAACAGGCGCTGCTGGGGCACAAAGTCATCGCGAAAGGCCACGGGCACCCGGCGAAACGCGATGTCTTTGGGGAGTTTTTTGACCCAAGCGTCCAGAGTGGGCTCGAAAGCATTGCAGTGCGGACAGCTGTACCAAAAAAACTCTACCACCTCAATCTTGCCAGCGGGAGCCTCCACCGAGGCACGCGGGTCCAGCACCTGGTAATCCGTACCGGCCACGGGCTTTTTCAGCTGCGCATGGGCCAAAGGCGACACCAATGCAGACGACAACAATCCTGCCCCTAGCGCAGCCTGGTAAAACTCACGACGTTTCATAAATCAATACTCCAAATAAGGTATCTGCGACCGCGCAGAGCGGCAAAAGTTCCGACAGAAGGGAAATGCCTCAGCGCTGCACCCGCACCAAGGCGGTCTCCATACCCGCCTTGTCCAGTTTCTCCTTGGTCCGCTCAGCGTCTTCTTTTTTGTCGAACGGGCCCACGCGCACGCGGAACACCGTTTTGCCCGACTGCTCACGCTCCGATATTTTGGTCTCTATGCCGCTGAGCGACAGCTTCGCGCGGTGGCTTTCAGCGTCCTCTTGGTTGTTGAACGCCCCCACTTGCACAAAATAGGTGAACGCGTCGGCCTCTGCCGGGGCGGCCTTGGCTTTGGCCTTGGCCAAATCACCCAGCGGATCTGCGGAGACCGCAGGTTTGACCTCGCCCTTTGCATCGGGCTTGACATCCGTTTTGGCATCGGCCTTCGGTACGGCTTTGGCATCCGGCCTGGCATCGGGTTTCACGTCTGGCTTGGTATCCGGCGCCGGTTTGGCGGTGGGTTCTTCATTGGCCGGTGCGGCAGGCGGGGTTACCTTGGCGGGGTTTTTGCCATACAACGCGGCGTTGGGGTCCCAGTCCTTGTTTTTCACGGCTTCTGCGGCGTCTTGCTCGGCGCTGCGGCTCTGACCCTTGTTGATGAAGGGAACCGGCACCTTGGTGACATAGACCGCCACCGCCAATGCACCTGCCAGGCCCACCACCACGCCAATGATGAAGCCCAAAATGGTGCCGCCACGTTGCTGTTTCATGCTTTCAGTTCCCATGCTCTTTGCTTACATTTTTTGCGGCGCGCTCACCCCGAGCACGGCCAAGCCATTGTGCAACACCTGCGCCGTGGCTGCGACCAGCGCCAAACGCGCCCGTTTAACCGTCTCGTCCTCCACCAGAATGCGCTCCGCATCGTAGTAGCTGTGGTAACACGCTGCCAGTTCGCGCAGGTAGAAGGTCACGTCATGCGGGGCAAAACCTTGCGCCGCAGCGGTGAGCATCTCGGGGTACTTGGCCAACAACAACATCAATGCCATGGCCTGCGGGCTTTGCAGCGGCGCCAGGTCCGCCTGCCGCAGGCTCGCCACGTCGCCGCCCTCTTTCTCCTGCCAGGCGGCCAGCACCGAGCAGATGCGGGCATGGGCGTACTGCACGTAGTACACCGGGTTGTCGTTATTTTTGGTGATGGCCAAATCCACGTCGAAGGTGTATTCGGTGTCGGGCTTGCGGGAGAGCAGGAAGAAGCGCACGGCATCTTTGCTGGTCCACTCGATCAAATCGCGCAGGGTGACGTAACTGCCCGCACGTTTGGAGATCTTGACCTCTTCACCGCCCCGCACCACTCGCACCATGGTGTGCAGCACATAGTCGGGGTAACCCTGGGGAATGCCCACACCGGCCGCCTGCAGGCCGGCGCGCACGCGGGCGATGGTGCCGTGGTGGTCGGTGCCCTGGATGTTGATGACCTTCTCAAAGCCCCGCTCCCACTTGCTGATGTGGTAGGCCACATCGGGCACAAAGTAGGTGAAAGTGCCATCTTTCTTGCGCATGACGCGGTCTTTGTCGTCGCCGTAATCGGTGGATTTGAGCCACAGCGCGCCGTCTTGCTCATAGGTCTTGCCAGCCGCCTGCAGGCGGCCCACCGTGTCGTCCACCCGCCCGCTGGTGTACAGGCTGGACTCCAGGTAGTAGTTGTCAAACTTGACCGCGAAGGCCTGCAAGTCCAGGTCTTGTTCATGGCGCAGGTAGGCCACGGCAAATTCCCGCATGCCATCCAGATCGTCCGGCTTGCCCGAGGCGGTGAACTCCCGGTCGTCGGATTTGACGGTCTTGCCCGCCAAAAAGTCGGCTGCAATGTCGGCGATGTAGTCGCCGTTGTAGGCGGGGGCGTTTTCGCCGCTGGGCCACTGCGCGTCACCAGGTTTGAAGCCCTGGACACGCAGGTGGGTGCTCGCGCCCAAGGTACCGATCTGTACCCCGGCGTCGTTGTAATAAAACTCGCGGTACACATCCCAGCCCTGCGTCTGGAACAGGTTGCAGATGGCGTCGCCCAAGGCGGCTTGGCGGCCATGCCCCACATGCAAGGGGCCGGTGGGATTGGCCGACACGAATTCGACCAGCATGCGCTTACCGGTAGCCGCCTGGGTACCAAACTGGGCGGCCTGCGACAGTACCTCCCGCACGATTTGCTGCTTGGCCTCGGGCTTGAGCTTGATATTGATGAAGCCGGGGCCGGCAATGTCAATGGCCTCGACCCAGCGCTGGTAAGGCGCTGCCGCCAGCAGCGCGGTGCGCAAGTTTTCCGCCAATTGGCGCGGGTTGAGTTTGAGCGGCTTGGCCAGCTGCATGGCAGCGGTGGTGGCCAGGTCGCCGTGGGCGGCCACTTTGGGCGACTCAAAAGCCGCTTTGCCCCCCGCGCCGGGTGATAAGGATTCCAGGGCGTGCGCCAAGGCTTCGAGCAGTTCAATTTTTACGGACAACATGCGGGGTATTTTACGGGCAGGGGGTACGGGTCATCCACATTGCCATTTGGCGCGTTGTATGCTGGAATCCAGCGGTGGATTTATTCGCAACGGCGGCGATGCTGCCACTCAACCTTTAGGACACCTGATGAAAAAACTGCTCTCCTTTTTGGCTCTGGGCCTGTCTCTCTCGTTGGGCGCTGCCCATGCAGCCGATGAAAAGGCCAAAACCCCGCAGCAAACCAAAATGGGCACCTGCAATGCCGATGCCAAAACCAAAGAGTTGAAGGGTGATGAGCGCAAAGCCTTCATGAAAGAATGCCTGAGCGCCAAAGTTGAAGCGGTCGCCGACGGCAAAACGGCCCAGCAGTCCAAAATGAAAATGTGCAACGACACCGCCAAAGATATGAAGGGCGACGAGCGCAAGAAACATATGAAGGAGTGCCTGAGCGCCAAATAAGCTGCTTTGCCGCGCCCGGATGCTGCCTTGCGGCATCCCCCACCCAAGCCCGACTGCACTACAGATCGGGCTTTTTTGTGGGCGGCTTACAGGCTGACCACCAGGCCCGCAAACAGCGCAAACCCCACCCAGTGGTTGACACGAAAAGCCTTGAAACAGCCCTCGCGCGAACGGGTGTGAATCAGCGTGGCGTGCCAGACCACTTGTGCGGCAGCCCCCGCCAACCCCAGCCACCAGCCCACGGAATGCACCCAGGGCACAGCCACCCAGGACCAGATCACCAGGTACACCCCATAAAACGCCAGCACGGCGGGCACGTCCCAGCGGCCCAGGGTGATGGCAGAGGTTTTCATGCCAATGCGCAAATCGTCATCGCGGTCCACCATCGCGTATTCGGTGTCGTAGGCCAGCACCCAAAACAGGTTGCCCAGCAGCAGCGTCCAGGCCTGCCAGGGCACCTCTTGCTGCACAGCGGCGAAAGCCATGGGGATACCAAAGCTGAAGGCCACGCCCAGTACGGCCTGGGGCATGGACACATAGCGTTTGGCGAACGGGTAGACCAGGGTGACAGCCAACGCGGCAATGGACCAGACCACCGTCACCGTGTTGGTGGTCAGCACCAGCGCAAACGCCAGCAGCGCCAGCACCGCCCCCACCGCCAGCGCCTCACGCGGGGACAGGGCCCCCCGGGTGACAGGCCGCTGCGCCGTGCGCTTGACGTGGCGGTCAAACTCGCGGTCGGCCACGTCGTTGATGCAGCACCCGGCGCTGCGCATGAGGATGGTGCCCAGCGTGAACACCAGCAGCAAATGCCAGCCCGGAAAGCCCCCGGCAGCCAACCACAGCGCGCTCAGAGACGGCCACAGCAACAGCAACCAGCCCGCAGGGCGGTTCCAGCGAATCAGATCCAGGTACAGGGGCAGGCGTTGGGCAACAAAATTCATGGTCAAACAGGGCTCAAGCCCTTGTAGATAGTGCGCAAGCAGCTACTATTTTGATAGCAAAAGTAATTCCCATTACAGCCCCAGCTGGCGCAGGTCCAGCCGCCCCTGGTGCAGCGGCGGGCACCACAGGTACGCGCCCGACACCGGCCGCGAGAAGCCAAACAAGGCATCGACCACCCCGTCGTCCTGCCCGGCCATGCGGCGCATCTGCGCCTCGAAGGCGTCCAGCGTGGCGCCAAACGCCACAAAAAACAGGCCGCACTGCTGGGCTTGCGCCCAGGGCATGGAGCGGCGCAGCACAAAGGCTTCGGGGCTAAAGCTTTCCTGCTCGGTGCGTTTGACGTGGGCGGATGCGGGGGCGTCGTCCAATTCTTCGTTGTCGCTGCGGCGCCGGCCCATGGTGTGGTCTTGCGTCTGCGTATCCATCGCGCCAAAGGCGTCCATGTCGTGCACCCATTGCTGCACGGCGGCGAAGCTCGAACCGGCCAGGCCCGGTGCCCCATCCGGCACCAGGGCGGTGGCCGTGGCGGCATCCCCCTGCGGGTTTTCGGTGCCGTCCTCAAACCCGGTCAAGTCGCGGCCATGCTCGGCGTGGGGGTCGCCGTGGCGAAACGCATCCAGCACACCGGCCAACTGCAGGCCGGGCGCCACCGCGTGCTCCAGCGCCAGGGACTGCAGCAGCAGGTCGCCCCGGTCGGCGCCGCGCAGCCAGCACCACAGGGCCAGGGGTGTGCGGGGAACCGGCGCACCGGGCGTCGAGAAGTCCGGCATCTCCCGCAGACCGGGCACCCGCCCACCCAGCACCTGCACCAACGATGCGCCCAAGCCCACCACCGTGGTCTGGCCGTCTGCCAGCGCGCTCAGGCAGCGCAGACTTTCCACCAAGGCCGCAGGCGTGGCATGTGCGCGCATGGCAAAAAACAAGTAGCGCCCGTGGGCAGGTACGGATTCCAGAAGACCGGGTTGTGCGTGGTTTTGCATGTGTTTTCAAAAAAGACGGTGGACACCAGGCAACTCGCACGCGTAAATCGCGTTGCGCAGTGCGGCAATGGCTTCGTAACGGGTAAAACTGCGCCGCCAGGCCAGGACCACACGCCGCGTGGGCGGCGGCACCCCATTGCCATCTTGCAGCGGCAGGTACTTGATATAGGCATCCTCCGCGCGGCGCCTTTTGGATTCCAACGCTTCCCGCGGCACGCTCAGGCGCGGCACCAGCGTAATGCCCATGCCGGCCGCCACCATGTGCTTGATGGTCTCCAGGGACGAGCCTTCAAAACTCTTGCGGATGCCCTCGGCATCGCTGGAGAAGCGCGCAAACTCCGGGCACACCTCCAGCACATGATCGCGAAAGCAATGGCCACTGCCCA
>Ga0209343_10010717_pt1 | contig 10404 bp, 10 predicted proteins | sample RifCSPlowO2_02_FD_184026 | JGI IMG/M metagenome (GOLD analysis project Ga0209343, IMG submission 184026) | Groundwater microbial communities from Rifle, Colorado - Rifle CSP2_plank lowO2_0.2 (SPAdes) (version 2) | ecosystem: Environmental > Aquatic > Deep subsurface > Groundwater | place...
GTCTTTAACACGCAAGCAAAAACGGCAGCCTGCTTAAAGTTTGAGCAGCCTGCCGTTTTTATGAAACATCCGGGTTAGCTGCCTCAATTCTCCTTGCGCAGCACATAGGTGCGCCACATGGCATAGCCAGGCAGAAAGTCCAGATGGCCGATGATCTGAAAACCGGCTTGTTTGAATTCGTGCTCGATGACCTGCTTGGCCACCACAAAGCGATTCTGCTTCTGCGTGGGGCGCTCTTGCGCGGCGCGGCGTTGTTCCAGGCGCCGGCGTTTCCAGGCTTTGTAGTTGCCATCCACCCAGAGCGAGACGATCACCGTGTCGCGGCTGACGCGGTGGAACTCGCGCAGAATCGCCAGGCGATGCTCGGCCGACTCGATGTGATGCAGCAGGCGGATGCAGAAGATGCAGTCCACCGCGTTGGCATCCAGGTCGATGGCAAACGCCGAGGTCTGCAAGCAGTTGATTCGCGCCACCACTTCGGCGGGCTGCGCGGCGCGGGCGGTGGCGAGCATGGCAGCGGAGTTGTCGGCGGCGAGAATCACCCGGTTGGGCTGCTCGGCCAGCAGCGGCCAGAACCGCCCGGCACCGCAGGGCAGGTCCAGTACCAGGTTGGGTTCATCCGCCAGCTGCAAGGCGTGACGCGCCACCTGCACATCACGCCAATGCGACAGGCGTCGCGCCAGCCCAGCCTGATGCTTGTGCAGGTACTGCTGGGCGTGCGCTTGGTCGTACTTGCGGGAGAAATCGAGTTCAATGGGGCTGGGCTTAGGCATGGCGAGGCGTCCAGGAATGGGTACGCTCGCCACAGTAGAGAGCAGGGCATCAAGGCCCCGTCAAAAGGATGTGAAAAAGACGTTAACTGCAGGCCCTTGGCTTAATCTGTTGAAGAGCGGTTGGCGAACCCCAGGCATAGACAGGCAAGCCCACGGAGCATTTATCTGCGCGGGCTGGATCAGGGGCTGCCCGGCTTGCCATCCACCACCCCGGCGGTGTTGTCCAGCAAGCTCTTGGTTGCCGTTTGCAGAAAGGCTGCGAGCTTCTTCTGCAACTCGGGGTCGATGTCGCCCGGCACCCGTTCAGCCGTGGCGTGGGCCCCTAGCTGGTAGTCATACAGGCGCGGCTCGAAACCCTTGGGCTGGATCAGGATGCGCTTGGGCGTGATGAGGGCGACCGTCTGTTCGCCGCCTGAGGGTTTGATCACGCCTATGCCCTGATCGCCTGCCGGCAGGTTGAGCAGGTCGCGGCCCCAGCACTGGTGGCGCACCTCGCCTCCCAGGCGGCCCATGATGGTCGGTACTATGTCGATCTGGGTGCCGACTGTGTCGCGCCTGGCGCCGAATTTCTCCTGAATGCCCGGGGCGATCAGCAGCAGGGGCACGTTGAAGCGGAACAGGTCCATCTCGGTCAGCTGCTCGTTACTGCCAAAGCCGTGGTCGCCGACTATGACGAACAGGCTGTCCTTGAAGTAGGGCGCCTGGCGCGCCTTCTCGAAGAACTGGCCCAGGGCCCAGTCGGCATAACGCATGGCGGTCAGGTGCTCATCCAGCGAGCCGTGACCGCTGACGCGTTCCACTGGCAGGTCTGCCGGCAAGGCGTAGGGCGTGTGGTTGGACAGGGTTTGCAGCAGGGCATAGAAGGGCTTTGCGGCAAAGTTCTGTTCCAGCTCTGCCGCGCCGCGATCGAACATGTCCTGGTCGGACACGCCCCAGGTCGGGTCCATAAACACCGGATCGACAAAGTCCTCGCGCCCGATAAAGCGGGTCATGCCCTGGTTGCTGAAGAAGCCCGACTGGTTGTCCCACTGGAAGTTGCCGTTGTAGACATAGAGGTTGTCGTAGCCGCGGGCGCTGAGCAGTTGTGGCAGGCCGGAGAACTGGTGGCCGCCTTCCGGCATGCGCATCAGGTACTCGAAGCTGGGCAGGTTGGGAAAACAGGCCATGGTGGCGAACATGCCCTGGTGGGTATGGGTGCCATTGGAGAAGAAACGCTCGAACAGCAGGCCTTCTTCGGCCAGCTTGTCGAAGTTCGGGGTGATCTTGTCCGGGTTGCCCAGGGCGCCGACGTAATGGCCGGCGAAGCTCTCCATCAGGATCACCACCACATTGCGCACCGGCAAGGTGCCGTCCGCTGGCGGCGTGAAGTCGCGGCGGATGGCCGCCTGGTCGGCGTCCACCAGCTTGTCGTTGGGCGTCAACAGCATGTCGCGCACGGCCTGCAGGGCTTCGGCATCGGCCATGGTCGACTTCCAGGCGTTATCCCGGTGCGCGGAAAAGGTCGTGGTGGCGGCCGATACCAGGGTCAGGGTGCCGTTCAGGCCCAGCTGGTTGGCGAACATCGAATCGGTGGTATAGGCATCGCCCCAGCGCAGCGGCGGGCCTTGGCGCACTGTGCCACGCGCCGCCAGCACGGCCAGGGCCAGACACAGCACAAAGGCCATGCCGCGCCAGTGCCAAGGCGCCGCATGGCGGGCGGCAGAGGAGGCGCGTGCCGCCGGGGCGTGCGGTCGGCTGAGGCGGTCGAGGCCCTCGAACAGCTTGGCCAGCAGCCAGGTGGCCAGCGCCCAGGCCAGCAGGTAGCGGCCCACCGGGAAACCGTTCCAGAGCATGCTGAGGACGGTCTGCGGATCTTCCAGGAAATACTGGAATACCAGGCTGTTCAGGCGCTGGTGGAACTCGCGGTAGAAATCCAGTTCGGTCAGCCCGAGAAACAAGCTGAGGCTGGCGAACGCCGTCAGCCAGCTGCGCTGCAGGCCGCGGGCGGCCATGGCGCGCAGGCTGAACAAGGCCAGCAGCAACGGCGCGCAGGCATACACCACCACCCGCAGGTCGAAGCGTAGGCCATTGAAAAACGCCTCGGCAAAAGTCGCGGCGGGCGTGGTGCCGATCAGTTCGTGGTTGTAGGCCAGCAGGGCCACCCGCAGCAGCGAGTACATCAGCAGCAAGAGCAGGGCGCTCAACAGGGTGAACACGAGGTGACTCGTGAGCGTGGGGTGGAACAAGCGCGATGAGGACTGCGGGTTACTCAGGGCGTCCGTGTTAGCCATGTTGTTTGGATCCGTTCGCGAGGCGTGTGAGTTCGAGGATGCGGTTACGCCCTTGCTCGGCCACCAGATAGTGGCCAGGTTCCAGGGCGATGATGCTTTGCGCCGAGCGCAAGTGCTGGAGCACGACCTGCAACTGCCCAGCGGGGTCGAGCAACAGCAGCCGAGCCATATGGGTGCTGTCTTCGCTGATCCACAGGCCGTCGGCGCTGCACAGCAGAAAGCCCGGCTGGTGGAGATTTGCTTGCACCAGCTGGTCCGCGCCGCTGGCCTGCCACTGCTTGACCCAGCCTTTGCGCTTCTCGGTGTAGAACAGCCGACCATCGGCGCAGACGGCGACGGCTTCGCCTTCATCCAGGCCGTCACGCAGGGTCACGACTTCGCCATTGGCTGGGTCGTAGCGCAGCAGGCGACCGAGTTTCTTGTCCTCTATGGCGTAGAGGTAGTGCCCGTCGCTGGTAAGGCTTTCGACGTTATTGGCACTGAACAGCGGCTCGGCCCGGTCGCCCTGCAACAGCAGCACGGGCAAGTGCCCGCCTTCCTGGCTGAGCGCCACGCCATCGCGATACAGGGCCAGACCGTCGGGCTTTGACAGGCCATGCAGTACCTCCTCGAGGCGGCCATCGAGGCTGCGACGGAGGATAGTGCCCTGACCGTCGGCAAACTCCTGACTGATAAACAGCGTGCCCTGGGGCTCGCGCACCAGCGCGCTGACCCGCTCGATACCATCCTGAAAGACTCGATAATCCCAGCCAGGGGCCGCCAGCACCGGGTACAAATGCCGCCACGCCGGATACGCCAGAGCCGGAGCCAGCGCGGTGACGACAAACAGCAGCAGCCAACGGCGTAACTCCGAGCGCAACTTCATCCACATCCCCATTGCAGTAACCCACAGGAAAAAAGCCGTGAGAGTGTGCTCAATGGGATGTGAAAATTTTGTCGCGGCGGCTATAGGGCTGCGCCCTGGGTGGTCAGGCAGCTTTCAGCATGGGGAGAAGGTAGTGGAGCGGGTTGTTCAGGCCAGAATAGCTTGAAGCAACCCGCCTTCAGCGGATCAAGCCAGCGTTAGGGTTATCCAACGCCGTTGAATGACACCCGGAAACAGGTCCCGTCCGTTGCCAGGTTGTGCACCGAGATAGTCCAGCCTTGCTTGGCGCAGATGCGTTTGGCCAGTGATAAACCCAGGCCCAGGCCTTCACCCCGGGCCTGGGTGCCGCGCACGAAGGGTTGGAATATCTGCTCGTGCTGCTCCACTGGAATCCCCGCACCACTGTCCTCGACGCGGAAACCGCCGGCTTCCAGGACCAAATGCACATAACCCTGTTCGGTGTAGTGCAGCGCATTGCGCAACAGGTTGGCCATCACAGTGCCGAGGAAGGTGGGGTTGTACAGGCCGTTATCCTGGCCCTCTGCGCTGCACTGGAAGTCCAGGCCCTTGTCAGCCAGCAGCTTGCCCCAGCGGCTGGCCTGCTCTTGCGCCACAGTGGCCAGGCTGCTGTTGGCGACGAAGGAGGCCTGATTGGCTTTATCCCTGGCCAGTTGCAGAAAGGTCTGCACCAGCTCGCGCATTTCCTCGCTGGCCCGGCCGATGCGCTCGATCTGCTCGCGTTGGCGCGGCGTCAGGGGAGTCTCGGCGAGTAATTCGCAGGAGGTGGAAATAACCATCAAAGGGGTGCGCAATTCATGGCTGACATCGCTGGTGAACAGGCGCTCGCGCTCCAGCGACTGGCGCACCTGGCCCAGGGTGCTGTCGAACGCCGCGGCCAGTTGACCAACCTCATCATCCGGGTACTCGGGCGCCAGGGGCGGGGCCAATGAATGCAACTGGTCACGATGGCGAACCTGCTGCGCCAGGCGGCTGACCGGCGCCATCACCTTGCGGGCCATCACCAGGCCCAACCCCAAGGAACCTATTACCGTGAGCAGGAAACCGGCCAGTACCACGTTGAATAGCGTCTTTTCCCGCGCCTCGAATTCATGCTGTTCCTTCACCACTAGATAACGCTGATCGTTGATGTTCAGGGAGTAGACATAGAGCGCCTCAGCACCCTCCACTACTTCGGTGAAGCCTTCTTGCAGCCCGGAAAATTGCTCGGGGATGGCGTACTCAGGCAGATTGGAGGCAAAGAAGCGGGTGCTGGAGTCCAGCCGTGGTGCCCGGCCCTGTTTGAGATCTTCATGCAACACCTGGCTCAACTCACTGTGCAGTTCTTCGGAAACCAGGTGTTCCTCAATAAAGCGCACGACCGCCACGATACTCAAGGAAAACAGGCCGCTGACCAGGGTGGTCATCAGCACGAAGGCGATCAGAATGCGCCGGGCGAAGGGTTGCTTAGATACCATTGGCATGCTCCGCGAGGCGGTAACCCACGCCGTGCATTGTGTGCAACAGTGGTGTGGCGAACGGCTTGTCGAGTACCTGGCGCAGTTGGTGGATATGGCTGCGCAGGCTGTCGCTGTCCGGGCAGTCATCGCCCCACAACGCTTCCTCCAGCGCTTCGCGGCGCACCACGGCCGGGCTTTTCTGCATCAGCACGGCCAGCAGTTTCATCCCCAGCGGGTTGAGTTTCAGCGCCTGGCCCGCGCGGCTGACCTGCAGGGTGTCCAGGTCGTACACCAGGTCAGCCACTTGCAACTGGCGTTTCCGGTTGCCCTGGCTGCGGCGCAAGATGGCCTCGATCCGCGCCACCAGTTCGGACAGCGCAAAGGGCTTGATCAGGTAGTCATCGGCACCGGCGTGCAAACCCCGCAGGCGATCATCCAGGGCGTCGCGGGCAGTCAGCATGAGTATCGGCACCTCATTGCGGCCATCCTCGCGCAGGCGTTTGCACACCTGATAACCGTCGATACCGGGCAGCATGATATCCAGCACTATCAGGTCGTAATGCCCGCTGCTGGCCAGGTGCAGGCCGCCTAAGCCATCCTGCGCGCAATCCACGCTAAAGCCCTTGAGCTGCAGGTAGTCGAGCACATTGGCGAGGATGTCGCGGTTGTCTTCAATGACCAAAATACGCATTGGCTAGCCTCTTGGGGGGTAACGCTTTTTCACATCGCCTTACACGCGTCTCACAGAGCGATCAGCAGACTGCGGCACGTTCATCCCACAAGGATCATACGATGCCTCAGTTCCATTATGCCCGGCTGCGCTATCTGTCTATTCTTGTCCTGACCTGGCTGGCGCTGTTTTCCTGACCCGTAGCGTGCTGCTGGCGGATGTCAATCTAAGCCCGCTGGGGTTGCTCGCCCTAGTGGTCATCGGCATCAGTGTTGCGCAGCGCCTATCGATGCCGCAGCGCCTGGGCCATGGCCTGGTCGACATGCTGGCGCCATTCCCGGTCATCCTCGGTTTGCTTCCAGCGCTCGCGCTCAAACGCGTTTTCTACTCCCGCCTGGCACTGACGAAAACCATCATCCCAGACTTCGGTATACAGCGGCGTGGCCAGGTAACGTGGCACATCCTTGTGAACGCCATCGAGCGTGCCCGCGGCCTGACGGCCACTGCTGCAGCCGGCTTCGAATCCGTCGACGAAGGCGGGCGGGTAGCCCTCGGCCAGCTGCTGTTCGCGGGTGCTCTGACAGCCTCCGAGCACCAACGTGGCGAACAGGCAAATGCTTAGCGCCTGCACGTTGCGGCTGGCTGAAATAAGTGCCTTCCCTGGCGTAGGGCTATGACTGGACGCGTTTATCTGGCATCACCTGAAAGGCGTGAGCGCTGCAGGGAAGGGGTACGGCAAAGCTCAGCGAGCTTGTGCGCGAATCGACAGGATGCAGCAGCTGAATGGCTGGTGACGCTAGCAGTCCAAGCATCAAGAAAACGTCAAATGGATGTGAAAAATTGCAACGCATAGGTGTGCCGTGGTTCACCAAATTGGTCAGCCCTGCAAGCTACACGCGGTGCTTAGCCAGATGCTGCTCGAATCGCCGGCATAACGGCGTTTGCCTAAATAGCCAAGGCTTCTCGCGGTTTAGCGCCTATTGCGGCGTGAATGAGGAACCACTTGCACATCGGCCGAGTCACTAAATAGAGGTCGATAAGGAGATACCACCATGCTCAAACAATCGTTTTTCCGCCGCTTGGCCGCCATGCTGGCGGTGCTTCATGTGCTTATGGTTGTTCAGGTGCCTATGGCCAGTGCCTCAATGGTCGGTACTGCCGAGGTGTTGTACGAGCAGCAGCAACGGCTTGATCGTCAGCAGCTGCTCAGTATGCTCGAAGATCAGGGCGTGCAAGAGAAGCTGCAGGCTATGGGGGTTGATCGCTCGCAGGTTGCAGAGCGAATCAACAGTCTGACCAATGCTGAGTTGGCTCAATTCAATCAGCAACTGTCTGAAGCGCCTGCAGGTGCTGGTGTTGTAGGGGTCATCGTATTGTTCTTGGTGATCTTCATCATCACCGACATGCTCTGCGCCACCGATATCTTCAGCTTCGTCAAATGCATAAATCGCTGATAGTCAGTCGTCTACTGACACTCGCTTTAATTCTGCTGCTTGCAGCTTGCGCGAAGTCTCCGCTGTTACCGCCTGAGACTTCGCGTTTGCCTGAGCGGATAGAGTTGAACAGTGTTCCTTTTTTCCCACAGAGCGCCTATCAGTGCGGCCCTGCGGCGCTGGCGACCATGTTGAGTCAGCGTGGGATAGTAACCAGCCCAGGTCTGCTCCAGGACCGCGTATTTATCCCGGAGCGTGAGGGTAGCTTGCAGGTGGAAATGGTCGCCACGGCGCGCGCCTACGACATGCTGGTATACCCGTTGCAACCACGTCTGGAGGCGGTGCTGGCTGAGGCGGCGGCGGGCAATCCGGTGCTGGTGCTGGAGAACCGGGCCTTCGGCTGGTACCCGGTTTGGCACTTTGCGGTAGTGGTTGGCTATGACCAGCGTGAGCGCAGCCTGATTCTGCGTTCGGGCACCACGCGGCGTTGGCTCACCAGTTTCGCCAGTTTCGATAAGAGCTGGGCGCGCGGCGGGCGTTGGGCCGTGTTGACCTTGCCGGCGGATAAACTACCGGCCCAGGCCGAATTACGCCCCTGGCTCAAGGCCGCCAGTGATCTCGAGGAGACCGGGCGCAGCGAGGCGGCGCAGCGTGCCTATGGCACGGCGGTGAGGCAGTGGCCAGCGGAGTCGGTTGCCTGGTTCGCCCTGGCCAACAGCCGCTATGCCAGTGGTGATGTGGCGGGTGCCGAGGATGCCTTGCGCAAGAGTCTGGCGCAGCAGGCGGATTTTGCCGCGGGCTGGTTCAATCTTTCTCAGCTCTTGAATGAGCGCGGCTGCCCGCAAGTTGCCGAGCAAGCCAGGGCCTGCGCGCAACGCTTGGCCCCCGGGGACAAGCGTTTTGCCGCTGGGCTAACGCCTCCTGCCATAAGGGCTCGACAGTGCTCGGCAGTGCCGGTTTGTCCCTTGGCGAATTGATCTGAAGCGATAAAAAACGGCGCCCGAGGGCGCCCTGGCGCCCAGAGCGAGCAGATCGCTAGCGTGCTCGATGTGATCAAGTCGGTAGTCGAGCAGACCAACCTGTTGGCCCTTAATGCGGCCATCGAGGCGGCCCGTGCCGGCGAGGCCGGCCGCGGCTTCGCCGTGGTCGCCGATGAGGTGCGCGGCTTGGCCCAACGCACCCAGCAATCGACCCGCGAGATCGAAGGCCTGATCGCCAATCTGCAGACGGGGGCCCGGCAGGCGATGAGCATGATCAGCAACAGCCGCAGCCTGACCGGCACCACGGTCGAGCTGACGCGCCAGGCCGGCTCGGCCCTGGCCAGCATCACCGGCAGCGTGTCCAACATCCAGTCGATGAACCTGCAGATAGCTGCGGCGGCCGAACAGCAGAGCAGCACGGCGGAGGAAGTCAATCGCAGCGTGCTCAATGTCCGCGATATCACCGAGCAGAGTGCCGCCGCCACCGAGCAGACCGCCGCTTCCAGCGTCGAGCTGGCGCGTCTGGGTAATGAGCTGCAGCTGCTGGTCAACCGCTTCCGCCTTTAATCCAGAGCGCAGGGCGGCTGCTGGGGTGCCTAAGGGCGGTTCTGCACCCCCGGCTGGAGGCGCGGCTGTTTTGTGCTTGGTGATCCTGAGCACCACGGCTATGCTCCGCGCGCCCTCTAACCACGGTTGCGTGAAATGCCTAAATCTTCCCTGTGCTGTCGTGTGCTGTCCTTGGCTTCAGTGCTCTTGCTTGCCGCCTGCACGCGCGTGCCGCTGGCGCCGGAGACCTTGCGTTTGCCCGAACGGGTCGAGCTGAGCGATGTGCCGTTCTTCCAGCAGAGCGATGCCCAGGGCGGCGCTTCCGCCTTGGCCGCGCTGCTTAATCACCATGGGGTGATCAGCAGCCCCGGCTTGCTGGAGCAGCGCATCCAGCAAGCCGGGACCGTCACTCCGCAAGCGGGGCTGGAGTTCGCCGCCAGGTCCCATGACCTGTTGGTGTACCCGGTCGAGGCGAATTTCGATGCCTTGCTGCAGCAGGTGGCGGCGGGGCACCCGGTGTTGGTCTTGCAGCATAAGACGCTGGCCTGGCCGGGCGCACAGTTTGCCGTACTGGTGGGGTATGACAAGCGCGAGCAGACCCTGGTGCTGCGCTCCGGCAATACCCGGCGCTGGTACACCCGCTTTGCCCGTTTCGACAGCGCATGGGAGGAGGCCGGGCGTTGGGCGGTGGTGCTCGCGCCGGCCGATCAGTTGCCTGCGCAGCCGCAGTTGAACACCTGGCTGCAAGCCGCCGAGGCGTTGCGCAAACAGGGCCGTGATGATGCGGCGCAGCGGGCCCTGCGTACGGCTCGTAAGCAATGGCCGCAGGCTGGCCTGTAAAGTATCGAACAATAGAAAACGGCACCCGAAGGTGCCGTTCTTATTTGCAGTTGGCTTAACAGATCGCTCTGTTAGACGCCCAGTTTGTCACGCAGGCTGTAGTACCAGGCGCCCATGGCGGTGAAGGGCACGCGCAGCAGTTGACCGCCCGGGAAGGGGTAGTGCGGCAGTTCGGCGAAGGCGTCGAAGCGCTCGGCCTGGCCGCGCAGGGCTTCGGCCAGGACTTTGCCGGCCAGGTGGGTGTAGGTCACGCCATGGCCGCTGCAGCCTTGTGAGTAGTAGATGTTGTCGCCCAGGCGGCCGACCTGCGGCAGGCGCGACAGGGTCAGCAGGAAGTTGCCGGTCCAGGCGTAGTCGATCTTCACATCCTTCAACTGCGGGAAGGCCTTGAGCATCTTCGGCCGAATGATCGCCTCGATGTTGGCTGGGTCGCGAGCACCGTAGACCACGCCGCCGCCGAAGATCAGGCGCTTGTCGCCGGACAGGCGATAGTAGTCGAGCAGGTAGTTGCAGTCCTCGACGCAGTAATCCTGCGGCAGCAGGCTTTTCGCCACTTCATCGGACAGCGGT
>Ga0209343_10010721_pt1 | contig 10402 bp, 6 predicted proteins | sample RifCSPlowO2_02_FD_184026 | JGI IMG/M metagenome (GOLD analysis project Ga0209343, IMG submission 184026) | Groundwater microbial communities from Rifle, Colorado - Rifle CSP2_plank lowO2_0.2 (SPAdes) (version 2) | ecosystem: Environmental > Aquatic > Deep subsurface > Groundwater | place: Rifle...
CCAGATCCTCAAATCCTCAAGTCCTCAAGTCCTCAAATTCGCGACCAAGTCCTCAATTCCTCAATTCCTCAATTCCTCAAATTTACTAGAATACTCGCTTGGGGATGAAGCCGCGGGCCCTGGCGTTGACGGCGCTCCTGCTGTGCTGGCCGGCGGTCGCGCGCGCGCAGGCGACCGACGAAGGCGTGCGGCGGCTGCTGAACGCGATCGAGAGCGCGGTCCAGAGCGGCAGGCCTGACGCGTACAACGCGTTCTTGATGTCGACCATCATCGAGACCCCCGCCAGCGTGGCCCGGGCAGCGAGCTTTGCCGCGCTCGAGTTCAGGCCCGGCGCCACGCGCGTGGTCATCCAGGAGCGCGATCGCCAGGACCTGCCGGGCACGCTGCCGGGCAACGGCTACCGGCTGGCGGTCGACGCGTTCGTCGAGTCGGGCGATCGCGCCCGGATCGTGACGTGGCAGTTCGATATCCGCCGGATCGACGAGTCCGAGTGGCGGATCCTCGATCAAGAGCGCCTGTCGGCCGTCGAGAACCTGTATCGCCTCTCGGTCAATCCCGCCGACCAATACGACGTACGCGATTTCCGCCTACAGGCCGAGGATCTCGACCTCACGCTCGTCGAAGGCACAATCTTCGCCATCACCACCGACCAGGGCGTGACCGGCCTCATCCTGATGGGCCGCGGCGAGATGCGTTTCAGCCCGAGCCCGGAAACCGAGAAGGGGCAGGTCCGGATTCTCTCGGGAAGCGACGTGCTCGAGTCGCGATTCGACACGGCGTACGTGCGCTTCGGCTCGTTCGCCGGGCACGGCGACCCGGCGAAGCTCTCGCCGCGCGCCGTGGAGCCGCGCGATCTTCGACGAGCCGAGGAGATCTTCCGCGAAGAATCTCCGAAGTCCTTCGTGCTCGATCTCGGCGATCTGTCGCCCGATCGCTGGTCGATCCTCCCGGGCGCCAACGATTTCCTCGCCGAGATTCGTTCGCGCCGCTTCAGCACGCTGACGTACGCGCGGTCGGCGTCGGAGGCCGAGGACATTTCGGTGTTCGACCGGCGGCGGCAGCGGAACATCGCCGCCTACGCGTCGAAGGAAAAACTGGCCGAGCGCGGCCGCTTCTACGACGAAGACGACCTGGCGGCGTACGACGTGATCGGCTACGACATCGACGTCACGCTGGCGCCCGATCGGAACTTCATCAACGGCCGGGTGAGGCTGACGCTCGAGACCCGCGCGCCGATTGCCAACCAGATCACCCTGCGCCTGTCCAACGCGTTGACCGTGCAATCGGTGGTCAGCGAAGAGTTCGGGCGGTTGTTCAGCCTCCGATCGGCCACACAAAATGCGGTGCTGGTGAACCTGCCGGCCTCGGTCCTCAGCGGCACGGAGTTGACGCTCACGGTCATCTACAGCGGACGGCTGACGCCGCAGTCGCCCGATCGCGAAACGATCGAGCTCGAGCAGGGTGTGTTCGAAGAAACGTTTCCGCGCGCCGAACCGAGCCAGCTGTACAGCAGCCGGAGCCATTGGTACCCGCAGTCGCCCATCTCGGACTACGCGACCGCCACCATCAGGATTACGCTGCCGGCCGTCTTCGGGTGCGTCGCGACCGGCGAGCTGCTGCCCGACTCGCCGACGCTCAGTCCCGGGGTGAACGGCGGGCAGCCGCGCCGCGTCTGGCAGTTCGCGGCGTTTCGGCCCGTGAGATATCTGGCGTTGCTCGTCAGCCGCTTCACGAACGTGGCCCAGACGACGCTTGTGTTCGATGCGCCTTCGCGGCCTACGGCCGCTTCGGCGGCACAAGTCACACCTTCGGCGTCGCGGGAGGCGCCTTCGCCGTCTTCTCGCGCGTCGGTGGTCGCCCTGTCACCGACGCGCGACGCCGAGATCGCGGCCGCGTCCCTGGCGCCATCGGTCAGCGGCGCCGTGTACGACTCGCTCCAGCTGTCGATCGCCGCCAATCCCCGCCAGGTCGACCGGGGCCGAAATCTCGTCGAGCACGCAGCCGACGTGGCCCGGTTCTATCAGTCCATCATCGGCGACTCGCCGTACCAGACCTTCACCCTGGCGCTCATCGAGACGTCTCTTCCCGGCGGCCACAGTCCCGCCTACTTCGCGGCGCTCAACCAGCCGCTGCCAAACACGCCCATCTCGTGGCGCTCGGACCCGGCCAACTTCGAAGGGTTTGCCGAGTTCTTCCTCGCGCACGAGATGGCGCACCAATGGTGGGGCCAGGCGGTCGGCTGGCAGAACTATCACGAGCAGTGGCTGAGCGAAGGCTTTTCGCAGTATTTCGCCGGTCTGTACGCGAAGCACTCGGGCGGCGACGAGACGTTTGCGGCGATTTTGCGGCAGTGGCGCAAGTGGAGCCTCGACAAATCGGACCAGGGGCCGGTGTACCTCGGATACCGGCTGGGTCACATCAAGAACGACAGCCGCGTGTTTCGCGCGCTCGTGTACAACAAGGGTGCGGCCGTGTTGCACATGCTCCGCCGCCTCCTGGGCGACGAGGCGTTCTTCGGCGGCATCCGGCGCTTCTACGTCGAGTCGCGATTCAAGAAAGCGGGCACCGAAGACCTGCGCCGCGCCATGGAGGCCGAGAGCGGCCGATCGCTCGAGCGCTTCTTCGAGCGATGGATCTACGGCGCCGCGCTGCCGCGCCTCGCGTTCGAGTACCGGGTCGAGTCCTCGGCCGACGGGCAGGTCGTCGTACTCCGCTTCGAGCAAACGGGCGACGTGTTCGACATTCCCGTGACGGTCACCCTCCAGTACGCGGACCGGCGGTCGGTGGACGTCTTCGTCCCTGTCACCGATCGCAGCGTCGAGCACCGCGTCGCGCTCGACGGAACGCTGAGGACCGCGGAGGTCAGCAAGGACGATGGATCGCTCGCGGAAGTGTCACGAACGCCCTGAACACGATCGAGGCAGAGCGCGCATCCTTCGGCCTCTGCGGTGAACGTCGTGACCCGCGACGCTCTGATATGATCGAAGGTCAATGGACACCGTCACGCTGACAATCGACGGCCGGCCGGTCAAAGTTGAGAAAGGCAGGACGGTGCTGCAGGCCGCCATCGAGAGCGGCATCGAGATTCCGTACTACTGCTATCACCCGGGCATCGGCGTCGACGGCTCGTGCCGTGTCTGCATCGTCAAAATCGAGAAGATGCCGAAGCTGCAGACGTCGTGCTCCACGATCTGCGGCGACGGCATGGTCGTCTCCACACGCACGGCCGATGTCGTGGCGGCGCGCGCCGGCGTGTTCGAGTTGCTGCTGATCAACCACCCCCTCGACTGCCCCGTGTGCGACAAGGGCGGCGAGTGCCCGCTCCAGGATTTTTCGTACGCATTCGGGCCGGACCAGAGCCGCATGGAGTTTCCGCGCCGCACTTTCGACGGCGAGGGCGTGAAGGCCGATGTCGACTTCGGCCCGACGCTGATGCTCAACCGCAACCGCTGCATCCTCTGCACGCGGTGCGTGCGCTTCATGCGCGACGTCGAGGGCGACGCGCAGATCAACGTCATCGACCGCGGATACGGCAGCGAGATCGCGACGTTCCAGGAGGAGGGCGTGCATTCGCTCCTCTCCGGCAACCTCATGGACGTGTGCCCCGTCGGCGCGATCACCACGAGAGACTACCGGTTCAAGTCGCGCCCGTGGGACAACCCGGACGCCGCCGACACGATCTGCACGCTGTGCTCGAAGGGCTGCAACACCACGGCGTGGATCAAGGCGAAACCCGAGTGGGCGAAGGGGTCGCGCCTGATCCGGTTCACGCCACGGTTCAACCCCACCGTCAACGGCTACTGGATGTGCGACATCGGGCGCTTCGAGTATCACTGGATTGAGAGCGACGATCGCCTTCGGGTCCCGCTCGCGCGCGTGGGTGGCGTCGAGCGCCCGATCGCCTGGCACGACCTCCTGCCCCAGGTCGCCGACCGACTCGCCGCGGCCGGGGCGACCTCTCCCGGGAGCGTCCGTTTTCTGCTGTCGGCGCATGCATCGAACGAAGAACTGTTCTTGTTCAAGCGGCTCGCCGAACACCTCGACCACGAGCGTCGTCTCTCGACCCTCGACCGGGAGCGAGTCGAGCCCGAGGACGTCGTCACGGTGAGCTGGCGCCACACCAAGAAAACCCAGCCGGCGCGCACGAAGTTCGTCGTGCCGGCCGTGGACGCGCCCAACGTGAACGGCGCGCGTGCGCTCGGCCTCGCGCCGGGCGCGCCAGGCAGCCCGCAAGGACCGGCCGATGTGTCCGCCCTCCGATCGGCGGTCGAGGCCGGGCGCGTGTCCGCGTTGTATGTGTTCGATCCAGGGCCCGACGGCTCGCTCGGCGATACCCGGTGGATCGTCGACGCCCGCGCCTCGGGAGCACTCGGCCTGCTCGTCGTGCACGGCGTGCTCCTCACGGCTGTGGCGCGCGCCGCGGATTTCGTGCTTCCCGGCGCATCCTTCGTCGAGAAAGAAGCGTCTTATACAAACGACCGGGGGCGCCTTCAAGGCACCGCCCGGGCGATTCCCCTGCCGGGCGAGGCCGTCGAGGATTGGCGGATTCTCGTGAAGCTCTGCTCGGCGCTCGGCGTGCCGATCGAGTGCGACACGTTCGAGAGCGCCGCGGACGTGCGGGGCGCGATCGCCGCGTGCTTCCCGGACGTGACCGGCCTCGCCGGACTGGCCACGTTGGCGTTCAACGCGCCGGCGCCCGCCGACCACTGGCTGCAGGCATCGAACCCGTCGGAACGCTGGAAATGGGATGTCATGTTCCAGGATCTGCCGCCGGTGAAGGGCTCGGTCGATCCGTCGGCTCTGCCGCCGCCGCCCGGGGTGATTCCGTTGCGAGCGATCAAGTAGGCATACGACATTGACTCACGACGACGACCACAGAGCGCGCAGAGCAGGGAAGATGTTTTCTGCGGTCTCTGCGATCTCTGCCCTTCGACCCTTCGACTGGCTCAGGGTCGTCCAGAGCTCAGTCGAGGGACGACAAGCTCAGGGCATCCCGAGCCTGCCGAGGGATGCGTTGATCGTCGTTTTGATGGGGTTTCTGCTTGCGCCCATAGGCCGCGCCGCCGCGCAGGAAATCACCGCGCCCGGGCCCGCCACGCTTCGGGCGCTGGTCGACAGCGACGGCGTCCGTCCGGGCACGACCGTTCGCGCCGTCCTCCAGGTCACACTGCCCGCCGATCGAAAGGGACTGCACACCAACGCCAACAAGCCGCGCGATCCGAATCTCATCCCGACCGAGCTGACCCTCGAGCCGCCGGCGGGCATCTCGGTGGCCGAGATCGTCTATCCCGAACCCGTTGATCTAGAACAAGTCGGCGCCGATCAGCCCTTGGCCGTGTACGAGCACGAGTTCTCGATCGGCGTGGTGTTCGAGGTCGGCCGCGACGTCGCCAGCGGTGACGTCACGGTCGCCGGGACGCTTCGCTACCAGGCCTGCGACGAGAAGCAGTGCTACTTCCCCAAGAACCTCCCCGCCGAATGGACCGTTCGAATTGTCGGCAGAAACGCCGCGGTGAACGCCGTGAACACAGAGGCGTTCGCCAGGATTCCGTTCGGCCGCGGGCAAAAGCCGGGACTCGCCGCGGACATCCGGCCCAGGCCCGAGCCGGCGGGGGCGGCGTCGGCCGCCACGAGCGAGGAACGCGCGCGCGACGCCGTCGCCAGACTCGACGACTTCGCCGTCGCCGGGATGACCGTCGGTTACCTCGGGGCGGAAGATTTCCTGCAGTTCATCCGCGATGCCGAAGCGGGCGTCGTGCAGAAGGGCCTGTTCGAGGGCCGCGGACCTCTCGCGATCCTGCTGATCGTGTTTCTCGGCGGTCTGGCGCTCAACCTCACGCCGTGCGTGCTGCCGATGATCCCGATCAACCTCGCCATCATCGGAGCCGGCTCCCAGGCCGGATCGCGCAGCCGCGGATTTCTGCTCGGCTCGGTGTACGGGGCCGCCATGGCCTTCGTCTACGGCGTCCTCGGCCTCATCGTCGTGCTCACGGCCGGCACGTTCGGGACGATCAATGCGTCGCCCTGGTTCAACCTGGCGATCGCCCTCGTGTTCGTCGTGCTCTCTCTGGCCATGTTCGACCTGCTCGTGATCGATTTCTCGAGCCTCGGCAGCCGTTTCCGCGTCAGCGAGCAAGGCCGCGGCACCCTGGTCGTGGCATTCTCGATGGGAGCCATTGCCGCGCTGCTCGCCGGCGCCTGCGTGGCCCCGGTCGTGGTCCAAGTGGTGCTGCTGTCGAGCAACATGTACGCCGCCGGCACGACGGCCGCGCTGGCGCTGCCCTTCGTGCTTGGCGTCGGCATGGCGGTGCCCTGGCCGCTTGCGGGGGCCGGCATCAGCGCCCTCCCACGCCCGGGCGCCTGGATGGTCGCGGTCAAGCAGGTCTTCGGCGTCGTCATTCTCGGAACCGCGCTGTACTACGGTTACGAATCGTACTTGCTGTTCTCGAACCGCTGGGTCGACGCGTCGGAAGTGTCGGCCAGCGTCGAGGAAAAGTTGAAGGCCGGGTGGCAGCCGGTGCTCGCCGACGGACTGGCCGCCGCCTCGGCGGAAGGCAAGCCCGTGCTCATCGACCTCTGGGCCACGTGGTGCAAGAACTGCCTCGTCATGGACCGGACGACCTTGGCGAACCAGGACGTGACGAGGGCGCTGTCGGGGTACGTGAAGGTCAAGCTGCAGGCCGAAGATCTGGATCAATCGCCGGCCAGGGAAGTGCTGCAACGCGTCAAGTCATCCGGACTCCCCACTTATGTGATTCTCAAGCCCAAACGGTGAATCGCGAATTTGAGGATTTGAGGATTTGAGGAGTTGAGGATTTAGCGAAACTTGAGGATTTGAGAACTTGAGGATTTCGCGTCAAGAGCCTGTGACGCAGGCCGCAGCGTGACTCGCTCCTGACATAAAATCCTCAAATTCTCAAATCTTCAAATCCTCAAATTCCTCCTTCAACTCCTCAAATCCTCAAATTCCTTCTTCAATTCCTCAATTCCTTAAATCCTCAAATCCTCAAATCCTCAAATTCCATGGTACTCTCTGTGCGTCCGGGTCCTTGATGCGTTCACGTGCGGCGAGACTCACGGCAACCGCGGCGGCCCTGATGGCTCTGGGCGCCGCGGGATATCTCTTTTTCACGATCGAACAAGACATCGCCTTTCGCCGCGAGACGCTTCGGTCCTTCGACCGTCGCGCGCGCGAAGTGGCGAGCGCGCTGGCGGACATGCGCGCGGCCGAGCAGGCGTATGTCGCGGCCGGCCAGGGTACTGACTTCTGGATGCCGAAGGTCGCGGCGCTTCTCGCGGACGTGGCGCCACGTGTCGACGCCCTGCGCCCGTCGGCAGCCACCAACGAGGCGCGAAGCGCGTTGATGGAAGCCGCCGCCCTCGTCACCGAGTTCGGCAACATCGATCGGCGCGCGCGCGACTACCTGCGCTCGGGCCAGACGCTGATGGCCGGCGACGTGGTCTTCAGCGAAGGCGGTGAGACAACGGCTGCGGCGGTCCGGCAGGTGGAATCGGCGCGGCTCGCCGAGAACCGTGGGTTCGACCTGGCCGAGGCCCGACTGGGCCGCCGGCAAGCAGCGGTCATGGGCGGCGCCGCTGGCTTCAGCGTGCTCGTCCTCTTGGCGCTGGCTGTTGCGGCCCCGAAGCCCCGCGAGGAGGCCCGCGGTGGCGACGAAGCACCGGCAGAGGCGGCCGGCGAGTTGATGTTGAGAGAGCCTGCCGCTCGGCCCACACCGGCGGGCGGCCCTATCCCGCTGCTCAAGGCCGCCGCCGAGCTCTGCACCGATTTCGGCCGCCTCACCGATTCGCGCGATCTCACGCGGCTGCTCTCGCGCGTGGCCACCGTCATGGACGCAAGCGGCGTGGTGGTCTGGCTGGGTGACCACCCAGGCGCCGACCTCCGGCCCGTGTTCGCGCACGGCTATTCCGACCAGGCGCTCGCCCGGATGACGGCGACGGCGATTCCGCGCGCGGCCGACAACGCCGTCGCTGCCGCGTACCGCAGCGAAACACTGCAAGTCGTGCTGAGTCGCCCGGGGGCGTCGAACGGCGCGGTCGTGGCGCCGCTTCTGACTCCGGAAGGCTGCATCGGCGCGTTCACGGCTGAACTTCTGGCCGGCCGCGAGACGTCCGAAGCGGTTCAGGCGATCGCCTCGCTCTTCGCGGCACAGCTCACGGGCGTGCTCGCTGCGTCGGTTCAGCGGGCCGAGTCGCCGGCGACGCAGCGAGTCGTCAGTCGTTAGTCGCTAGTCGATAGTCGATAGTCCTTTGATCTTTTCCACTTTCGCACGGGTAATTGCTACACAGTCCCGTCAGCTACCCGCGCCGTTTGCGATCGTCCCGGTTCAAGTGCTTGATCAGCCCCGTCAGCATCCTTTCGATCTCGTTGTACTGCTTGCAGATACGCTCGAGGTCGACTGATGTCACGTGATCGCGGCCCAGCGCCACGCGCAGCTGCGTACGTGTCTCATTACTGGACCCGCGGGAGTTGTACAGGTAATGCGCGAAATGGCGATCGGTCTTCAACGCGCTTGGCCACACCCGCGCGGTCAAGCACGAAATATGCCGCTCTCGCGACTAACGACTCGCGACTATCGACTAACGACTAACGACCAGCGACTGTTTGACTAACGACTATTCGACTAACGACTATTTGACTAACGGCTAACGATGCCGAAATCACGTCTGTCGACGGCGAAGGCGCAGATTCTCGAGCGGACCGAGCGCGAGAAGATCAAGTTCATGCGCCTCCAGTTCACCGACATCTTGGGGGCCATCAAGAACGTCGAGGTGCCCAACGGCCAGTTCGAGGAGGCCCTCGACGGCAACATCATGTTCGACGGATCGTCGATCGAGGGATTCGTCCGCATCGAAGAGTCGGACATGTACCTCAAGCCCGACCTCTCGACATTTCGCGTGTTCCCCTGGGCAGGCCCGACCGGCGAGAACGTCGCCCGTCTCATCTGCGACGTCTACACGCCCGACGGCCAGCCGTTTGCCGGCTGCCCGCGCACGACGTTGAAGAAGGTGATCGCGCGCGCCGCGTCGAAGAGCTATCAGATGAAGGCCGGCCCCGAGGCCGAGTTCTTCCTCTTTCAGACCCGGGGCGGCGTGCCGACCACCGAATCGCACGACGCCGCCAGCTACTTCGACCTGAGCCCGGTCGATCAGGGCGAGGACGTCCGGCGCGAGATCGTGCTCGCGCTCGAGGCCATGGGGTTTCACGTCGAGGCCGCGCATCACGAGGTCGCGCCCGGCCAGCACGAGATCGACTTCCGCTACGACGATGTGCTGACGACGGCCGACAACATCAGCACGTTCCGCTTCGTCGTGAAGAACGTGGCCATCAAGAACGGCCTTCACGCCACCTTCATGCCCAAGCCGATTTACGGCATCAACGGATCGGGCATGCACACCCACATGTCGCTCTTCGCCAGCAATGTGAACATCTTCTACGACGCGAAGGCGGTGCGGCAGCTGAGCGACACGTGCCTGCATTACATCGGCGGCATTCTGCGGCACGCGAAAGGGTTCTGTGCCATCACCAACCCGCTCGTGAATTCCTACAAGCGGCTCGTGCCGGGCTACGAGGCGCCGACCAACATCGCGTGGTCCGAGAAGAACCGGAGCCCGCTCGTCCGCGTCCCCGCGGCGCGGGGCACCGCGACACGCATCGAGCTCCGGATGCCGGACCCCTCGTGCAACCCGTATCTCGCGCTGGCGGTGATGTTTCGCGCCGGCCTGGACGGGATCGATAAGAAAATGGATCCTGGACCGCCCGTCCACAAGAATATCTTCGAGATGAGCCACCGCGAGCGGCGTCACCTGAAGATCGACGAGCTGCCGGGAAATCTGAGCGAGGCGCTCGACGAGCTCGAGAAGAACGACCTCGTGCGCGACACGCTCGGCGAGCACACGTTCTCGCACTTCCTCGCCGCCAAGCGCGAGGAGTGGCTCGACTACATCAAGCACGTCTCGCCGTGGGAAGTCGAGCGATATCTGAGTGTGTACTGACGGGGGGAATTTGAGGATTTGAGGATTTGAGGATTTGAGGATTTGACGCTTTCGCGAGGACAGTCCGTCTCCGGCCCAGGACAGCCGGCGCGGCGAAGCGAGTGTTTTCAGGCCTGATTTCGACGATTCGAGCGGGCACGCGATTTGATGTACTGGCTGGCAGTCGCGCCGGGTCACCGGGATACTCATTTCAGGCAGGCGCTGGCATCGCCGTATTCCGGCTTCCAATCACGACCCGGGGCGACTCTAGATTTGAGGATTTGAGGATTTGAGAATCTGAGGATTTGGCGAGGATTTGAGAATCTGAGGATTTGGCGAGGATTTGAGAATCTGAGGATTTGGCGAGGATTTGAGGATTTGGCGTCAAGAGCCTGTCGCGCAGGCAGCC
>Ga0209343_10010722_pt1 | contig 10401 bp, 8 predicted proteins | sample RifCSPlowO2_02_FD_184026 | JGI IMG/M metagenome (GOLD analysis project Ga0209343, IMG submission 184026) | Groundwater microbial communities from Rifle, Colorado - Rifle CSP2_plank lowO2_0.2 (SPAdes) (version 2) | ecosystem: Environmental > Aquatic > Deep subsurface > Groundwater | place: Rifle...
AAGCCGGTATTGGGAAAGGCCCCCACCAAAGCGCCAAACGCCGCGTCGTTCCAGCCAATTCTTCCCTGTCCAGGCCCATGCAAGGTCACGGCCACCACAAAAGCCACCATGACCAGGGCACACAGCAGGTAGGTGAGCGCCACGCTGGGGTCCAGCAACTCCGCAATCGGGGTGGAGGCCCCAAAGCGGTACAAGAGACAGGGCAGTGCAAAAAACAGCACAAAGCCGTTCATGCCGGGAATGGCCTGCAATGGCAACATGCCCCGGCGGGCGGCAAGGTAGCCGCACAGCACCAGCGCGAAGAAAGGAAAGGTGACGGTAAGGATTTGCAGCACCAGGGGATTGTCGGGGCATTTCGGGGCCTTGCGGCTGCAGCCGTTAAGATGGCGGGCTTGGCAGCGCACCGACCCTGTGCCATCGCCCCCTGATTCGATCCCCATTTCCTCCCGCATGTCCGCCCCACCCTCCCACGGTCTGAATTTGGCCCAGCAAGAAGCCGTCAACTACCTGCACGGCCCCTGTCTGGTGCTGGCCGGAGCCGGCTCGGGCAAGACCCGGGTGATCACCCACAAGATTGGGCGGCTGATCGAGTCCGGCATGCCGGCGCAGCGCATTGCGGCCATTACCTTTACCAACAAGGCTGCCGCCGAAATGCGCGAGCGCGCCAAAGGCCTGATTGGCCGGGCTGCCAAAGACGTGGTGGTGTGCACCTTCCATGCTTTAGGCGTGCGCATGCTGCGCCTGGACGGCGCGGCGATGGGGCTGAAACCCCAATTCAGCATTCTGGACAGCGACGACGTCACCGGCATTCTCAAAGACGCCGGGGGCACCGTGGATGCGGCCACCGCCCGCCAAATGCAATGGACCATCAGCGGTTGGAAGAGTGCCGGGCTCAATGCCGCCCAGGCCTTGGCGCTGGCCGCCGACGACAACGAACGCATCACCGCCACCGTGATGGCGCGTTATGAGGAGCGCCTCACCGCCTACCAGAGCGTGGACTTTGACGACCTGATCAGCCTGCCCCTGAAACTGCTGCGTGACTACCCGGAGGTGCGCCGCAAATGGCAAGGACTGATGGGCCATGTGCTGGTGGACGAGTACCAGGACACCAACGCCACCCAGTACGAGGTGTTGAAACTGCTGGTGGGCGGCCCGCCGCCGGACGAAGCCCGCTTCACCGCCGTGGGCGACGACGACCAGTCCATCTACGGCTGGCGCGGCGCCACGCTGGACAACCTGAAGAAATTGCCGGTGGAGTTTCCCGCACTCAAGGTGATCAAGCTGGAGCAGAACTACCGGTCCACCAGCGCCATCTTGCGCGCCGCCAACAACGTGATCGGCCCCAACCCCAAGCTCTACCCCAAAACGCTGTTCAGTGAACTGGGCGAGGGCGAGCCGGTGCGCGTGGTGGACGCCGACAGCGAAGAACACGAGGCCGAGCGGGCGGTGGCACGTATCCAGAGCCTGCGCGCCGAAGGTGCCCTGGCGCAGGCAGGCAAGCAGTACAAAGAGTTCCGCGATTTTGCCGTGTTGTACCGCGCCAACCACCAAGCCAAACCCTTCGAAAAAGCACTGCGCAAGGCCGGCATTCCGTACAAGGTATCGGGTGGCCAAAGCTTTTTCGACCGGGCCGAAATCCGCGACCTGTGCGCCTGGTTTCGCCTGTGGAGCAACAACGACGACGACCCGGCGTTCCTGCGCTGTGTCACCACGCCCAAGCGCGGGATTGGCCACCAGACACTGGGGGCCTTGGGGGTGTTTGCCAGCCAGTACAAACTCAGCCTGTTTGAGTCCCTGTTCGCCTCGTCACTGTCCAGCGTATTGAGCGCCAAAGCGCTGGGCAGCCTGCATGAGTTCGGTCGCTATATCAACGACCTGGAGTTTCGCGCCCGCAAGACCGAGGGTGCCGAGAACGCACGGGCCTTCCTCAACGAGTGGCTCAAGGAAATCGACTACGAAAAGCACCTCTACGACGGTGAAGACAGCGAAAAAGCCGCCTCGTCCAAGTGGAGCAATGTGATGGAGTTTTGCGACTGGATGGCCCAGCGCTGCGGCGGCCAACTGGACGACACCGCAGGCGTCAGCACCACCCGCGAAGTCAAGAATCTATTGGAGGTGGCGCAAACCATCGCGCTGCTGTCCACCATCAGCGAGCGTGAAAAAGACCAGGATGTGGTCACCCTGTCCACCCTGCACGCCTCCAAAGGGCTGGAATGGCCCCATGTGATGCTGGTGGGCGTGACCGAAGGCATGCTGCCCTTCAAACTGGGCGATGGCGCGGACACCCTGGGGGGCTCCAGCCGCGCCGATGAGTCCGCCAACGAAGACATGGCCATCCGCCTGCAAGAGGAGCGCCGCCTGATGTACGTGGGCATCACCCGGGCCCAGCGCAGCCTGGCGGTGAGCTGGACACGCAGACGCAAAAAAGGCCGGGAATTGGTGGCAGCCCTGCCCAGCCGTTTCATTGCTGAAATGGGTTTGGACCAGGCCACCACGCGGGAAGATCCCCGCGAAAAACTCAAGGCCTTGCGGGCCGAGTTTGCCAAGAAGGCCCAAGAAAATGCGGCTGCCGCAGCCCTGGTGCGCTAGACCACCGAGATTGCCGGGGCCGCGTATCAGTCGACGGCTAACTACCGCGTTCCATCCAGTCCCGCACGCACGGTCGGATCGAAAGCGGAGCCATTGCCCGCACTGGGCGATCCAAATTGCCGGTCGTGCAGATCCACCAAGGTCATCATGGCATCTACGGCCTTTTGGTTGAAGCCGACGCGGGCTTTCCCCATGCCGTCACCCCCGCCCATGATCAACTTGCTGATGTACGTGCTGCATCCTTTGTCGCCCCACAAGGAGCGAATGGTGTTGGCAATGCGCTGGTGGTGAAGCTCGACCACTTGCAATGCGTTGTCGATTTGCTGCGCCAAAGGCAGCTCTTCCAAAGCCATCGGTTGTGTAGGTGTATCCCAATCGTCTGGCACCACGGCGTTGCTCGTCTGCGAAGGCTCCACCGCTTTCTCGACGCGCGGCACGTGGGATTTGGAATCCAGGTCCGCCAAAGCGCTGTCCCACAGGCCCCAGCCCGTTTCTTGGTCGTCTTCAATCACCTCCAGCCCGCGCGCATTCCGCCCATTTTTACTGGGTTGGCTCTCTGATTTTTTTCCCTTGCCAAGAAACCGACTGAACATGAGGTGCCCTCTAATTTTGCGTGGATATTACTCCACGGCACCTAGGTACGCTACCCCCTTCATGACACTGCCTGCGCTGACTAGTCCGAATGATTACTTCAATGGGCAGGCCTTTGGAGAAACAGGCTGCCGCCGCCAGCTTCCCCAAAAAAAGGGACTGGCAGGCTGCGACAATTGCGCTCTTTCAATTCCTTGGTACGGGTTTGTTCAACCCTCAAGCACTATGCCCACTTCTCCCCCTGGCGCAGCCCGCGCCTTCACCCTCAGCGACTTCGATTTCACCCTGCCTGAGCCCCTCATTGCACAGCATCCCACATCCGAGCGTAGCGGCTCCCGCCTGCTGGACGGCACGGCCGCGACACCCGTGGATCGCATCTTTCGGGAACTGCCCACACTGCTGCGCACCGGTGACCTGCTGGTGTTCAATGACACCAAGGTCCTCAACGCCCGGCTGTTTGGAGAAAAACCCACCGGCGGCAAGCTGGAGTTGCTGATTGAGCGGGTGCTGGGCGGCAACCAGGTGGCCGCGCACATGCGGGTGAGCAAAAAGCCCGAAGTGGGCACCACCGTGGCCCTGGTGGGCGCCCCCGGCACCCACGACAATTTGCGCGCCACGCTCCTGGGGCGCTGGCCCGACGCCGAGGGCGCGATGTTCCGCTTCGTGCTGTCCAACGACGCGGGCGACGACCCCCACACGCTGATGGAGCGCCACGGCCATGTGCCGCTGCCGCCCTACATCACCCACAGCGACTCGCCCGAGGACGTGGCCCGCTACCAAACCGTGTTCGCCAAAAACCCCGGCGCCGTAGCCGCGCCCACGGCCGCGCTGCATTTTGACGATGCCCTGCTGGCGACGCTGGACACTATGGGCGTGCAGCGCGCCCACGTCACCCTGCATGTGGGCGCAGGCACTTTTCAGCCGGTCAAGACCGAGAACCTGGCGGAACACCAGATGCACAGCGAGTGGTACGACGTGCCCGCAGCCACCCAGCAGGCGCTGGCCGACTGCCGTGCGCGCGGAGGCCGCGTGGTGGCGGTGGGCACCACCACCGTGCGCACCCTGGAGTCCTGGGCGCAAACCGGCCAAACGCGTGGCGACACGCGCATCTTCATCACACCGGGGTTTGACTTTCAATGGGTGGACATGTTGGTCACCAACTTTCACCTGCCCAAGTCCAGCCTGATGATGCTGGTCAGCGCCTTTGCCGGGCATGCGCAGGTGATGGACCTGTACCGCCACGCCATTGCTCAGGAATACCGGTTTTACAGCTATGGCGACGCCATGCTGCTGGCCAAACAGGCTTGAACCTACCCGACACACCTCGCAGAAAATAACGCCATGCTTGAATTTGAACTTCTGAATACCGATCCCGCTACAACGACAGCCGAAGGCAGCTACCTGGGAAGCCATGCCCGCCGCGGCCGCCTCACGCTCAACCATGGCGTGGTCGAAACGCCCATCTTCATGCCGGTGGGTACTTACGGCACCGTCAAAGGCGTGATGCCACGCAGCCTGGAAGACATGGGCGCGCAAATCATTCTGGGCAACACCTTCCATTTGTGGATGCGCCCGGGCTTGGACGTGATGGCCGAGTTTGGTGGCTTGCACGCCTTTGAGAAATGGGACAAACCCATCCTCACCGATTCGGGCGGTTTTCAGGTTTGGAGTCTGGGGGAAATGCGCAAGATTTCAGAAGAAGGCGTCAAGTTTTCCTCCCCGGTGAACGGCGACAAGCTGTTTTTGACGCCCGAGATCTCGATGCAGATCCAGACCACGCTCAACAGCGACATCGTCATGCAGTTTGACGAGTGCACGCCCTATATTTCGGTCGAACCCAAAACCAAGGGCCAGCTCACCACCGAGGCCGAGGCGCGCAGCTCCATGGAACTCAGCCGCCGCTGGGCCCAGCGCTGCAAGACGGAATTTGCCCGGCTGGAAAACCCCAATGCGCTGTTCGGCATTGTGCAAGGCGGTATGTTCGAGCACCTGCGCCAGGAGTCGCTGGACCACCTGGTGGAGATGGATTTCCCCGGCTACGCCGTGGGGGGTGTGAGTGTGGGTGAGCCCAAAGAAGAAATGCAGCGCATCATGGCGCACACGCCGCACCGCCTGCCTGCCCACAAGCCGCGCTACCTGATGGGCGTGGGTACTCCCGAAGACCTGGTCGAAGGTGTGGGCCAGGGGGTAGACATGTTCGACTGCGTGATGCCCACGCGCAATGCCCGCAACGGCACCCTGTTCAGCCGCTATGGCGACCTCAAGATCCGCAACGCCCGCCACAAGAACGACAAACGTCCGCTGGACACGACCTGCACCTGCTACGCCTGCGCGGGCAGCTCAGGAGTTTCCTGGGAACAGGGCGGGCGCGAGGGCTTCAGCCGCGCCTACCTGCACCACCTGGACCGCTGTGGCGAAATGCTGGGCCCCATGTTGGCCAGCGTCCACAACCTGCATTACTACCTGAATTTAATGCGCGAAGTGCGCGAGTCCTTGGATGTGGGCCGCTTCGGGGCCTTTGTCGCCCGGTTCCACACGGACCGCGCGCGCGGGGTTTAGCGGCTGCCTGAGCAACCGCAACCACCGGAACCACAGCCACCGCCACCCGAAGTGGGTGGTGCGACAGGGGCGTCGTCGGTGGCATTGGCTTGCACCGTGAAGTCGATCACGATGTTGCCGGGTTCCCGCGCCACATAGGCAACACCAATCTGGTTGCCATAGCGCTGTGCCATTTGCTGGATCAAAGGCAGCGGGTCGTGGTCATTCACAAAGCGCATGGTCTCACCGTCTTCCAGGGATTCCAGCGCGCCAAAAATGGCCGCATGGCGAAAACGCTTGGCAACACCACGTGCGTCAAAAGCGTGGGTGGGACGGGTCATCACAGGGGTCGAACTCATTGCATTCCTTTACAGTGCCGCGCACCCGGTGTGCCGACAACGGCCAGGACTGTAAAACACAAGGCTTACACGCACCTTGACCCAGCACAAAGATGCCTTAGAACGTTTCCCAATCGTCATCCCCTCCCGCCGGGGTGGCCTTGGTGGTGGTTTTGGGAACTACTTTGGGAGCTACTTTGGGTGCAGGCTTGGGCAACGCGGGGGCGGCCGAGGCCGGAGCCCGCACGCTTGCCGGGGCTTTAAGGGCCGCGGGTTTGGCGGATACGCGCTGGGGAAGCGCTGTACGAACGGACAGGGTGGGCACGGGCGCAGCACGGCGCCGCCCCCCATCGGCCAAATTAAAGACTGCCACGGTATGCACCAAGTCGTCTGCTTGGGATTTGAGGCTGCTGGCCGCTGCGGCCATCTCTTCGACCAGCGCTGCGTTTTGCTGCGTGACCTGGTCCATCTGGGAGACGGCCTCCCCGACCTGCGAGACACCCAGACTTTGCTCATTGCTAGCCGCACTGATTTCGCCCATGATATCGGTCACCCGGCGGATCGAGGTGACCACCTCGGTCATGGTAGAGCCTGCCTGATCGACCAGGGCCGTGCCGTGTTCCACACGCTCGACGCTGGCGTTGATCAGCGATTTGATTTCACGGGCCGCTTCGGCCGATCTCCCGGCCAAGCTGCGTACTTCGCTGGCCACCACGGCAAAGCCTCGCCCCTGTTCACCGGCGCGTGCTGCTTCCACCGCAGCGTTGAGCGCCAGAATATTGGTCTGGAATGCAATGCCATCGATGACGCTGATGATGTCGGAAATCTTGCGCGAAGATGTATTGATGTCGCGCATGGTTTCCACCACCTGCCCAACCACCGCACCGCCTCTGACCGCCACATCCGAGGCACTCATGGCCAACTGGTTGGCTTGGCGCGCACTGTCGGCATTTTGTTTGACGGTGGAACCCAACTGCTCCATGGAAGCGGCTGTTTCTTCCAAGGCGCTGGCCTGACTTTCGGTGCGGGAGGACAAATCATGGTTGCCTTGCGCGATTTCGGCGCTGGCAGTGGCCAGACTCTCGGAGCCCTGGCGCACATTGCTGACCACCTGGGTCAGGCTTTCCTGCATCAGCTTGAGGTGGGCCATCAGGCTGCCCGTGTCTCCAGGCTTCAAATCAATCGGCAAACGCAGATCCCCCGCAGCCACGCTTCTGGCCACATCGGTGGCTTGCGCAGGCTCGGCGCCGAGTTGCCGACCGAGACCGCGAATCAAGAAAAAGTTGTACGCGCCCGACGCAATCATGCCAACCCAAAAGATCGCAACACACAGCAAGGAGATGGTGTTGTACATCGACTCCGCATCGGTAAAGGCTTTTTGCGCGCCGTCCAACTGCGCCTGGATCAAAGCCTTGATGCCGCTGTGCACCGGAGCGTACAGGGGCCCCACCTTTTCGGTCGTCAAACGCTGGGCACCGGCCATGTCATTGGCACGCAAGGCGGTCAAGGTCGGCAAGAGGCCTTCCTGCACAAACTTCCCCCGGTCAGCGGCAAAGCTTTTGGACAGCGTCTGTACCTCGGGTGTGAGCTGGGTGGCCATGAAGGCGTCCCAGGATTTGGTAATGGCCGCAATATTGGACTCTACCTTGGCGGTGGCGGCGGCGATCACTTCCGGCGTGGGGTTCGCCAGTGCCGTGGCGATGGACAGGCGGTTTTCAAGAATCAGGGCCTCAATGTCCCCCATCTGCCCGACCGGTACCGTACGGTCTGCATAGACCGCCCTGAGCGCGAGATTGGACGTCCCCATGCCAAACAGCCCCAGGCCCGCAATGAAGATAACCAGGGCGGACATCATGCCCCCTAAAACCAGCAAACGCGTTGAGATTTTCATGAGATTCAGTCTCTGCAAGGTTGAAGTCAGGCCTCAGTGTACAGGGGACACACTGGTTTTGAGCCCGGTGCGCGAAAGCCTCAAAAAATGTCCTCCCCCCGTGGCCCACTAGCCCTGGGTGGTAAAGACCGTCATCACACCGGTGAAGCCATACAGGTGGTTGCGGGCAATTTCCCCCCCGGCAAAAAAACCCACCAAAGGCACATCTCCCAGCGCCCGCCGCACGATATGCATCTCGGCACTGGGGCCGCCAAAATGTGCACCACCACGCCCGGAACAACTGATGTAGACCGCGCCTGCAATGCGCCGCGCGGCCAGCGCAGTCGTTTCCGCTTCGCCATCGGCCAGCGCCATGGCGACTTCCAGAGGCAGCTCTTCGGGCTCCAGTTCTTCGCGTATTTCTGCACAGATACGCATCAGGTCGGCCTTGGCCGCCTGCACATTGCGCTGGCAAAACGTCAGATGCATGCCGACTTCCACCTGGTCTGCCACCGCCACGCCGCGCCGCCCGGGGTCCAGGCCAATGATGTGGCGCACCACCACATCGCTGCCAAAACTGCCGGTCTGGTGCAAGGTGGCGCCACCCAAATGGCCTTGGTGGCTGGGGCTCGGGTGATTTTCCTGGGGGCGTACCAGGCCCACCAGGGTGGCGCGCACCACCGCCAGGGCTTCTTGTGGCTGGTCCAGTGTGATGGCCAGGTCGTTCAGCATCACATCCAGCGCCGGTTCACCGTCCAGCGCAATCACCACGTTGTTGTCGGCTTGGGTGACCACCCGCGCGCGCGAAATGGGCTTGCAGCCCTGGGTCACCCGGGACACCAGGCCCACGCCAGGCCCAAACGCCACGCCGCTGAGGCCTCCGCGAAACACCCCGCTGGCATTGCCATGTCCACTGATGTTGCCATCCCCCGCCACTGCAAACTGCACACTGGCGCCACGGCTGCTGGACAGGCCTCCAAACAGGTACCCCGTCTCCGTGCGTGCCGCCATTTCGTCGATCAACTCCCCCAGCTCCAGGGTGCTCGCATCGGCATGCACCAAGGCGGTATGCGCCTCAAAGCCCAGCCCCAGCGGGGCCACGCCTGAAAACACCCGAAACTGGTCGCTGGGCAGTTCCAGCAACATGACGGCCATGGCGGGCTCGTCAAAGTACTCCACGTTGTTGCAGGCGATGCCGACCCCCACGGTGCCAGACCAATCGGTCACCAGCGGGAGTTCCGCGCCCAGGTGCTCCAAAATGGCTTGGGCATCGTCGGCATAGTGGTCCGTGATGTAGAGCAATGCCAAGGTGGGCGAGGCGACACAGGCGGGCAGCGCCATTTGTGCCCGCAACTGCGCCAGCACCAGTGCGGCCGCCATTTGCCACTGCGGATGGGTGGCGTGTGCGTAGGGGAAAGTTGCCATGTGCGTTGAGCGTTATCGGCCAGGCTCAGAAACCAGGCCCCAAGCGCGGGGCGGGGCCGGGTTGCTCATGCCTCGCGGGCTAGCTTATTTGGTCCGGGGGGCGGTCTTCCTGGCCGACTTCGCCGCCGGCGTGCTGGTGCGCCGGGTGGCCGCACCCACCACTTTTTTGCCCGACTTCATGGCCTCTTTGGCCATGCCGGTGGCCATGTTTTTGGTGATGTCCACGGCGGACTTGGCGGTGGCTTCTTTCACCGCACCGGCGGCAATTTGCTGGAACTGCTGGGTCAACGAGCCCCACAGCTGCAAGGGGTCGATCAGGCCGTTCATGCTGCCCACGGCCTTGGCACTTTTGCTGTCTTTGCTGGCCGACTTGCTGCTGCCGGTGGCTACATCGGCAATGGTCTTGGCGGTGCTGGCGGCGCGCTCACTCACCCGCTGCACGCCGGAATACACCGAATCGGCGGCTTTGAGTTTGAGTGCATTGGCCACATCACCAATGTTGAAGTTCATGCCCTTGAGCGTGTTCAGGGTCATTTTTTGCACTTCCAGCGCCTGGATGGTGGCTCCCAGCGCCCGGGAATTCTGCTCCAGCCAGAAATGCACGTTTTTGAGTTCTTCGATGCGTTTGTCCAGCTCTTCCACATTCAGCGTGGGGGCCACCCAGTTGCCCAGATTGGGCATTTGGGGGATGTTGCTGCTGGCGCCTTTTGCCAGATTCTGCAAAAAATCAAAGCCAGGCACGAATTTTCCGAAACCCGTGGTGTCCGAATCGCTCATAAATCCTCCAAAAGGCTTGGGTGTCAAGCTGGTGGCCGCAGCTTAACCCAATGCGCAAGGCTTGGCGACCACGATTTCCCAGGCATGCCCCCAAAACGCCAGGCCCCGGTTCAAGGCAACCACTTCTTCAACATGGCGGCGTCGGGCGGGCCAATGCTGCGCTGCACCGAGCCCTTGCGCCCCAGCAGCACGATGTAGGGGGTGACGTTGGGCCACTTCGGGTCCACGCTTTGGCGGATGGCGGGCTCAAAACCGTCAAAGGCGTAAAACCGG
>Ga0209343_10010723_pt1 | contig 10399 bp, 8 predicted proteins | sample RifCSPlowO2_02_FD_184026 | JGI IMG/M metagenome (GOLD analysis project Ga0209343, IMG submission 184026) | Groundwater microbial communities from Rifle, Colorado - Rifle CSP2_plank lowO2_0.2 (SPAdes) (version 2) | ecosystem: Environmental > Aquatic > Deep subsurface > Groundwater | place: Rifle...
CCTTTTGAAATCCTATCGTATTCTGGCCGATCGCTTTCGGGGACACCTTTCACAGTACCATCATTACTTTGTCATCGTCTGCGGTTTGTGCAACTTCGCAAAAATCTAATCCCTTTCTGTGGATTGGGGGCTTACGAGGTCGCATGAGTCTTTAATCAGCGGGTCTATAGAACAAACCGATGTGATCATCAGGGCTTTACGAGAACAAGCGTTCAAAGACATAGAAATGCCGGAGGAATACGAGGAAGCGATACGGGAATTCGAAGCGAATAAAGATCGGCTGACAAAGCTTATGGGCGAAAATTGGCAACAAGCCGCCAAAGAACTTGCCGAGCTTAAAATCACCCAACTCACCCGCCAATCAATTCAAGAAACCATCTACGACATGGCACTCTACTACGACAAGAACGGCAAACGTTTATTGTCCAATGTCTATACCTGGTCTAATTCGCGCTCCACTGACGGCTACCTCGTGTACCTCGGCCACTTCGACGCGAAGGGCGTGCTCGGCAGCAGGTGGACGCCGGTCAGCCGCTATGGCAATCTTGGCGTGCTCCTCTCCCGAAGTGTCGCAAAGCTCGTCTACCCAATAGACGAGCTTTGTGTTTGCCTTATCCAACCGCCGATCATTTTGCCAATCTCTTGCAAGCGACTTTCGTAATCAATGTAGTGTTGTTGCTCAATCGCTCTCACGTCTTTTGCTAATCGAAAAAGAATTTTAACGCTTTCTGATTTTAAGTTAATCTGGAATAAGATTTCTCTTTTGCGGGACGCATCTTTCGTGTGGTAAGCGGCCACCACCAGAGTCATAATCTCCAACAAGAGATTTTCCGTCTTTTGGCCGATAGCAAATCTGTCCTTTTTGGGTATTATCTGACAATGACGATACCAAGCAAGATACAACTTATAGGTTGCTCGGAATAAGGGAGTGTCATGGGCGGTTTGTTTTGATTTTGCATAAAAGTTCTGATGGGGGTATACTTTCGCGCACATATATGATCCGCCTCGGACTGACGTTTGATGACATGCTTTTGGAGCCGCGGAAGACCTCCGTCAACCGCCGTGATGCCTCGGTAGAGACGCGCCTCTCAAAACAGGCGCGTCTTGCTATCCCGCTTCTTGGTGCGGCGTCCGATACGGTCTCGGACGCGCGTTTTGCGATTGCGCTTGGGAAACTAGGCGGCATGGCGGTACTTCATCGGAACTGCACACCGGAGGAGCAAATCAAGATGATTAAAGATGTTCAGAAAGCCGGGGTGCCGGTCGGGGCCGCCGTCGGCCCTAAAGATGTAGAACGGGCAGTGGCGCTTGCTAAGGCTGGAGCTTCGGCCATCTTTATTGACTGCGCGCACGCGCACGCGCCGGGAATTATCGCCGCCGCGAAAGAAATGAAGAGGAGAATTAAATCCCTCCCGCCGCAGGCGGCGGGTGCTCCCTTTAGGAAAGGGAGAATAAGCGCGCAGCTGATAGTTGGAAATATCGTAACAAAGGAAGCTGTGCGAGATTTTGCAGGAACTGCGGACGCTTTCAAGGTTGGCATCGGGCCCGGTTCCATTTGCACCACTCGCATCGTAAGCGGAGTAGGCGTGCCACAGCTCACCGCCATCATGGATGTTGCCTCGGTTGCTCGCAACAAAGGCATTCCGGTCATCGCTGACGGCGGCATTCGTTCATCAGGAGACATCGTCAAGGCGCTTGCGGCTGGCGCATCAACGGTCATGCTCGGTTCGCTTTTTGCCGGAGCGGAGGAAGCGCCCGGGGAGCTCATCGTAGAAAACGACGTGAAGTACAAGGCGTATCGAGGGATGGGTAGTACAGGGGCGCAAGCAAAACGCCACGCCCTTGATCGCTATGGCAACATCAAGGAACATTCAGTTGTCGAAGGAGTTTCCGGCAAAGTGCCGTATCGCGGGAGTTTGAAAGGGATTGTCGAGGAACTTTTAGGCGGTATCAAATCCGGCATGGGGTATATCGGCGCGGCGACAATTGAAGACATACCGAAGCAGGCGAAGTTTATACAAATTACCAATGCGGGGCTCAAGGAATCGCACGCACACTCGATTCAGTAAATAGAACGTAGAAAGTAGGGTAGAAACGAGACACGACAGCATGAAAATTCCAAGCACCAAATTCCAAATTACAAACAAATCCAAAATCCAAATGCTCAAATCATAGAACAGACAGAAGAAGTTCGTTTCGGCATTTGAATTTTGATTATTGGATATTGTTTGGAATTTGGTGCTTGTGATTTGTAATTTGAGAAGTGTTTGCCCAATGAGACGTGGATGGGCAGAGTAACGGACGTTTTGTGACAAAGGAATACATGACAAAGAACGTTATCGCGGTGCTGGATTTCGGTTCTCAATACAGCCACCTTATCGTGCGGCGTATATGGGAGCTTGGTGTGTATGCAAAGCTTTTACCGCCCGAGACCCCGGCATCGGCGCTTCAAGAATATGCCGGCGTCATCCTCTCCGGCGGGCCGCAAAATCTTTCGAAGCCCGGCGCGCTCAAGGCCGACCCGCGCATCTACACCCTCGGTCTTCCCATTTTGGGCGTCTGTTACGGTCTTCAGCTTATCGCGCACCAGTTGGGAGGGAAGGTACGCGCGGGAAAGAAACGCGAATACGGTCCGGTACACACCTCACTTGCAACATCGTCAGCTCTTTTTAAGAACCTCTCGAGAAGCGAACTTACATGGATGTCGCACGGCGATCAGGTTGTGAAAGCCCCCCGCGGTTTTAAAGTCATCGGCACATCGGAGGCATGCGGCGTGGCGGCAATGGAGCATCGTAAACATCAAGTATACGGCATCCAATTTCATCCAGAAGTGCGGCACACCAAACACGGCATGAAAATATTGGAGAACTTTTTGAAGATTGCGAAAGTAAGGCGAAACTGGAGTCTCGGTAGGGACTGGATTAACGCGACGGTCGCCGCAATCAGAGCAAAAGTTGGGAAAAGCCGCGCCCTTCTCGCGCTTTCAGGAGGCGTTGATTCCACCGTCGCGGCGTATCTTACGCACCGCGCCATCGGCAGGAATCTTTCTTGCATCTATGTGGATACCGGACTCATGCGAAAGGGTGAGACGGAGCAAATAAGAAAGACATTTTCCAAACTCAAGAATCTTGATTTCAAAGTCGTTGATGCGGAAAGGGAATTTCTCAAGGCGCTTAAAGGCGTTACCGAACCGGAGCAAAAACGGAAAATTGTGGGCAAGCTTTTCATACGATTGTTTGAGCGAGAGGCAAAAAAACTTGGCGACGCAGCGTTTTTAGTGCAAGGGACGCTCTATACCGACGCCATTACCTCCGGCGTTTCGGTTGGCGGTAAGGCGGCAATGATTAAGTCTCATCACAATGTTGGCGGGCTTCCGCGGAATCTCAAATTCAAGTTGATTGAACCCCTGCGCGACCTCTACAAGGACGAGGTGCGCCGAATCGGGAAGCGTCTTGGCGTGCCCGAGGAGATTCTTTTTCGTCAGCCGTTTCCCGGTCCCGGGCTTGCCGTGCGCATCATTGGAGAAGTCACGAAAGGAAAGCTCGCCATGCTTTGCGCCGCTGACGCGATTTTTCGAGAGGAACTCGCCGCATCCGGCTGGGCAAGGCGCGTACAGCAATATTTCGCTGTGCTCCCCGACATACGCTCGGTTGGCGTACAGGGCGACGCGCGGACGTATGGACACCCGATTGTTCTGCGAGCCGTTACGACCTCGGACTTTATGACGGCGGATTTCGCGCGCATTCCGCTTGCGATGCTCGCGCGCATCTCCGCGCGCATCACCAACGAAGTTGCCGGCATCAACCGCGTGGCTTATGATATTACTTCCAAGCCGCCGGGGACGGTGGAATGGGAATAGCCGCTTCGCGGAAACTCTAAATCCTAAAACCTAAACTCTAAACAAACGACAGTTTTCTGTCGTTCCCGCGCAAGCGGGAATCCAGAAAACTCTGGTTCCCCGCCTGCGCGGGGATGACATTAAGAAATGTTAATTGTTTCGGATTTCGATATTCGGATTTAGGATTTCTTCACTAGTATGTCCCAACGAACCCTCACTCCTCGAGCAGAACTCCACACTCATCTTGGTGCGGCCGTGGACCCGGTCATCATGTGGACCATTGCGCACCGGCAGGGAATCAAACTTCCGGTTAAGAATTACTGGGATTTTGAGGAGATGATTACGGTCACGCCGGAAAAAAAGAATCTCAACTTGGACGAAATGGACAAGCATTACTACCACTGGACGGAACTCATTCAGTCGTCTCCAGAAGCCATTGAGGAAGCGGTACACTCGGTCATCGGGGGCGGGTACCGCAAATGCAATCTCGTCCTGCAGGAGCTTCGCTTCAACCCGATGAAGCGCAATCGTACCGGCGAGCGCGACCTTGACCTCATTATTCTTGCCGCGCTTTGGGGCATGCGACGGGCAATGCTCGAGTACCCGCAGGTCTCTGCCGGCCTTATCATTTCTTTGGACCGTTCCTTCACGCTCGCGCAAAACGGGATTATTGTGGATAAGGCGATTCGGTATCAACTTGACGGCATTGTCGGCGTTGACATCGCAGGACCCGACCGCGCAACGTTTTCCATGAAGGCGCACGCTCCGCTCATTTTGCGCGCGAAGAAGGCGGGTCTTGGCATTACGATTCACGCGGGAGAAACGGGGAATATGAAAGAATTGGAATATGTGGTGCGGCGCCTGCGGCCGCACCGGATTGGACACGGCCTTATCGCGGCGAACGACAAAAAACTCCTCGAGGAGATCGCGAAACAAAAAATTATCTTGGAAATATGCCCGACATCCAATCTCTGTAACAGTATTCTCAAAGGAGTGGACGAGCTCCGAGTAATTATCCGCACGTTCGTAGAAAGCGGCGTGCGCTTCACGATTAACACCGATGGGCCGGAGATGTATCGCACCAGCGTCCTCAAAGAAGAGGAGTTTTTGCTCGCACACGATATCATGAGCGAGAAGGAACTCGAGCAGTGCATGAGGTGGGCGTTCAAAGGGACATTCATACGTCCGCGAAGCAACGGCAACGCCCAAGAAAGCAAAGCTCTACAAAAGTACATGGTCCGCCGCGGTTCCACTTTACTTGGGTAAAGTGGAACCGCGGAGAGGCAGTGGAGGGTCACACTCGCAGTCGATGCAGTTGTCGAGTTCTGAAAATATGAAAACTAACCTGCAATTTGCTTTAAACTTTCTTCGCCGGCCCGCTCAAAACGCCTCGCTTGTCCCAAGTTCTACGTCTGCGAGCAAGGCAATGCTCGACGGTATTGATTTTTCCGCCATACACTCTATCGTAGAACTTGGCCCCGGCACCGGGGTGTTTACGAGAGAGATTTTAAGGCGGTGCGCGGCAGACACAAAAGTCCTCTTGATTGAGATTGAAAATGTCTATGCGGCGTTCTTGAAGCGGCAGTTTGGCGGTAGGGTTATTGTAGAACATTCCAGCGCTCATCTTCTAGACGTGCTGATAGAGAAGCACGGCCTCGAAAAAATTGACCTCATTGTTTCAGGCCTGCCGGTCGCGCTTCCTCAGGAAATTCGAGGGTCATTCTTACAATCCATTAGGGCACACACGGAGAGAGGAACACAATTCAGATTTTTTACGTATAATCCTCCGCTGATGCGGCGCATGTACAGGGGATTCTCAATCAGGAAATTATCCGTTGTATACAGAAATTTCCCGCCGCTATGGGTGTATGGTATACATTAAGGTTGCATAATTCTCCAGCTATGCCGGTTAAAACACTTTAGGATTGCGAAGCATTTGCCGCGGGAGATGCCACTTTGTTCCGCGAATTGTTGCATCCAAATATGCGCGCGAATAGTGAAGTAGATGCATATGTTGAAGTTGGACGTTGTGGATATGCGGACCAGAATTAAAAAAGCCCTGTGCGTGCTGAAGGCGGAAAAAGCTGACGCGCTTTTGGTGTGGAATAGCGAAGGAAGCGGCCAGCCGGCAACGGCGTGGCTCTCGGGATTTACAGGAAGCTGGTCAATTCTGCTCATTGCCGCTAAAAAGCAAATCCTCCGCTCTTCGACGACTCGGGGCGCCTTCTTTGTGAAGGGAGGAAGAGAGAATTTCCTAATAACCGACGGGCGCTATGCGGAGCAAAGCAAAAGAGAGGCGAAAGAATATGAGATTCTCATCACTTCGGAAGCGCATCCTACTTGCGCGATACTCCGCCGGCTCGTATGCCGCTGCAAGGTTACAAAAGTCTTATTCGACGGAACAGTTACGCCATACAGTGTTGTGGAGGATTTACGAAGAGAGCTTCCTGAAGTTGTTTTCTCGTCACAAAAACGCGCCTTGCAGGAACTTAGGATTGTGAAAGGAAAGGAAGAACTAGGTATTCTTTCTGAAGCCGCCAAAATCGCTTGCCGTTCTTTTAAGAAACTCATTCCTTTTATTCAGGTTGGAATTACAGAAAGGGAAATCGCGCGGCGGCTCGAATCACTGTGTCTTTTGGAAGGGGCGGACAATCTCGCATTTCCTATAATCGTTGCTTCAGGAAAGAATGGTGCGCTTTCGCACGCAAAAGCAACAGACAAGAAAATTAAAAGAGGAGAGCTTTTAACCATTGATTTTGGAGTGCGCTATAAAGGGTATGTTTCGGATATGACGAGAACGGTTGCGGTAGGAGAGATATCGCCGCAGCTTTTCAGGATGTATGAGGCGGTAAGAGCCGCGCAGGAACGCGGATGTAGAAAAATAAAAGCAGGCATGACGGGGAAGGAGCTTGATACCGTTTGCAGAAACTCTCTCGTGCGAAGAGGATACGGAAAGTATTTCACGCACGGCACAGGGCACGGTATTGGCATGGAAGTACACGAACTTCCCGTAGCCGCTCCCGGAAATTTCGGAAGAGGCGTCTTGCCAGCGGGTTCCGTTATCACCTGCGAGCCGGGTGTCTACATAAAAGGAGTGGGTGGGGTACGTATAGAAGATACACTGGTGCTCACGAAAAAAGGGAACGCGAATCTCGCCGCGCGTGTGGCGAAGAAATTACTCATTCTTAGATGCTAGAACCAATTTAGCAATACCACGCATACTATTGCTTCATGCGCTCATAAGTTGAAGCTACTGAACCAAAATAGCTTGAATGCAAAGGGGATATTTAACCATATTAGGACTTACGCAATCGGTGTCATTCCCATGAAGCTTGTCCTCGCGAAGGCGGGGAACGGGAATCCAGGGCGTTAAAAAACGGCCAAATACTGGATTCCCGCCTGCGCGGGAATGACAGAAAATGACGAAATGCGTAAGTCCTACATATAAGATGTCTCGTAAAATTTTTGCTTTTGGGAAGCATATTATATGCTATACTTACAGTCTCCGAGAGATCAGAAATTATAAAGCGGAACCTCGTAACCGGGTGTTTCAGATTTATCTTGGTCTTCGGGCTTATATAGATTAGGCATTTCATGCTCCGCAAAAGCTTCTGTCCGCGCGTTGTGCGCAGGCGGGTCGTGCAGGCGGGGGAGTTAAAATTCAATTTTGTCGTTAAAATTGCCATGCCTCCATTTCATCATTTTACAACCAAAGCGAAGGAAGCCATTAGGAGAGCGCACGAGCTCGCGATTGAACGCGGGCAAAATCACGTGAACCCGCTTCATCTTCTCGCCGCGTTGGTACTCCAGGAAGAGAGCATCGTCATCTCCATCCTTGAAAAGCTGGAAGTTGACACGGTGCTCCTTACCGATTCCATTTTGGAATCCATTGAGGGGTCGGAAGGCGCGACCGTTCTTTCACCCTCGTATCAGATATATCTCACGCCCGAACTCGCGCAGATTTTGGAGAACGGAAGCCGCGTCGCCTCCGCCCTCAAAGACGAATTCGTTTCAACCGAACACCTCTTTATCGCGATGTTTGACGTCTCGGGAAGCGCGCGGGAGCTCCTTGCTCGGTTCAAGCTGGAGAAAAGCGCCGTATTGCGGGTGCTTGAGGAACTTCGCCACAGCAGGATTGCCGATGCCGGCACCTCTCCGAGGAAATTCAGGTTTCTTGCCAAGTTTACGAGAAACCTCACATTGCTTGCGCGCCAGAATAAGCTTGACCCGGTTATCGGTCGCGATAATGAGATTTCGCGCATCATTCAGATTCTCTCGCGTCGCACCAAAAACAATCCGATTCTCATCGGTGAGGCGGGAGTGGGGAAGACCGCCATCGTCGAGGGACTCGCGCTTCGCATGGCGCAGGGGGATATTCCGGAATCGCTCAAAGACAAAGAACTTGTTTCGCTTGATTTGGGACTTCTTATTGCCGGCACCAAGTATCGCGGCGAATTTGAGGAGCGTCTCAAGAACCTCATGAAGGAGATTGAGCGATCCGACGGCAAAATCATTCTTTTCGTGGATGAGATTCACACGATTGTCGGAGCCGGCGCGGCGGAGGGCGCGATGGACGCTTCAAATATGCTCAAACCTGCGCTCGCGAGAGGAGAACTCCGCGCGATAGGAGCGACGACCCTCAAGGAATACCAGCGGCATATTGAAAAAGACCCGGCGCTGACGCGTCGCTTTCAGCCAGTGCTCGTTTCCGAGCCCTCCATTGAGGACGCAGTCACCATTCTGCGCGGGCTCAAAGAAAAATATGAGCTCTACCACGGAGTGCACATTACCGATGAGGCGATCATTGCCGCAGTCAATCTTTCCGCACGCTATATCACCGACCGGTTTTTGCCGGACAAAGCCGTTGACCTTATAGACGAGGCCGCCTCTTCGCTCAAAATCTCGCTTGAAAACATGCCGCCGATTCTGGAAGAAACGCGCCGCAAAGTCATGCGGCTTGAGATTGAAAAGGAAGCGCTCAAAAAAGACGCTGACACCTCCAGACAGGCAAAGGCGCGCATCAAGGAGATTGAAACTGAAATTGCCGACCTCAAAGAGAAAACGGGGGAGATAGAGCTCAAATGGAAAAACGAAAAAGAGACGCTCTCCGGCATTAAGAAGTCGAAGAAAGAGCTTGAAGCGCTTCGCATTGAGGCCGAGAACGCGGAGGCGCGCGCCGACCTCGCCAAGGCGGCGGAGATTCGTTACGGCAAGATTCCCGCACTCCAAAAAGAACTTGAGGGAAGCGCAAAGCGGCTCAAAAAATTGCAGAGCTCGCGGCGCATGCTCAAGGAGGAAATCCTTTCAAATGATATCGCCGAAATTGTGGCCAAGTGGACCGGTATTCCGGTTACGCGGATGCTTGAGGAGGAGACATTAAAGCTTATGCGTATTGAAGATGCTCTTCGCGAGCGCGTCGTGGGACAGGACGAGGCGGTAAAGCGCATTTCAGACGCCATCAAACGAAGCCGTGCCGGCATCTCTGACCCAAATCGCCCCATCGGTTCATTTCTCTTTTTGGGCCCCACCGGCGTCGGCAAAACCGAACTTACCAAAGCGCTCGCAGAGTTTATGTTCAACGACGAACAGGCGCTCATTCGCGTGGACATGTCGGAGTTTATGGAAAAGCATGCGGTGTCAAAGCTTATAGGCGCTCCCCCCGGATACGTTGGCCACGAGGAGGGCGGAACACTTACCGAAACAATTCGACACCGCCCGTACGCCGTGGTGCTTTTTGATGAGATTGAAAAGGCGCATCCGGAAGTTTTCAACATTCTCCTGCAGATTCTTGACGACGGCCGTCTTACCGACGCCAAAGGCCGTCCGACGAACTTTCGGAATGCCATCGTCATCCTCACCTCCAACATCGGCGGGCAGTTCATAGACAAGATGCAACGCGTCGGCTTCTCGGTATCCGGGAAGGACGAGGATTATGAAGACGCCAAGAGCAAGGTGATGACGGCGCTCAAGGATCACTTCCGTCCTGAATTTCTCAACCGCTTGGACGATATCGTCATTTTTGACATCCTTGGGCACGAAGCGATAGAAAAAATTGTCGGCATCCAGATTAAACACGTGGAGGGACGACTCAAAGCAAAGGGCATCGGCATCGGTATCGCTCCGGAAGTATTGAATCATCTTTCCAAGGAAGGGTACAATCCGCAGTACGGCGCACGGCCGCTGAAACGCCTCATTCAGAGTAAAATCTTAAATCCAATCGCGACACTCATGATAGAAAAGGGGGTCGGCGAGGGCGGTTCCGTCGCGCTTTCCATGAAGAATGGCGACATCCACTTTGAAGTAAGGAAAGGGAGGAATGGGAAAACCGGGCACGCGAAACCCGTGAAGAGCGAATTTGTGCCGGAGCCGGTTGAGGCGAAAAGGTAAAAAAGGTCAATTGGTCTACTTCGGTTCAGTTGCGGCTGTACACTGGTTGTTAAAAGAAGGCCTCGTCGACAAATAAATAGGACTTACGCAATCGGTGTCATTCCCGTGAAGCTTGTCCTCGCGAAGGCGGGGAACGGGAATCCAGGGCGTTAAAAAACGGCCAAATACTGGATT
>Ga0209343_10010727_pt1 | contig 10396 bp, 8 predicted proteins | sample RifCSPlowO2_02_FD_184026 | JGI IMG/M metagenome (GOLD analysis project Ga0209343, IMG submission 184026) | Groundwater microbial communities from Rifle, Colorado - Rifle CSP2_plank lowO2_0.2 (SPAdes) (version 2) | ecosystem: Environmental > Aquatic > Deep subsurface > Groundwater | place: Rifle...
GCCGAACGACGCGGCATCGAGTGGACGTTTACTCGCCAGGATGCGGATCGAAAGCTGCGTCGCCATTATGTTTCGTAATTAATTAGTTATAGTACTAGCATGAACAGGGACCAAGGGAGCGCGTGCGACTGTCGGTGACGCGCTTGCGTGGTCACGACTTGCTCTTCTGCCGCGGGTTCAGGATTTGGCGGCCGCTGCGGCGCCGCGTCCCGCCATGCGGCCGAAGACCGCGCCCGACACCAGCCCGGTGCCGCTCGGGTAATTGAAGTAGAACAGCCCGCCCACCATCTCGCCCGCGCAATAGAGTCCCGGAATCGGGTTGAGGTGGGCGTCGAGCACCTGGCCGCTCTCGCGGTCGATGCGCAGTCCGCCGAACGTGAAGGTGATGCCGCAGGTCGTGGCGTAGGCTTCGAACGGCGGCGTGTCGAGCGCCTGTGCCCAGTTCGACTTTGGCGGCTCGATGCCGACGGTGCAGCGCCCGTCCTTGATCGTGTGATCGAACGGCACGTCGGCGCGCACCGCGGCGTTGAATTCGCGCGCGGTCTTGAGGAAGGCATCCGGGTTCACGCCTTCGAGCTGAGGCGCGAGCTCCTCGAGCGTCTTGGCGGTGACCTTGGTCACGAACTTGATCCGGTACTCGGAGCGCAGCAGGTGCTTTACCTTGGAGTCGAACACCTGCCACGCGAACTGGCCGGGCTGCTTCAGAACTTCGCCGCCATACCTGGCATAGGTGAAGGCATGGAAATCCAGGCCTTCATCGACGAAGCGTTTTCCCTCGGCGTTGATCAGCAGGCCGAAAATATAGCTGTGCTTCTGGAACTGGTCGCCGACGTTCACATCGCCGAATTCCGGCGCGTAGCGGTCCCAGCCGGTGGCATGACAGCCCGACCAGTTGCCATAGGGCGCGGCGCCGATGTCGAGCGCCATCTTGAGTCCGTCGCCGACGTTGAAACGGGTGCCGCGCACCTTGGCGAGTTCCCATCCCGGACCGAGGTAACGCGTGCGCCATTCGGGATTGGCCTCGAAGCCGCCGCACGCGAGGACGACGGATTTGGCATGGAACTCGGTCGCCTTGCCTTTGTGCCGGGTCCGCACGCCGAGCACGCGCTCGCCGTCGTAGATGAGCGATGTCGCGCGCGTCTCGTAGAGGATTTCGATGCCTGCCTTCTTCGCAGCGGCGTCGAGGTACTGCACCAGGCCCGCGCCGCCGCCGGAAACTTCGATCGGCATGCGTCCGAAAAACTTGCGCTTGCCGTCGACGAGTCCCGACTGCCGGCCGTAGTTGGGCACGAAGCGCACGCCTTTCGACCGCAGCCATGCCATCGTGTCAAGACTGCGGGTGACGAGAAGATCGGAAAGATCGGGGTCGGTGCGGTAGCTCGTCAGGCGGTACAAGTCGTCGAGAAATTCCTCCCGCGTATTGGTGCCGAAATCGCTGTTCGCGATTTCCTCGTCCGTAAGTTCGGTCACGCGCTTGAGATCATCGACCGAACCGTAGGCGAAGCGCATCACCCCGCCGGCGAAGCGGCTGTTGCCGCCGGATTCGTCCTCGGATGCGGCTTCCAGTAGCACGACGCGCGCGCCCTGTTCGTGCGCCGACAGCGCGGCGCACAGCGCCGCATTCCCTTTGCCGACCACGATTACGTCGTGCTGGACAGTCATCTTGTTGATGGTGAGGATAGCGATGAGCGGAGTCCGGACTTTAGGGCGTCCGTTTGCGCGCTGTCAAGGTGCGCAGGCGCCGGCCGTGGGCGCGGTTGAGATTGTTGCGGCCTTGCCGAACGATAGGAAATTCAATCCTGCTCTTTCGTTGACCAAGACAGTTGCTGTTCCCCTAGCTTTAGCGTGCTATCCGGCAAAACTGTTCACTGCTCAACTTTAATGCCGGACTTTTGAATAACTTTCTTCCATTTGACCGTCTCGTCGGCGACCATCTTCCCTAATTCCCCAGGCGAAGAGACCGTTATTTCTGTGCCGTTCGCAGAAAGTCTGCTTGCTCTTTCCACCTGCGGCAACTTCTGGACAATTTCCTGATTCAGACGCTTGATGATCTCGGGGTTTGTTTCCGCCGGAGCCCAAATCGAGTAGAACTGCTGCATCTTGAAACCCCGCAAGCCGGACTCGTCGATTGTCGGAATATCCGGCACAATTGAGGATCGCTTCAGGCTGGTAACGCCAATTGCTCGCAATCGTTTCGCCCTGACAAGAGAAAGTGACGCAATGAAGTTGCTGAACATGATGTCCGTCTCACCCTGAACCAATGAGAGCGTAGCTGAAGCGCTACCTTTGAAAGCTATGTGAGTCGCTTTTACGCCAGCCATCACCTGCAATAGCTCACCACCCAGATGCGCAAAGGTACCGGGGCCGGTCGACGCGTAATTGAGTCCGCCGTATCGCGCACCCGCTAAACCGATCAGGTCTTTTACAGACTTCGCCGGAACAGAAGGATGAGCCACAAGTAGATATGAAGTTGTTGCGGCCATCGAAATGGGCGAGAAATCCTTCAGCGGCTCGTAGCTCAACTTCGAATATAGAGCTGGAACGGTGACAAGGTTGCTTCCCGTCGCGAGTAACAACGTATACCCGTCGGGCACCGAGCGCATGAACAATTCCATGGCGATTCGCCCCCCCGCTCCTCCACGGTTATCCACTACTACCGGTTGCCCAAGGGCGCCAGTCAGCATTTCGGAAACGAGGCGGCCGATCGTGTCTGAGCCACCGCCAGGCGGGTTTGGAACGATCATCTTGATCGCTTTTACAGGGTAACCTTGACCATGGGCCACCGCTGGAAAAATGAGAGACAATCCGGCGCAAATGATAGTTCGTGTGACAAGTGACGCGCCTACTGGCTTGACCATTGATGATCCCCTTCCAAGGTTTCTAATACCGGCATACCCGCCGTGCAAGACATGCTGGCCACCGCTGATTTCGCAAAGGTTAAACAGGACGGGAAAATTGCGGACAACAACTCTTTTCACACCACCAACCACCATTACGGCGCGAGGCCACGCAGAGTAGTTCGCTCCATAAGGCGCCGCTGCGGGAGTGAATAATCCGCGATTGCACAATGCTGAGTCGAACAGTTGTCCCACATTAGGAAATCACCGTCTTGCCATTTGTGACGATAGACGAATTCAGGTTTTGTTATATGGGCGAGAATCTCCGCTAAAAGCTTATCGCTCTCCGCCTGGTCGAGCCCATTTATTCGAATGGTATAGCCCTCATTCACAAAAACGCATTTCCTGCCGGTGAAGGGATGAGCACGTATCATCGGGTGTTCAACATCTGGCACTTTTTTCTTCTGCTCTTCTGTCAGTGGAGGCCGCTGCCCGCTTTTTCTGTCGCAGTGATACGCCTTCAGATAGGAGTTGACAGCTTTCAGACCGCTGATCCTCTTTTTTGTATTCTCCGGCAATGCATCGAATGCAGTCGTCATACTGGCAAACATCGTATCACCTAGCGGCTCGCCGTCTTTTCTGGGCACCTCCCTGGCATAAAACAGCGAACCGCGGCTTGGTTCCGCCTTGTAGCACAGATCCGAGTGCCAAAAGAGGCCGGCGTCTTGACTTCCAATTGGCTTACCGTTTTCGATGATGTTAGAGACGACCAGTATCTCGGGATAGCCAGGCTTACAGACATCGGTTCTGACGTGGTGCTCCAATTCGCCAAACCGCCTACTAAAGGCAACATGCTGCTCAGGCGTCAAAGTCTGATTTCTGAAAAAGACAACTTCGTGCTTATGCCAGAGCTCAACGATTTGCTGAAAGGTTCTCTCATCAGGTTCTTTGGATAAGTCGACGCCGAGAATTTCAGCGCCGAGTGCTGTGGACGCCTTTTGCACAGACAACATCGTCTTCCTCCCCGCCTGTTTTTCCGTCTGATCCTAATTCGAAACTTAAACTAAAGAAGAAAGAAGCGACCCCCTCGGCCGCTCTCTTCGAGGGGCATCAACGTGCCGCGCGCAAGGCCAAGCGCGGCCAGGGGGTTGATGCGCCGCAGTAAGCCGACGGCGTACATGCAGTACGAGCGATCCAGGACAATGCTGCAGCGGCGCGGAACCAGCGCCCCCGGGTCGCCCCGGGCCACCCTCAGCCCCTCCTCCAGAATCGCCTCGGCCGCGCCGTTGTGCACCAGCGGCCCACCGGTCCCGATGCACGTGGTGACTTCCGACAGGTCCTTGCCCTCCTGCATCCAGCGCACGCCGTCGCCGGTGTAGGCCTCGGAAAGCCGTCCGGCGTGCCTGCGGAGGGCGACGCCCACGGCCACCGAAGCCAGTGCCACGTCGACCTCGCGCTCCTCGTCCGTCGTGGGGAGCCAAGTCCGGCGCGAGGGCAACTCCATGGCCAGGGTCCTGAAGTTGTCGCGCGCCACCAGCGCCACCTCGAGGCCGCACGCCTCCGCGGCGGCTACAACCGACGGTGCGTTGAGACGTACGCCCATGTCGCCTTCCACGGTACGCTTCCCGTACGGCTCGCGCAAGCCACGCAGGAAGACGTCGGGGCGGGTGGGCTTGCCCAAAGAGAAGGAGTAGACGTCCGTCGTCGCTCCCCCAACGTCGACCGCGACTAGGTCGCCCAGGCCATCGCGCCCTCGACTTCCATTGCTCAGCAGTTCGAGCCCCGCGTAAACCGCCGCCGGGGTGGGCATGACGATGCTTCCCGTCAGCTCCCGAACGCGGTCGATCCCTTTCGCCTTGATGACGTGGTCGGCGAACACCTCGCGGATCAGTTCGGCGATCCCACGGGCGTTGACCTCGCCGATCTCGGCCATCACGTTCTCCGTGGACCGCAGCTCTCTTCCAGCGGCGGCGTAGGCTTCCTGCACCTCGCCCGTGGCGTCGCGGTTCCCGGCGAAGACGGTCACGCACCCCGGACCGGCCACGGCCAGCTTTCGGGCGTTGGTTATCGCCGTCACCGTGTCGCCCCCATCCGTGCCACCGCAGAGGAGCAAGATATCGGGTGAGACGTCCCGAATCTCAGCGACCTGGGCATCGGTGAGGCGGTAGCTGTAGGTCCCCACCACCTTAGCCCCCGCACCTAGGGCCGCAATCTGGCCGGCCTTGGCGGTGAGCCTCGGTACGAACCCCACCACCACCATTCGCAGCCCCCCGCCGGCGCTGCTGCAGGCGAGCTGCACCGACACGTGGGACAAGTCCACCCCGTGCACCTGCTGGAGCTTCCCGAGCGCCTGATGCCAGCCCACAGCCACGTCGGTATCCACCGTGGTCGGGGCGTGGGCCCTCCCCACGAGCTGTCCCCTCTCCGCGTCCACGGCGCACACCTTTGTGTAGGTGCTGCCGAAGTCCGTTAGGAGCGCCAGGTGTCTCTGTTGACCGCTCGCCACCTGCCTTACCTCTGATTTAAGCAAAAATTGAGGAGAAGGGACTCGGGACATCCCAAACCCCGCTACACGCCGCTGGGAACATCCCAAACCCGGGGGACGAGGGGCGCTGCGCCCTGGACCCGCCCCCCAGAGCCATCCTCTTCCCCGGCCCTTCCTCCACGCGAGGAGGAAGGGGGCGTGTCCTCCGTCCGTCTCTCCTCTCCTCCGCAGGGGAGAGGCCCGGGGGTGAGAGGGATTACCTCCTCTCTTACCGCGCTGGGGCTAAGTCCTTCTCCAAGTCGGAGATCGCGACGGCGGGCAGGGTTCCCGGGGGATAGACCCTCGTGAAGCCCAGCTTCTGGAACTTGGCCTCGATCTCCTCCCAAGGCACCGGCCCCACCGCAAGGATGCCGCCTATGTAAAGGGGGATATTCACCAGCCCCGCTTCCGTGCACATGTCGCGCAAATCCGCGCACTCGTATTCCGCGTGCCCCGCGAGAGAGGAGACCCAGATCGCTGCGGCCTTGGCCTCCCGCGCTGCGTCGACAAACTCAACCAAGGGCGCTTGCACGCCTAGGCTGACGACGCTGTATCGGGACTGGCGTAGCGCGTACTCGAGTACTCGCAGCCCCATGCTATGAACGTCGGTCCCGACCGTTCCTGTCACCACCGTAGCCATTCTAACCCCTCCGTTGGTGCTGATTGCTGCATGGAGGAACGCCGGTCGCGGCCCCGAAGGGCTCCGATCGGGTTCGGCTCTGGGCACGCTGCACTCCGCACTCTGACTCAGAACTTAGCATGCAGCACTCGCTTTAGCGCGCGGCCCCGACGAGCCGGTCCCTGTTGCCTACTAAGACGCCCTCGGCGATGGCGATGGCATCGGCGACGGTGTTCATGTAATCGAGACCCTTGCCCTCGGCGGCCCGCTTCTCCAGCTTGGCGCGGTGATACCGCTTCATGGCCTCGGTGAAGGGTGCTGAGCCAGGATCTAGGTAGTATATCGCTCCGGTGCCGTTCCTGACCGGCAGCAGGCGGTTGGCCGCGAACATGCTCGTGCCGAAGGGGAGGTCGACGACCCCTGCCCGGATGGCTCTAGCCGTGCCCACCCCGACGGAGCCGTCCCCGAGTTCCAGAGTCCTATCGACGACGGCCGTGGATTCCGCCTCGATCTCTGCTGTCTCTTCCGCCCAGGCGGCCGGCAGCTCCTCCAATCGCTGGTGCTGCATCATTCCCAGAACCTGCTGGGTCGCTCGGATCGCGGCCGCATTTGCAGGACCCTGGGGCAGGTACTTCCCCTGATCTATCGACTTCGACATAACCATATCGACGCCGGCCATGGCTGCCACGATGGCGCCCTGGATGATCACACCGTACGCCCGGGACTGGTCCTCCGGGAAGCGGCCGGCCCACATGTGGAAGTCGAACCAGAGGGTCACGTCGGGGCGGTTCGACATCAGCCGGGTTCCGAGGTTTCTCAGCGCGCGGACGGCGGCCAAGTCTTGCAGAAGGTGGCCCGATTGCTCGTATCCGAGCATGATGTGCTTGACCCCTTGCTCCGCCATGACCAGCCCTTCCAAGCATACGATGGCAACGGCCATGGAGGGGGGCACCATGTGGGCGGACATGTAGCCGGCCGTCTCCATGAGGACGTCGACGCCGCGCCGTTGGTACTCAGCCACCAGCCGATGGACGTACTGATGGTCGCGGACCACCTTCTCCGGCGGCGTATTCCTGCAGTGCTGCAGACAGTGGACGATCGGCCCCCCAAGGCCCGCGCTCATCCCGCCCGCCAAGCCGATCTCCGTCGGTAGCCGCATGTCGTCGCTGGCGCTTCTGACTTCCAGGGGCAACTTAAGCTCCCGGCTCAGGGTGCGGCACCCGGTCACGCCGCAGTTGACTATCGGAAAGCCGTTGAGCGTCGAAACCCCTTTCTCCTCGCTGTCCCGAATTGCCTTGGCGACCATCTCGTACTTGCGATGCCGCGTTAAGGAGTCGGTGGTGGCCGGAAGAATGTCCGCCCCACCCTCGTCCTGGAGCATGCGCATCAGCTCCAGATGTTTGGACAGCGGAGCGATGCCGGCCCTGGGCTGGACCAGGACGCGACCTTCGGCCTTCGCGGCGCGCAGTGCTTGCACCATGTTCTTGGCCGGCGGCAACGAAGCGTGCCAAGCAGCGGCCTCCTCCAGATCCACCTGGGAGCCGGTTTCCCAAGTGCCTAGGAGCTGGCGGCGCTCGGCCTGAAAGTTCTCGAGATTCCACTGGCCCAAAATCACGTCCTGTGACACTGCTACCCCTCCCAAGTGGCGTCACGGCTCATCCCAGATTTCAATCAGTGAAATTGGAGACCGATCAATGAACGAATTTTACTACCTTCGGGTATACTGTGCAAGAGGAGGAAGAGGAAACGAACGATTTGCGCGGTGTCGAGGCCGCGGCTATTTCGCCCGCGCGATGCGGCCGGGATGGCCACCGCCGAGGTCTCCTGGCTCCGGCGGAGCGCCGTCCCTGAAAGGTCACACGAGGCCATGAGGTCTGTCGATAGAGTAGCCGCCATTCTCAATTTTCTGGGCGAGGGAAGTCCGCAACCGATTTGGCAGATCGCCGCCGAAACCGGACTCCCCAGGCCCACGGTGTTCCGGCTGGTGAAGGCGCTGGCCCGCCAGGGTTTCGTCATGAGGGACGACGGCGTGGGGTACCGCCTGGGCCCGAGGCTGATGTTTCTGGCCATGAAGAGCTCCGGTGCCGTTGACCTGAAGTCTGCGGCCAGGCCCGTGATGGAGTGGCTAGCCCGGGAGACCGGCGAGACGACGGCGCTTCAGCTCCGCGTGGGCTCCAGCCGGGTTTGCGTGGAGCTGGTGGAGTCGAACCAAATGGTCCGGAGGGTCATTGAGGTGAACACGCCGATGCCGGTTCACTGCGGAGCCTCGGGAAAGGCGCTACTGGCGTGGCTTCCCGAGGGCCGCGTGGCGGAGTTGATCGGAAAGGGTCCGCTTCAGCGGTTCACCGAACACACTATAACCGACCCCCACGAGTTGATGGCCGAGTTGCGGGCGGTCCGGAAGGTCGGCTACGCCATCAGCTTTGGGGAGAGGATGGGGGACGGGAGCGCCATCGCCGCCCCGATCCTCAGTTCCACGGGCGAGGTGCTGGGTGCCGTCGCCGTGCTGGCACCCCCCCACCGGACGCCCAGACAGAAGCTGATCGGCTGGGCCCCCGTCTTGCAGCGCGCCGCCCGCGAGATCGCTGCGGCCCACGGTGCCGTGCCGCTTGGGTGATCCTGCGTGGGACCCTGGCATCCCCCCTTGCATGGTCGACCTCACGGCAGCCACCCAGCGAACGAACGAAATTCCTTCCCACTATGCCGCGGGTATAGGGATTCTAAGTGGTGGCTCCGTGGCTCATAAGTATGAAACTCAAAAAAATCTTTGGTACCTCCGAGAGTATCTCTAGTCCTGGCAGCCGCAGTCAATCGCAGATTTCTTGCAGAAATTCCCTGAGAAGAGGAGAGAATCGCGCCCCGGTCACAGCGTGTGGTCACAATACTGGCCGCGTGGTACCCGTTTCCCCGACACAGGCACGAGCCGCCCCATGACGGGCGATGGCGGCTCGTCTTGCTCTGGCACCTACCAGGCGACGCGCTGATCGAATTCGTAGTCCGGTGCCGTTTGGGCCTGTGGGTCGTTCTCGTCCTGCCCGGCATCCGGCATCTCTCACAGTGGTGGCCCCCGGCCTGGCATCAGAAGCGGCGGAGTTGTCGCCTTGCCCAGATGCGCGAGGATGTCGCGCACGGCCACCGCCGCACTGGGGGCAGATGAGCGGAAAAGCCTCATAGATAGGAGCGAGCAGCCGCGCCCAGGCGTAACGTGCCGCCCGGCAGTAGATCGGTTCTTCTGCCACCTCGGATGCCGCGGCTGGTGCCGGAATTGCCGCGTTTGGCGTCGGGGCCACCGCTCTCGCCCGCGCCGTGACCGCCGCCCGCAGCGGCGCGTTGGGCGCCAGGACGCCGTAGAAGCGGTGGCGATGCCGGCGTGGCGGCGGAATCAGGGCCGCCACACGCTCGATCAGTTCGAGTGGAGTCAGCATCAGGCTGACGCTACCGCCCCGGCTTGACGCTCTCATAGACCAGGTGCCTGGGGTCGATTTCACGCAATCGCTCCAGCGCAATGGCCGGCCGGGCGCAGTAGCGCAGCAGGCGCTCCAGGTTGTCCCGGTCCTCCGCTTCGATGCGTACGCTGGCATCGAGCGAGGAGCCGCCGCCTTGATCCCAGGCGCCCATGGCCTGAGCGTCTGCGCGCTCGAGCAGACCGCGTTGGGTTAGCGCACGCAAGAGACGGATGCGTGCCGTGGCCTGTATTTCGCCGAGCGCTTCGGGGCTGAGGCCACGGGCTTCCTGAAAGTGCACTCCCCCAGCGGCATCAGCCTCGAAAACTCCCTCGACAACGACGCAGTGGAAGTGCACGTGGGGATTGAGCGGGGCACCAAAGCGGTGAATGAAGGCGACTGCGCCGATGCGGGACGCTGGGCCCGCACCCGGGCTGCATTGGCGTACGCCGTGTTCCACCGCGCTCAGAAAAATGTGCAGGGTCGGCGGCTCCGACAGCGGCAAGACCACGCCGTTGCGGCAAATGCTCGGCCTCGAGCGACCGGCGCGTGGCGAGGTGCTCATATTCGGCGAGTCGTTGCACCGCAGCGATCCGGGCAATCTGCGCAAGCTGCGCGACCGCAGGGGTGTGTTGTTTCAGGAAGGCGTGTTGTTCAGCGCGCTGACGGTGTCGACAACGTCGCGCTGCCGTTTCGCGATCTGCGCACGCTCGACGAAGGGCTGATACACAATCTGGGAATGATGAAACTGAGCATGGTCGGCATCGAGCCGCTGCACGCGGACAAAATGCCGGCCGAACTGTCGGAAGAATAGCTTGTCGGGATAAATCTGGGCAAGAACAGGGTAATCGCCGTAAACCAGACCTAGTACCGTGACACATTAATTACGAAACATTATAATGCCGCATCTCCATTACCCAAGGAGTCCGTGCGATGCGCCAAACCGAACTTCGACTGAACAAACAGGAGCGTG
>Ga0209343_10010728_pt1 | contig 10395 bp, 6 predicted proteins | sample RifCSPlowO2_02_FD_184026 | JGI IMG/M metagenome (GOLD analysis project Ga0209343, IMG submission 184026) | Groundwater microbial communities from Rifle, Colorado - Rifle CSP2_plank lowO2_0.2 (SPAdes) (version 2) | ecosystem: Environmental > Aquatic > Deep subsurface > Groundwater | place: Rifle...
GCGAGCCGAGGGTACGTCTGCGGACCCATACAGACCCGCGAATCCCGGATCGCCACCGGCACGGTCGGCAATCTCGCGCGCAACGATCCACGCATCTTCGAGGCAGGCGGCGAGAGGTCCGTGAACGCTCTGGCTGAGCCCGTCATGACTGCCGCCTCGATTGATGGCGCCGATGCTCGGTTTGAAGCCGACGCATCCGCAAAAACTCGAGGGGCGCAGGATCGAGCCGATGACCTGGGTTCCGAGCGCCGCCGACACCATGCCCGATGCAACCGCGGCCGCCGACCCGCTGCTCGATCCGCCCGGCGTGCGCCGCGTGTCCCACGGATTGCGTGTTCCTCGCGGCACCGTGGCGGCGAATTCCGTCGTCACTGTTTTCCCCAGTATCACTGCGCCGGCCGCGCGCAGCGCCGCCACGCTGGCTGCGTCGCGACCGGAGCGCCAATCCGCGAACAGCGGTGAGCCCATCTGCGTGGGCATGTCGGCCGTTTCGATGATGTCCTTGACGCCGATCGGCATTCCGTCGATGCGCGACAGCGGTTTCCCGCTGCGCCAGCGTTCGGTCGAGCGCTCGGCTGCGGCGATTGCGGCATCGACGTCCATGTGCACGAATGCGCCGACGCCGGGCTCAAATTCGCCGACGGCCTGCAAACAGCGATCGAGAAATGCTCGCGGCGTGTCGCTGCCGGATTTGAAGGCGGCGGTGGCCGGATGAAAAGGTCGTGGTTCGGGTTTGGGCACGGAAAGCTCTCCTCGGGTCATTGTGCCGCCACGTCAATTTCAGTTCACCGCCGATGACGATCGACTTTGCGAACGACGCCGGTCCGGTCTCGATGAAATTGCACCGCCGCGGCTATAACTAAGTTGGAATGTTGACACGAAATAGCATTGCGTATAGCTTCGTCTCGGCAGTGAGTCCAATCGAAAATGGAGATGATCCCCATGAAATTGACGGCAGCTCGGAAATTGATCCTCGCGGCAGCGTTCGTCGGCATTTCTCTTGTTCAGCCGGCTCAGGCCCAGAAGACACTGCAGATCGCATCAGCCGCTCCTGGAGGCGGATTCAGCGCGTTGGCGACGCCGCTGGCGGCGTTCTGGGAAAAGGATGTCGGCATGCCGGTGGTGGTTTCTTCGTCCCGGGGCAGCACCGAGAACGTCGCGCTCCTCGAGCGCGGTGAAGTGACGTTCGGGATGATTACGGCCGCCTCGCAGGCCCAGGCCTGGAACGGAGAGAAGCCGTTCAAGAAGCAATACCGCAACGGGCGCCTGATGTTCGCTTTCTATCCTTCGATGGCCTTCTTCTATACCCGCGCCGATAGCCCCATCAACAGCGTCAACGACCTGAAGGGTAAACGTGTGGGACTCGGCCCAAGCGCCTCGGTATGGGATTTCTATATGGGCCGCATTCTTGCCGCGCACGGGCTGCAAAAGGGCAAGGACTATACCGCTGTGTACGCCGGCTGGAGGGACCTGGCAACCCAAATCGGCGACGGCACGCTGGATGCCGCGACCGCGCTGGAAACGATTCCGGCGCCGTATCAAATGGGCGAGGAGCGGGGCGTGAAGGCGCTGCAGATGCATCCGGCGGCCATGGACAAGGCCGTCGCGGACTACTGGTACTACTTCAAGGGCAGCATCAAGGCGAAGGACTTGCCGAAAGGCCACAAGGGCGGGGAATTCAAGACCGTCGGGTGGATGGGACCCTACATGATCGCGAAGAAGGATCTGCCCGATGACCTGGTGTACAAGCTGACCAAGTCGTTTCACCGGCACATCAAGGACCTGAACAAGAGCGTCAACCTGTATCGCTGGCTCGCGGACGACGTGAAGATCGCCACGATGCCGCTGCGCAATGTGGAGTGGCATCCCGGCGCCACGAAGTACTGGAAGGAAGTGGGGCTCTGGCAGGGCAAGTAAGTCCACCTGCGTCCGAACAAGGCCCGCGCAGCCCGCTGCCGCCGTCGCAGGTTTTGCTGACGGCGAGCGGCCGGATATCGGCGGGCCGGTTTTTTTCCCGGGGACGATCCAGTAACGGTCCCACACGACGTTTGAGCCTCAACCGATGATGGCACGACTCTCGATTCTCGTTCCGACGCTGTTGTTCCGCGCCGTCGGCCTGTTTCTGACCGTGTTCGCGCTCTGGAACGTGGTCAACCCGCTGGATCCATTGATCGAACGTCCGATTTTCGTCGGCCTGCTGATTCTCCTCGTCTTTCTGCAGTCGTTGATGAAGCCGGATCGTTCCGTCCTGCTGCGTTTGCTGGATGTAGTGTTGGCGCTCGGGATTGTGGCCGCGTGCGGATACGTCATCTGGAACGTCGACATCATGGAGGACTTGAATCTGTTCATGCCGACGGAAGCGTTGGTGCTCGGCATCATTGCCATCGTCGCCATACTCGAGGCCACCCGGCGATCCCTGGGGTGGGCACTGACGGCATTGGTGGCGGCCTTCATCGTCTATATCTATTTCGGCCAGCATCTTCCGGGCTGGCTGGGCGGACACACCGGCTTCGGTGGCGAGCGCATCATGGGCAATCTGTATCTCTCCACCAACGGGATGTTCGGGGTCGTCTCGTACGTGATGCTCAAGTTCGTGTTTCTGTTCTATCTGTTCGGCAAGTTCCTCGAGTGGACCGGTGCGCTGGACTTCATCATGAACCTGGCATTGGCGCTGGTGGGCCGCTTTCGCGGAGGTCCGGCGATGGTGGCTGTCGTCTCCAGTGGCATGGTCGGAAGCATCAGCGGCAGCGCGGTGGCCAACGTGATGATCACCGGCACCGTGACCATTCCGTTGATGAAGCGCGTCGGCTTTCAGCCGCACGTGGCCGGAGGCATCGAGGCCGCCGCGTCCTCGGGCGGCCAATTCATGCCTCCGGTGATGGGGGCGACGGCATTTCTGATCGCCCAGTTCCTCGGTATCCCCTATTTCGAAGTCTGCAAGGCGGCGCTGATACCGGCAGTGCTCTATTTCATCGCCGTGCTGGTCGGTGTGTATACCTACGCGGTGCGCACCAAAATGACCCCGGTCCCTGGGGCGGAGATCCCGTCCTGGCGCACGGTGTTCAACGGAAGTTCGGGCGTCACGTTTCTGGTTTCTTTTTCGATACTGGTCGCTTTGCTGGTGCTGCGGTACTCGGCAGGTTACGCGGTGCTGTATGCCATTGCCGCAACGCTGGCGTGCTATGCCGCGATCAGGCTTTTCACGCGCCAAGCGCTGAGGGTCCGTTCCTTTGTCGATATGGTTTCAACGGCTCCGGCCGGATTTGCCGGGATGGGTGCGGCCGCCGGTGGCGTGGGCGTCATCCTGGCCGTGCTGCTGCTCACCGGCCTTTCGGGCCGCTTCGGAACCCTGATCCTGGATTTCGCCGGCAACAATGTCGTCCTGATCCTGATACTGACGATGATAACGGCCGTGGCGATGGGCGCCGGCATGCCCACCTCGGTCATCTACATCCTGTTGGCGCTGGTCCTCGGCCCGGCGCTGGAGACACTGGGTATCTTGCCGATCGCCGCGCATCTGTTCATCTTCTACGGCGGCTTGATGTCCATGGTCACGCCGCCGGTGGCCCTGGCAGCTTACGCGGGGGCGACGGTAGCGGGTACCGATTTCTGGCGCACCGGCGTGCAGGCGTTCATCTTCTCCGTTTCCGCCTATTTCCTGCCCTTCATCTTCGTCATGGACCGCGGGATGCTGATGATGGGCTCGCTCGGAAACATTCTGTTCGCGATCTTCAACGGTTTGCTCGGCGTATCGCTGCTCAGCATCTCGCTGGTGGGTCCGGTGGATAAGCGGATCGAGTATTTGGAGCGGACCGTGCTCTTCGCCGCCGCGGTGACCTTGCTGCTGCCTATCGACGGAAGTACGCCACTCGGCCTGCTGCTTGGATTGACTGGGATCGCACGGCCGGTTCGCGACTGGCTGAGCGAGAGGCGACGCGCAGCAGCAGTGGGCGCGTCGAACTGATTTGTCCGCTTGGCGGGCACGAACAGCGATTGCCGATCGTCGTGGGACTTGCGCAGCTACTGTGCCCGAGGCTCGCTGAACCCGGCTCGCAGCGACGTCATTTCGCGGCGGTTTCCAGGAACCTTAATCCTGTGTTCCCGCGGCGCGTCTTCATGCCGCTGCGCGACTCGCTTTGCGAGTGCGCAGATATTGAAAACCCAATACACCGGTGCCGGCGAGAAGGCCGGCCGCGTTGATCGCCGCCAGCGTCGCGTTCGCGGGCGAAGGAATTAGGCAAAGGCCCGCAAGTCCCAGCAGCGTTCGCTCGAGCTTACCGAGAGTAGCAAAGAAATGGCCGACGAACGCGGCGGATACGAAGGACACGCCGATGATAGCGGTCAGCAGCGCGACCACGATGCGAACCGGCGTCCCGATCATCAGCAACTCGGGGTGGAGCACGAAGATGAACGGCACGATGTAGGCGACGAAGGCCAGCCGCATTCCAGCCCAGCCGGCCTGCCAGAAATTGCAGCCGGCGATCGTGGCGGCGGCGAACGTTGCGAAGCATAGCGGAGGGGTGATGCTCGACATGGTGCCGAAATAGAACAGGAACATGTGCGCGCCCAGCGGTGCGACACCGAAATCGACCAGCGCCGGCGCGATCAGGCTCGCCAGCAGCAGATAGACGATGGAGGTCGGCAATCCCATGCCCAAGACGATGGACAGCACTGCCGTTACGAACAGCAGGACCAGCAGGACTCCGCCCGCCAAGGTCACGACGACGAGCGACAGGCCGAACGCGAGCCCGGAGAATTGCAGCGTGCCGATGATGATGCCGGCGACGGCGACCACCGCGACAAGATCCAGCAGCACGCGGCCGGTTTCGACCACCGCATGCCACACGCCCGCGATCGTGGGCCGGGTGTCGCGGCGCAACGCGCCGACAACCAGCGTCGCCGCGATCGCCGCGAGCGCCGATTTGCCGGGCTGCCAGTCCAGGAAGACCAAGGTGTAGATCAGCAGGATAAATGGCGCCGCGAAGACCCAGGCGCGCCGCCAGACGTGGCCGCGAGGCGGCAGCGATTCGCGCGGCAGTCCGACCAGACCGTTCTTTGCCGCTTCCAGGTCGACCTGGATGAACAGCGCAAAGTAGTACAGCAGCGCCGGAACCGTTGCCGCGATCACCACCTCGGCGTAGGCGACGTTCAGCATGTCGGCGATCAGGAACGCGGTCAGTCCCATCACCGGCGGCATGATCTGACCGCCGTTCGAGGCCACCGCCTCGATCGCCGCCGCCAGATGTTTCGGGTAGCCGCTTCGCACCATCATCGGGATCGTCACCGGTCCGTCGGTCATCACGTTCGAGATCACGCTTCCGGATATCGTCCCGAACAGGCTCGACGCGCCGACGGCGACCTTGGCGGGGCCGCCCCGGTACCGCCCCATCAGCGACATCGCCACTTCGGTCAGCACCTTGTCGCCGCCGACCGAATAGAGCACCTGCCCGAACAGGATGAAAGGAATGATGATCGTGGCAAACACGCTGAGCGGCAGACCCAGAATGCCGCTGCCGTCCAGGTAGAGATAGACCGACAGCCGCGTCCATTCGGTGCTCGGGCCATAGAGCACGCCGGGGAGCAGATGTGAGTACAGGGCATAGAAAATGCCCAGCACGGCGAGCACGATCAGCGCCCAGCCGATCAGGCGTCGCGTCGCTTCGATGACGAGCACCGTGGTCACGGTGCCGAGCACCCAGCGCTCGGTGCTGACGCCACCGAGGTTGGTGACCAGCACCGGGTAGCGAACGATCACATAGCCGCAGACGAGCAGAGTCGCGACCACCGCGATCCAGTCGTACCACGGGACGCGGCGGTCTTGCTCTCCGGATCGCGCCTTGATGCCGATGAAGCACGCGCTCAACCCGACGCCGAGCATCAGCGCCAGGTACTGCGGGATGTAGACGACCAGCTCGAACGCGTGGTGCAGCTGGCTCGCCCACAGGCAGCCCAGCAGGGTCAGAGCCGCGAGCAGTCCCCGCGTGACGAACGACAGGAACCGCCCGTGGGCGCGGAATTTGCCGGCGCTTCCCTTATCGGGTTCGTCGCTCAACGCGCCGGTCCGGCGAAGCAGCTTATTGCGGTACCGCCGCGTTGGCCTTTTCGGCCTCCGCAGTCCACACGCCCTTGGACTTGTAGAATTCAATCGCCGCAGGATGATACGGGATCACCGGATGGACCGAGACGGCCGCCTCGTTGACGAAGCCGCCCAGCACCGGGCTCACCTTGCGCACTTCGTTGCTCTTTGCCCACAGCACCTCGAGCAGCGTGTTGATCAGCTTGGGATCGGTCTTCGTGCTGCCGAAGACATAGTATTCATACGAAATGAGCGGGGTTCCTTTCGGCGCCCACGGCGGGTTGCCACGCATCGTCAGCGACATCACTCCAGGGAAGATCCTTTCGCGTTCGATGCGGATGTGCTCAGGGGTCGGTTCGATCGGCAGGAATCGAATTCCGATCTTCGAGTGCGCCTCACGGGTGAGCGGAGCGAAGACCGCGAACCACGCCGCGTCGACGCGCCCGTCGATCAATGCCTGCGCGCCGTCGCCGGCAGCTGTGACCGGTACCATCTGCACGTCACCCCAGTTCAGGCCGTAGGCGGCGAGCACACCCCCGGCAAGCCGTTTCATGATCGGATGGCCGCCGTAGCCGCCGGCGACGCGCTTGCCCTTCAGATCCGCGACCGTCTTGATCGGCGAATCCTTGCGCACCATGAATCCCAACGGCGTCGCCGGCCGCGCGGCGCGCAGCAGCCGGATATTGCGGGTCTTCAATTTCGAATCGATCTGGTTGTAGGCGAGCCAGGCCGTGGCCGAAAAATGCGACGCCAATTGCACCTTGCCCTCGTCGACTTCCGGCAGGAACGCCTCCGGGCCGGAATAACCGCGCACTCTGAGCGTGACATTCGAATTCTGACTGACGACCTTGGCGATGCCGCTGTTGATCGCGTGCGACAGTCCTCCGGCAGCGTCGCCGGCGAGTATCTCGACGCGGTTCTGCGCGTACGCGGAGCCGAACACAGCCAGTGCGGCCGCTGCGCTCGCTGCCAGGATGCGATGCTTGATCGATGCGCTCATGGGATCTCTCCTTTCCGGTTTTTGCATGCCGGACTATAGCCTGCTATGGCCTCATTGTGAACCTCTGCATGGGCGGGGTCGCGTTCCCGGAGTTCGGCGCTTCGAACTGCTGTCTGTTCCGGGCGCGTCGCGGGGTTTGGCGCCTTCGGCCAATGGGCGGGTGACGAATTGCGGTACCATGCGCCGGGGATCTGTATTCCGAATCCTCATAAGGCGCACGGCCGACCAATTCGAATGGGGCTGTCGAATGGATCTGCCGTGCGGGCACACGCATGGCGGCGCTCGGCTCTCCGGCACGCTTAAGACTCACTGCTGGAAGCTGCGTTCACCATGACCATTGTCCCCGGACTGATACTCGCCCTCGTGCTGGCCGTTGCGGGCCGGTACTTGTCGGAACTGATCGGCGTGCGCTGGATGGGGATGCCGAAAAGCCCGGTCAGCGCGATCATGCTGGCGATTCTGCTCGGCATCGTCATTCGCAATTCGATCACGCTGCCTGCGGTGCTGCAGCCCGGCATTCGTTTCAGCCTCGTGCGCATACTGCGGCTTGGCATCGTGCTGCTGGGCATTCGGTTGAGTCTTGGCGAAGTCGGCGCGATCGGGCTGCAGAGCCTGCCGATCATCATCGGCGCCATCACCGCGGCGCTATTGATCGTCACTTATCTGAGTCGGAAACTGGGCCTGACGGGCAGGCTTGGAACGCTGATCGCGGTGGGTACCAGCATCTGCGGCGCCACGGCCATCGTCGCCACGGCGCCGGCGATTTCAGCGCAGGACGACGAAGTTGCCTATTCGGTGGCCTGCGTCACGCTGTTCGGCATCATTGCGATGCTGACCTATCCGTTCGCGGCGCATTGGCTGTTCAACGCCGATGCGTTCAACAGCGGCCTGTTTCTCGGTACGTCCGTGCATGAAACGGCACAGGTTGCCGGTGCCGGCCTCGTGTACCAGGAGTACTACAACGACCCGCAGGTGCTCAATGTCGCCACCGTCACGAAGCTGGTGCGCAATCTGTGCATGCTCGTCATCATTCCGCTGATGAGCATCGTTTATCACCGCAAGTCCTCCGGGACTGGCGAGGCGCCGAAGTGGTGGTCGATGATTCCGCTGTTCGTCGTCGCCTTCGCGTGCATGAGCCTGCTGCGGACGATTGGCGACCAGGGCAGCCACGCGTTCGGCGTCCTGCAGCCGCAGCAGTGGAAAGCGATCGTGTCGTTGACCAAGGAGGCCGCCGAGATCTGCCTCGGGATCGCCATGGCGGCGGTCGGCCTGGGGACGAGCATCAAAGGGCTGGTTCGCATCGGACTCAAACCGCTCGGCGTGGGCTTGTTCTCCGCGGTGCTCGTCGGAGCGGTCAGCGGCTCGCTGATTGCGCTGCTGTACTGAAGGGGCAAGCGCGGGGTCTTCATTCCGCCTTTGCCGGAAAATGAGCATCGCGCTCGTTTGCGCGACTTGGGGAGGAGGCACGCGTGTACAGGACGCACGAAGGCAGGACCGCGGTTGTTACCGGCGCCGCGCGCGGGCTCGGGCAGGCCATCTGCCTGGCACTCGCGGAGCGCGGCGCAGACGTGGCAGGCATTGATATCGCCGACCTCGGCGAAACCGGCGACTTGGTGCGCGCGGCCGGCGGGAACTGGTTGGCTGTGCGCGCCGACGTGAGTGTTGCTGCCGACGTCGCGACGGCGCTCGGCGAAGTGATGGGGCGCTTCGGGCGCTGCGACATACTGGTGAACAACGCCGGCATCTACGGCTACGTGGCCTGGGACGACCTCGATTGGGAGACCTGGCGCCGGTTTCACCAGGTGAACCTGGATTCGCAGTTCTTCATGTGCAAGGCGTTCGTCCCGGGCATGAAGGCGCACGGCTGGGGGCGCATCGTCAACCTGACGTCGGACTCCGTCGCCGTGCCTATTCCCGGTACCGTCGCGTACAAGACGACGAAGATGGCGATCATCGGTTTTACGCGCGGGCTCGCCGCCGACCTGGCGCCGCACGGGATCACGGTCAACGCAGCCAGTCCGTCGCTCACGCGTACCCCGGGCGTGATCGAGCGCATGGGCGAGGAGCGGCTGCGCCAGATCGCCGAGCGCCAGATGATCAGGAAGGTCGCGGAGCCTCAGGACTTCGTCGGCCTTGTGCTGTTTCTTACCGGCGAAGATGCGCATTTCGTCACAGGGCAGACATTATTCGCTGACGGCGGGCTCGCGTTCGCGTGAATGCGAACGGCGTTATGTGATATTCACTGGCTGCCGGGCGCCGGAATCTCGAGGCGCGTGCCGCGACCCATCTTGAGGCAGGTCTCAAAGACCCGCTCGGCGATCGCGAGGTCGGCGGCGGCGGTGCCGTTGTTGTTGGCGTGATAGCTGATCTGTGCGTCCGAGGTGCGGCCGGGATGTTTGCCGGCGATGATGTCGCCCAGCTCCACGATCTTGTCCCAACCGATGACGCCGGCGTTGATCGGTTCGATCAGTCCGGCCTGCTGCTCCTGCTCGATCGATTCGCGCCAGTTGGTGACGATGAGGTCGGCGCGCTCGCAGGTGCGGTCGTCGTTTTCGCGCCGGCCTTTCTCGAGCCAGCCGCCCTTCACGAGCGCGATGTTGGAACCGACCACGGTGACGACATGACACCCCGGCTCCAGCCAGTCGCCGTCGAATACCGGCACGTTCGAGGAGGTGGCGCAGAGGACGATATCCGCGCCCCGGCACACCTCGCGCGGGTCGGAGAGGTCCTCGAACTCGCCCTCGACCAGCTTTTGCATCCGCGCGATGAAGCGCTTGCGGTTTTCGGCGTTGCGCGAATGGATGCGGAATGTCTTTACCGGACGCTCGAGCGCGCAGGCCATGACCTTGTGCAGTGCCTGCCCGCCGGTTCCGTAGACGCCGCAGACCGACGCATCCTTGCGCGCAAGGTGGCGGATGCCGACGCCGGTCGTCGCCGCCGTGCGCAGCGCCATCACCGAGGAAAAACCGACGCTCTTTTCGGTGAGCTCTCCGACCAGGATCGCCTTCAGGCGGGCGGTCTTCGAATCCGACAGCACGTAGACCGGATGCTCGCGGTACGGATAGACCTGGTTGGCGGGATCGTGGCTGACGGATTCGCCGCGCGTCAGCGAACCGATGACGCCGAGCGAGGGCACGCCGCCGGGAAAGTTGGACACGCGCACGCCATCGGGCGAATGCACGCGCCGGCGCGGGGCGTTGATGATGGGATAGCCCGCTGCGTCGCGGTAACCCTGCTCCACCAGGTCGATCGCCTCCTTCATCGAGACGACGTTCTTGACGTCGGAAGGGCCGAGGAACAGGACGGAATGGACGTTGGA
>Ga0209343_10010729_pt1 | contig 10395 bp, 12 predicted proteins | sample RifCSPlowO2_02_FD_184026 | JGI IMG/M metagenome (GOLD analysis project Ga0209343, IMG submission 184026) | Groundwater microbial communities from Rifle, Colorado - Rifle CSP2_plank lowO2_0.2 (SPAdes) (version 2) | ecosystem: Environmental > Aquatic > Deep subsurface > Groundwater | place...
TCGCGCTGGAGGCGGGGCAGGCTCTGGGCCTCCGGCTGCCGGCGGTCGCGCTCGCCGCCCAGTCGCTGGCGACCTTGCAGGAAACCGGAGGCGCGACGCTCGATTCCGCGGCGGTCTTCCGGACGCTCGAACAGAGTCAGCCGAAGAGATGAGCGCTGCCGTATGGTCGGGCCTGGCGCTCGGTGGAGCATCCGCTACAGGAGCTCAAATGTTCTGTTCCGCCCCCACTTGTACACGCTGAAGTCGCGGTCGAAGGTGAGAATACGAGCCTCCTGGTGAATCTCGGCGCACCGGATGAGGCATGCGTCAGCGAGAGAGATCGGCCGATCCGAGTACTTCTTCAAGAGGGCCTCGATGCTGGTCCAGTGCTCTTCGGCGGAGATCGCGATGCTGTATACGCCGCGTGCTCCAAGCGCCACGACATCGGCAGGCCCTGCGGCGTGCACCTTCCGCATCAAGAAACAGGCCTCGGCCACGACTGCCTCACAACAGCGGAAGGGCGGCGCGCACTCGGCGAAGATTCGGCGCGACCGGTCGTGATTGGCGTCGTTCTTGGACAGCAGGGCAACCAGCGGGCCGGCATCCAGCAGGATTCCCGCGGGATTCACTCGCCGAAGCCTTCGAGGTGCTTCCCGTTCGTGGACAGATCGCGCGGACCCTTCTTGAAGCGGCCGACGCTGCGCCCGGCGAGTTCGAGGGCACTGCGGCGCCGCCGCTGCTCCGCCACCATCAACTGCAACCCGCGCCGGACGATCTCCGATTCGGTCTGTCCTGTCGAGTGCTTCAGCTCTTCGAGAGCGGCCCGCTCTTGGTCGCCAAGACGGGCGTGAATGGAGGTCTTCACGCCAGCGACTGTAGCACAAAAGTAATAACGTGTGCTACAGAATGTGTCTGCGGCGGTCTTCCGAACCCTCGAGCAGAGTCAGACCAAGAGATGACGAGGCTCAGTACGCCGGCGGCGGGGGAGCGGGGTCTGCTTCATTGATGCCGACCAGAATCTGCCCTCGGAATCGCTGGTCATCCGGGTTCAGGTGGTCGTGAAACCCGCAGCCCTTTCGCTCGTTGAGCGCGCCCGAGTCTTTACTCTGCCCAGGCTGCAACATCCCGATGTCGTTCAGCGCCGGGCAGTCGGTGTGCACGAGATGGGGCGTTGTCAGGATCTCGTGCGGCCGAGTGTCGTTGTTCGTGAATCGCACTCTTGCGCCGAGCGCGACCCGTGGCGACGCGTCGCTGACGCCGGTCGCGGTGAGGAAGATGGTCGCGGCAACCGTGCTGCTGCCGCCCGAGGGAGACGAGGGCGAATCGCCGCCGCACGCCGGGTACAAGCACGCGATCGCGATGGCGGCAGCCGCCAGCTTTCGAAGTCGGTGTGGATTCCCGTTCATTGTTGGCCTCCTGTCGTATCATTGTAAGCAGGTCACAAACATGGAGCTCGTGTTGAGCTCGCCGTTCCAGAGGTCCGGCACCTCGACGGCTTGCTTGATCAGCGACACCTTCGGCGCCGGCGCGTTGCGCTGCGGACGCTGAGGCGCCGGATCTTTGACGACGACCCACACGTCGTAGGCGCCGGCGCCCACGGTGAACGATCGGCTGATGGCGAAGGGACCCTGTCTCGCGGGCACAGAGACCGAGCGCAGATCCTCGAACGCATATGCAGCCTTGCCAGGCGCCTTCCGGTCGTGCGGCGTGTTCCGCGTGTTGGCCGGCGCAGCGGCCGGCGGCGCCGCGGGGGTCTTCGCCACGACGCGCCAGTAGATCGTCGCGTTCCCGCCCGACAACTTCGAGGGGTCGATGCTGACGGTGAACGGCACGTATTGCCGGTGGCCGAGTGCCTTCAGGACGTCTTCGCGAACCCACGCCAACGACAGATCGTTCGGCGCAGCCTGGGCTGTCGCCGCGCCGTCGATCATCTTCGCGATCTCCTGAATCTCCCGCTGCTGGGCGTCGCTGAGCTTCTTGGTCTGCGGGAATAGAGTGGGAAATTCGGATCGAGTGGGATCCGGACGCTGATGACCTTCATGCTGGGCGAGGAGGGTTCCCGGCCACCACACAAGCGCTGCGGCGGACAGAGCGCGACCACACGTCGCCGACTCACCATACGCACCCCTCCCACATTATCCTCAATCGTGATGGCTAACTTGTTCAGTCATCGTGTCCTCCTGAGGGTCCGTGCGGGGTGACCGTCGGGGCCGGCGGCGTGTCGCCTCCGCCCTTCAGAAATTCCTCTTCTTCGATGCGCCGCCTGACCTCGGCCGGAGATTGTGGGTTGAGCGCTTCCATCTCCTCGAGTTCCTCCGGCGTGAGCTTCGGCAGCCGTCGCACGAAGTGCACGAGATGCCAACTTGCTGTTTCGCCTTCGTTCGTGCCGGTGCTCCACGCGGGCATCCCGGTGAACCGGATGCCGTTCTCGATGATCCAGAACAGCTCGCCGTCCGACAGGTCCTGCGTTTGAGGCCGACGCATGTCGGGGGCCTTGGGCCACGACCCGCGGCCGATCGGCGTGTCGCCGCTGCCATCGTTGCCGTGGCAAACCGCGCAGTGGTCCGCGAAGTGCGCGCGTCCAGCGGCAATGACGTCGCCCGAAGACTCGACAGGATTCGTCAGTGACTTCGCCCGTCGCGCGACGGCCATATTCCGCACGCGCCGCGCGAGGAACTCCTCGATGCGCCCGGGCTGCTCTTTCGCACTGACGCCGCTGTTCATGAAATACCAGAGGCCGATGGTACCAACCACGACGGCCAGCCCGAGGAGCAGCAGAAATGCCTTCAGGACAGGTCTCATGCGCGCCTCACCCCTTCGCCTTCTGTGCGAACTTCGCCGGGTTCTGCAGGAACTCGTTCAGCGTCTGCTCGGAGCTGAAGTAGTAGGTCTGACCTCGGTAGGTCGCCTTCTTCGCGGTCGATGGATCCACCATAAGGCCGTTGACGGGGTCCACGATCTTTCCCGGCTTCGCCTCGCCGCCCATCGGCATCCTGGAATGATCCATCGGCGCGGCAGGCACGGGAACAGCCGGAGGCTGTTGCATGCCTGGCATCGTGTGTCCGGCCTGCGGATCGGCCGCAGCCGCGGCACACGGCGAGAGCTGCGTGCGGATGTCACGCAACGCGCCTTCAAGGTGGTCGACCGCCGACCGCATCTCTGCCGCGCTGTTGGACTGGCGCGCCGATTCCAGACGGGCCATCGCGGCGGCGATGATGTGTTCGACAACAGGCTGGACCTGCGCGCATTGCGCCATCTCGGCAGCGGCCTGTGGCGCGCCTGCCTGCTGTGTGTCGTGCTGCGCGAGGGCGGACCGCGGCGCCAGTGCAACCGCGAGTGCGATCCCAAGCCGCAGATTCTGATCCCTCATCGTTCTCCTCCCCTTCCGATCCCCGGCATCTCGCCGCCTTCCACGGCAGCGGCGGGAGCCTCGAGCCCGTCTCCCGCCAGCAATCCTTGCAGCCGCAGCGCCGCGCGCCAGGCTTCGTTCAGACTCTCCAGATACTCATTCGACATCTCAAACAGTGTGCGCTGCGCGACGAGCACTTGTGGGTATGCCGCTGCCATCTCGCGGTATCGCGTCAGGTACAGGCGGTACGCTTCCTCCGCGCGGGGCAGAATCTCGGACCGATACGATTCCGACGCGCGAAGCGCAGTCAGATAGCTGGCGAATTGGGATACGGCGCGCGACTGCAGCGACAGCTCCAGTCGAGTCACTTCCGCCTGTGCGCGAGTCTCCTCCGCGCGCGCCGCCGCGATAGCGCCGGTGTTCCGGTTGAACAACGGAACACTGATGCCCGCTTCCAGCGTGCCTTCCCAGCCGATCGGGCGTCCGGTGTCTTCGCCGCGCTCGCGGTTGTACGCGCTGCCGCCGCGCAGGAACAGATCCGGATACGTTTCACGTCTGGCGCGGGCTGTCACGGCCCGCGTCTGCTCCAGCTCCGCACGCGCGGTACGCACTGCCGGGCTTTGCTCCAGCAGCGTGCGAATCACCTGGTCCCGCTCCAGCTCCGGGATGGCCGCGTCGATGCTGCCGGCGAGCGGGCGGGCAGCGACCTCGCGCACGCCGGTGAGCGCGGCGAGCTGGTGACGGGAGGCGAAGAGGTCGTTCTTGGACCGATTCAGCTGCAGCTGCAACCGCCGTGACTCGATCTCGATTTCGAGGTAATCGGGACGGTCCGCGGCGCCAACATTGAACAGCTGCGCGGTGACGCCGACCGCCTCGGAGGCGAGCGCGGCGAGCCGCTCCTGCACCTCGATCCGGCGCTCCGTCAGGAGCACCGAGTAGAACGTCTGCCGGACGGAACTGAGGATCCGGAGTCGCTGCAGGTCGCGCACCGCTTCGGCCCGCTCGATCGACTTCTGGAAGACGTCGCGCGACAGCCGCAGCTTCCCGCCGAGCGTGATGGTCTGTGCCACGAAGAAACCGTGTTCGCCACGCGTGTCGACATCACCTCTCTTGAACTCCTCGCCCGAATAGCCGATCACGGGGTTCGGCCAGGCGCCTGCCTGGCGCGTACGTCCTCGTGCGGCTTCGATGCCGGCAGCCGCCGCGGCCGCCGTCGGGTTGTTGTGAAGCGCGAGCTGTTCCAATTCGCCGAGCGAGATTGGCGGCGTCGGGGACGTCGTTTGCGCCTGCGCTGGTGCAGCAAGGAGTCCAATTGCGGCGACGAGCGCAGGCAGTTTCATCGCGCGTCCGCCTTTCTCGCCTGCTCCGCCTTCAGCTCCCGGATCGTGTCGAAGAGGTCGGGCTTGAGGACGCGAACGATCGTCATCATGCCCATGGTGCCGCCGCTCCAGCCAGGCCGCAGCCCATACGTCTCAGGCTTGGCGACCAGGTCGTCCATCACCATGAACATGTCCTGCGGATACCCGGGGAACATGCCGGCATTCGGTGCCGCTCCTGCTCCTGCCTGCGGCAAGGCCGTCTGCGGGATCTGCGCGAGCGGCGTGTTGGCCAGGTTACGGGCCGTCTCGGCGCCTATGTTGACGGTGCGGCCAAACGCCGGTGCAGCCGCGGCGCCGAGCGCGTGGCCCTCATGAACGCCCATGCCGGCCTCCATCGATCCCGGGCGCGGCGCATTCGCGTGCGACATCATGAGCGGCCCGACCATCGATGCCATCTGGTTCATCATGTGGTGCGGCAGGTGGCAGTGGAAGTGCCAGTCGCCCGGGTTGTCGGCGACGAACTCGATGTCACGGGCCTGCGCCACACCCACGAGCACGGTGTTTTCGGGCATGACGGCCGTCGTCCTGATGCGGCCACCTTCGGTGCCCGTGACGTAGAACTGGTGGCCGTGGATGTGCATGGGATGGTGATCCATCCCGAGGTTCACGAGACGGATACGAACCCGTTCACCGAGCTTGACGATCAGCGGAGTCGTCGCGGGGCCGGCCTTCCCGTTCATCGTCAGCCAGTTGAACTCCATGGCCAGCGAGTTGGGAATCGTGTTGTTCGGCAGCAGCGCCCACTCCTGGAGAATGATGCCGAAGTCTCGATCCACGCGCGGCGTGTGGGCGCGGCGCGGGTGGATGACGAAGAGCCCGATCAGGCCCATCATCTCCTGCATCGCCATGTGCGAGTGGTAGAAGAACGTGCCGTTCTGCTTGAGCGTGAACTCGTACACGAAACGACCTCCCGGTGGGATCGCATCCTGGGAGATACCGGGCATGCCATCCATCTCGTTGGGGATCTCGAGGCCGTGCCAGTGCATTGAGAACGGCTCCGGCAGGTGGTTCTCGACGTTGAGGCGCACGTGATCGCCTTCGGTGACCTGGATGGTGGGTCCCGGTATGGTGCCGTTGAACCCCCACCCATCCATGACGCGACCGGGGATCAGTTCTGTGCGGACGTGCTCCACCCGAATGTCGAACACCTTGGCGCCGTCCTCGAGCCGCCACGGCATGTCCGGAGTGTCGGGGCTGACGACCGGAACCACTCCCGCGCCAAGCTGGTGCGGCGGCACCGGAGGTGCTGGCCCCGCGAGCCGAACCGACTCCTTCTGCGGCTGCGGCGCCGGATGCACGTGCTGCGCATGGGCGGTTTGCGCGGAGGCGGCGCCCGCAACGGACGCCAGGCCGCGCAGAAACAAACGTCTGCTGGACTGCATGCGAACCTCTTACGGAGAAACGGACGAATGAACGCGGGCGGATGCGCGTAGATCGGCGCGCGGGGCGTTCAGACGCGCAGGACGGTGATGCGGAACGACGTACTGGTGGCGCTCAGACCGGGTGGACCGTGCATGACGCCGGCAGCCGCCGTGTGAGCCTCGCGAAGGATCGTAGGCACGAGCGTCGGAGACGGGGCGGCGACTGAAGTCCCGACCGAATTGCGTGCGCTGGCGCTGATCAGGAGTGCCGGGCTCCCGCCCGTGTGGTCGTGATCGCAAGCGTGCGGGGCACGGCGCAACGTGATGCCGTCGTGGGGAACACTCGCGTCATGGCAAGGAACTGAGGCTGCGGGCGGCTGGTCGCAGTCCATCGCGCAGACGAGGCCGATCACGGGCGTCGCCGCGACCAGCAGAGCGAGCACGAGCGCGAAGGACCGAAGCCTCACGACTCCCCCAGTATACACAACGCTCTACAGTTTGACGCCTTGAACGCATCTCCTTCGTTGACGATCGGGCGAGCGACGATCGGAGGAACTCGCATCCTTTCAGGTGGTGTTTCCGCTCACGAGCCGCTCCGTCGGCTTGACCGCTCAGTGCTTCATGCCGCCCATCTGTTTCATCATCGGGCACATGGCCATCGAATCCTTCCCTGCCTGCATGTGCTCCATCATGTGGCCCATCACGTCATCGGCCGGCAGATCGAATTCCATGAACTGAGCCGCCATCGGCGGTGCGTGCGGTCGACGGTGGGACTCGTGTTGGGGAGTATCGGACATCAGAAGCCTCCATCAGCGTTATGGGGTGAGCACCGCGCGACCCGCCACCTGACCCTGCTGTAACCGCTCGTACACCTCATTGATCCGGTCGAGCGGCCAGAACTCCAGCGGGATTGGCGTCAGCCGTCCGCTCTCCGCCAACGCGAGAACTTCGCGCAGTTCGCGGATGTTTCCCCACCACGATACTGACACCGATACCTCCGGCTTGACGCTCTTGAGCGCCGTCACGTGCGCCGTGCCGCCGGCGAGGCCGACCTGAACGACTCGACCGGCCGGTCGCGTGCTGCCCAACGCGAGCTCCAGCGTGCTCTCCGCACCGACGAAATCGAACGCGGCGGAGACACCGACGCCACGCGCGATGGCCAGGATCTTCTGCTTCACGTCAGGATCACGCGCGTTGATCACGTGTGTGGCGCCGGAATCCCGAGCCGTCGCCAGCTTCCCCTCATCGAGGTCAACGGCGATGATCTCGGCGCCGGACAGGAGGCGCAGGATCTTGACGCCGAACTGCCCGAGCGCGCCGCACCCGACAACCAGCACCGGATAGTCAGGCCTCACGGACGAGAGGGCGCGCGTGATCGCGCGGTAGGGCGTGAGCCTGCGACGCGATCGCCTTCTTTCACCGCCCCCACGCCGGCACCGATCGCAGCGACCGTGCCCGCATTCTCGTGCCCGAGCGTGAGCGGCATCCGCGGGAGTATCTGGATGTCACCCGAGATGATGTGAAGATCGCTATGGCAAAAGCCGGCGCCTTCGACGCGGATGACGACCTGCCCGGGACCAGGCGTGGGCCGGGGCACGTCCTCGATCACGAGGGGTTTCCCGTACGCGTGCAGTCGTGCAGCTTTCATGTGTGTGCTCCTCTCCCGCGGCGGACAAGCTTCGCCACCTCAATCACTGTGACCGGTCCAAGCGCCACCAGTAGCGTCAAGGCACAGTCGGCAGCCGGGAGTGGCCCGACCTCAAACACGGCCTGCGCCGCCGGGATGTAGTGGATCCCGAGCTGCATCAGGACCGAGAAGAAGACCACGCCCAGCAACCGCACGTTCGTGAACGCCCCGACTTCCCAGAACACCTTTGTGGTGCTCCGCGCGGCGAATGCCCGGAACAGCTCGCCGAAGACCAGCACCGAGAATGCGAGGTTGCGCGCCTCGGGCAGGTCGCGTGCGCTCAAGGCCCAGACAAACACACCGAGGGTCGCGGCCGCTTGTAGAAGTCCGGTCGTGAGGATGAAGCGCCACTCCGCGCGACCCAGCATCGGCTCGTCGGGATGACGCGGGGGCCGCTGCAGGACATCGTCTTCCGGTGGATCGACGACGAGCGCCAGCGCGGGCAGCCCATCGGTGACGACATTGATCCAGAGCAGGTGCAGCGGCAGCAACGGCAACGGCAGTCCGCCCAGCGCCGATACGAGCATCACGGTGAGCTCGGCGGTGTTGCCCGACAGGAGGTACACGAGCGTCTTGCGGATGTTGTCGAAGATCCCGCGGCCCTCGCGGATGGCCGCGACGATGCTGGCGAAGTTGTCGTCGGCCAGCACCATATCCGACGCTTCGCGTGTCACCTCGGTGCCCGTCAGTCCCATCGCGATCCCGATGTGGGCCTCGCGAAGCGCTGGTGCGTCGTTCACGCCGTCACCGGTCATCGCCACGACGGCGCCCCGCGTTTTCCACTCACGAACGATCCTGATCTTGTCCGCGGGCGTGGCTCGCGCGTGGACGACATCGTCTGGGGCGTCTAGGCTCGACAGGATGCCGAGCTCACGGGCGATCGCGCGGGCCGTCACGGGATGGTCACCGGTGATCATCACCGTCGTGATGCCGGCGGCACGCGCGGCAGCCACCGCCGCGATGGCCTCGGTGCGGGGCGGGTCCGCGATGCCAATCAGTCCGAGCAGCGTGCCTCGGAGATCCGGGCCGGCCGGCGCCGTGGCCACCGCCAGGATACGCAGACCGCGATCGGCCATTTGGGCGTTGGCCTCCGAGGCATCCTCCATGCCTGCCACGCACAGCGGCAGGACACTTTCAACGGCGCCCTTGATGTACACGCGGCCGTCGGCGCGTTCGATGGACATCCGCTTCTGCACGGAGTCGAATGGAATCTCTGCGACTCGCGGATTGCTCGCCTCGATCTCCTCACGATGAATCCCGCGTTCGGCAGCCGCTACCAGGATCGCCAGTTCGGTCGGGTCGCCGACGCCGCTCCGGCCGTCGCGCCCAGTCTCCGCGTCCGAGCAGGCTGCGCCCGCGAATAGCAGGCTGGCGTGGTCGCGACCCCAGATCTCGCGCACGCGCATGACGCCGGTCGTGAGCGTGCCGGTCTTGTCCGTGCAGATCACGGTTGCGCAACCGAGCGTCTCGACCGCCGGCAGCCTCCGGACGAGGACGTTTCGCGCCGCCATGCGTTGCACGCCGACGGCGAGGGCGATCGTGACCACCGCAGGCAGCCCTTCGGGAACGGCGGCCACCGCCAGCGAGACGGCGGCCATGAACACCGGTATGAGCGGCCACCCGCGCAGCAGCCCCGCCAACGCGACCGCGGCCACGATTCCGCCGCAGATGTACAGGAGGGTCTGACTGACACGCGCAAGACGCTGCTGCAGCGGAGTCACGCTCTCTTCCGCCGTCGCCAGCAGATGCGCAATCCTGCCGAGCTCGGTCTGCATCCCGGTGGCGATGACCTCGGCGAGGCCGGTGCCGGTGGCGATGGACGTGCCCATGAACACGAAGTCATGACGTTCGGCCAGCGGTGTGTCCGGTGCCGTCGGCGCCGTCTGCTTCTCGACCGGTGCGCTTTCGCCCGTCAGCGGCGCTTCGTTTGTGGTGAGAACGTGCGCGGTGTGAAGCCGTGCGTCAGCCGCGGCAACGTCGCCCGCCTCGAGCACGAGCAGATCGCCTGGAACGATCGTGTCCGCTGAAACCATGACGCTGTGGCCGTCTCGCATGACCCGTGCGCGTGGCGCCGTCATCGAGCGCAGCGCCATCACCGCGCGCTCCGCCCGGTGTTCCTGGAGGAACCCGATCACCGCGTTGATGATCACAATCGCCCCAATCGCGCTCGCATCGAGCAATTCGCCGAGGGCCGCGGACAGGACGCTCGCGGCGAGCAGGAGCCAGATGACGGGACTCGCAAACTGGCGGGCCAGCAGCGTGAGACGAGTCGTCTTCTGCTCGCGACGGATTTCGTTCCGCCCGAATTCGGCCAGTCTCCGCTGCGCGTCGGTGGAGGAAAGGCCGGGCGCTGACACCCCACCGTTCGCGTCGACCGCGGGCAAGGCAGAGACCGGGGGCGACGTGACTGCAGCCATGCCCATCTCCTACGAGCGATTCCGGAAGAGCAGCATTCGATGCTTGTCCGACATCTCACGCGGCACTTGGAGACGACGTGGGCGCGAGCGGCGACGCCGCTGGAGACGACGCCAGATCGGCGGGCACGAGCGGCGATGGTGCCATCCAGATACGCACCTGGTGCCGGCGCCACATGGCGTACGCCGCGGGGAGCACGAGCAGGGTCAGCAGCATGCACGACCA
>Ga0209343_10010732_pt1 | contig 10393 bp, 13 predicted proteins | sample RifCSPlowO2_02_FD_184026 | JGI IMG/M metagenome (GOLD analysis project Ga0209343, IMG submission 184026) | Groundwater microbial communities from Rifle, Colorado - Rifle CSP2_plank lowO2_0.2 (SPAdes) (version 2) | ecosystem: Environmental > Aquatic > Deep subsurface > Groundwater | place...
TCCGATCTAGCCAAGAACTTTACGGCCAGTCGCGCCTAGAAGCGCTGGTATCGCGCATTTATCGGGAACAACTGCCGCTTGAAACGGTTTGGCAGGAACTGGATACATTCTGTGGCGGGCAAGGACTGTCAGACGATGCGGTGATGGTCGAAACGACAATCTGATCATCTGCCACCCTTATTTTTTTTCATCGCCGCTTCAATTCTCTGGCACAGTGTCTTGAGTATCTTGATGCGCGCAAAGTTTTTGTCGTTGGCTTCCACCAGCGTCCACGGCGAAATTTCGGTGCTGGTCCTGTCCACCATGTCGCACACGGCGTGCTCGTATTCACCCCATTTTTTGCGGTTTCGCCAATCTTCCTCGGTGATCTTGAAGCGCTTGAAACCGATCTTTTCGCGCTCCTTGAAACGCCTGAGCTGCTCATCCTTGCTGATGGTCAGCCAGAACTTGACCACGATGATGTTGTGCCGCACCAGCTGCGCCTCGAAGTCGTTGATCTCGCTGTAGGCGCGCATCCAGTCTGCCTTCGAGCAAAAACCCTCGACACGCTCGACCAGCACGCGGCCATACCAGGAACGGTCAAAAATCGTTACACGCCCGCGCCTCGGGATATGCCGCCAGAACCGCCACAGATAGGGTTGTGCACGCTCTTCTTCGGTGGGCGCCGCGATGGGAATGACATTGTAATAACGTGCATCCAGCGCGCCGGTGATGCGCCGGATGGCGCCGCCCTTGCCTGCCGCATCGTTGCCTTCAAACATGGCGATCACGGTGATGTTCTTGAACTTCGGGCTGCGCGTCAACATGGCGAGTTTGCCCTGATATTTTTCCAGATCGGCCTGAAAATCCTTCTTGTCGATTTTCTGGCCAAGATCCAGCGTTTTCAGAACATCGAGCTGGTCGATGGAAGGAAGCGGCGGCGGCGCATGCACCTCTGTTGTTTTCTTGCCGGCCTCCTCCAGACGCTTGGTAATGGCATCAAGAATCACTTTCCCTATGGTTAAACTGCGGTAGCGCGCATCAAACCCCTCCACGATGGTCCACGGTGCCTCTGCCGTGCTGGTGTGGCGGATGACGCTTTCATGCACGACGCGAAACTTGTCGTACAGCTTGAAATGCTGCCAATCGCGATCCGTGACGCGCCAGCGGGTTTTCGGGTCTTTTTCAAGATCCTTCAGGCGTTTTTCCTGTTTATCCTTCGATAGATGCATCCAGAATTTGAGCACCAGCGCCCCTTCGTCCGTCAGCATTTTTTCCAGCCGTTTGGCACGTTCAAGGCTCTGGTCAAGATCGGCCGTTTTGGTGATGCCCATCACACGGTTCAGGATCGGCCATGTGTACCAGGAACCGAGGAATACGCCGACCCGCCCCTTCGGCGGCAAGGCGCGCCAGAAGCGCCACATCATCGGCCTGTCCAGCTCCTCGTCCGATGGCTCGCCCATGCCGTGAGTCTGGACAAAGCGCGGATCCATCCATTCGTTGAGCAGGTTGACGGTCTCGCCGCGCCCCGCTCCATCCACACCGCCGATCAAAACAATGACCGGAAATTTGGCCAGCTTCGCCAGATCCAGTTGCGCTTCCAGCAATGCCTCGCGCAGCTTGGGCACCTCCACATTGTAAGTATCCTTGTCTATCTTGTGACCGAGTTCAGCAGATTCAAACATGATGTCCTCCCAAGTTAAAAAATGTCCTTACAAAAAATCAGGTGTGATGACCAAGCGTAATGTAATCAATACCGAACCTTCGCGCTCGCGGCTATTAAACCACCACAGCGCGCCTTTTTTGATGCTTAGCGAATAATCGTTGCAATCCAGCAGCTGCGAAGCGACTTCGCCCAGAGTCGGCTGATGCCCGACCACGAGCACCGTGCCGCCCGCATCCGGCCACTGCGCCGCGCGCAACACGGCTTGCGCGGGGGCTCCGGGTGCAATTTCCGGGGTGAGCGTAAAATGATCGGTAAGGGCGGTGGCCGTTTGCCGGGTACGGGCTGCCGGGCTCACCAAAATGCGGCGATTGTCAGGCAAATGCTGATGAAGAAAGGCAGCGACTTTCTCTGCCTGCTTAACTCCTTTTGCGGTCAGTTTGCGATCATGGTCGGGTGTGCCTTCCGCCGCATCCGCATGTCGCCACAAAATCAGTTCCATCTGTGCCTCCCGAATATTGCACTTCAGTTATAAGCATATACCGTATACACTGTTTTCACCACTTTTACTCAGGAGGTCAATATGAGCACCAAAAAACCTGTATCAACTCCAGCAAAAGCTTCCTTGAAAAACTCCGATATTGCGGCAAAAGCTGCTGAAAAATCTTCGGCACATTCTGCCGCTAAAATACCGGGCGATGCCGCGCTGAAGCAAGCAAAAAAGAATTCGAAGAAGAAATGTACAAAGAAAGAATGTGCCAAGAAAAAACGCAAGGCGAAGGTGATACGCAAGAACTTTGCGATGCCGCAAAACGAATATCAGAAGATATTCGAAATCAAGAAAACCTGCTTGAAAACCGGACTAGCCGTGAAAAAAAGCGAAGTATTGCGCGCCGGCTTGAAAGCGTTGTGCGGAATGACCAATGAACAACTGAAGCAGGCCATGGCGGGATTTGGAAAGAGCAAAGGCACCAGAAAAAAATCCTGAGAACGTGTTTTAAAAGTGTAGCGAGCAGGCCGAAGTGCAAGGCGCATGGAGCGCAGGAACCGGAATGTACTTGAGTACATGAGGATTCCGAGCACCGCGCAACGCCGCAATTCGGACGCGCAGTAACTTTTAAAACACGTTCTGAGGCTGCGCGTTACGGCACTTCAACATTCGCTTTGGCAACAGGTTCTACCAACGAATCGGCAAGCTGAACGATTAACTCGTTTTGGGCGCATTTCAGCTTGGTGCGGCTCATGCTCCTGCGCCTGTAATGCCCTTCGCCATCCATTTCCCACGCCTGGCAATTATCCTGCATATAAACCTTTAACCCCTCGTCGATCACGCGCTTCTTGAGTTTCTTGTCGAGCACCGGGAAACATACTTCGATGCGGCGGAAAAAATTCCTGTCCATCCAGTCCGCGCTGGCGAGATAGACGTCATGCTTCAAATTATTACTGAAGTAGAAAATGCGCGTATGCTCCAGAAAACGCCCGACTATCGAGCGCACACGGATGTTTTCGGACAAGCCGGGCACACCGGGGCGCAACGCGCACACACCGCGCACAATAAGATCCACCTTCACCCCTGCCTGCGAGGCTTCATACAGCGCCATGATGGTTTCCGGCTCCAGCAGCGCGTTCATCTTGGCGAAGATATGCGCGCCCTTGCCCGCCTGCGCAAGCTTGGTCTCGTTCTGGATGGCGCGCAATATCTCGCTGTGCATCGTGAAGGGTGACTGCCACAGGTGGTGCAATTTGTGCGCCTTGCCGAGGCTGGTGAGCTGGTTGAATACCTCATTCGCGTCCGCGCAAACTTCCTCGTTGCAGGTGAACAAGCCGAAATCGGTGTAGAGCCGCGCGGTGCGCGGGTGGTAGTTGCCGGTGCCGAGATGCACATAGCGGCGCAGCTTGCGGTCTTCGCGCCGCACCACCATCAGCATCTTGGCGTGCGTCTTGTGCCCGACCACGCCGTACACCACATGCGCGCCCACCTCCTCCAGCTTGCGCGCCCAGTTGATGTTGGCTTCCTCGTCGAAACGCGCGAGCAACTCCACCACCACCGTCACTTCCTTGCCGAGCTGGGTAGCCGCGATCAGCGCGTCCATCAGCTCTGAATCGACACCGGTGCGGTACACCGTCTGCTTGATGGCGACCACGCCGGGGTCGGTAGAAGCCTGCTGGATAAAATCGATGATCGGCTTGAACGACTGGTAAGGGTGATGCAACAGCACATCGCCCTTGCGGATCACCTTAAACATGTCCGCGCCTTTCTTTTGCAGCAAGCCGGGCACGCCGGGCGTGAAGACCGGAAACTTCAGGTCGTCGCGCGCCACTCTGCCGGGAATGTCCATCAGGCGCACCAGATTGACCGGCCCGTCCACGCGGTAAAGATCGTCCTGCCCCAGTTCGAATTGCTGCAACAGATATTCGGCCACCTGCTGCGAGCAGTTGCCTGTGACCTCCAGCCGCACCGCATCGCCGAAGTGCCGGTGCGGCAATTCGCCCTGCAACTTGGTGCGCAAGTTCTTTACTTCCTCGTCGTCCACGAACAGGTTGCTGTTGCGCGTCACGCGGAACTGGTGGCAGCTTAGCACCTCCATGCCGCCGAACAGTTCGCCGACATGCGCGTGCAGAATCGAGGAGAGAAACACGAAACCATGCATGCAGCCGCTGATTTCCGGGGGCATCAGGATAGTACGCGGCAACACCCGGGGCGCCTGCACGATAGCCTTGGTGGAATTTCGCCCGAAAGCGTCCTTGCCTTGCAACTCCACCGCAAAATTCAGGCTCTTGTTGAGCACGCGCGGAAAGGGATGCGATGGGTCAAGCCCGATCGGTGTCAACACAGGCTTGACTTCGTTGAAGAAAAATTCCCGCACCCAGGCGCGTTGCGCATCGTTCCAGATGGTGCGGCGCAGGAAGCGTATACCCTGCTTGTCGAGCGCGGGCAGGACATCTTCGTTGAGCACCTGATACTGCCGCGCGATAAGCTGATGAGCCTGCTCACGCACCAGCTTGAGTGTCTGCCTGGCGGTCATGCCGTCGGCGCCGGCATCGACGCCGCCCAGCTTGATCTGCTCCTTGAGCCCCGCCACGCGGATTTCAAAAAACTCATCCAGATTGCTGCTGACGATACACAGGTATTTCAAACGCTCCAGCACTGGAACTGCCGCGTCCTCGGCCTGGGCCAGCACGCGCCGGTTGAACTCAAGCTGCCCGAGCTCCCGGTTCAGAAATTGCTGCGGAATAAATTTTTTGGCCAAGGCAGGCGGCTATCAGTGCCTGGGGGGGGTATATCCTTGCGGCATTTCCGTGCGCTCGCCGAAGAAATAATTTTCCATTTGCGCGGCCAGAAACTTGCGAGCCTGCGCATCGGAGAGGTTGAGGCGGTTCTCATTCACCAGCATGGTCTGGAACTTGATCCAGCTCTGCCATGCCTCCCTTGAAACGTTCTCGAAAATCCGCTGACCCAGCGGGCCGGGATAAGTCGGGCGGTCTAGCCCCTCGGCTTCGCGTCCGAGTTTTACGCATTGCACCATTCTTGCCATGTTGCGAGTCTCCTAGTGGGTAATCGAGTGCCGTAATTATGACACCGGAATGAATTTTTTGCGCGGGCTGGCGGCTTTTGGCCGAAGATAGAAGGAACCTCTAAAAATTCAGAGCTCGCCCAAATGCAAGGCGCGGAAGTGGGGTAAGCAGGCAAGCCGCATAGCGGCGGCTCGCAAAAAATTCCGCCGCGCCGCATATGCTTTATATGCAAGCAAGAAATTTTTTCTGCAACGCAGCATAACCAGCGACTTGGCTGTCGTCTTTTGACAGCCAAGTCGAATGGCTAGTAGTTATATCAGTTGGGATGAAGTATGGATTTTTACGCCGCCGACCAGTTCACCAGGCCGCTATACGCCGTACCCAGCACCACCAGCCCGAACACGATGCGGTACCAGGCAAACACCGTGAAATCGTGGTGGCTGATGTAGCGCAGCAGCCAGCGCACGCACAGGAACGCGCTGATGAACGAAGTGACCGAGCCAACGATAAAAATTTCCCAGTCATCCGCGCGGAACTGGTCACGATATTTAACCAGCTCATAAACCGTCGCGGCGGTCAGCGTCGGCACCGCGAGGAAAAACGAAAACTCGGTGGCCGCCTTGCGCGACAGCCCGAAAAACAGCCCGCCGATGATCGTCGCCCCGGAACGAGACGTGCCGGGAATCAGCGCCATAGCCTGCGCAAACCCCATCTTCAGCGCGTCCCGCCATTGCATGTCGTCCACCGATTCGATGGTGATTCTGTGGTCGCGCTTCTCCGCCCACAAAATAAAAATGCCGCCGATGATAAAAGCCAGCGCCACCGGAACCGGTGCAAACAAATTCGCCTTGATCGCCTTGCCGAACAACAGGCCGAGAGTCGCCAGCGGCAAAAAAGCGATGAACAAATTAACGGTGAAGCGCTGCGCCGCCTCCTGCTTCCGCAACAAGCCGCCGATCACCGTTCCCAGCTTGGCGCGATACTCCCAACATACCGCCAGAATCGCCGCAAACTGGATCACGATCTCGAACACTTTGCCGCGCTCGTTGTTAAAGTCGAGCAGATCGCCCGCCAGAATCAGATGGCCGGTGCTGGAGATCGGCAGAAATTCGGTGAGGCCCTCGACGATGCCAAGAATCGCGGCTTTAAGCAGCAGAATGGTATCCATAAATTTAGAGGCTCGTCTTACCCCAATTTCCCCTCCCTCTTGCAGGGGGAGGGTTAGGGAGGGGGTAGAAACTCCGGCAGTGTAATCCGTTAATTGATAGAGATGCGGATTATACCTGCGCCCGACGCAAAGGCAGGCCGCAGAAGGCCGCACCTTTGCGGTCATCCGCCGCACCCTTACGGAAGACCTTGGCTACCACATTTACTATCGTGTCATAGACGGCGCACACTTCGTCCCGCAACACCGCGAACGCATTCTCATCGTCGGCTCTTGTAAACCCGTCGCATTCGATTTCGACGCGCTGCCCCTGCCTCCAAAAGGCCAGCACAAACTCAAGGACATCCTGCACCGCACCGACGGCAGCGAACCCGAATTGCCTTGGGACGAAGGCAGGTTTTTCGATCACAAGAAAAAGAAAGTGCAGGACAAATACACTCTCACCGACAATCTCTGACGCTATTTGCAAAACTACGCCGAGAAGCACCGCCTCAAGGGCAACGGCTTCGGTTTTGGCTTGGTGAAGCCGGATGATGTGACACGCACCTTATCGGCGCGCTATTACAAGGATGGATCGGAAACTCTCGTGTATCAGGGCACACGCAAAAATCCGCGCCGACTCACGCCGAGGGAATCGGCGCGATGCGTGCCCGTGAAATTAAAGCGTGACATCAGCTCTATAACCTACTCATCAACTATTAAAACTTCGCGTTGGCACTCATCACAAAATTTAACAAATACATGTTCATCTTCAATCATTACTTCTTCAATCAAATCCAATCGTGTTTGGCATTTTGGGCAACAGTCAGGCTGATCAGACATAATGTACAACATCATATCTGGATAACGTTCTCTGGTTTTCAAAACCGTCATTTTCTATTATCCAGAAACAGTTTATTTCTATGCCACGCGATAAATTCAGCTTGTGGCGCGAAGCGCTCTGGCGGTTCAATTGTGCGGCCATCCAGAGGCAAAAGAACGTCCATTACGAATGGTTCTTTCTTTCGTTTTAGCTCCTTCGAGACAACGATCTTGAAGTCATCGGTAAGCGTTATCAGCCCCGTATCAAAAGCTCGGTCATGTATCGCCGAGAGGCACAGCCCATTGCTTGGATTGAGGCGATTCGCCTTGTCTTTGCTCCATGGCACGATATGGCTGGCAACCAGTAGTCGCGGCTCTGACAAGCCCGACATGCAGCATCGTCCTTGGTAACTGCTCAACACGGCGCGACGGAAAAAATGCTGCTTAATTCTCTGTGTTGTTAGAACTTGCCGTGTTTCTCCAGTGAAATCATCCGGCAATATTTCATCGTCATCCGGCTCAAAATTCTCCACGATATTCTTGTCAAGTTGTTGGCGGTACAGTTGACATTCCACGGCAAGTTTTTCCCAGTCCGAGTGAAATTCAGCCCATACCTCACGGTCTAAAGCTGAGTCTCCTCTCAAGCCCACGCGTCCCGTGCTCGTAATTGCGGGTCAATGCTTGCGATGTTAAGCATTTTCATTGCAACTGCATCAGGAGTACGACCGATAACTTTTGCCAATGCAATTATTTCCGGGTTGCGCCCATGAATTCGCCCATACGGAAGCTGGCAATACAAGTGAAATGCCAGTTTTACCTGCTCCTTTGTCCAAAGACCTTTAGCCATGATGTCTTTCGGCACTTCGACAGCTTCCGGTGCCTTCTCCCCTAAGTTGAGTTGCGACACCATCAGTTTAGCTTCATATTCGATCATTGGCACAACTGCCGCTTGAGAAAATAATTGATAAGCGCGCGTATCCGACACCGGAATCCTGAATGTGTCGGGGTAGCCCATCAGCCGCACGCATTGCCGCACCGTAAAAACCGGGCTCACCTTGGCGGTGCGCGGCTTCGACCAGGCGCGAAAAATCATCGAGGATGTGGGCGGCACGGTGGAGCTGCTTGACGATGCCGGAGACTGCGCGGCAGCTTGGTCGTTCGCCGATCTGATGATCGGATGGAACAAGAAACACGCGCAGGCGGCTTATGTCCCGTATGAAAGCGAGAAAGAAATGGCACCAGCCTACCGCTATTTCAGTCCAGCATTGCTGGGGGAGGGTACGGATTTCAACCGCTATCTGGCGGCGCTGTGCGCCGGGCGGGTGATTTTTGATCCGGGTTCCAAGGTGATGAATGCCAGCACTGAAAAATCAACGGTGAAAGCGCGCAGCCAGTTCAGGATGTCGGTGCGGCATCTGGCGGAGCTTTATAAAAAGTTTGAGCCAGTGAGGTTTTGAGGTTTAACTATTGGCTTCCGGCATGGCTAAGAGAAATTATTCTCCTACTGTTTGGGATGTCGCAGCAGCGCTGAAAAAGTGCTACCGCGACTTCAACCACTACAACCTCAAAAACCCGCTGGACGAATTGCTGTTCATCATTTGCAGCACCAAGACGGGCGAAGCGAGCTACCGCAGCACTTTCCGTTCGCTGAAGGAAACCTTCCCCACCCACTTGCACATCGCCGAAGCGCCCGCCGAATATATCGCGCGGCCTATCGTCAGCGGCGGTTTGTCGAACCAGAAGGCGAAAGCGATCCGCGATCTTCTCGACGTCATCGTGGCAAAGTTCGGCGAGCCGACGCTAAAACCATTGCGCAAGATGAGCGATGTGGAGGCCGAAGCTTTTTTGTTGTCTCTGCCGGGAGTCGGCAAGAAAGTCGCGCGCTGCGTTTTGATGTATTCGCTGAGCAAGCAGGTCTTCCCCGTGGACACACATTGCTGGCGTATTGCTAGGCGTCTCGGCTGGGTCAGGCCGACACAAAAAGACAAGCACTGCGCGCCGCGAGATATGGATCGCCTGCAATCCAAAATCCCGCCCGAGCTGCGTTACTCGCTACACGTGAACATGGTTTCGCTGGGGCGGGAGATTTGTACTGCGACATCACCACGATGTGATGGATGTCCGATAACGGACTTTTGCCCGAGGATAGGCGTGGCTCGTAGCAGTTAAGTTGCGAAACTGGTGAAACCCGCCTAAGCCTTGCTATACAACTGCCCCCGCTTCACGAACTCCACCATTTTTTGTTTCATACCTCATCACTGCTTCAATTTGTTAATACCCAGCGTGTTAGCTTGTTGTTTAATTTTGGCGACAACATTGATGAGCATGTGCGTCGCTTCATCTGCGGCTTGCAGCGATTCCAGAAACAGCTCGGCCTCTGCCATGTATTCGTGAACCAGCAGGTTTCTGAGCTTCCTTGCGCTGACGAATGCTTCCGCGCTATCGAGCCAGCCAGTTTTTTCGGCATAGGCCAAATTGTCCAACAAGGATTTCGGCTCGCTGCCCAGCAGGGCGGCAAAACGCAGGATGAGTTTTTCGCCGATGTGATCTTGCAGACGGCCAAACCGGCTGACAAAGGCATCTATTTTTTCCGCGAGGTCTTCGCGCTCGACGAGGGCTTGCACCCATTGCAGGTCAATGGGCTGCGCGAACAGGGTGCGGTGGGTGTAAGCCAGGTGCGCGGCTTCTTTTTCCGCCAGGTCCAGCGCAAGCATGGCATTTTCGGCATGCTCCGGCAGATAGGCGAGACTCACAGCAACACTCCGGTACGCTTTGCGATATTGAAGATCGGGGTGTCGCGGGTACGCGCATCCTTGAGCAGGACATCCAGCTTGCGATCGCCCAGGGCGTAGATCAGCGCACCATACAGGCGGCAAAGCATTTTGGCCCGGTTGGGAAATGCAGCTTCAGTTTCGACCAACAAGTCGATATCGCCGCCGCGCAATTCGTCGTTCGCGCGCGAGCCGAACAACCAGACACGGTTCTCCGCACCCAGTACACGATCTATGGTGCTTTTTATGAGTTGCTCTTGTGCCGGAGTTAGTCGCATTTGGCTTGGTTTACCTGTACACAGCTACCTGTTATTGGTTGGAAATAATACCATGCCGCATCATTTCACCAATGACTTGCCGAATAATGCAAGCATTCAGGCCTTGCTATACAACTGGCTACCCCGCTTCACAAACTCTTCCGCCTTCTGTTCCATGCCTTTTTGAAGCGCGGCCTGTTCGTCCACGCCTTGAGCGGCGGCGAAGTCGCGCACGTCTTGG
>Ga0209343_10010733_pt1 | contig 10391 bp, 11 predicted proteins | sample RifCSPlowO2_02_FD_184026 | JGI IMG/M metagenome (GOLD analysis project Ga0209343, IMG submission 184026) | Groundwater microbial communities from Rifle, Colorado - Rifle CSP2_plank lowO2_0.2 (SPAdes) (version 2) | ecosystem: Environmental > Aquatic > Deep subsurface > Groundwater | place...
GGATAAGTGGCGAGTGACGAGGAGCTGTTGCAAAACCCGTAGTGAGCTGCTGTCAGGGCACGGTTTTAACCGTGCCGAACAGGTGTCGCCAAGACAACGGCTTCAGCCGCTGAGGGCCAACGATGCACCTCAGGGGCTAAAGCCCTCTCCGTTCCGAGTTTCGATCGGCACGACTAAAGTCGCGCCCTGACGAGGGTTACAGGAGGGTTTGCAACAGCTTCTACTGTAGATTCTGTAGAAATGCCTAGAGGTTCAGGCGCTCAACATACTGTCGAATACTCAATCCGCAGAATTGTACCTGTTCCTCCTGGAAGCTATGCTTGCTACCTCTACGAGGTTTGTTGGCAAAGGCCCTGATGGTCGATGACGAAGCGGGATTCTCCCTTGCGCTGATTGACTCCCCACCGGCGACCAAAGGGAGGTTGTTATGTCATCCAAGAAAGGAAGTCTCTTCGATGAAGCCGCCTTCCGCGGGGAGACAGAGGTTTTAATGGCGCCTAAGAAAAGCCTGTCGGACGTAGCCAAGGCAAAGGAGAAAGCTCAACTCGTCGATTGGGAATCCTTCCTGGTGGGATTCCCCCGCGGGAAGACCGTGTTGGAATACGGCGCGAACCGAGTCATCTACCGACAGGGCGACCCTGCGGAGTCTGTGTTCTTCATCCGGCGCGGCAAGGTAAAGCACGGGGTGACCTCCAAGCAAGGCAAGGAAGCGATCGTTGCCGTCCTGGGCGACGGTGACTTCTTCGGCGAGGGATGCCTCGCCGGCCGGCCGTTGCGCATCGGCACGGCGGCGGCGATTACCGATTGCTCGCTGGTCAAGGTTGAAAAGGCCGTGATGGCGCGCATGCTCCACGAACAGCACGACATCTCGGAAATGTTCGTCACGCATCTGCTGTCACGCAATCTCCGGTATGAAGAAGATCTTATCGACCAGCTATTCAACTCCAGCGAGAAGCGTCTGGCCCGGGCTCTATTGTTGCTGTCGCATTTTGGCAAGGAAGGCCGCTCCGAGAGCGTGCTGCCCCGAGTCAATCAGGAACACTTGGCGCAAATGGTGGGCACCACGCGGTCGCGGGTCAGTCATTTCATGAACAAATTCAAGAAGCTGGGATTTGTCGACTACGACGGCGCAAATGCCGGATTGACGGTCCACAGCGGCCTCCTCAGCGTGATCCTGCACGACTAGCCACAATAGATGGATCAGGCGTGCCCAGCTTGCCCTGCGGAGCGAACATCGCGTTTGGATGATGTGCTCTCAATGGGAGATGATTCGCCCGCGGCGCGGGATTAGGATAACCCTCAACGTCTCGTTGCCTTCCATCGACATCGCGACCTTAGTCTCGATGTCAAACCCTTGGCAACTTCCACCTGCCCCACACCGTAGTTCCCCCTCATTAACTGGTCTGAGCAGATTTGAACAGACGTGTGTGCCGTACTGGACTGACACGCGAATCGGCCCAGGGGTATTAGAAGTGAACGTCAAGCTGCCTGCCACAATCTTGTGGAGGCGGATGTCAGAGGCGAACTTCATGATGAGAAGATTCCAGCCTTTGACCCTGATCGTAGGGTTCAATTCGGAGTCACTTCAGCCTCCGGTTTGGCGTGGCGGCGAAAGCAGGCCAACGCGGACTACGCGCATCGAGTCTCGAGAGCAAGGTGCACTTGGAAGGTACGACACGAGCGGCCCGGGGAGCCCTGAGGGGCAGGCGAAAGCAAGGTGACGAAAGAAGTGGAAGTCAAGCCGGGAAAATAGATTTCAAGACCATAAGGAGAGTGCAACATGGCAGAGAAAATAACAGTGTTGGGTATCTACCCCAATTACCCCAGCGTGGAGAACGCCGTCGACGCCTTGAAGGAGGCCGGATTTCGAAACACGGATATTTCCGTACTATTTCCGGAAAAAGTGGTTTCCAAGGACTTCGCCCACGACAAAGGCACCAGGGCTCCCGAGGGAGCTGCCGCAGGCGCCGGAACGGGTGCGGTGCTGGGCGGCACATTGGGATGGTTGGTGGGCATTGGTGCCCTGGCGATACCAGGTTTGGGTCCTTTTATCGCCGCCGGTCCTATCATGGCAACCCTTGCGGGGATGGGCGTGGGCGGTACCGTAGGCGGGATAACGGGCGCGCTGATTGGCTGGGGGATTCCCGAACACAAGGCCAAGCACTATGAGGTCCGGGTAAAAGAAGGCGGGATCCTCCTCTCCGTGCATTCGGACAATGCGGACTGGACGAAGCGCGCAAAGGCGACCCTGCAGCGGACAGGAGCGCAGGATATCTCGTCAACGGGAGAAGGCGGCGGCAGCGCCAGCGCCGACTACGTCAGAAGCGATAGGCAGTAGGCCGCTCGCACGACTACGGGTGGTACGGCGGTATGGCAGTTCGGGGAGGGGCACTTCCGTCTCGTACTTCGGTGAGTTGCAAAGGAGATTCCCATGTCACTAATCTTGCTGATTATCATTCTGCTGCTCGTGTTCGGCGGCGGCGGAGGCTATTACGGATATCGGAGATGGGGTTCGGAGGGAGGCATCGGAATCGTCGGGCTGGTCCTGATCATTCTGGTGCTCTTGTACCTATTCGGCGGATTACGGATGCATCATTGAAGTTCGATCTGAAACCGCGGGAAGGCAAAAACCCATTAAGAGCCGCAGAGCTAAGGAACATTTCCACGGTACTCGCTCGGACCGATTGCGAGCCCGGGACGCTGGAGGCATCCGGCCTGCGCAGCCATGCGCGCACTTCAATGTGAGGCTCACGGTGAGATCACGGCCTTCGTCGCCCTGTCAAACCCCCGGCAATTCCCTCCCACCCCGCACCGTCGTTCCCCCTCATGACTTGGCCTGTGCAATCTTGAACCAACATATGTTCAATTCTGAACAGATGCGCGAATTACTCCTCCACTAAAATTCATGCGTCTTGTGCGGTACAAGACACGCGGCTGAAAATGATGGAGAGAATCATCTCCACAAAGCGCGCGGCCTAAGACTTCAGATGGTGTGGAGCTTCGGTCTGCTCAGGTAGCGCTTCCGGCAAAGGCCGGAAAGCGTGGCGGGATCTGGTCAGAACCTGGAGGGAGGAGGGAGAAACCATGGCGCGGAATGGTGTCTTTGCGTTGCTCGTGCACGATCGCCCCAGTCCTTTGGAATCACTGAAGACCGACCTCAACAACCTGTCGGTGAAGACCTGGAGCGCCAGGTCGCTGGACGAAGCGGCGAAATTACTAGACCAGACTCATCCGGAGCTGGTATTCACCGACACGCAGCTTGCGGACGGAACCTGGTCTGAGGTCGTCAGCCTGGTGGAGCGGGCGGGCGCGCCCGCCAACGTCATCGTTGTCGGGTCCCACGTGGACATCAGGGTTTACGTCTCGGCGATGGAGAGTGGCGCCTTCGACTTTATTGTGCCCCCCTTAGAACCTGAATCGCTGCTCCACGTCGTAGGGGTTGCCATCGACAACGTCCGGCGTCGCAGGGAAGCGGAAGCCGTTAAGCAGGTGGAGTAAGGATGGACAAAGGATTCACAAGTTTCAGGGGCGGGTAAGACCGCATGGATATTCTTCAGGAGGTGCCTGTGACTTTGATTTGTGCGGCGGATCAGGTTGCCGAAAATGCGCCCGAGGAATTCGGGGGTTACGTCCTCATCGTCGGGACAGACTCGGGCTTCCTCGAATACTACCAAGATATCTTTCTGGGACTCGGGTTTACCCCGCTGGTGGGGACCAGTTATGAATCTATCCTGGCTTCGCTGCGCCTCATCGTTTTTGAGTTTATCGTGGTAGCCCAGTCAAGGCTGGCCTTTGAAGGCCGTTTTGTTATGGAAGACGATTGGAGGCACGACGATCGCACTAGCGTTATGGTCATAACCAAGGGGAACGATCCCGGCCGCCACCTGGGTGTGAAGAACCTCGGAGCAGTGGATTACTTGCGTGATCCCGTTGCCGTGCCCGAGATGGTGCGCGCCATGACTGCCCATCTGCAACCGGATGCTATCTATCAAAGCGCACTGCGACGACCGTCTGCGATGGGGTAAGGATGGCCGTGGGGTGCGGGAGCGACGGCCACTTCATCTTGCGACTGCCATGAATCCTCGCTAATCACTGTGAGCAAGAGGAAGAGCATGGACCATGCGATATCACCAGGTGGCTTGACAGTTCACAACCGGAAGGACTGGCCATGCGCGGTTTGCAGGCCCGATCGAAGCTCCGAGGGCCGAGGCTTTGGGCTCTGCTCGCAGTGCGCACAAGGAATAATTCTTGCGGCGCAGGCCGGCGTCGAGGATGCGCGCGCGCTGCTCGATGACGTCACGGATGCCCTGGCCATGCTGGAATTCCGGCCGGAGGCGCAGGCACTGCCTATTTAGCCCTTCCACCCGGTCTCCGCGCTCTGGCTTTGGGGGCGAGTGCAGGAGCGTCGTCGCGACTGCAGATTGTTCGTCCTGCGAGCGTCGGGTTCGCGCCACGCGCGGAGACCCCCTCCTTTTCGAGGAGGCCTTTGTCAGGACAGGTTATTTATGAAAAGGGAGAAGGAGGTAACAACCATGGTTTCGAACGAGCATCAATGGTTACAGCTCACACAAAATGAATTTCATGAGGAACTCGCTCGCCGTGCGCACCGACTTTGGGAGGAACGGGGGTCTCCCTTCGGATCATCGGATGAAGATTGGTACCGCGCCGAACGAGAAATGCGGACTATGAAGAGCGACCTACAATTGCAGAGGGACGTTTCAGAGGAAATCCAATGGGACCCCGCTGTCAACGGAGAGCAGGTTCGGGCCGAAGTGAAGGACGGCACGGTGACGCTCGCCGGTCGTGTTGAATACTTCGCCGAGAAGTGGGCTGCCGAATTGGCCGCCAAACGAGTGGCTGGCGTCAAGAAGTTGGCCGTTGAGATAGAGGTCAAACCTATTCGCTCCCGCGCCCTGAGAGACGCGGATATTGCCCGGGCGGCAGAGAACGCACTCAAATGGCATGCCTTCGTGCCGCATGACCGCATCAAGGTGACCGTAAAAGCTGGGTGGATAACCCTGGAAGGCGAGGTTGAGAAGCAATTCGAGAGGGAGACCGCACGCCAAGTCGTGCTCCACTTAGCGGGAGTCAAAGGTGTCAACAACCAGATCGTCCTCAAACCGAAGGTGGAGCCCATGGAGGTCAAGGATAAGATCGAAGCAGCTTTCAAGCGTAGCGCGATTCTTGACTTAGCGAGGATCGCGGTGGCGATCGACGGTGGTACGGTCACTCTGACTGGGGCTGTTCGCTCTTGGACAGAATATGAAGACGCCGAGCGGTCTGCCTGGGCCGCGCCGGGTGTGCGCGATATCAAGAATCTCCTGAAAATTGTGGCTTGAAGCTTGCTGATTGCAGTTGTTTCTCGGGGCCCGTTCCAGTTCGGTAGGAGGAGTTTAGGAAGAACACCTTCCCAGACGGCGCTGGGGCGCGTGCAGGTGGCGCGCATGCGGCGTTCTGGGCGAAAGATATCGCGCTAGGGCATTCGGTTCACAGCCAGGATGATCTAGTCCAATTGATGCGTAGCCACAGGACATTTCACTTCCTCGAATCGTAGACGCGGCAGAAGACGATATGGCTGCGCCGCCCAAGGATAATTTCGCCCGACCCCACACGGCAGTCCGCCCCTCATCAACTGGCCTGAGCAGTTTTGACCAAACGTGTGAGCCGTACTGGACTGACACTCGAACCGGCCCAAGGGTATAAGAGGTGTACCCCGCGCTGTCAGCCAGGGTTTGTCCGATGCCAGCGGCGCGGGGGGAGGGGCGAGATGCTCGCAACTGCCTTGATGGGTGGCTGCGATCACAAGTGTCCGAAGGCAAATTTGAGGAGGGAAAATGGCTCCTGACTATGACTTGTCAAACCTGCACGCCGATCAGGCCGTCCTGTGGTTTTACCTCAAGGCCGATGCCATCCTTGCCGAGATTTTCGCTGACCAGCCCGAGCGCCGTGCTTTCCCCCTCGCTTTAGGGGCATCCACACGAAGTTGCAGCACATACTGCGCCTGCGAAGCCGAAGGCGGCGCACGGCAGTCCGAAACCGGGAGCAGACTGATCGAAGTCAGCCCCGGAATCAAAGAGGTGAATTAGAAATGCCTTTAATTCATATATTCCTGGTCCTGATCGTGGTTGGTGTTCTCCTCTGGCTGGTTAACAGTTACATCCCGATGGCACGGTCCATCAAGTCGATATTGAACGCCGTCGCGGTCATTTTCGTAGTTTTGTGGCTCCTGAATGTTTTTGGACTGCTTCATTCCATCTCCAGGGTCCGCATCTAGAACTCGTGAGCGTCTGGCCCAGCGCCCGCGGCGGGTAATTGCGCGCGGCCCCATTCCTGCCCGTCCTTGATACCGACCGGAAGCAAAAAGCCTTAACCCGGTCCCGGCAATCCGGAACCTACAGGAAGCCCGCGCGGCAACTCCCGACGGTCACGACCGCGTTGAAGCTAAGGAGACAGGAGACATATGGTCGCGTGTCGACTTCACGAGAGGTCCAGTTTCTCAAGGGGCAAAGGACCTCACACTTTCTCGGCTACTCCCCGGCCGCCCCCCTGGGTGATAATCCTGCTCGGGTCAGCCCTCGTAATTTACCTCGCCGTCGTTGGTGCCTTAATTCATTTCTGCCTGCAATTCACACGAATCATTGACGCCCGCCTAGATGGAAACGTTTTCGATAACCCAGCCGTAGTTTTGGCCGCCCCAACCGAGCTGCAAGTGGGACAGCACGTGACAGCAGGTGCGGTCGCAGCTCACCTCCGGAGGGCCCGCTACACCGAGACCCAGGTGGTTGGCGGACTCGGAAGCTATACGGTGACGGGCAACCGGCTGGAGATCCAGCCGGGCCCCGAGTCCTTCTTCAAAAACGGGCAGATGTCGCAAGGTCCGGCCAGACTGGAATTCAATAGTGACAGCCTCGTGTCCATTACTGCTCTTGACGACATGACCCCCTTGAAGACGTATCTACTTGAGCCGGAAGCGATCACAATTCTCTTTGGCGAGAGCCGGACGAAGCGCCGTCTGGTGCGCTACCAAGACCTTCCCGGGGTGGTGGTGCAGGCGATTCTCGCAACCGAAGACCATCGGTTTTATTCGCACCATGGAGTAGATTCTCTCCGGATTGTGGCCGCCGCAATCGCGAATCTCCGCGCCGACGAGCGGTTGCAAGGTGGAAGTACGTTAACCATGCAGCTCGCCCGAAATCTCTTCTTGACACCTAGTCGCACGGTCCGGCGAAAGGTCACGGAAGTCATTTTCGCTCTTCTGATCGAGCTGCGGTTGCCTAAGGAACGGATTCTCGAACTCTACGCGAACCAGGTCTATCTCGGCCAGCGGAACAGTTTTTCCATCTACGGATTCGGCGAAGCCTCCGTCGCTTACTTTAACAAGGACATCAGCGACTTGACGCTCCCTGAGGCCGCTTTGCTCGTCGGAATGATTCGCGGGCCCAATCTCTACTCCCCTTACCGACATCCGGAGCGAGCGGCGGAGCGGCGTAATCTTGTGCTGCGGCGGATGCTGAAGGCAAGTGTCGTCAGCGCCGGTGAGGCTGAACAGGCCTCGATAACCCCCTTCGGCTTGACGAATCAGGGCGCCGAATCCCGCCAGGAGCCTTACTTCGTGGATATGGTGAAGGCGCAGTTGCTCGCACGATTCTCCGAGCGTGACCTGCTTACGCAAGGCTATCGCATTCACACCACTCTAAACCTGGAGTTGCAGCGAGCGGCCACGGAGGGCGCGCGCGCCGGCATGCTCGAGGTGGATCGACTGGTGAAGAAACAGAATGAACGCAAGAAGTCGCCTCCAATAGAGTCAATCCAGCCACAACTCGCTTTGGTTGCGTTGGACCCGCACACGGGCGACGTCAAGGCTCTCGTGGGTGGCCGCGACTACGGAACGAGTCAGTTGAATCACGCCTTGGCGCGGCGCCAGCCTGGTTCTTCGTTCAAGCCTTTCGTGTATGCGGCGGCGCTGAACTCCGGCGTGGACGGCACCCTACCACTGATCACGCTTGCCACGGTGCTGGTGGACGAACCCGCTACGTTTGAATTTGGCAATACGCCCTACGCGCCCAAAAACTACAAGCAGGCTTACCACGGCTCGGTAACCGTCCGTAAGGCATTGACTTACTCCCTCAATGTCCCCAGTGTACGTCTTGCAGAAATGGTGGGCTACGGCAAGGTACGAAACTTCGCCGTGGCGGCTGGCTTTAACGACCAGCTCAACTCGACGCCAGCCATCGCGCTAGGAGCCTACGTCGCCACGCCACTCGAAATCGCGGGGGCGTATACAACTTTCGCCAACCGCGGGGAGTACGTTGCACCGAGGTGTATTGTGGCTGTTACCGATGCGTCGGGCCGCACCGTCTGGAATAATCCTGTCACCCCACGCCGGGCGCTGGATTCGCGCGTCAGTTATTTGATGGTGAGCCTCCTCCAAAGCGTGATTAACAGCGGCACTGGAGCGGGGGTGAGAGCTCGCGGCTTTAAGCAACCGGCCGCTGGTAAGACGGGCACTTCCCGTGACGGCTGGTTTGCCGGATTCACCCCGAAGCTGCTTGCGGTGGTTTGGGTCGGTTACGATGACGGCCGTGAATTGGGCATCCCAGGGGCGCGGTCGGCCCTGCCCCTCTGGACCGAATTCATGAAGCGGACGACTGATTTACCGTCTTATGGAACCCCGCAGCAGTTTCGCCAGCCACCGGGAATTGTCACGGCCGCGATTAATAACCTGACAAACCTTGTGGCGCTCGCCGATCCGACCATGACGCACAGCGAGGTGTTCATTGAGGGCACGGAACCATTCCCGCCAGTCCCGGGTGAGCAGACGGAAGTAGCTGACGGATCGCAGGGACAAGGTGAGGCCGCGTTTGGAGGAAAGATACCGCCGGAGCGTAGGGACGAGATCGCCCTGGTTGCCGAGCGCGGACGTAAGGCTTACATCAACACAAGAGTCCCGGCCACCATCGGCGCGGGCCACGGATTTCATGCTCATTGAGCTGGCGAACGGATACAATTCCAACGGTTGAATGAGTATGACGTCGCATGCGGCCAAGAAGCCCAAGGGTCTAAGCATCATCGACTACTTGCGGCCCCACTGGAAAGCCCTGTCGCTGGCCTTGCTGGCGGTTGTGGGCGAGGCCGCGACCGACCTGCTCGAACCCTGGCCCTTAAAAATCGTTCTCGATTACCTGCTTCAGTCCAAACCTCCGCCCAGTTGGTTGAACTCAATGATCGGGTGGATCGGGCAGGACAAACTAGCCGTCCTTAACTTTGCGGTGCTGGCGGTGGCAATTATCGCCGTCGTCGGCGCGCTCAGCTCCTACCTTGAGAAATACCTCACCACCAGTGTCGGCCAATGGGTCATGCACGATCTGCGGCGCACGCTCTATCACCACATCCACCGCCTGTCACTGGCCGAGCATGACGAGAAGCGGACCGGCGACCTCATCGGACGTGTGACCAGCGACATCGAAGCCATCCAGTCGTTTATCACCACGGCGCTTCTGGGCATATTCACCAGTGTCCTCACCCTGGTGGGGATCATCGGGGTCATGTTTTACCTGAACTGGCGTTTCACGCTCATTTCGCTCTCCATTGCGCCCGTGCTCTTCCTGGTCGTTTACTTCTTCACCCGGCGCATCAAAAAAGCTTCGCGCGAGGTAAGGAAAAAAGAGAGCGAGCTGGTTTCAATTGTCCAAGAAGTTTTCTCCTCGATCCGTGTAGTCAAGGCCTTTGCCCGCGAGGACTACGAGAAGCGGCGCTTCGAGCGCCAGAGCCTGGAGAATGTCGAGATGGCCCTGGAGGCGCGAAGCATCAAGATGAAACTCTCACCTGTCGTCGAGATTATCGTGGCGGCGGGGACCTGCCTGGTACTCGGCTATGGCGCGCGCCTGGTACTGGCCGGCCAGCTCACCGCTGGCGGGCTGGTCGTTTTTTTGCTTTACCTGGGCAAGATGTATAAGCCCATGCGCGACCTTTCCAAAATGACGGACACGGTCTCCAAGGCGGCAGTGGGGTTTGAGCGGGTCCGCGAAGTTCTGGAGACCGAGAGCGGGATGCGTGACCTGCCGGGCGCGCGCCGCGCCGGGCACTTCAAGGGCAAAGTCGAATTTGATAAGGTCTCGTTCGGGTATAACCCAGACGAATTGATCTTGAAAGATGTGAGCTTCGAGATCGAGCCGGGCCAGGTCGCGGCATTCGTCGGCCCGACAGGGGGCGGCAAGACGACCATCATCAGCCTGGTTGCGCGCTTCTACGATCCCCTCTCCGGGGAGGTCAAAATTGACGGGAAAAATGTACGCAACTACACGATGAAATCGCTTCGCCAGCAGATTAGTTTTGTTTTGCAGGAGACGCTTCTGTTCCGCGCACCCGTCTGGCAAAACATCGCCTACGGC
>Ga0209343_10010736_pt1 | contig 10388 bp, 13 predicted proteins | sample RifCSPlowO2_02_FD_184026 | JGI IMG/M metagenome (GOLD analysis project Ga0209343, IMG submission 184026) | Groundwater microbial communities from Rifle, Colorado - Rifle CSP2_plank lowO2_0.2 (SPAdes) (version 2) | ecosystem: Environmental > Aquatic > Deep subsurface > Groundwater | place...
CTCCGGCGCTCACGAGGCGGATGGGCGGACAATATGTCGCGTTTGGTGTCGCTACGCGGGCGCCCGAGCGAGCGCGCGATGACAGTCGGTAAAGAGCGATTCGCCCGGCCAGTGGGCGGTGTCGCCATGCCGGCATCACCGCGCAGGAAGATCGGGGTGGCCTTCACGCGACCTACTCAAGAGCACCTCAAGACGCGCTCGCAACAGAATTCCGCTTTACATTCCCTCGGCGGTGCAAGGTCTACCTTACGCATTGGCACGAGCGAGTCGGCGCTGGCGTCGAGCGGTGGCCTCACGTCGACTTCAGACAATCCGTGGAAACGCGCCGAGTCGGTCGACGGACTTGTCGCCCTACAGGCCCCTTCAGGACGCCCGCCGAAGCCCGTCGACTTGCTGAAGCCAGCTGGCGATCCGGTTCCAACTGGCTGGCATTAGGGATTAGGGATTAGGGACGCTGACCCCAAGCCGTTGATTTCAGACGAGCTTCCAAACAGACATATAAAGCCAGTTCGAACCACACTGACACTGGAACTCTTGCGCTGTCGGACTTCGTCGCTGAGTCGGGATGAATCAGATCGCGAGAGGCGGTCGTCGGCGCCAAGCTGCCGGTGATATCCCGACGATCTTCTTGAATGCGCGGCTGAACGCCGCCTCTGAGTCGTACCCGACATCGCGGGCGACCGCCGCGACCTTCGCGGTACCGTCCGACAGCGACCTCGCGGCGATCTGCATGCGCCAGTGCGCGAGGTACCGCATGGGCGGCTGTTCCACGAGCTGAGTGAACCGATCGGCAAGTGCCGAGCGCGAAACTCCAATCTCCCGAGCGAGCCCTTCCAGCGTCCACGAATGAGCGGGGCGATCGTGCAGCACGGCGAGTGCGTGCCCGACGATCGGATCCCGCAGGCCGGCAAGCCAGCCCGTCTGGTCCGCCGCTATTCCATCGAGATAGCGCCGGACAACCTCGACGAACAGCACCTCGCTCAGCCGCAGAAGTACACACCTCGCGCCCGACCGTGGCTGGCGCGACTCGGCAAGCGCGAACTCGATAAGAGGCCTCAGGCGATCATGTCCGGCGGCGAGTCGCGGTAGATGAACTAGGCGCGGAAGTGTTTCCAGGACGGGATTGAAAGGACGCACGTCACACCCGAGGAAGCCGCAAACGAGATTCGCACGCTCCGGACCGCCACCGCCCTCGGTCACGATGGACGGAGCGGAACCACTTGCAATCTGGCGAAAAAACGACAAGACCGCATCCTCAGGCGCCTCCGAATGCATGCCGGGCGCGCTGGACATGACATAGGGGTCGCCGTGTGGCACGACGAGGATGTCACCCGCCTCCAGATGGACGGTCGGACCGTCGAGGATGGTTGCCCAGCACGTGCCGTGCGTGACGATGTGATACGACACCACATGCTGCGTGCCGGGGAGCACTGCCGGCGCGAACACGCTGGCTGCGGGAATCTCGTCTGCCCACGGCGACGACGCGTCCAGCAGAAAGAACAGTGCGCCTGTCAGCTTGACCGTCCGCAGCACGTCCGACAGGACGTCGACTTCCGCCCCAGCGCCCGGCGCCAGTTCTAATGGCTCCGTCCTGGCCGATTGCGTCGAGGCCGGCAGCGCTTTGGATGCTGGGGCAAGCAACTTGGACGGTTGGTCATGGAGCCGAGCCACAGCGCCATCTTACACTCGTCGATGTTGACGGCTGGTGTTCAAGAGAGCGCCCGATCGGAGGATTCACATGGCTGCTCGAGAGACGTTGGACGCAGGATCGGCGGCAGATGCAAACCGTTCGCTCAAGGCTGCCCATCGGGCAATGTGGGCGCTCGGCGACTATCACACGTTTGCAACGTCTACGGTCTGGGAGCTCGGTCCGGTGCTGGTCGACGCGTGCCGGATCTCTCGCGGCCTGCGCGTCCTCGACGTAGCCGCGGGCACAGGCAATGTCGCCATTCGCGCGGCGACGGCCGGTGCGGCGGTGGTGGCGTCGGACCTGACGCCGGAGAACTTCGAGGCAGGTCGCCGGGCAGCCCGGGCTGCAGGAGTCGAGGTTGAATGGATTGAGGGCGACGCAGAGGCGCTTCCCTTTGAGGACGAACAGTTCGACGTCGTCACGTCGTGTTTCGGCGCGATGTTCGCTCCAGATCAGCAGAAGGTTGCTAACGAACTCCTGCGGGTCTGCCGCGCCGACGGCACGATTGGGATGATCAATTTCACCTCAGAGGGCCGAGGAGGCGACTTCTTTGGCCTGCTGGCGCCCTACGCGCCGCCACCCCCGCCCGGTGCACTTTCACCACTCATGTGGGGAAATGAGGACCACGTCCGGAAGCTGTTCGGCCATCGGGTCGCGTCCCTTGAGATCACTCGCCGCGAGTACATTGAGCGTGCGGCAAGCCCGAGCGCGTACCTCGACCTATTTAGGCAGACGTTCGGGCCCATGGTAGCCATCTCCACGAGCCTGGCTGGTCAGCCGAATGGGGCGACGGCGCTCAATCGGGACTTTCTCGAGTTCGTTGGGCGTTCGAACCGAGGTATGCCGGAAGGCCCAGTCCAGATACCTTACGAGTACCTGCTCGTCGTGGCCCGCAAAGCGGTTTAGCCACGGACGCCGCAAACACTCCCGCGAATCGCCAGCAGGCTCTGGTGCTCCCCACGAGCGCGAAGGTCCGCTGAATCGAGTCAGGCCGCTTGCCGGAGCGCATCCAGACGCCTCAGCCATTCATCAATCCGGTTCCAACTGGGGGCATTAGGGACGCCACAATTGGTAGGTAACACCGCTCCCGCAATCAACTGGCCCGTCACGACCGGCGCACTGAATCGATAGGTTCGACCGTCACGTGTAAATTTGAACGGAGCCGCCAGCACTTCTCGCAGCAACTGCCGCCCGTCGGCAACCGACCCGCTCAGCAGCCCGCGCCACTCGGCGACCTTCGTCTGTACTTTGGCTTCGATGGCCGCGCGATCGACGTGAATCTGATGCAACGTCTCCGCTGAACCGATCTGCGCGACCAGCGCGTCGCGTTCCTGCTGGCGCTCCGCGAGCAGCGATGATCGACGGAATGGTGGCACCGCCCTGCTCGACCGCCAACGTCAGGTTCTGGATCTTCGTGTCGAGCACCCGCAGCTGACGATGCGGAGATCCTCACGGTGCACGCGCACCCACTCCGAGGGCGGGCGTCGAGTCGGCGCGACATCGCCGGAGCGATCGCGCTTCTTCGTTTTGAACGTTACCAGATCGCCACGATAGAGCTCATTGTGCAGCACGTCGCGCACCGTGGACGGCGACCAGCCCGCCGGCCGGACGCGGGCAACCAGCGCGCTCGGCATTCAACCGCTTTGCGATGCGCGTGTAGCCCGTGCCCATTGCGCAGAGGTCGAAGATGCGCCCGACGACGGCGGCCTCGTCCTGGCTGATGACCAGATCGCCGTGCTTCCCGACTTTGATGTTCGTGTACGACGATCGTCGCGACCACGTTTAGCTTGCGCGGTGTGAGCAACCTCATATGCACTCAGCTTCATCATTCTGGAGCTGATCAATGCAATTCAGACGTCCAATCTGCCTGACAGCCTCTTCAATGACCCGGTTCGAAAGAGCTAATCGTCCTATCTACGCCGCTCGAACCCACCGCTCGATAGCGGTCCACTCTCCCGCGTGGGAGCAAGGGGAACTCGTTGGGAACGCCATTTCTCTATTTTGCGAGCTCTCAGCGGCGGTTAATTACCTGAACGCGTTGGCTGTTACCGCGGTTCGGATAAACTGCTTTCCGTCGAAGGTCACACCCTCGAAAGAACAGTTACTGAAGCCCCTGACGCGGGGTCCCTTCTTCATCGGTTCGCCCCACCTGCCTTCCCCTTCCACATTCGTGGATCGAAACTGAAATCCTGTGCCTCACCGGTGTGAATCCGGTGGAACTCTGGGTGTGCCGGATTGAGCACGTAATTGCGCTCCACCGGCACGACGACCGAAGGCACGGACAGCACCATCGTCTTTCCTGCGACGATCCACGACCGCCCCAGCGCCTGGAGCTCTGCGGGCGCCGGGATCTTGCGCCAGGTCCGGGGAAGGCCGGACAGAGCGATCTCGCGCACGATCGAGTCGTCTGGGACGTCGGCCGAAATCGCCACAAGGTGCGCCGGCAGAAGATCAGGGTCGGTATGGACGAAGAACTCGAGCGCAGCTAAGGAGAGTGTGCTCGACGTGTAGATGGCCGGCAGGCCCTTCGGCACCCAACGACTTCCGAACGGCCGTGTCCCTTCGCCGTCGAACGCCTGGTGTCCCGCCGGGACAACTCGCCAGACGCGCACTAGCAGCCCGTGGTGAACGTCTGGCGTTGCACCGAGACGGGCGAGGCGCCTCGCCGGCAAGGCGCGACGACCGAGAATATCGGGAATATTTGAGGGAGGAGCAACGCAGCCAGCGAGGATGCATCGCCCGTCGAATGCAGCCAGACGTTCACCACGGGCTGCTAGGCCACGATCCCGTACTCGATCCGGCCCAGCACCTCCTCAACCTGTGCGGTCCCGACCTCGGTGTCGAGCAAGCGGAACGGCATCTCGCCGCCAAGGGCGCGATTGGGCCGCCGCAACCAGGCGGCTGTTGTCGCCTCATCACCGAACACCGCGACAGCATGCGCGGCCACTCGCGCGAGCCGCACGAGCCGATCCGATTCGACGGCCTGGAGCTTGCGCCCGCGCTTCCGCCGCGCCAGTGTCCGCATCGGCGTGTGAAGGATCGCCGCGGTCTCGGGCAACGTGAGTTGCAGACGCCGGCACACGGATTCGAGCGACCGGTATGGCAGGCCACTCTTGATACGCGTTCGGAGCGCTGCGGGGTCGGAACGCCGAGGACCGTGAAACACGGCTTCTCCGCCGAGCACATCGAGCACGTAGTCAGCTTGCGTCATGATTGGACATCCAGCCATATGGCAGTATCGCACGTGCCATATGGCGTGCGCCAGACGAAGATCCATCGATGCGCGATGGCCTCGGGCAGGGCCAAGACGAAAATGCAGAACACCCCACTCTTGCTGAGATTCCCGAGCGCCGGCCGGCCGAACGGCCGTCCCGCAGTAGACCGTCCAGCCTTTCGGCGTTCGCGCCTTGGGGTCGACAATGAGGTGCGCGGTCCACGAGATCCTGCGGCCGCCGCACATCGTCGCGAGAAAGAACCTTGAGTGCAATCAGGTGGCCCGCGCGCGCGACGCCGATCGTAAGGTTGGGCAGCAACTCAATCTGCTCGGCCTCGCACACGACCTCGGGCTCGATTCCCGACGAAGCGAACAACAGGTCGATGACCGGCCCTCGGGGCTCGCTTGAACCCCGTGAGTCTCACGGTGGCCAGGCGCCCCACGGCGTCCTGCTCGACAACGGCCTCGATGCGGTAGCCGTGTGCGCGAAGTTCGCGGATCAGGGCTTCCGCTTCTGCGTCGCTCGCCAGGGCCACTGCCAGATCGGCGTCTCGCGTGAACCGCGGTTCCGTACGCGCCGAAACGGCCAGACCGCCAACCAAGGCGAAGGAGACGCGGGCTTCAATGAGGTCAATGTGGATCTGGCGTAGGGCCGCTTCGAGGGATGTCACGCCAATCTGGCACCCACATCGACGGGGCGTCCAGGACAATCTCCAGCCTCCGCTCCTGGCCGGTCCAGAAGCCACTCGCGAAGCAGTCGCTCGATTTCGTCATCGCCCGCCTCGGGATGACTCCGTCGGAGATTCTGGCGCATCAGATCGAGCCCGGTGTCGAACAGGTCGAGCGTCGTGCGGAAGGCGTCGGTGATGGACGGAGTGGTCGATGCCATTCTGTCACTCGGCAGGTTCACTACTGTACGGTTTTCCGAGGTGCTCGGCAAGCGTTCACGCAACGCGGCGAAGCGCGTCGATGTGCTGACGCCAGGAGGCTGCACTGAACAATGATAGGCTTGATGCTGGCGAGAACGACATGATTCGAACGCTTCTGCTCACCGTCGGACTGGTGGCAATGTCGAACGCTGTCATCGGCGCTCGTGACTGGCAGAACGGCACCTGGACTGAGGTGACGGTCACTCGCCCAAGGGTCGTCATCGGCCTTCAAACGAGGCGGCCGAGCACTGGTCCACAAGAGCCGAGGATGACGGAGATCAGAACCTACATCATTGACAGTCACAGCCTGCGGCTGGAATTGAAGGAGCCGACCCCGCCTCAGCGTCTGTCGGTGGAGGCGATCGTCGGGGAACGAGTGGTGTTCGCGCTCGAGAAGAACACCGTCTACGTCCAGCAGTCCGACGGCACGGAGCATCGCTTGCGGGTGACGAAGAAACACGAGAAGAAGCCGCCGCGATAGACCGCAGCAATTTACTCGGATCTGACGCGCGTCGAATCCGGAGTCGGAATTCTGAGATTGGAAGCGTGAGCCCGCGGGATGTGGTTTTGCACGGACGCCAGCGCCGCGAACACCACGGTCATCGTGGCGGCCATCAGCGCAAAGAGCCTCGACGCGCCGCCAGACTCCAGCGCCCACGATCCGGCGTACGGCGCCGCCACGCCGCCGATGCGGCCGAACGCGACAGCGGCGCCAACGCCCGTGCCCCGAATCCCCGTGGGGTACACGTGCGCGGCCAGCGCGTACATCGTGGTTTGAACGGCGTTGACGAGTCCGCCCGTCCACGCGAGCATCGCGAGCACGGAGACGACCGACTGGGCGCCGATGGCCACCGACGCCAACAGCACCGCGCCGGCGATGGCGCCGGCCGACATCGCGAGCATGGTCCTACGCGATCCGAGTCGTCCGATGAGGATCGCGCCGAGAATCGCGCCGCCGACGCCGCCCAGGTTGTATGCGGTCAACCCGTTGCTGGCGACGGCGATGCCGAAGCCGGCGCCCGTCAGCAGCGACGGCACCCAGTTGGTGCCGATGTACACCGTCAGCAGGCAGAAGAAGAACGAGCCGCACAACGCCAGCGTGTCCCGCCGGAACTCGGGCACGAACAGCTGACGGGCGGACGCCTGGCTGACCGCCCTCTCGCGGTCGTCCGCGAACGCCGCATCCAGAGGCACGTCGTGGCCGATCCGCCGCAGCAGCACGGCGAGCTCCAGCCATCGTTCGCGGCGCCGGGCAAGATACCGCGGCGATTCTGGAAGGATCCGCCACAGGATCGCCGCGAGGACGAGTGGCGCAAGGCCGCCCACGAGGAACAGCGTGCGCCAGCCGTAGCGCGGCAGGATCTCCGCGCCCAGCAGACCCGCGAGCGTGCCACCGAGCGGGATGCACACGATGGTCGCCGTGACAGCGAACGCGCGATGACGTCGCGGCACGTATTCGGAGGAGAGCGCTGCAGCGTTTGGCATCGCGCCGCCGAGGCCGAAGCCGGCGAAGAACCGCAGCACGCCCAGAACGCCGACGCGTCCGGCAAACGACACGAGCACGGTGAAGATGCCGAACGCCACCACGCTGCCGACGAGCGCGCCGCGCCGCCCGACGCGGTCGCCGATGTAGCCGCCGAGCGCGCCGCCGACCATCATCCCGAGCATGCCGCTCGCCAGAACGGAGGCGAACGCCGGCCGCGGCAGGCTCCATTCGCGCATGAGTGCCGGCACCGCCACGCCCAGCAGTTGGTTGTCGAGGCCGTCGAGAACGATCGCGAACGCGGTTCCGAGCACAAGCAGCTTCTGGTAGCCGCTCCATGCGCCTTCGTCGAGGATCGCGCCGACGTCAACGGTTTTCACGGAACCTTCGTGCTCGCTCGTCCTGAAGTCTAAACCAGTTCGGCAGGTCGCAGCCGCTAGTGTCCCTCCTTCCCTGGCGCCGGGTCGACGCCATCAGCAGGTGCCGGCGACGGCGGTGTTGCCGACGGGCGTTGTTGTGAACAGCGATCTGTCCGCTTGGAGTTTGACACTCCCCCTCAACCGGTGTATATGCATCACTCGTGGCACGCGCCTTCCGCCGGTGGGGCGGGTCGGCAGTTGTGAGAACCATCCTCGCCGCATACGGCGCGATCCTGCTCGGGCTGGAGCCGGTGGCGGCGCACCACGAGGTCGCGGCGAAGTTCGACAGCGCAAAGACGGTCACGCTGCGCGGACCGGTCACCGCGATCGACTGGGCGAACCCGCACGCGCACGTCTTCGTGAATGTCGCCGAGCCCGGCGGCCCGATCACGAATTGGGCGATCGAGCTGGAGAGCCCAGTCGATCTTCGGCGGCAGGGCTGGACACGGAACGCGCTCGCCGTCGGCGACGTCGTCGCCGTCGACGGGATCGCGGCGCGCGACGGCAGCAAGCAGGCCTGGTCGCTCTCGATGGTCGTCGCGCGCACCGGGCAGCGAGTGTTCTTCGCGCGCCCGACCCCGCCGCCACCTGCGACGCGCAAACCGACGCCACGCGGGCCCGACGGCCGGCCGCGCCTGGGCGCGCCGCCGGGCGAGACGGGCTACTGGGCGAGCCCGAGCGCGACGACGCTGGTCGAGCGCGGCGGCGTGGTGGAGGCTGATGCGAACGGGCTGCTGCGCAACGTCGCCGACGCCTCGCGCGTCGCGCCGTTCCAGGATTGGGCGCGCGATCTCTACGTCTACCGCCAGCAGGTCTTCCTCAAGGACGATCCGATGTTCCTGCACTGCCTGCCGCCGGGCGGACCGCGCCAATTCCAGAGTCGTTTCGGCGTCCAGTTCCTGGAGCAGCGCGACCGGCAGCGCGTCTTCGTGATGATGGGCGGCGGCAATCGAAACTGGCGGCTCATCTACACCGACGCCCGCGAGCAGAAGGGCCAGGTGCAAGGTGATGCGGACAATCCCCTCTATTTCGGCCGCGCCGTCGGACGCTGGGAAGGCGACGCGCTGGTCGTCGACACGAAGGGCTTCAACGAGCGCTTCTGGTTCTCCAACGGCGGACTGCCCCATACGGCGCAGCTGCATCTGGTCGAACGGCTCGCACGGCCCGATTTCGACACGTTGCGATACGATGTGACCATCGAGGATCCGGGCGCCTACACGCGGGCGTGGTCTGCCGGCTGGACGCTGCGCTGGGTCGCCGGCGAGGACATGCCGGAGTATTTTTGCCAGGACAATCGGCCATGAGATCACGACTCTTGACAGGCGCGCTCGTCGCCCTCGGCGCCGTGATGGCGATGCCGCGTGCGCCGGCCATCGCCCACCATTCGTTTGCCGCGGAATTCGACGCCACCAGGCCGATCATTCTGAAGGGCGTTGTGACGAAGATCGACTGGACGAATCCCCACGTCTGGTTCTATATCACCGTCAAGGACGAGGAGGGCCTGACGGTGCGGTGGGGGCTCGAGATGGGGGCGCCGCACCAATTGCAGCAACGCGGCTGGCTGCGCGACACGATGAAGGTCGGTGACCTCGTCACCGTGGCGGGGTCGCTCGCGCGTGACGGCAGCAACCGAGCCAACGCCCGGACTGTGATGACCACCGACGGCAGGACGCTGGGGGCCGCGTCGAGCGGCGGCGACCCATCGGGGCGGTAATGCGACTTCGCAGGGTGGCGGCCGCGATTCTCATGGCTTTGCTGTCGGCAACGACGTCCTCCGTCTCGCCGGCGGCGCAGCGGCGAGGAGGACCGCCGCCCCCGCCGTCGAAGCCGACGCCGTACTGGCCAGACGGCCGGGTCAACCTCGGGCCTCCGCCTGGTGAAACCGGCTTGTGGACGCCCGCGGGCATCGTGCAATTGTCGATCAATCCGAAGAGCGTCAACCGAGCGAATCCGACGAGTCATCTGCCAGACCCCATCACGCTCGAGGCGGTGCCCTTCCAGCCATGGGCCCGCGCGCTGCACGCGGCTCGCCAGGCGAACTTCGAGCGCGACGAGCCGCATACGCGCTGCAAGGCGTCGGGCGGACCCCGCGAGTTCATCACACCGTACGGCGTGGAGCTCGTCGACGTGCCCGAGCTGAAGCGCGTGTACATCTTCGACGTCGGCGGGCCGCACACGTTTCGCACGATCTACATGGACGGCCGCCCGCATCCTGCGGATCTTCTGCCGAGCTACTACGGACATTCCGTCGGCCGGTGGGAGGGCGATGCGCTCGTGGTCGACACGGCCGGCTTCAACACGAAGTTCTGGATGGACCGCGAAGGGACGCCGCACACCGAGCAGCTCCACCTCGTCGAGCGCTTCACGCGGACTGATTTCAACTCGATGAAGTACGAAGCGACGATCGACGACCCGGGTGCGTATACCGCCGTGTGGACCGGCGGGTTCGTCCTCAGGTGGAGCCCGGGCACGGAGCTCTTCGAGTACATCTGTCAGGACAACAATCGCTCGCCGCAGGGAATGGTCGGCGCCGACGCCTCGGTATCGCGCCAGCGAAGGATCGTGCCGTGAGACGGCCGTCGAGCGTCACGTGCGCGATGGTCGCGTGCGCCGCCTTGGCCCTAGCAGCCCGTGGTGAAAGTCTGGGTGCGAC
>Ga0209343_10010737_pt1 | contig 10388 bp, 10 predicted proteins | sample RifCSPlowO2_02_FD_184026 | JGI IMG/M metagenome (GOLD analysis project Ga0209343, IMG submission 184026) | Groundwater microbial communities from Rifle, Colorado - Rifle CSP2_plank lowO2_0.2 (SPAdes) (version 2) | ecosystem: Environmental > Aquatic > Deep subsurface > Groundwater | place...
GGTCAGCGAACAGTTCGGCGCGCTGATCCCGATCGTCGGGACGCTGGTCACCTCCGCCATCGCGCTCACCATCGCCATCCCGGTCAGTTTCGGCATCGCCCTATTCCTGACCGAACTGTCGCCGCGCCTGCTGCGCCGCCCGCTCGGCATCGCCATCGAATTGCTGGCGGGCATTCCCAGCATCATCTACGGCATGTGGGGACTGTTCATATTCGCGCCGCTGTTTGCCGACCATATCGAGCCGTGGCTCAACGACCATATCGGCACGATGCCCTACATTGGCCCATTCTTCTCCGGCCCGCCGATGGGCATTGGCATGATGACCGCCGGCATCATTCTCGCCATCATGGTGATCCCGTTCATCGCCTCGGTGATGCGCGACGTGTTCGAAGTGGTGCCCACGCTGCTGAAGGAATCGGCCTACGGGCTGGGCGCGACCACTTGGGAAGTCATGTGGCAAGTGGTGCTGCCCTACACCAGGATCGGTGTGGTCGGCGGCATCATGCTGGGACTGGGGCGTGCGCTGGGCGAAACCATGGCCGTCACCTTCGTCATCGGCAATGCGCATGAACTGAGCAAATCCCTGCTGATGCCCGGCAACAGCATTGCCTCGGCGCTTGCCAACGAATTTACCGAGGCATACGGGGAGCTCTATACCTCCGCGCTGATCGAACTCGGCCTGATCCTGTTTTTCATCACCTTTGTGGTCCTGTCGCTTGCGCGCTACATGCTCTTCAAGCTCGGCAAACGCGAAGGGCAGGCTGCCTGATCATGCTGAGCCTGTATACGCGCCGCCGCATCATCAATATAGCCGGCCTGATCATATCGGTGCTGGCCATGGCATTCGGCCTGTTCTGGCTGTGCTGGATTCTATGGACATTGCTGGAAAACGGTCTGCCCGCGCTTACTCCGGTGGTATTTTCGCAGATGACTCCGCCACCGGGCAGCGACGGCGGGCTGCTCAACGCCATCGCCGGCAGTCTGATGATGACGCTGGTCGGCACGCTGATCGGCACGCCCATCGGCATCCTGGCCGGAACCTATCTGGCCGAATTCGGCCAGCGCGGCTGGCTCGCTCCGATCACGCGCTTCATTAACGACGTGCTGCTTTCCGCGCCATCCATCGTCATCGGGTTGTTCGTGTACGAAATCTATGTCGTCCACGTCAAGCATTTTTCCGGGTGGGCGGGCGCGCTGGCGTTATCCATCATCGTCATTCCCATCGTTATCCGCACCACCGAAAACATGTTGCGCCTGGTGCCGACCACGTTACGCGAAGCGGCGGCGGCGCTCGGCGCGCCGCAATGGAAAATCATCAACTTCGTCACTTTGCGCGCGGCGCGCGCCGGAATCATTACCGGCGTAATGCTGGCCATCGCGCGCATCAGCGGTGAAACCGCGCCCTTGTTGTTTACCGCCCTGAACAACCAGTTCTGGAGCAGCAATATGGATCAGCCGATGGCGAATTTGCCGGTGGTCATTTTCCAGTTCGCCATGAGTCCCTACGAAGACTGGCAAAAATTGGCCTGGGCAGGCGCGCTGCTGATTACCCTCAGCGTACTGACACTCAATATCCTGGCGCGTGTGCTGTTCCGCCAGAGAGCCACCACTCACTGACAAGGTTTGCACATGATTGCTGAAAACACCTCCAGCCCGAAAATAATCGTAAAAGACCTCAGTTTCTATTACGGCAATTATCGTGCGCTCAAGGACATCAACCTGAACATTGCCGAGAAAATGGTGACCGCCTTCATCGGCCCGTCCGGTTGCGGCAAGTCGACGCTGCTGCGCACCTTCAACCGCATGTATCAGCTCTACCCCAAGCAGAAAGCCACCGGAGAAATCCTGCTGGATGGCGCAAACATTCTCGACAATAAGCAGGATCTGAACACATTGCGCGCCAAAATCGGCATGGTGTTCCAGAAACCCACGCCGTTCCCGATGTCGATTTACGACAATATTGCGTTCGGCGTAAAGCTGTATGAAAGCCTGAGCCGGCATGACATGGATGAGCGCATCGAATGGGCGTTGCGCAAGGCCGCGCTGTGGACCGAAGTGAAGGACAAACTCAAACAAAGCGGGACGGGGCTTTCCGGCGGCCAGCAGCAACGCCTGTGCATTGCGCGTGCCATCGCGGTCAAGCCGCAGGTTCTGCTGCTGGACGAGCCGACCTCGGCGCTCGACCCGATTTCCACCGCGCATATCGAAAAATTGATCGACGAACTGAAAGAAGACTTCACCATCGTCATCGTCACGCACAACATGCAACAGGCCGCACGCGTCTCCGACTACACCGCCTACATGTATCTCGGCGACCTGATCGAGTTCGGCGACACCAGCGTAGTGTTCACCAATCCGAAGCGCAAGGAAACCGAAGACTACATCACAGGAAGGTTTGGTTAAACCCAAAAACCGCAATTGACGGGAAATGCCATCTTACTTCAACGCGTTGGGCTGCTCTTGCAGGGGCGAATTCATTCGCACGTAACCTGTTATTCGGGCGAATGAATTCGCCCCTACCACCCCGCCAACTGCGGTTTTTAGTCTCTAAAGGTAGAACAAACGACAACAAATTGTCGCTTGTGAAAAGCATTTTGCTGCGGCTGTTTGCCGAAGGCAAACCTCTTTTTTCCGGCGAAGTCTGGAAAAATGCCTAGCCTCTTATCAGTTGAATGATGTCAAAAATGACAAGAATGTATCCCGTAGCGGTCATTGCAAGAAGCCTTTAGCTGCGAGCAATGACCACCTTTCTTTTTGGCTCTGGCTTGCCCACCCTGTCTGCTTTTCTGGGTCTCACGCCACCCAACAGCATCAGCGTTCCAGGTTCAATTCCATTTCGGTGTTATCGCCTTTGCGCACCGATACCTTTTCGGTGACCATCCTGTAGCCTTCCAGCTTCACGCTGATCGCATGCACGCCGGGTTCCATTTCGAGGCGCAACGGGGACAAACCGTAATAAATCCCGTCCAGATACACCTTGGCGCGTGACGGGCTGGTATTCACCAGCAACAGTCCGGTGGTATCGCTGGCGCGCGGCATATAGGCAGGCGGCGGAACCGGCTGCATGCCGTGGCTCGGCATCATGGTCGCGGGAGCTGCCGGCGCGGGCTTGGCGGCAGCAGGCGCGGTATACACCGTCACGCCGGGAATTGGCTTGGTGCCTGCTGTCAGGTTGAACAATTCCGGCTGTGATGCCATCAATGACGCGCTGACCGCCTCCACAGCCTTGTTGCTGGCAACGCGCAATTCCTTGTTCAGATAAGCGACCACGTCATCCTTGTTGTTGCCTGAAACACCGGCAAAGCGATCATTTTTTTCCGTGACCAACCCCGACCACACCACCTTGCCGGTGGCCAGATCTTTCAGGGTGGTCTCGATCGCAATGTTGATTTCGTCGCGTTCCTTGACATTCAAAGTTAGATCCTTAATGACTCCCGATACTTCAAACAGGGCATTGCCGGCGCCGCTGCCTTCCAGCACCTGATAGCCCTCCGCGTCAAAGCGCGTTTTGATGGCGGCTGTGACGATGTTCGCGATCTCCTGGTCGAGCAGCAACTCCTTGCCATCCACGCCGCGAACGCGCTGCGTGGTTATCCCCAATAAACGGGGATTGCTGTGCTTGCGCTGATCGACATACTTGTTGACACGCAATGTCGCGGCATACTTGAGAGTGGGTCCGGTACTGCCGCCGGTCTTCTTTTTTTCGGTAACGCTAAGTGTGCTGTCGTCGCCATTAAACCAGCCGGTAACGGAGTCCTTGGCATCCTTGACGGTAGAACATCCAACAACAGAAGACAACAGCATAACCAGCGCAACACGCCGCAATAATGAATTCATGAACTTCACCTCAGGATTTTTCAAGCATTAAGACCACGCGCGATCACCGCCTCGATTTCGGCAAAAGTGTGCGCCACTTCGAAGCTTTGAACTTGCGCGCCCAACTGGCGGGCGATCTGGGTAACGGAAAACAGACCGCACACCGTTTGCCTGTCGTCCAGGCCTTCACACATCACCAGCGCATGCTGCCGGTGGGATTTTTTCAGGCTGGCGACAATGTGCCCCACCTTGGCGTTCTGCACATCTTCCAGCCTCATCGCCTCCAACTCGCGCAGCGGGGTCATGATATCGCGCACCGTGATGTCGGCATGGGTGCCGCCCATGTTCTGCAGAAAATGCATCGGCCTTTCTCCCAGCACATCGGTTGCCGTCAACAACCCTACCAGTTGATCGTAGTCATCCAGCACCAGCAGCATACGCACGCCATTGCGGATCATCTTGGCATTGGCTTTGTCCATCGAGGTTATGGCGCGCACGCCGACCAGCGAAACCTTGTTCAAATCAGTCATCACGCTCGTCGCCGGGTCGCCCAGTTTGACGCGCCCCGGAAGAACCTGCACCGGATGTGCAAAAGACGAACCAGCTTTCAACGGAAAAGATTGCAGGGGGGTATATTCCTTGGTCACAACTGCCGCTCCTTAAACAATTTACTGAAAACTATCTATGCCACATGATGCACATGTGACGAACAAACAGCGTTATTTTTTTGCGCGGGAAGATAACGCACCAGCTCGTTGAGCGCCCTCGTGTAAACCTCGCGCTTGAATTCGATTACGGCGTTGATATCCAGCCAATAATCATTCCAGCGCCACGCATCAAACTCTGGATGCGGGCAGGCACGCAGACAGACATCACAATCACGACCCGTCAGGCGCAACAGAAACCAGATCTGCTTTTGTCCGCGATAGCCACCGCGCGATTCACGCTTGCTCCAGCTTTGCGGAACCTCATAGCGCATCCAGTCACGGGTGCGTCCGAGTATTTGCACATGTTCCGGCATCAAGCCGACTTCCTCGCGCAACTCGCGGTACATCGCCTGTTCCGGAGTCTCGCCATGCTGGATGCCGCCTTGCGGGAATTGCCACGCATGCTGCCGCACCCGCTTGCCCCAGAACACCTGATTCCTGTCATTCGTGATAATGATGCCGACATTCGGGCGGTAGCCGTCTCGGTCTATCATTTGCCACTCTATTCGGTTAATTTCAATGGGCGGATTCTTTCACATTTCCCCTGTTATGGAAAGCAAATGCGCCCCATCATACCGAATGGGGCGCATTCCCTGTAAAATTGCGCCTTCGTTTTTATTACCGGGCCGTCTCACCATGCGCGTTTCACAATTTTTTATCTCCACTCTCAAGGAAGCCCCGTCCGAGGCCGAGTTGCCCAGCCACAAGCTGATGCTGCGCGCGGGTTACATCAAGAAACTGGCCAGCGGCCTGTATACGTGGATGCCTTTGGGTTTGCGCGTGCTGCGCAAAGTGGAAAACGCGGTACGCGAGGAAATGGATAAAAGCGGCGGCATCGAACTATTGATGCCTGCCGTGCAGCCCGCCGAACTGTGGCAGGAGACCGGGCGCTGGGCGGTGTTCGGCCCGCAGATGCTGAAAATCAAGGATCGACACGACAACGATTTCTGTTTCGGCCCGACCCATGAAGAGGTGATTACCGATATCGCGCGGCGCGATATTCGCAGTTACCGCCAGTTGCCGGTAAATTTTTACCAGATACAGACCAAGTTCCGCGACGAGGTGCGCCCGCGCTTCGGCGTGATGCGCGCACGCGAGTTCGTGATGAAGGACGCCTACTCGTTCCATGCCGATTACGCCAGCCTGGAGCAAACCTATCAGGTCATGCATGACACCTACAGCCGCATCTTTGCCCGTCTCGGCCTGCAGTTCCGCGCCGTCGCGGCGGACACTGGCGCGATCGGCGGCAGCGGTTCGCAAGAATTTCATGTGCTGGCCGATGCGGGCGAGGATGCGCTGGCGTTCTGCCCGGATTCGGACTACGCAGCAAACGTGGAGATGGCGGAGGCAATCGCACCGGGTACGCCGCGCGCCGCGGCGACACAGGAAATGCAGAAAACCATCACGCCCGGCCAGAAGACCATCGAGGAGGTCGCGGCATTTTTCGATACTTCGGCGCAAAAAATATTGAAGGCCATCGCGGTGGTGACGCACGAAGACGAGTTCGTGCTGCTGCTGCTGCGCGGCGACCACCAGCTCAACGAGATCAAGGCCGGCAAGGTGCTGGGCGGTTTCCGTTTCGCCAGCGACGACGAGATTCATCGCAACATGAACTGCCGTGCCGGTTACATCGGGCCGGTGAATACCGGAGTGCGCCTGCTGATCGACCGTGCCGCTACGGTACTCGGCGACTTCATCTGCGGCGCGAACGACGACGGCTTCCACTACACCGGCGTGAACTTCGGGCGTGACGTAGTGTTGGACGAGACCAACATACATGACCTGCGCAACGTCGTCGCGGGCGACCCGTCGCCGGACGGCAAAGGTACGCTGGATCTGTGTCGCGGTATCGAAGTCGGCCACATCTTCCAGTTGCGCACCAAATATTCCGAAGCGCTCGACGCCACCTTCCTCGATGCGCAGGGCAAGGCGCAAATCATGGAGATGGGCTGCTACGGCATCGGCGTGTCGCGCATCGTAGCTGCCGCCATCGAACAGAATTGCGACGAGCGCGGCATCATCCTGCCAGGCGCAATGGCGCCGTTCCAGATCGCCATCGTGCCGATCGGCATGGGCAAGAGCGCAGCGGTGCGCGAAGCGGTTGAACAGTTGTACGGCGCACTCCATGCAGCAGAGATCGAAGTGCTGCTGGATGACCGCGACGAGCGTCCCGGCGTGATGTTCGCCGATATGGAACTGATCGGCATCCCGCACCGCATCGTCATCGGCGAGCGCGGCCTGAAGGATGGCAATGTGGAATATCAGGGACGCCGCGATACTGCGGCACAGATTATTCCCTTGCAAAGCGCGCTGGAGTTCGTAAAATCGAAACTATGCAACTGAATAAACCAGGATTGAGGATTGAGGAACGAGGATTGAGGAAAATCCTCCGCTCTGCTTTTGACTCGATCCACGATCCACGATCCACGATCCTTGCGGCGGTCATGCTGTTTACCGCCGGAATGTTGTTCGCCTGTGGCGTTTCCGCCGGCTCGCAGGTATATGTGCCGCTCTCTGCCAGTGTGCGCGCGGTGATGCAGCGCAGCGTGTCGGATCAGGCAGCACCCAAGCTGGCATTCGCTACACAATATGAGGCTGATGTCTGGCTGAACGAAATGTCACGGCGCCTGCAAAATCGTATCCAGGATGCCGATTTCCGGCTTGATTTCCTGCGCACTGTGCATTACGAGGCGACCCGCGCCGGACTGGATCCGCAAATGGTGCTGGGGCTGATCGAGGTGGAAAGCGGCTTCAAGAAATATGCCATCTCCCGCGCCGGCGCGCGCGGCTACATGCAGGTGATGCCATTCTGGGTAAATGAAATCGGCATGAAGAAAGACAACCTGTTCCATCTGCGCACCAATCTGCGCTACGGCTGCACCATCCTGCGCCACTACCTGAAAATCGAGAAGGGCGACCTGTATCGCGCGCTCGGCCGCTACAACGGCAGCCTGGGTCGTCCCGAATATCCGAACCTGGTGCGCGCCGCCTGGCACAACAACTGGGCGCTGCCGAGTCGCACCGCCAGCAGCGGTAACTCACCCGCCAGTTAAGTATGGTTTCTACTAGTTGAATTTCTTGCTTTTGATGTAAGCCTCAATGCTTTCGCGCGTCACTTCTCCGGGCTGGTAACTTACCTGCTCGCCGTTTGGTGCGTATAAATAGCTGGTCGGCAGCACCTCCATCTCGCCGATTTGCGCTGCAATCTCCTGATTGCCCATCACCACCGGATAGCTGATGCCGCGCGCCTTGGCGAAATCAACCACTCTTTTACTGGAACCTGAATCCATGGCGATGCCAATCACCACCAGGTCGTTATCTTTGTGCGCATTGTGCAATCTGGTCAATTCAGGAATTTCGGTCACGCATGGCGGACACCATGTCGCCCAGAAATTTATCAGCACCCACTTGCCGCGATAATCCGCCAAACGGTGCGTTTTACCCTGCGTATCTTTCAGTGAAAAATCCGCCGCATAGCCGGAAAGCGGCAAGATCAGCAACAGCAGTAACCAGCGCAACATACTCATTCAGAGCCTCGACAAAAAATTAACATCCGCATTTTTTCGGATGTATGCCTAAAGTCAGCTACCCGGCGCAACACTACCCTAGAAAAGGGGATGCATAGGTTTGTCAAACCACAACCGTTTACGTTCAAGTCCGTAGGTGCCAATTAATTTCCATTTACCGGCTTCCTTGACCAGCACATGCTCCTGATTACTCCAGTTATCAATGGTAATAGGTCCTTTCTTGATGTCAGGCACACCCAGAAGAAGACCATTACACTTGAAAATAACCATGTTTTTTTCTGTCGAAATTTTTTCAAGCTTCATGTTATGGCGCATTCCCATGGTATCAAACGTGGAAAATATTCTTTCCCATATCTGTCTTGCAGCCTTTTTATCATGCTCTCCGTTGCTATAGTTGTCCGAATATAGTTCCATCAGGGCCTCCAGGTCCTTTGTTTCAACGGCCTTTTCCGCTGCCTGGAAAAACACCATCACTTCATTAAAGGTCTCCTCCCCCAGCTTTTGTTTCGCAACAGGATCGACTTCCAGGGAATATTTATCCGAGAGCCTGTGTTCGCTTCCCATAGCGACACCCGTAAAGAGGAAGATTGCAATCAGAATGGGTGCGCCAAACACGATGGCCAGGCGGTTTATGGCGTCCATGCAATTTATACGAAAAATCATAGCTAACTCCTTCTAATAGTTTTGCGGTAATACGCTCCGCTTATTCCGGAAAAGAATCCGGCGGCGTAATATACTGCCACCCCCGCCCACTCAACGTCCTCAAAAAAGCCACCAAGTCCGCCTGCTCCTGCTTCGTGAGATCCATCTTGACCAACTCTGTCTCCGGAGGGGACTCTCCTTCGATCTTCCTCTTTTCATAATACTCCAGCATCTGTTCCAAGGTACGATTCGGACGCCTCATTTCAACGTCCAGGAACGGATTGGCAATGCCTCCGCTGTTATATAGAGTCACTGTCTCTTCCAAAGTTTCAAAAGTTCCGTTGTGCATGTAGGGCGCTGTGTTGGCAATCTCCCTGAGCGTCGGCGTCTTGAAGGCGCCAATATCCTGTTCATCTTTGGTGACATTGTAGCGGCCAAGATCGATACGGGTGTTGTCCCAATCGACGCCAATATTGTGATATTTTTCATCGGTGAAATTCGGCCCATTATGGCATTGCGAACAACGTGCCTTGCCTTCAAAAAGCTCCAGCCCACGTTTTTCTGCCTCATTGAGCGCCTGCTGATCTCCCGCCTTGAATTCATCATATCTGGCATTGCCGGAAACCATGGTACGTTCAAAGGCAGCAATGGCCCTCGCCAGGTCATCTATGTTCACCTCCCTGGCAAAGACCCTTTTAAACCAGTTTTTGTATCCCATGATGCCAGCCACTTTTTTAACAAGCAGTTCATGGCTGGGCATGGCCATCTCTTTTGGATTAATTAGCGGCAACTTGAGCTGCTCTTCCAGCGAGCTTGCTCTGCCATCCCAGAACTGTTCCCTGGAAAATGCCCGGTTGATAATCGTCGGCGCATTTCTGTCCCCTGCCTGCAAGCCCACCCCCAGAGATACCTGGCGCTTATCTGCAAAAGCTGCCTGCGGGAAATGGCAAGTAGCGCATGAGACGGTATTATCGCCGGAGAGCCGCGGATCGAAAAAAAGCGTGCGCCCCAATGCTACTTTATCCTTGCTCATCGGGTTATCAGGAGGCAGATAAAAATCTTCCCGACTCAAGCCTTTTGGCAGTTCCAGTTCAAAATCCTCGAACTTCATCGCCTGGGCAGTGGATGGGAAGCTTTCAGCCGGTGCATCACCCGCAAAAAGCACCCCAAGGGCAAGCCCCATGTAAATGCCGCAACTGCCGCGGCGAACATCAATATCCCACGGAATAATCATCTCAACACTTCTTCGAGGCAGGAGTCCAGAAGACTGCGCCTCGATAACAATAGTTCACCCGCGTAATGACAACAAGCGATTGCGAACGTTTCTATCGGCTAAACGTTAAAACGGAAGTGCATAACATCCCCATCCTGCACGACATACTCCTTGCCTTCCACCTTCATCTTGCCGGCATCTTTCGCGCCCTGCTCACCCTTGTATTTCACGAAATCTTCATAGGCGATCACCTCGGCGCGGATGAAGCCGCGCTCGAAATCGTTGTGAATCACGGCGGCAGCCTTGGGAGCGGTATCGCCCTTGTGAATGGTCCAGGCGCGCACTTCCTTCACGCCGGCGGTGAAGTAGGTTTGCAGGCCGAGCAGGTTGTAGCCGGTGCGGATCAGGCGGTTCAGCCCGGGCTCGGCCATTCCCGCATCTTCCAGAAACTCCTGCTTGTCCGCATCGGAAAGCTCGGCAATT